>ERZ778504.857-NODE-857-length-27042-cov-10.717864_pt1 | contig 27042 bp, 29 predicted proteins | sample MGYA00510046_ERZ778504 | MGnify/ENA primary metagenome ERZ778504 (study PRJEB29527, sample SAMN07138964) | mouse gut metagenome | material: feces | host: mouse | place: China:Nanjing | collected 2016-01-25 ...
GTTTGGGGACTTGCACCCGTTAGAGTATGTTCGTGCCGGACGAACCAAAAAAAGGCGGCCTATTGTAATAATATTCCGCCTTAACTATTTAATTATTAAACAATTAACTACTAATACTCCTCCTCATTAAAGAAATTTATCCATATTGATCATCAATATATTACACAATAATCAATGAAATTTGCGCAAACAAACCGCACCGTTTGAGACGGTCTGAGACGATGGGAGGAAAATTTAGACAAACATATTCCATCTTTACCAGGCAAATAACTTTATGCAATTAAGAGTTACAGTACGCCTATATGTTCGTTAATTGTAATTCTTTTAAGATGTCTCTTTTACCATTCCTAACATTATGAGTACATGAAGTAATCTTGCTGCTGCGCCAGATTCAAAATATTGAGGAGGAACAATACCATGACATAATAAATTTCTAATATTCAAAGAACGCTGATCGGTTAAAACAAGTCGCAAATAAAGAGCCCCATCAGAAGTAAAAGCATCTTCAATAGCTTTAGTTCTTAAGAGTTCATCTAAAGTTAAGAGTTGAAAACCATTTCGCTTATGTTGTGGTTTTATAACGGAAATACCTGATTTTTCAACCAAATTTCGTATCGCATTCTCAATTTGAGGTACAATGATATGGCACGCTAGTATATATTTCCCTTCAAAGAAAAAATCAAGACCTTGACGAATAATATCATAATTACTTTCATCAAATAGAATGCATGGTTCAATTATTTCTGACATAATTCGTTCTGGCCCCATAAGTCCTACATCAATCATCTTATGTATTGCTATACCCAAGAAGTATGCAGAGAAATTCATCTTTTCTGTTATATGTAAAACCAGTGAACCTTCTGGATCGCTATTATAATCTCCAACAACGGACATCGGACGACCATTTGCATCCATCATCTGAGTTGCAACCATATACCTTAATGGATATTTATCTACCAGTTCCTTCAACGATTGTTTTTCATAAGTCTCAGAGGGGATAAAATATATTGCGAAATTTTGCCATCGTACTGCGTCAGATGAGGCCTTTTTGCCAAACATCTCTTCAGCTTGGTCATACACCTCTTGAGGGATTGAGAATTCAATACTCGTTGCTTCCATTGATGACTTAGACGCTTTACCTGCATTCTGAATTTCGGCCAATAAACGTTTTGATTCATCTCCCAATCCATAATATTGATATTTCTTATGGAGCTGTTCCAATATACCCAACTTTTGAATTGGTGCAATTGTTTGGAAATTAAGACGATGCGCTTTTTCTTCAATGTTCAGAATTCGTTTTATCTCGTCATTCTTTTGATGGCTTTTATAATAGTCGGATAATAATTTGCATTGTTGTTCTATAGTCCATACATTGGATTTTGCTAGATCTTCCGTATAATTTAGACGTTTTAATCGTTCCTCATGCGCCTGTACTAGTGTATTAATTTCGGACTGAGTAAACCACTTTTATTCTCAAGCATTATTACAAATTGACAAGCCCAATACCTTGTAGCATCATCAGTTGCAAATTTCTTCTCAAATGATGTCATTGATTGTTTTACTTTTGCCAAATCCGCAGGTTGTCCTTTTGCAATTGAGAATAAGCGATCATATATGGTTGTAGTAATTACTGGGTGTTCTGCATAATCATTATCGCATACTTCCAACATACTATCAACATATATCTGATACAAATCTGATGCATAGTTCTCATGGACTATTTTGGGCTTAAAATCCCCAAATAGTGCCGCATATCGCATTTTTAGTATTGCATTCGATACAGATTTGTAGCGACTTTCCCAATACAAAACGGCATCTGGAGTAACATCCGTAAGTGAAGGATAACATATGGATTTTCCATTTGTATCGACCCCGGTAATATGTGGGCCAAAATAAAATCCCCAAGGAGAATCTGTTGCATTGGGTTGCAGATTAAATGCTGTTGCCTCATATTGAAATTCTTGGCGTCTTTTTTCCGCATCGCAAAGTTTGCCCAATTCCCATATGATATCAGATAACCTAAATTTTTTACCTATTACATCATAAGCAGACAAAACATTTTCAATCGTCATTTCACACATGTCGTATATCTTTGTATACAAAGGTACAACTTCTTTTTGACTAAAACGCAAAACATTTGAAAAATAAAAGAAACCTTTAGCGTTTTATATCAGAATATTTGAACTATTGCTATCTTTGTAGCATACAGATAAAAATATGACGCATGAATAGAGAGATGAATAGGCTAAAAGTAGTACTTGCTGAGACGAAACGTACCAACCGATGGTTAGCGGAGCAATTAGGGAAAGATCAGGCAACCGTTTCCAAATGGTGCACTAACACCAGCCAGCCGAGCCTTGAGACATTATTCCAAATAGCGGAATGTTTAGGCGTTACAGTACAGGAATTGATTAGTAAGAATAGCACTAAAGACCATGAGTAATATACAGAATATAGATCAGCACATTATTATAAACGTGGCAGAACGCATTGAGCGACTGATAAAGGATGCTCGGCAGCACATTAACAGAATTGTAGACATTAACGAAGTTATCACTAAATATGAGATAGGACATGTGATTATAGAGGTAGTGCAAGAAGGAGAAGATCGTGCGAGATACGGCAAGCAACTGCTGAAAGGTGTTTCGGAGATATTGACTGAACGATTGGGCGAAGGATGGTCAGTTGACACTCTAAAAAAGTGTCGCAAATTTTATCAAATCTATTCAGCTAACAAGATTCGGGCTACAGCGTAGCCCCAATTCAAAAAACTGCGACATCGCAGAAATTAGATTCTGCATACCCGTTTACTCTATCGTGGTCGCATTATGTTGTTTTAATGCGTATGGAGTCTGCTGACGAACGACGATTCTATGAAATTGAAGCTAAGAACCAAAATTGGAGTGTACGTCAACTGCAACGACAGTACAATTCAAGTCTATATGAGCGTTTGGCACTCAGCAAAGATAAAGAAGCAATCTTGCGTTTAGCACAAGAAGGTCAAACAATCAATAAACCGGATGACATTATAAAGAATCCTTTGACATTAGAGTTCTTGGGACTAAAACCAGATGCATCTTATTCTGAAACAAAACTTGAAAATGCCATAATTGACAAACTGCAACAGTTCCTATTAGAGTTGGGAAAAGGGTTCCTTTTCGAATCTCGCCAGAAGCGATTCACATTCGATGAAGAGAACTTCTTTGTTGACTTGGTATTTTACAACAGGCTTCTGCAATGCTACGTACTCATCGATTTAAAGGTAGATAAACTTGCTCATCAGGATTTAGGACAAATGCAAATGTATGTCAACTATTACGATCGATATGTCAAGCAAGATTTTGAGAAACCTACAATTGGAATTTTGCTTTGCAAAGAAAAGAAGGATGCATTGGTTGAGCTTACATTACCGAAAGATTCCAATATCTATGCGCAGCAATATGCCCTATATCTTCCTGACAAACAGTTACTACAAGCTAAACTAAAAGAGTGGATAGACGAACAGGATTAATAAAAACACCTTGACAGATAAATGATGGAATCGATCTTCATAAAATTCTGCAAATATGTAGATGAATCTATTTTCCCTAAAGAGAATAGAGGAGAGAGTATTGCGTTCATTGTCGATCAAGCCTTTATTGATGAATTCTGTAAAAAACATGCGGTCTCTGAAAATGCTCTGCTGAGAGATGTGAGGTTAAATTTGAACACATTAGTGTCCACCAAAAAATCATAAGAATACTTTGAAATTATTGAAATTCAATTTGTTATAGTTGGTTTTACCGCGCAACGATTTGAAATTATTTTTGCAGTCTGATTCAGGCTGTTATGAATAAGGGCAAATACGTTTTCGCCCAATTAGTCGAGTTTCTTGACAATTTTAAGTTCTTACGCATTGTAAAGAAGTGTGGATATACTATTAGATGGGGATTCATATAAAGATAACCCATCTGAAGGCACTTCTCGATCGGCGCAATTCCGACCAATATCCTCCATTTAGGTTATCGTGCAATCAAACGTCAGCAAGACTGACGGGTGCAAATATACAGCATTTTAACCAGCGAAACTTTCATTTAGGGAACTTTTCCTGCAAGTCTTGCAAAGATTTCATGTTCTCATTCAGCAGCCATACCTTTGCACTGTCAAATGAGAAACGTTCCTGTCGTCCAATGGATAGGACACTAGCCTACGAAGCTTGGAATTGAGGTTCGAGTCCTCACAGGAATACAGAATGGAGTTTTGGCAGACCAGGTGTATGCGCAGGACTGAAAATCCTGAGAACGTGGTTCGATTCCACGAGACTCCACCACATGGTGATGATAGTTCAGATGGTCAGAACGCCGGATTGTGGATCCGGAGGTCACGGGTTCGAAGCCCGTTCTTCACCCTTAGACAATGGAAGCGTGAGTGAGCGGATTAAACCACCTCCCTGCTAAGGAGGCACTCCCCTTTCGGGAGTCGAAAGTTCGAATCTTTCCGTTTCCGCCATAGGCCCGGATGGTGAAGTGGCTAACACGTCGGTCTGCAAAACCGATACCCGCAGGTTCGAATCCTGCTCCAGGCTCAGTCATGGGAGCGTAGCTCAGTGGAAGAGCAGCGGACTGTTAATCCGTTGGCCGGAAGTTCGACCCTTTCCGTTCCCGCAAAAGAATTTTTATATATCTTTGCACCCGCAAAAAAGAGACACATGATACGGAACAACAACATATTCAGTAGTCAGCATTGCTGTAACCGACGCAGTGCTGCCGTTGCCGTATCTGGATGTGTATGCCGAAATTCATTCCATCGATTTAGCAGCGGCAACTAATGTCCCTGAGGGGATTCTCTGTAGCCTTGCAGTTCTCAAGGCACAATCCCAAACATTAACGCGCGGAAAACTAATCCGCACCCCAACTACAACGATGGAAAGAATTGAAATGGCACTCCCCCTGGGAGGCGGCCTGATGATGGACGAAGACGCGGCCTCGATCGTCGCACAGATCAAGACACTATTAAGACAGCTCAAGATAAAAGGAGCAACCGACAAGGAGATAGACACCCTGCTTACAGAAGAATACAGGCCCGGAAGAGCATATATCGACACCAAAGGAATGCTGGTACTCCCAGATGCGGGCAATGCGAGGATCAGGCTCACTCCCATGGAGAGAACCCTGTATATCCTGTTCCTGAGATATCCGGAAGGAATCAATGCCGATGAACTGTGGAAATACTGGGACGAACTCTGCGAGATATATGGTTCCCAGACTGTCTATGACGACATCGACCTCATCGAAGATGCCGTGGAAGGGATCTGCGATGAGGAGAAGGTAACATGGTACACAAACGTATCCAGGATAAAAAGGAAGGTTTCCGACAGGATCGGCAAGAGGGCAGCCGAGCAGTATATCATCAGAAGAGGAGAAGACGGGCTTTATAGGATCGAGGCGGCCAAAACGAAATAATTGCTATCTTTGCATAACTGATGGCGGGAAGATTCCCGTCCACTCTAAATTCCTACCATAGGCATCCGACAGAGTGCCTATGTCATTCAATCTGACATGCCGAGAACCTATACCATATCACCGGACATCTTCCTTGTCGTCCTCAAAGACGAAGAGGGGAACACATATAGTTGCACGCCGGAGGACATCATCGAAATGGACGGCTACAGCATTACTGTTCCCGGAATCTATGACTGGTATCTGTATTTCAATACATACGCTGACTGGACCGGTCATAAAATGGATGAACGATTCCAGGCAAGGAAGTTTCACAAGACCGGCAAGAAATTGGCTCAGATAATCAGGATACTCATGGATTTTGATGATGAACTCTATTATTACAGATCAAGCAACGACGACAGCGGAGTCATAAAAAGAAGAAGCCGTATCGGGCACCGTCAGATTCTAAAGGAAGACTAATCTAGGGGGGGAACAATCCGCAGATTGCTCCCCGTCTTGCGATCTCCTAGCAGTCAGTCTTCAGCGCTGACCTTATGTCATCAAGCAGACCTTTGTACTGGGATATCTCTGCGTGAAGATACTGTTCCTTGAGCGTTGAATCAGCGAGTCTTTCCTCAAGATCCTTGATATCCTGCTCCCTGCCAGCCAGCATACAGTACAGTTCACTCTCATACTGGGTGGTACATCTCTCCTTACATTTCCTATACAGCTCCCAGATATACGCCAATCTCTTAGCAAGCACAAAGGTTCCCCTCTCCCACAAGCTTTCCGAATAAAGAACCTCTCCATTACGTTTGAAGCTGATTGATTCCGGCCTATTGAATCCAGCATCCCATATGCTGAACGAGTACTCGTCATCAAATTCACCGCCACCAACTTCGCCATGGACATTAATACTCTGAATTGCATATGTCTCATACCAGCATGTAACAGCCTTCTGCTGCCAGCTATGAATCAGATAACACTGTTCAACGCCAGCAAGAATATGAGGCGTCTTTGAAACTCTCATCTGTCCGTCCTCCGAAATGGCGGCATAATATACCGAATAAGAACACATGAAGTTCGACTTCTCACATTTCTGTTCATACTCTTTCTTGCAGCACTATGCAATCTCTTGAATATCTACCATTTTTCTTATCTTTTAATATGATTTATGATTATTCTTGTGTGATCGTGTGTTTTGGATAAGGTTCAATCAATACCTAACAAGCGAATCTGAAGCCACAGGGAATCGAACCGTATATGTTCTTCATGTGGTTAGATACATGATGGCGGGTCCTGTATCGGTCATAGTTGTCGCGTCTTCCTCCAGCAGTCTTCCAGTACTCCTGGGCCACCCTCTTCTCGACAATCCTTCTGACCATGCTTCTGGTCTTTCCTCCATCGATGAAGATATCCACATCGCCGAGTGCGATACCATTCTTGAAGCTCAACTTCTCCTCAGAGATTCTTCTGCTCTGGTTCTTGATGTGTTTCTTTTCGCAATGTCTCATGATACTTACCTTGTTTTCAATTTCACTTCAATCGTATAAGTTCTGGATATCAATACCCCAGTGCCAGTTTCAGTCCGTTGACGAACTTTCTGAAGGACACATATTCTGCAGTGCCGAACTCGCGTTCTCTGCTGAGCATCTGCATGAACTTGCTGTCGGGAGCCACCCTGTCGAACATCGCCTTGACGAGTTTGTTCTCTGAGTCCTTCGCCTCACTGCAAGCCTCCTCGTCATCCCACAGCATCCATCGCAGCTCCTGATAATAGCGGTCATAATTAGGGTTCTCCGAAATGAGTTCCCTTATGATTCCCGCTCCCGGTCCAAGATCGATCGCGACCCTGTCGAAGGTAAGACCCTGGCTCTTATGTATAGTGATGGCCCACGCAAGTCGCAGAGGATACTGCTGCAGCCTTCCCACTACCCTTCTCTCACAGGTCTTCTTCTCCTTGTTGTATTCCTGCTCCACAACCTCCCAGACGGCCTTGTCCACATCCACTTCGACATCATTGTCCAACTTGACTACGATGCCGTCCTGGGTGAGTTTCTTCACCGTTCCGAGCGTTCCGTTCACCCATCTTGACAGGGAGTCGTTTCTGGTGAACATCACCTGTGCTCCCTCCTTGAGGAGGAGTTCAGATTCCACTGAATCCTTTAATGTCCTCGTATCCCCTTCATGAATGGCGGTATAGACGAACGCCTCCGAGTCCAGCCCGGCCATACGGTCATCTTTGATACGCTTTGCCACCTTGTTGTTGGTCGCAAGGGTTATCTTCAGGCGGTCGCTCTCCATTCCCGGCACAACATAACGGGAGTTCAGGCGCATCACATCCCTCATCGTCACATTTCCTGTGCGGAAATGGTCAAGTATCTCAATGAAGATAGGATCACTCTGCCGGTATATCTTCAAGAACTCGATCTTCGGAAGATCATACCTCCTGATCACGTTGGCCTTGTAGAAATAGCACCTGTCTGTTCCGTAGATCTCATAAAGAATCTCGCGGTCCTGCGGCAGCGCCACCGGTTCAAGCTGGAACATATCTCCTACGAATACCATCTGAACACCTCCGAAAGGAGCAGAGTTCTTCCTATAGAGACGCAGGGTCCTGTCCACCGCATCAATCAAGTCACATCTTACCATAGATACCTCATCTATGATGATAGTATCTATATGTCTTACCAGCGCGATCTTGTTCGGATTGAGAGTTCCGGTCTCCCCTGGCCCAAGCACTCCGAACTTGAATCCGAAGAAGGAATGGATGGTCTGGCCACCTACATTGATGGCAGCAAGACCTGTCGGAGCGAGCACCAGGAAATTCTTCGCAACCTCTTCCTGAATCTTCTTAAGGAAAGTGGTCTTACCAGTACCGGCCTTTCCCGTGAGAAAGAATGAGTGTCTGGTGTTTGCAATCATCTGACAAGCATTGTACTGCTCCGGGTTAGTTCTTTTCAGTGTCTCCATATCTACCATCTATTCACTTCGCTTTGATTTCACTGCAAAGATGGGGTGCTTTGGCGAACTTTTGGTTCGTTGGATTATTCCGACGAAATAAACGGGCGATTTGGGAACCGACTTAAACCGGAAAACCTACCAATTTGGAGATTTTATAAAATACGTTTTACAATTTTGTAAAATACGTTTTGCGATTTTGTAAAATAGATGTATATTTGGGAAAAATTTAGACTATGTATAATCGCGCACAACTATCGGTACTCAAGTCACGAATGGCAGAGCCAAGGCGTACCATACACGTAGTGATGGGACCTCGTCAGGTCGGAAAATCAACTATGATAGACCAGTTTGTGGAAAAGGCAACTGTTCCTTACAGTCTCTTCAGTGCTGACGGAGTCGGCAAGACAAACACAGCCTGGATTTCAGAAAAATGGCATGAGGTGAGAACCAGGATGATGCTGTACAACGAAACCGAGCATATCCTGATCATAGACGAAATTCAGAAAATCATCGGATGGAGCGAGATAGTCAAGAAGGAATGGGACAAGGACACAATGGAGAAGAGAAACCTTAAGGTCATCCTTCTGGGCTCTTCCCGTCTCCTTATACAGAAAGGACTCGAAGAGTCACTGGAAGGCAGATATGAAGCACTCAAGATGGGCTACTGGGAATGGGAGGAGATGAGGGAGGCCTTCGGCTTCACGATGGAGCAGTTCATCTACTTTGGAGGCTTCCCCGGCCTGGCTCCTTACATCAATGACGAGGACCGCTGGCGTAAGATGATGGAGGATTCCATCATCTCACCGATACTCAACCATGACATCCTTGACATCGATGAGATCCGCAACCCACCTCTTCTACGTCAGGTGTTCGAGATCGGCAGCATCTATTCCGCACAGGAGATATCCCTCACCAAGATGCAGGGGGTTGTCAACAGCGGTACAGTTCCGACAATCAGTTCATACCTCAGGATCCTCGACGAGACGATGCTTATCAAGCCTCTCCAGAAGTATGACAACTCTGCCATCAAGACCAAGAGCTCGATTCCCAAGCTCCAGGCATACAACAATGCATTCAGGAACAGCTACTGTCAGCATACCTTCGAGGAGGCCCTGATGAACAAGACCGAATGGGGAAGACAGGTAGAGTCCGCCGTAGGTGCATATCTGGCTGGACGCGCGATTCTTGACGGCTTCGAACTTCTCTTCTGGAGGGACGAGAAGAAGAATGAATGCGACTATGTCCTCAAGAAAGGAGAGCGTCTAATCGCAATCGAAGTGAAGAGCGGCCACGCCGACAACATAGACGGCTACCACACATTCATGAAGAAATTCGAGAAGAATATAGTCAACTCGTTCATCGTCGGTCCGGAGGGACTTCCTCTGGAGGATTTCTTCAGGCTGAACATCCCTTCATTGTTCAGGACATCATTGAAGTAGTCACATATATCAATTACAGCAAGAAAGGCAGCTCGGACCACCAGTACGGGCTGCCTTGGGAGATAGAGGTTCACGTCATCACGACGCTCCTCAGTGCCGATCGGCAAGCAAGTCCGACAGAACCGCCGGAGAGGTCTTGCGACCCGGCTATTCCTCAGCCAGGCCGCGTATCTTGTTCACGACAATCTCGATGTCCTGATGCTCGGCACCGTCCTTGTCGGTCCAGGTGTTCGGGCAGTTTTACTCATTTTCGGACAGTTTTCGGGATGTTTTTAGACGAAAAATGACCGACTGGATTGTCCAATCGGTCATTGTAAACTACTGTTATTTAGGTTTTTAACCTTTATCAACCTCTTAATACTCCTCCTCGTTGAAAAAGAAGTCATCCTTGGTAGGATAGTCAGGCCAGATGTCCTCTATGCTTTCGTAGATTTCGCCGTCGTCCTCCAGTTCCTCGAGATTCTCAACCACCTCGAGAGGTGCGCCGGAACGGGTGGCATAGTCAATAAGCTCCTCCTTTGTAGCAGGCCATGGAGCATCTTCCAACCTATATGCAAGTTCAAGTGTCCAATACATAGTGTATAAGTTTAAATTACTAATTATCAATATTTAACATACAATCCTCAGTAACGGGGCGGCAAATATAGACAAAAAAACTTAATGATGCAGTTCTTTTTCGTATTTTTGCACCCGATTATAGTGTACTCCAACTTGGAGGTCAGATACAAGTATCATACCATTCGCAAAGCAAGGGTGCACCACATCAACTTTCAGAACAATTATACAGACCGACATGGCATACATAAAAGACGAAAGATACGACGAAGACATCACGGCGCAGATTGCCGTCCACTACAGGGAAATCCTCAGGCTTTTGGGGGAAGACCCGCAACGAGAAGGACTGTTCAAGACTCCGGAACGCGTCGCAAAGGCATTGCAGTTCCTCACAGGAGGCATGCAGCAGGACGGTTCTGCAATCCTCAGCAGCGCATTGTTCAAGGAAGAATACAAGCAGATGGTCCTGGTCAAGGACATTGAGCTATACTCTACATGCGAGCACCATGTGATGCCGTTCATAGGCAAGGCACATGTCGCATACATACCGGACGGCACCATAACCGGGCTCAGCAAAATCGCCAGAGTGGTGGAAACATATGCCCGCCGCCTCCAGGTGCAGGAACGCCTTACCGTACAGATACGCGACTGCATCCAGGACACACTCAAACCGCTTGGCGTTGCTGTAGTCATTGAGGCCTCGCATACCTGCATGACTCTCAGAGGAGTACAGAAAGCAAATGCAGTAACCACCACATCCGCATTTTCCGGAATATTCCTCAAAGACGAACGCACGCGCAACGAGTTCCTCAACCTTATCAAATGACAGGCACATCAGCCGCCGAGACCGCATAACGCAAACCCTACTATGTTTTCAAGCGTGCAGCGTATGCAATTCCACAAGGAAACTGGACAGAAAAAGCAGCAATGCGACCGGGCCTCAGGTCCGAAACACCACTTTAAGGCCGCGCCCGTGTGGCTTTTTGCAGCGGGCAGCAGACGATAGTTTTAGAGGGTCGGTTGTTCAAAAAAGAGGGAAAATAAAAAGTCAGAATAACTCTCCGAGAATTGACTATTGGGAAACAAGGTTAAGTTGCCCTCACCGAAATACAAGAATAAGGGGCTTGAATAATACTTTTTATTCAGCCCCTTTTCACATAATATAAGTCAACCGTTTACACCATACGGATGCAACTCAGGATTGACGGAATTATTTCAGATAAGCATCCTCAACCACCTTGGCACTACGCGCAATGAAATCGCTCAACTCCTTGCCTTTCAGCATTCCGTTGGCCAGAAGTGCAAGGTCAGCCACCTGACGCAAGATTTCATTCGCAGAAGCAAAAGACTCAAGTTCAGACTTGTGCGAAGCTGCGGCATTCTCCTTAGCCTCTGCCACAGTACGCTTCGCCTCCTCTGACGCATCCTCTGCCGCATCCGGTATTATCTCCGCAGGCTTGACCTGGGCCGACTTAGCCGCAAGAATCTTCTCCACGAGAGGGTGCTGAATATTCACGGTGATGTTGTACGAAGCCGGCATCTCACCATAGAAATTCATTCCTCCGCCCATAGCCGACATCTCACGGTAACGGCGCATGAACTCGCTCTGCGTAATGAGTATAGGCGCGCTTCCTTCCCCGAGATTGTCCGCCTGTACATAATACTGGTTCTCCTTCGGCAGCACAGCCTGGAAAATTACGGAAATATCCGTCTGTTCAGCCTCAGAAAGCTCTGGACGGCTCTTGTCCTCCTTAGGAATCAGATTGTCAATGCTGTCTGAGTCCACACGCGCAAAACGCGCATTCTCAATCTTGGTCTCAAGCAGATTCACGAAATGGCTGTCAAGCTGGCAGTCCAAAAGGAGCACATCATATCCCTTGGCCTTAGCGCTTTCGATATAAGAATACTGTCCCTCGACATCAGTAGCATAAAGGAACACCACTTTCTTATCCTTGTCAGTCTGGGCCGGCTCTATAGCCTTCCTATAGTCCTCTATGCTGTAATACTTGCTCTCAGTATTCTTCAGAAGGGCAAACTTCATGGCCCTGTCACAGAACTTCTCATCGGAAAGCATGCCATATTCAATGAACAGCTTGAGATTGTCCCACTTGCTCTCCAGAGCCTCACGCTCATTCTTGAATATGTCCTCAAGCCTGTCAGCAACCTTCTTGGTAATGTATCCCGATATCTTCTTCACATTAGAATCGCTCTGCAGATAGCTCCTTGACACATTCAGAGGAATGTCCGGAGAGTCAATCACACCATGCAGGAGCGTCAGGAAGTCAGGAACAATATTGTCAACGGAATCCGTCACGAACATCTGATTGCAATAAAGCTGTATCTTGTTTCGCGACACCTCAACATTGTTCTTGATTTTAGGGAAATACAGGATTCCAGTGAGATTGAACGGATAATCCACATTCAGATGGATATGGAACAGAGGCTCATCCTGCATAGGATAAAGCTCGCGGTAAAAAGCCTGGTAATCCTCATCTTTAAGGTCGGCCGGTTTCTTCGCCCACAGCGGCTCCGTCTTGTTTATGACATTGTCCTTATCAGTGTCAACATATTTACCGTCCTTCCACTCCTGCTCCTTTCCGAATAGCACTGGCACTGGCATGAACTTACAATATTTGTTCAGTAGTCCCTGAATGCGGTTCTTCTGTGCAAACTCCTTCTCCTCATCATCAATGAACAGGGTAATCACTGTTCCTCTGTCAGACTTGTCGCAAGCCTCCATCTCATATTCAGGAGAGCCGTCGCAAGACCATCTCACGCCTTTCGCGCCATCCTTCCATGAAAGCGTCTCTATTGTAACCTTATTGGCCACCATGAAAGCCGAATAAAAACCGAGTCCGAAATGTCCGATTATGCTGCTCAACTGGTCCTTATACTTCTCAAGGAACTCCCCGGCACTCGAGAATGCAATCTGGTTGATATATTTGTCAACCTCCTCCTCTGTCATTCCGATTCCGTTATCAACAATCTTCAGTGTCTTTGCATCCTCATCAAGCTCAATGCGCACAGACAATTCCCCAAGTTCCCCGCCGAACTCTCCTGAAGCCGCAAGGGCTTTCATCTTCTGAGTCGCGTCAACCGCGTTCGCTACCAGCTCACGAAGGAAAATCTCATGATCCGAATACAGAAACTTCTTGATGACCGGGAAAATATTCTCGGTCGTAACGCCAATTTTACCTGTTGTTGCCATATCAATCTGTTATTTCAATTATTACCTGTTATCCTAACCGCCAACTCCCGCACAAAGCACCATGAAAAAAGGCCTGCGGCCGCAGACAATCACAATGTCCACGGCCGCAATCCGGTCAAAATATGTTCCAAGCCCGCAATCGTGACTTTTTGTCAGTTTCCGGTATCGCAAGACTGACAGAAAATCATCTTCCAGTATCAAACTTTGTCAAATATCCCGGCCTCAGAGTCAGGCTGCACCTGTCAAGTTCCCTGCTGTCGCTGTACCTGAATGTCGAATAGGCAAAAACTCCGTCATATTCCATGCGTCCGTCAACCTTCCTTATGCCCACCTTCATAGGCTTTACCGTCTCAGCTACACTGCCCAGTCCCGAATCGGACTTTTCCCTGCCGGTTGCCTTAATCAGATATCCGTTATCACCCGCACTTGTCACTGAGACATTTATGGATTTCGGAGCGTCAACTGGACTTCCGGAGCCATTATACAATTTCAAAGCCCCGTCAACCAATTCAGCCGCGAACTCATCATAATAATAAAAAGTATAGAAGAGATTCAGGCCCTGCGCATAATCTTCAATGCGTACCCTGAGGTTGGTTATTTTCCATTTCCCCGACGCCAAAGTCTTTTCTCCAGTATCAATCATACACTCAATGTATCCGCTGAGGGAATCAGCAAGCGAATATACACCCTCATCTAACTGCAAAATATTCTCATAGAAGCGGCAGTCATTCAGCTTTTCCTCTTCAGGAAGCTGGAGATATGCGTCAAATGCAGTCACCAATTCAGCCACATGAAGAGGAGCACACACATATTCCGCAAAAAGAACAGTCCCGTAATTCTCAAGGTCGCGCGAAGATAAAGGGCTGACCTCAAAGTAAGACATTTCACAGGACATCATGCACAGCGCAGCTGATGCACAGCAAATCATTCTTTTCATATTCGTCAAAATAAACATCAGTCACACATAATGTCAGAAACGGTAGCCAAGACCGAAATTTCCTCCAAGCCAAGCCGTACCTAACGAACATTCACCGAAGACAAAGAACTTCCGGCCCAAAGTGATGCCTATCGGAGTCACCTGCAAAGCTGCATAGCAGTCATTTGACCCTCCGAATCCGCCGCCCGAGATGCCGAGTCCTGCAGAAGAATAAAGACGCACCGCCCTTGCATTCACCCAATTGAAGCGGGCAACAGGAAGCAGGGTCACGACAGCACCCCTCCGGTTTGAAGACCACTCATCCTCGACAGGATAATACATCCTGCCCCACATGCCGTTGACACCGGCAATCACCGACAGAGTGAACCATCTTTTGAAATGTATGCTGAACTCCCCATAGATAATTCCTGTCATATACTCAGGACCGCGTTTGGGAGAATAAAGACCGTCAAGAAAAGAAGGGATAATACGGTCATTGAGATGAATATGATTATCGGCATCCAAAGAAGGATAGCCGGCCCATCCTATACGGAACTCATACTTGTAAGGAAACTTTTTCCTGAATCTGTCCTCTTTGGTCTGCGCGCCCATCAAATCTGCGGAAAACACGCAGACCAGAGACAGAAGAATGATGATTTTCACTTTCATAGCACTGCATTTTAGCGACATATAGATGCAGCATGAAAGCATTTAGTTGCACCGTCAGGCGGTTTTATTTGTACATGAACCTCTTTATGCTCATCTTCGGGGTCTTCTCAAAAGGCTGATCCATAATCTCCACCTTGGCCAGCTTGCTGTATGACGGCATCGACTTGTTGACATCGCCCACAATGCTTCCCGCATAGGCAGCCAGGTCTATTCCGTCAGCCTTTGCCTTTTCCGTGTCAAAATACACAAGCGCAACAAGCTTTGCCCCCCTGTCAAGCACAACCGACTCCACTACATACGGGCGCGAATTTACGACAGCCTCAATCTCCTCCGGATAGATATTCTGCCCGTTGGCCGAAAGTATCATATTCTTGCTGCGTCCACGTATGAATATGTTTCCGTCCGCATCAATGACACCAAGGTCACCGGTATTCATCCACCCGTCATCGGTGAATGCCGCCCTTGAAGCCTCCTCATTCTTGAAATATCCGCTCATTATGCTTATTCCGCGTGCCTGTATCTCTCCTGCGACATTCTGAGGGTCCTCGGAATCAATCCTGACCTCCGCACTGTCCACTGCCCTTCCGCATGAGCGCGGCACAAAACTCTGCCAAGGGGCATACGCAAGAAGAGGAGCAGCCTCAGTCATGCCGTATCCGACCGTGAACGGAAGCCTGAACTTCCTGAACCACTTTTCAACATCAGGATTGAGCGCGGCGCCTCCCATTATTATGCTGCGCACCTTTCCTCCGAAAGCATCAATCAGAGTCTTACGTATCTTATTGAAAATTATCCTGTTGACTCCAGGTATTGAAGTAAGGACCTTCATCACCGGCTTGTTGAGGACAGGCTGGACCTTGCTCTTGAATATCTTTTCCATCACAAGAGGAACCGTGATTACAAGATAAGGACGGACCTCAGCCATAGCACCCAGCAACAGGGCCGGAGTAGGAGTTTTTCCGAGATAATAGACAGAAGAACCGCCGCATAGAGGATATATCAGTTCGAACATCATTCCGTACATGTGCGCCATCGGCAGCATGGAGACAATCTTGTCTTCAGGATATGAAGGGAGCCAGTTCTGGCCGAACTCAACATTTGCGCTCAAGCATTCATAGCGGAGCATTACGCCCTTCGGAGCGCTTGTTGTACCGGAAGTATAATTTATGATTGCAAGTTCCTTGTCATTGCCGTCAGGATAAGACACTTTGTCCGGTTTGAACCCGTCAGGATATCTCGCTGCAAACAAATCGTCCAGACCTGCGGCAGCTGCGGCAATGTGGTCATTGGCGGCATATAGAAGCGAGAAGTCCCCCACTGCCATGACTGCCTTTATATTCGGCATCTTAGAACGGTCCAGTTTCTTCCACATGTCTGCATCCGTAAAAAGCACAAGGCTCTCGGAATGGTCCACAAGCGAATTTATGCTGTCCGGATGAAAATCCGCAAGAATCGGAACCACGACAGCCTCATATGTATTCACTGCAAAGAAAGCTATTCCCCAGCGTGCGGAATTCTTGGCGCACAAGGCTACCTTCATCCCTTTCTTCAGCCCTGCGCTCTCAAACAGGATATGCAGTCTGGCGATATGCCCTGCCATTTCCGCGAAAGTGAACTGCTCGCCCCGGTAGTTGCACAGCGCCTGTCTGTCCCAATTGGCCTTGACAGCGTCCTCAAGTCTTTTCAGATAATGTTTCATATAGTTGAGTTCTAATAGTTTTGCATCACAAATTTATCAAAATAAATCATTAAAACGCATTAATTCCTATATTTGTGGCTAACATTTTTGCCGGCGGCGGATACAGAGCCATAATGATGCCGCGACAGGCAATCATTAGAACAAAATTTTCATTAAACATGAAACGGAACATGAGAAAAAAACTGATTGTAGCCCTCGTCTATGATTTCGACGGCACCCTCTCCCCCGGAAATATGCAGGAGTTCGGATTCATACAGGCAATCGGCAAAAAGCCGATGGAATTCTGGCAGGAGAGCGACGACATTGCGGCAGGACAGGACGCGAGTAATATTCTAAGCTACATGAAACTCATGTTCGATGAGGCCAAAAAGGCAGGCATAAAGCTCCGCAAGGCCGACTTCAAAAAATTCGGAAAGAAAGTGGAGCTGTTCGACGGAGTACTCGAATGGTTCAGCCTCATCAACAGCTACGGCAAGGAGCGCGGTGTCAAAGTCGAGCACTACATAAACTCATCCGGGCTCGCTGAAATGATAGAGGGCACACCGATTGCCAAAGAATTCAAGAGAATATTCGCATGCTCATTCCTCTACAACAAGAATGGAGAAGCAGAATGGCCTGGCGTGGCGGTCGACTACACCGCAAAGACACAGTTCCTCTTCAAAATCAACAAGGGAATACTCAGCATCAGGGACAACAAGCTCGTGAACGAGAGCCAGCTTGAAGAAAACAAGAGAATCCCGTTCCCACATATGATATATATGGGTGACGGCGAGACAGATGTCCCGTGCATGAAAATAGTCAAGATGTTCGGAGGCCACTCCATAGCCGTCTATAACCCCAAGCTGCCTCACAAGAAAGAGACTGCACGCACACTGCTGCGGCAGCAAAGGGTCAATTTCATAACCCCGGCCTCATATACGAAAGAGAGCAGAACGTACAAAGTCGTCTGCTCCATTATAGATAAAATCCGAATTGACCATGACCTGGCCCAATTGGCCGCATTCAAATAATATTTCGATGAGGGTGACCAAAAAGTAAATTTTTGCTCACCCTCAATCGTTTTTCTTTGAAAAACTGACCCTCCCCCCGAAAACTAAGTTTTCGACCACCAAGGGGTGTTTCGAGCCTCCGGACCGGTCGCATCGCGACTTTTTAGTCCCACCGAGTTAAAGCACTTTCACTGAAAGTTTAGCGTAAGCCCTCTCGACCTTGGCAAGAGCCTCCTCAACCGTATCGGCTGTCGCAAGAAGCACACCGAGCCTTCTGTGGTCTATAATCTCAGGCTTGCCGAAAATGCGAATCTGTACTCCAGGTTCCTCAAGGACTTTCTCCAGGTCGCAGAATTCATATTCACGCGAATTGCCTTCCACCACGATTGCCTTTGAGGCCGACGCTCCGTAGAACTTGATTTCCGGCACCGGAAGCCCGAGGATGGCACGCGCATGCAGTGCGAACTCCGAAAGGTCCTGGGATATCATTGTCACCATTCCCGTATCATGCGGACGCGGAGAAACCTCGCTGAATATGACTTCGTCACCCTTTATGAAAAGCTCCACACCGAAAATGCCGTATCCTCCGAGAGCATCGGTAACAGCCTTCGCGATTTCCTCAGCCTTGCCCAATGCTACCGGCGACATGGCCTGCGGCTGCCACGACTCGCGGTAATCCCCGTCAACCTGATGGTGTCCGATAGGCTTGACGAATGTGGTTCCTGCACAATGGCGCACAGTAAGCAAGGTAATCTCATAGTCAAAATCAACAAATCCCTCGACAATGACCTTCCCGCTGCCGGCGCGGCCTCCTTCCTGTGAAATCTGCCATGCCTTGTCAATGTCTTCCGGCGTGCGCACAGTGCTCTGGCCATGGCCGGATGAACTCATCACAGGCTTCACGACACAAGGAATGCCGATTTGTGCCACTGCCTCATCAAACTCTTCACGTGTGGACGCGAAACGGTAGGCAGAAGTAGGCAGGCCGAGAGTTTCAGCAGCAAGACGGCGTATTCCCTCGCGGTTCATGGTAAGGCGGGTGGCCTTTGCCGTCGGAACGACATTGTATCCCTGCTCCTCAAGTTCCACGAGTTTGTCAGTTGCGATAGCCTCAATCTCAGGGATGATGAAGTCAGGCTTTTCCTGTTCAATCACCTGCTTCAGGGCATGTCCGTCAAGCATTGGAAGCACATGACTGGAGTGTGCGATGTGCATGGCAGGTGCATTGGCATACTTGTCAAGTGCAACGACCTGCACTCCATAGCGCTGAAGTTCGATGGCGACTTCCTTTCCGAGCTCTCCGGAGCCGCAGAGAACGGCTTTCTTGCCCGACTTTGTGAATGTTGTTCCGATTTTTGTCATTCTGTAAATGTTTTATGCTGGATTACTGTTGTCCTGTCCACGCCAAAGGGCGCACGGCAGCGTCATTTGCCGTATCTCTTCAATATGGTGTTCGCATACGCGTCAATGCGCCTGTCCCTGAAGAACGGCCATCCGCGCCTTACATATTCAGTCCTGTCAAGGTCTATTTCAACGACCTTGACACCTTCCTCATCTTTTCCGAACTCCGCAAGCAGCTCTCCCTGAGGGCCTGTAGCGAAAGAACGTCCCCAGAACTGGAGACCTATCGTGTTTCCGGTAGGATCGTCCTCATGTCCTGTACGGTTGACCGTTATGACAGGAAGGCCATTGGCCACCGAATGTCCCCTCTGAACAAGCTGCCATGCATCGCTCTGCACCTTCTGCTCCTCTTCCGGGTCAGTTCCGACCCCACCGATTGCAGTAGGATAAATCAGCATCTGCGCCCCATTCAGAGCCATGCACCTTGCAGCCTCAGGATACCACTGATCCCAGCACACGAGCACTCCGAGTGTTCCCACGGAAGTTTCGATTGGCCTGAATCCGAGGTCTCCCGGCGTAAAATAGAATTTCTCGTAATAGCAAGGATCATCCGGGATATGCATTTTCCGGTAGATTCCGGCAATGGAGCCGTCCTTTTCCATCACGACTGCGGTATTATGATAAATCCCGGCAGTCCTGCGCTCAAACAACGAGAGCACTATGACTATTCCGAGTTCTTTTGCCAAAGCTCCGTATATCTCGGTCGAAGGTCCCGGTATAGGCTCAGCAAGATCACAGAGGGCCGCCTCCTCATGCTGGCAGAAATACACCGAATTGTGAAGTTCCTGCAGCACGACAAGCTTCGCTCCCATCTGGGCGCACTTTCTTATGTTGGATTTGAGTTTCTCTATGTTGGCAGCAATGTCTGTCCCGCAGGACTGCTGCACCATGCCGACTTTCAGTATATTCATGTCTTTTTCTTTATCCTGTCCTTTAAAAATGTCATCTGATGTATCCTGCCGGGAACTGCATCGTCACACAATGCAGCGAGCCATGTCCGGAAAGAAGCGCACGGCAGTCTATCACTACAACCTCCCTGTCCGGAAAGACTTCCTGAAGACGCATGCGGGCCACCTCGTCAAGCGGCGAACCTGTCCCGGGAAGCAGAACGCCCCCGTTTACAATCAGGAAATTGGCATATGACGCAGGCAACCTGTAGTCATCCAGATACAGCGGCTCAGGCAAAGGAAGAGGTACAAGCCTGTACGGTTTGCCGTCAAGCGTCCGGAATCCGCGAAGCTGCTCCTCCATGGCAGAAAGCGGCCCGTAATGAGGGTCCTCAGTGTCCGTGCACTGCATATATGCGATGGTATCCGGAGAGCAGAACCTTGCAAGAATATCCACATGACTGTCTGTATCGTCACCGATAATGGTCCCATGGTCGAGCCACAATATGCGTTCCAGTCCGAAAGCCCCCATAAGTTCCTCCTCAATCTCCTCCCTGGAAAGATATTCATTGCGGTTCACCGAGCAGAGGCACTCCGTAGTGGTCAGCAGCGTACCGCAGCCGTCAGTGTCGATGCTGCCGCCCTCAAGCACATACGGACGCATGTCAACTCCTGTCACATCATCATTGAAAGCCCCCTGGTGAAAAATTGTCTTGGTTATCTGATTGTCAAGATCCGACGCGAATTTAAGTCCCCATCCGTTGAAGACGAAATCATAGAGATACTTCTCACCGGAAGCTCCATAGCAGCTGATTCCGCCATGATCCCTCGCCCAAGTGTCATTCAGGGGCGCCTGATAAAAGCGCATCTTGTCCCACGGCATATCATATCCCTTGGCTGAAGCAATGCGTACGATGTCAGAGCGGCATTCCTCAATGTCACGGGTCACAATCATAAGGGGTTCGAAACGTAATATATTGTATGCTATGTCAACATAGCAGTCGAGGACCTTGTCCAGTTCATACCATTCGGTATCGCAATGAGGCCATGTAAGCTGCACTCCGCTCTGAGGCTCCCACTCTGCAGGCAATCTTCCCATAAGCTAATTTACCATTTTATCAATCCGGCTGCAAAGATATAAAGAATATGCATAGAAGCTGCGGCATGACAATAAAAAAAGGGCGGCCAAATGTTTTGGCCGTCCCCCATTATTCATGTCAGCTGATGATTACTCGAAAGAGATTACCGCTGCCCTGCTGAGAGCTGCATCACCGTCAGCCACAACCTCTGTCTTAACAGAGAAGTTGCTTGCATCGATGCCATATTTCTCAACGAGGATGTTCTTCAAGTACTCTACACGCTTCTCGCAGAGGTATTTGTTGCGTCTTGCAGAACCTGTCTTGCTGTCAGCACGGCCTGTAAGAACAGTAACCTTCTTGCCGTTCACGTAAGGAAGAACGTTTGTGAGGTAGAAATCAAGGTGCTCAAGCTCCTTCTTAGAAAGCTGTGTCTTGCCGATTTCGAAGAAGAAAGCAGCCGGACCTACATTCTCAAGACCTGGCTTAACATTGTTAAGCTTGTTCTTAAGGTCAGCATTCTCGTCCTTGAGAGCGTTAACCTCGTCAGTAAGGTTTTTCTTGTCAGCTGCGAGGGCAGCGTTTGCTGCTGCGAGAGCTGCTGCGCTTGCCTCAGCTGCACCGATACGGTCCTCATCAGCAGGATTGTGCCAGTTAGAAGCACGTACCCAGTTGGTCTTGCCAAGGTTCACTGAAAGTCCGAGGGAGGTAGTGATGTAACCAGCCACACCTGCAGTCGCATGATGTCTTCCGCTGAGCAGGACGCCACGTACATCGAGAGTAAGGTCGAGCCTTTTGCAGAGGCGGAGGTTGTTCAAGAGACCGAAACCTGCTGCTAACTCCTGATCCCTGTAGTCAACGTCTTTCTTTCCGTAAGTCAAATGATAACCTGAGTGGAAATAAGGGATGAAGTTCCAGAAACGAGTCTCTTTGTAGCCGCTGAAAGCGTGTGAGATGTTCCAGAGAACGTCAGCGTGAACATAAGCGAAGCCGAACTGCTGCTTGTACATGTTCTTTGACGCGTCAAGCGAAGTGCCGAGCACTGATGCTGTGTTTGACCACTCTGCGCCTGTAAGGCCGTTGTAGCCGAGTCTTGCACCCACTGAAGGAGTAAACCATTTTCCGACATTCACGTCAAGGGCACCGCCAACACCTGGCTTATAGCCGCCGTCTCCAAAAATGTTTACGCCACCTGCAACTCCGATGAACCAGTTGTCACCGAATTTGTTGGTGAGGTAAGGTCCGCGCACAATCTTGCCGTTCTCGTCCCTGTTGCCGTTCTCCTGAGCCATTGCAGCAGGAGCGAACGCCATTGAAACCACCGAAAGAGCCAATGCTCCCAAAAAGAATTTCACTGTTTTCATATTACTTTTAAATTAAGTTGATTCCGAACTGATTTGCAAAGGTATTACAATTATTGTGAATACACAAATAAAAATTTCGTTTACGCATTAAAACAGGCTGTGGACATCAGGCCTTAGCCTGACATCCATGCCATGTTTTTCCGGGTGCACCGGGTTCTGATGTTTTAGAAAGATATTTTCACGGCTCTGCTGAGTGACGGATCTGCTTTCGCGTTAACTATTTCAGACTTCACTACGAGACGGTCTTTTGAGATTCCGTATTTGCCGGTAAGAAGGTCATATACATATTGTCCCCTGGCCTCGCTGAGCTGTTGGTTGCGCACCTTTGAGCCGGTGTTGCTGTCAGCCGTTCCCTGAAGAGTGATGTAGATTTTGCACTGCTTGTCAGCCTTGGCGATGATATTCTTGGCGATGAAGTCAAGGTGCTGGAGTTCTTTCTCAGGAAGGACTGCCTGACCGATGTTGAAGTAAACGGCTGCAGGAGTCATATCCTTATAGAAGTCTGCAGGATCGTACTTAGGCTGGTTCTTGAGCTGGTTCACCTCCTTCGAAAGCTTCTTGTTGTCAGAAGCAAGGCTGCGGTTCTGGTCCTGAAGTGTAGAATTTGCCACTTCAAGTGCGGCGGCAGCAGATTCAAGAGAGGAAATCCTGTCCGCGTCAGCAGCTGCGACAGCTCCCACGACTGTAGATGTGCGCACGAAGTTAGGCCATCCGAGATCAACTGCAAATCCCATTGTAACAGTAGGAAGGACTGCCACGCCTGAGCCTCCGTTCACTCTGCCGCTTACGACTGTTGCACGCATATCGACAACGAGGTCGAGCCTGTCAGTAAGGCGGAGATTGTGGATGAGACCACCACCGGCTGCAAATTCATTGTCAGCGAAATCAACTCCGTCAAGTCCGTATGAGCGGAAGAAACCTGCGTGCAGATAAGGAACGAAATTCCAGAATCGGGTCTCCTTATATCCGCTGAAGGCGTTTGAGATGTTCCACAGGAAGTCACCGTGCACGTACATATATCCGAATTTCTGCTGGTATTTGTTTCTCTCAGCATCCAGAACGGAACCGAGTACCGAAGAATGGTCTGCCCACACTTTTGAGCTGATTCCCTGATAACCGATTCGCATACCGATTGAAGGGGTAAACCATTTTCCGATATTGGCATCAATGCTCGGGCCGACAGCAACTTCTGAGCCTTCGCTCCAGAAGACGTTTACGCCACCTCCGACTCCGATGAACCAGTTGTCGCCGAACCTGTTCGTTTCGTAAGGACCACGGACGATTTTACCGTTTTCATCTCTGTTGCCGTTCTCTTGGGCATTGATTGATGGGGAAGCTGTCAAAGAGACAGCAACGAGAGCCGCAGCTCCGAAAAATAAGTTAAGACGTTTCATAATCACTAATAATTAAAATGTGTCATGAAACGTCTTATACAAATACTGTGTAAAACTATACTTTTTCTGTAAAAATTTTTCAATTTTTGTAAAAAAGTTATCATTTAAACTTTAAAATGCCGTGTCAAGGCTCCAAACAATGGCCATAACACGGCATTTTAAGCATCAGGCAAGAATCTGGGCTGTGTGATTCTTGGTGTCAACCTTCTCTATTATGTTTTCGAGGATGCCGTTCTCGTCAAATATGAAGGTCCTGCGCAGGATTCCCTCACAAGTGCGTCCGCACATCTTCTTTTCGCCCCACGCGCCGAAGCTGCGTATCATTTCCGCCGAAGTGTCCGACAGCAATGTGAATGGAAGCGAGTTCTTTTCAATGAACTTCCTGTGGGAAGCCGCGCTGTCCTTGCTGACTCCGACCACATTGTACCCTTTTGCGGCAAGGGCCTCATGATTGTCCCTGAGGTTGCATGCTTCCGCCGTACAGCCCGGCGTATTGTCCTTCGGATAGAAATAAACTATTGTCTTCTTTCCTTTCAGGTCTTTTGAACTTACTTTGTTGCCGTCCTGGTCCACGACCTCAAACTCCGGCATCTGGTCTCCGATTTTCAACATGATTCTAACATTTTTAATGATTTTCTCCCATACACGACGTACAGGAGAAAATATAATCCTGCAAAAATAGTGCGAAAATCCGGAATAGCCTACTTGTCCCGAGATTCGTCCGGAACAGCAGCCATGTCAAGTTCAAGCACTCCTCCACCGGCAAGAGAAGCCCATGGCAATTGCAGGGAGTGAAGTTCCTCCCCATTGAGCCTTGCTCTGGATACATATATATATATTGTCTATGGAATTTCCGTTCGTCTTTATGACAAACTCCTTCCCCGGGAAATAGTCCCTGCCCAATCTGACTGTCATCTTGTCAAACAAATGGCTGACTATCTGGAGAGACGGTTCGGAAGCCGTAAGCCCCTTTACATCAGACAGCCCCATAGCAGCCATGACGTGCCATGCCCCGAGCTGCCTCTGGTCCTCATCCTGCCCATGGCCGTAGCCTTGGACACCTTCAGTACCGTAAAATTCATTGCATATTGTCCTCATCCATTTCTGTGAAAGCCAAGGCTTGCCGGAGAAAGTGAACATTCCTCCTATGTGAAGATTCGGCTGGTTGCCATGATTATAATAGGAGTGAAGTCGGAAAGAGGATCTTTATCTGGTTCTGGGAATGGTTGCCGGACAGCAGCTTAATGTCAATGACGACACACTTGTTTTTCTCGATGAAATTTCACTGCAGATTCATCAAGGAAACGATGTGACATTTCCAAAAGACATCTGTAAAACAAGCGTACAATCCTCCATACAGGACAGGTCAATATACAGCAAAAGCCTCCATAACTCCAAGAGTCACAGAGGCTTTGGGTGATATATAATCCAAAGATTACTTGTTCAATGCCTGAGCAACGTCAACAGCGCAAGCTACTGTACAGCCTACCATCGGGTTGTTGCCGATGCCGAGGAAGCCCATCATCTCCACGTGGGCAGGAACTGATGAGGAACCTGCGAACTGAGCGTCAGAGTGCATACGGCCCATTGTGTCGGTCACTCGCTCAGATCTGAATATCAGCAGTCGCTTTATAGAGCATTAAGGCCTTGCAAACCACTGCTTTATATCAGAATATTAACTCATAGTTAATAAATCAAAGAACTGCAAATCTATAAAGTGGCAACGTAATGTACGCTACCTGAAAATGTCTTAATTATTATCAGAAAGCAATGCTTCCACATCCTTTTTCAAAGCAGGAATATGCCTTATGATCAAACTCCAGATAAACTCAGTGGTGACACTGTCATAACCATGAATCACCCTGTTCCTTGTCGCTATGATTGCCCTTGAATTTGGCAGGCTGAAATCAGGATCATGTTTCAGGATTCTGTTAATGGCTTCTCCCATAATCTCTACATTCCTTTCCACGGCCCTTTGCCTAAGCATATCATTCTGAAAATCTTGGAATCGTTTGGGAACATCAGCAAAATAGCTTTCTACCTCTGTAGCAGCATTCAGTATATCAATCAGATGCTTTTCAATGTACTCATCCATAGACCAAGACCTTAGAGTTGTCAATGTTTCTTCTTAGAACGGGATTACGGATAGCCTTATCTTCCAATAAGTCAACCTCTCTACCAAAGATGTCTTCTAATGAGAATTTGAGGTCAAAATAATTATCCGCATAATCTTCCAGAGTCACCTTATCAAAATCCACCACCATATCCACATCACTGTCATCATTGAAGCGATCAGTAAGGATCGAGCCAAAAACAAACAATTTACCGACCTTATGCTTCTTGCATAAAGCGATAATCTTCTGGCTATTGTTCTCTATCAAATTCATAAAGTCTCCTCCTTTCCTTGCAAAAATAACTATTCTGTTATTACTAAGCAACATTTCATTGCGATAACTTTGTGATAGTGATGCACTATGTATGCCAAATCAGATGATTAGAAACTCCTGATCTTCGCCATCCAAACTTTCCTATATACTATTTTGAGAGACCAGCTACGCTTCATATAATGTGATATAGTCAAAGGAAAAGCATGAGGCCGAAGCTGGGACGCAGGTCGTTCTTCACTCCTGAAGGGAAAGTTGCCCCGATGTTCCTGAAGATGTACACGGGACTCAGCTGCCCGAAACTGCTGGAACAGCTGAACGGCCACATCCACTACCAGATATTCTGCGACGTGATAATAGATCCGACACGGCCATTGACAAACTACAAGCTATTGGACGGCATAATGCTGGACCTTGCAGGGAAGTTGAAGATACAACAGCTCCAGGGCATACTCGCCGACAAGTGGAGACCGTACATGGAGAACCTGGACACGATGTACACAGATGCTAAGAACAGAATGTTATCCAACCTATTGAGAAGGTATAAGAACGAGGAATTTCCAATGCTGGCGGGTGGTCACTATATGCTTTAATAAATAACGTGAGTTCGATGAATTATAACCTTAAGTTTCGCAAGTGATTTTTAGCCCCATCATGCGGCGACCGCCAGTTTGTCA
>ERZ778504.859-NODE-859-length-26948-cov-4.929684_pt1 | contig 26948 bp, 29 predicted proteins | sample MGYA00510046_ERZ778504 | MGnify/ENA primary metagenome ERZ778504 (study PRJEB29527, sample SAMN07138964) | mouse gut metagenome | material: feces | host: mouse | place: China:Nanjing | collected 2016-01-25 ...
AAAGCGCTGGCCGGGAAATCGAGTGAAACTTTGAAGCGGTATAGATATGAATTAAGCAGACTTCTTTCTTATGTCAATAAGGAAACTGCAGACGTCACCAGTGGAGATATATCTACATACTTAAGGGCATATAAATGTATCAGAAAAGTGAGCAATCAGACGCTTAAGAATGTCCGGTCAGTTTACAGCAGTTTCTTTGCGTGGATGAGGGATCGCGATCGGATTACAAAGAACCCGATACTTATGGTGGAAGAAATAAAAGTAGAGAAGAGGATTAGGAAACCATTTACGGATGAAGAAAGGGAGCGTATGTTCCGAAAATGTACGACTCTTCGAGATAAGGCAATGATGGAGTTTTTATATTCCACAGCAGTTCGGGTGTCGGAAATGATATCGTTAAGTATTAGCGATGTGCGGTTTGCCAGTCAGGAACTGCTTGTAGTAGGGAAGGGATCCAAGGAAAGGAGAGTGTACTTAAATGATAAATCAAACATGTACTTACGGGAATACCTGCAGAGCAGAACCGATGATAATCCTGCGTTGTTTGTGTCACAGAAGAGTCCACATAAAAGGTTGAGTAAAACAGGTGTTGAAGATATTATTCGGAGGATTGGAAAACTTGCAGGCGTATCGGATGCTTATCCGCACCGTTTTAGAAGAACAGCGGCGACTAATGCCCTTAATAGAGGAATGCCGGTTCAGGAAGTAGCACAGTTGCTCGGTCACGAGAAATTGGAAACAACAATGATTTACTGTACGATCGATCAGACGATGGTGCAGCAGCATCACAAAATTTATTTGAGTGTATAGGAATTGTGAAAATAATGGACGATAGAACATCCGACACGTACGGGTGCTTTTGTCATGCAGGAAAGGAGAATAAATCATGGAAAATATTTTATTTCTTGACGGAGAGAAAGCAGTAAAAGCTGAAGTACAAAAATTATCAGCACACACTATTCAGATCACAACGGATGAACCAGTAAATACATCAGGATTTCGTCTTGTGACGGATGAGGGAGGCGTATATGGAGTATACGAAGATTACACAACATTATACAGAGAAATCGAAGGAGGTTTCATCTTAAGTAATGACGGTTCAGTTTATCAGGAGCCTGAACCACAGCCGGAACCAGAAGTGAAACCTTATGAACCTACGCTGAAAGAGCTGCAGGAGTCTAAAGTAACTGAAATGAACGCGGCGCAGCAGAAGGCGATACAGGAGGGGATTAGTCTTACTCTTACAGACGGCACAATAGAACACTTTACATTAACTGACCATGACCAGACCAGCCTTATGGGATTACAATCGCAGGTATTAGCAGGAGAGGAGAATATTCCTTGGCACACATCCGACGAATCGGAGCATTGTAAATTTTATTCTAATGCCGATATGCGGCTGATAACGGGAATGGCAATGTCATATGTGACATGGCATGTTACATACTTCCGGGATTTAAGGATTTATATCCGGTCATTGCAGAGTAAATCAGATGTAGAGTCTGTAACCTATGGAATGGAAATCCCAGAAGAATATCAATCGGAGCCGCAGAAAGCCATGATTGCGGCGTGGCAGTCATGAGGGAGGTAAAACCGCTGGTGCTTTTCAGCGTAGGCGGTGCGATCTATATAATGATAGAAATGCTTTGGAGGGGATATAGTCATTGGTCAATGCTTATCGTGGGTGGTTTGTGTTTTGTGATGATAGGCTTGATTAACGAGTATTACAGCTATGATATACCATTGATCTGGCAGATGATGATTGGAGCTTGTATTGTTACAGCAGTAGAATTTGTTAGCGGTTGTATTATCAATCTGTGGCTTGGATTGAACGTATGGGACTATTCGGATATGCCGTTTAATATTTGGGGACAGGTATGTTTACCGTATATGGTGTTATGGTTCCTTCTATCAGGAGTGGCAATCATTTTGGATGATTACCTGCGTTACTGGTGGTTTGGGGAGGAATATCCGCATTATAAGATAGTTTGAAAGAAGGTGAGAATATGGAAATCAGGGCGGGACCGTAAAGGTCTTTTTCTTTTGCAACAAAAAACTTAGAAAGAGAGTGAGGCATATGAAGAAAATGGATAAGATATTTAATCAGATCAGTATTATAGTTGGAGTGGTTGGCGGGATATTTTCATACTGGCTTGGCGGTTGGGATATCCTGTTGCATGCAATCGTATTTTTGGCAGTGGCGGATTACATCACCGGACTGCTGAAAGGGATTCGTTTGAGGGAGCTTTCTTCGGAAGTGGGCTTCAGGGGACTCTTAAAAAAGATTGTAATGTTTATCGTAATTGCAGCAGCATTTGAAATTCAGAAACTGATCGGGGGAACGATTCCGCTGAGAGAAGTTGTGATTATGTTTTACATAGCAAATGAAGGACTAAGCCTGCTGGAGAATGCGGCTATTTTTGTACCGATTCCGGACAAATTAAAAGATGTATTGTTACAATTAAGGGAAAATGATTCAGAGGGCGTGTAACAGCGTCCTCTTTTTGTGCGACGTCGCACGAAGAAAGGAGAAGAAGATGAAATATCCGGACATATCACACTACCATCCGGTCAATGACTGGACAAAAGCAAAGGAAAGTGCTGCTTTCCTGATATCCAAGGCAACACAGGGGACATCTTATGTAGACAACACCCTTGAAAGCTTTATCGTGGGATGCGAGAAGAATAAGATCCCATACTGGCTGTACAGCTTCATAACAAAGGGGAAGGAGCTTGCATCGGCGAAATTCCTCGTCAGTACATGTAAAGGCAAGGTTGGCCCGTATTTTCGGGGATACAGTCTGGACATTGAGAAGGATCCGTCCAATCATACGTATCCGACTGTTTCAGGGGCCAAGGAGGCCCTTAAATATTTGGAGTCCCTTGGAGGGAAAGTGCTGCTGTATACGGGGTATGGCGATTATGACAGGTATAAGGACGTGATTAAGGCGAGGGGTTCTTCAACCGCATGGTGGGAAGCGCGATATGGGAAGAACAACGGCTCTTATGGCAGCAAATATCCCTGCCACAGCGGTGTCGACCTGCATCAGTTCACCAGTCTGGGGAGCTGCCCGGGAATCAAAGGCAAATGCGATTTAAACCGCATGACAGGAACAAAAGACGAGACGTGGTTTACAAGTTCTGGGGGAAATACAGAACCGGCAGGGAAGACGGCAGACAGGGTGATCGCGATAGCGGAGAAGGAGGTCGGGTATCTGGAGAAGAAATCTGACGAAGACCTTGAGAGCAAGACGGCAAATGCCGGGAAGAACAATTACACCAAATACAATGCTGTATTCGGTGTAAACGGCTGTTATTGGTGCGCATATTTCGTCTGCTGGCTGTTTTATACGTTGTGCGGGAATAATAAGGCTGAAGCCAAAAAAATGCTCTGTGGGGCATTATCAGGGGCCTGTGAGACACTAAGGCAGGCATTCGTCAAAGTAAAAAGGTATTATACGAAAGAGCCAAAGGCAGGTGATTTGGTTTTCTTTAAGGGAACGCGTCATGCCGGCGCTAATCATATCGCACTGGTCACAAAGGTTACGAAGGATACCCTCTATACCATAGAAGGAAACACCTCTACGGGAAAAGGTGTTATCGCCAACGGCGGCGGTGTTGTGGAAAAGAAGTATTCCCTTTCCCACTCCGGGATCATGGGCTATGGAAGGCCGAAATATGAGGGGGAAGAGACCAAAGAAGAGCCTTCAGGAACATCTGCGGGAAGTTCTTCATCCGGATCCGCGGGTTACTACAAAAAGTATACCGGGAAATCAGAAAGGATAGATGAGGTTTTTAAAGCCATTGGTGTACCGGCGAAGTTCAGAGACACTTACATGAAGCGGAAGCCGGTAGCTTCCAAGAATGGTATCAGTAATTATAAGGGAAGCACAACACAAAATTTGCTGCTGGTAAGGTTGGCGAAAGCGGGAAAGCTGAAAAAGATATAAAATACAGTTTGCCCCATGCCTGCCCCATTTGTACTGGACACAAAGAAAAAACCATCGAAAAACTTTTGTTTTTCGATGGTTTATAAAATAAGTTTAATGCGGAGAAAGGGACTTGAACCCTCACAGGAAAAACTCCCACTAGAACCTGAATCTAGCGCGTCTGCCATTCCGCCATCTCCGCTCACAAATAATATAATACCATAGATTATATCATTTGGCAAATACTTTTTTCATAAATTCAACTTTTTAAAAATTACAACCTTTTATCAGCGGACTTCAATTCCATTGACTTCAAGGTGCTCGTCAATTGCAACAACTAGGCATTTTCTCCCTTCGATTTCTTTTATTTCGACTAAATCCGAACGTTCTGGATTAACTTTAATGACTATGTCTGGTGTTTCGAGCTGGAATGTTTTTGTGTTTACGATGTTAGAAGCGAGAAAAGTTTCCTGTTCGCCTGCTATATCTTCAAACTGGGAGTCAAAAGATTTAAGGTTTTCCTCCGGGACGCCGCTTCTTTCAAGCAACCGCTTTACGTCTGGCTTAGAGAGCTCCAAAGGATCTGGAGATTCTTTCGTTTCTTCCAGCATTTCACATATATTATCGTGAATGTTCCGGACGGTTTCATAATTGCAGTTATCTCCAAGGGTATCAGAAACAATTGTCTGAAAAGAGGTTTTCTGGTCCCCTGCGGTCAGCGGTATCTTGCTCCCAAGAACGGAGTCTATAAATTCCGGCTGGATTTCTTCTGCTTTTTTTGTATAGTACAGAATGCTGTGGATATTGCTTGCCCGATCATCGAATGCGGGGAAAAGGAAGCCGTTCAAAGGCGATTCCACCAGCCAGTCGCGGATACGGTCCTCGATATTATTGGTTTCTGCGTTATATGTAAGCCCGGCTTTCGTAAGGTTGACCGGACAGATACTGCACATGATATGTTCATAGACGGTATCGGAGGCATCGAACATCTCTTCGCCGTCTGAAGATCTTCCGGGGACATCGTAGGCAGCATGGATCAGGATAATATAATAATTCTCTGCATATTCATAGTTTTCTATTACTTTGTCATAAAACTCCTCAAGAAGAAGTTCATCCGTAAGCTTGCTGTCCCGAAGTTTTAAGAGAAATTCCTGTGTGCCTCCGGGCATTTCCTGATCAAGAGGAAAATTCATGTTCAAGAGGTTTTTGCCGATAGTTCCGGCAAGTGTATGACGGAAGATATCAAAGTATTTGAAAGCTTCTTCTTCAGGCAGAGATAAGAATGCTTTTCTAAGTTCTGTTTTTTTCTCCTTTTCATGATTTACATAGCAGCCGCAGATACGCGTGATGGAACACCGGTCTGGTGTGAACTGCCTGCGGATTTCTAATACTTCTTTTTTATTCATAATTTACACTCCCTTAATTTAAACATGTAAAAATCTTATCATATTCCGACGTGTTTTTCAATTAAATGAAAATAGTGGTGAAGAATAATATGAATCAGTTTTGCGCTAGGTGGGAAAACTTTTGGACAGCCGGTTTGATAGACTATTGAAAACTTAAGAAAACAAGTTGAAGCCAGAAGTCTATAAAAGGAGGTCAGGAAAGTGAAAGGATATTTTGTAAATGAAGGATATATGGGATATGTGGATGGAGAATATAAATTATTTGCAGATGAAACAGATTACAGAGAATACATCGAAGATTGATTTAAGAAGCTTTGATGAATATATTTGAACGATAAGGGGGATTTTTACGGATGACTGAGTTGATGGGAGTTGCGCAGGAAGAGAAGACAGAATTTGAATTATCGGGGCTGAATGCGGACGAGCTGGGATTTATGAGAGCAGACGAACGAAGAGTGGTTATAGAGGCTGCAGGCTTGAATCCAGACGAATATGATTTTTGAGATAATAATTTAAAACAGCGGCAGTAAAATTAATATTTAAAATTGATTGATGGATATTGTCATGATATGATACTAAGGTCAAAAGGTCATGCAGCAGAGTTTTGGGTATTTACGGCAGAGGAGGGAGAAAAGTATCATGGCGATATCCTCAGTTAAATTACGAATGTTATATATTATGAAAATATTGCTTCAAAAGACAGATGAAAGGCATCCGATGTCGGCGGCGGACATAGGAAGGGCATTAGGAAGATTTGAGATGTCCGCCGACCGTAAGACGGTGTACAGTGATATAGAGACTTTGAACGAGTTTGGAATGGATATATTGCAGGCCAAGGGAGCCAACGGCGGTTATTATATCGGAAGCAGGGAGTTTGAACTTCCAGAACTCAAGTTGCTCGTGGATGCGGTACAGGCATCAAAGTTTATCAGCAAAAAGAAATCGGAGGAATTGATCAAAAAGCTGGAGGGACTGGCAAGTGAGTATGATGCAAGGCAGCTGCAGCGTAATGTGTTTATCTACAACCGTCCGAAGACGGGAAATGAGACGGTTTATTATAACGTTGATCAGATTCACGAGGCTATTTTGAAGAATAAACAGATTAAATATAAATATGCTGAATGGACAGTGCAAAAGAAATTGCGCCCTAAAAAAGGCGGCGCATTCTATACAGTCAGTCCGTGGTCGCTGACGTGGGACGATGCGAATTACTATCTGATCGCTTATGATGAGGAGGCGGATTGTATTAAACACTATCGGGTGGACAAGATGCAGCAGGCTTGTGTAACAGACAAAGAGAGGCGTGGCAAGGATCGGTTTCAGGATTTTGACCTTGCGGAATTTGCTAAGAAGACATTTTCTATGTATGGCGGACATGACGAGGAAGTGACACTGGTCTGTGACAATGATATTATCGGTGTGATTTTAGACCGTTTCGGAAAAGAGGTAAGGATTGTACCAGCGGATGAAGAACATTTCCGGGTGCGGATTTTAGCGGCAGTTAGTCCGCAGTTTTTCGGATGGTTAACAGGAATCGGAGACAAGATGCGTATTGCAGCGCCGGAGCATGTTAAGAAGGCTTATAGGGAGTACCTGATTCACATTATAAAAGGATATAGCTTGTGACGGGATTTAACCTTAACTTGGTTGCAGAAGTAATGGAAAAACCCTCTGCTATGTGATACAATATAAATAATATCAACATGTCAAAAAACGATGAAGAGAGGGTAAAATAATGGGAAACATATTTGACATTTTAGGACCTGTTATGGTTGGGCCGTCCAGTTCTCATACGGCTGGCGCTGCCCGGATCGGTCTGATCGCGAGACAGCTTTTTGGAAGGCAGCCGGAGAATGTAAAGGTTTATCTTCATGGCTCCTTTGCAGCTACGGGAAAGGGGCATGGAACAGATAAGGCGCTTATCGGCGGACTGTTGGGGATGAAGCCGGATGATATGCGTATTCCAGACAGCTTCAATGTTGCGAAGGATGAGGGAATGGAATTTGTGATTGAAAACAAGGATTTTAAGGAAGCTCATCCGAACACAGCACGTATCTATATGGAAGCAGAAGGAATTCCGTCCATGTGGGTACAGGCATATTCGATAGGCGGAGGCAGGATTAAGGTCTGCAAGCTGGATGGCATCGATGTTAATTTCAGCGGTGAGAGCAATACCCTGATTATCCGTAATGTGGACGAGCCGGGGCGTGTGAAGGATGTGTCTGTGGCGCTCAGTGATGCTCAGATCAACATCGCGACGATGCAGCTATTCAGGGATAAGAAAGGCGGAATTGCGGTTATGGTAGTCGAGATCGATGAGATCATCCCGCAGGAAGTAATCGATAACCTTGTAAGAAAACCGGGAATTATCCGAGTGAAATTCTTGAGCGCGAATTAAAACATGGAGGAAGAAGAGTATGTCGTATCAATCAATGGAAGAGGCTTACGAAAGATGTGAAAAGGACAGCATCGAATTTTGGAAAGCCATACAGTTAGAGGATGCTCATGAGCGAGGTGTGAGCGAAGAGGATTCATGGAATCAGATGAAGTATATGTGGCAGGCGATGTTAGACGGTCTTGATGCTTATGAGCCGGATCTGATGTCGAGAAGCGGCTTGGTAGGAACTGAGGGAGCGAAGATGGATGCTTACCGCAAGACGGAGCAGCCGCTCTGCGGTGATTTCCTTGCAAAAGTAATATCCAACGCACTGAAGATGGGATGCAATAATGCCTGTATGAAGCGGATCGTTGCGGCTCCGACAGCAGGTGCATGCGGCGTGCTTCCCGCAGTTCTCGTCACCTATTACCGCGAATATGAGGTGACAGAGGAGAAGATGATAGAGGCGATGTATGTTGCGGCAGGAGTAGGGCAGATTATAGCAAACCGTGCGTATCTGGCAGGAGCTTCCGGAGGATGTCAGGCAGAGATTGGTTCGGGTTCCGCTATGGCAGCAGCAGCGATCTGTCATGTCAGGGGAGGAGACGCGGCACAGCTTGGACATGCCTGTGCGATGGCGCTTAAGAATCTGATGGGGCTGGTATGTGATCCGGTTGCCGGTCTGGTGGAAGTGCCATGTGTGAAGAGAAATGTAGTGGGCGCTGTGAATGCCATGTCAGCGGCAGATATGGCTTTGGCTGGCATTATCAGTCAGATTCCGGTTGATCAGGTAATTGACGCTATGAAGGAGGTTGGAGACAAGATGGACGTAACTCTTCGTGAGACGGCGCTTGGCGGTGTTGCCGTAAGTCCGAGGGGACAGGAAGTGTCAGAAGAGCTGAATGCATAAGAGACGATGTGCAGAAAATAAAAGATATAAGGATACCTCTCTTTTTGATCGCAATGAAAAAGAGAGGTATTTTCTATATTGCTGATACATTTAAGAAAAAATTGAACCAAATAAAAGTTCATTACAATGTATAAATGAAGAGGAAATATTTCCGGCATATTGCCAAGGTCTCAATAACTGGCAATATGCAAAATGTGTACACGATAAAAAGAAAGTAGTTTAGTATATGACGATTCAGGAACTTGAGCAGGTGATCGCTCTTTATAGTAAAGAAATATATTCGTTTTGTCTGCAATTGACAGGAAGCCGGACGATGGCAGATGAGCTGTATCAGGATACATTTCTTAAGGCGGCAGAAATTGCAGAAAGAATAAAAGCGGACGGCAATCTGAAAAGTTATTTCCTGTCTGTTGCTCTTAGGCTTTGGAAAAATCAGAAGAGGAAATTCGCATGGAGGAACCGGATTGCGCCGACACAGGAGCTCTTCGAGGATGCTAAGAAGAACATATCTGATGTACAGGAGGATGTGCTGGAGGACTATCTCAGGCAGGAGCAGCTGCAGATGGTGAGAAAAGCAGTGTCCGGTCTTAAGGAAAAGTATAAGATTCCCATACTGCTCTACTATATGGAGCAGATGTCCGTTGCAGAGGTGGCGGCCGTAATGGGAATCCCTCAGGGAACGGTAAAGAGCAGGCTGAATACTGCCAGAAAATGTCTGGAATCGGAATTGGAGGAGTATTTTAATGAATAATAAGTTAGAGAAGCTGTTATATGATGCTCTTGTTCCGGTGAACGCGCCGGATCCGGGATTGAATCGTCGGATTTTAGAAAGCCGGTCAAAGGAGGTATCAGCAATGAGACAGTATCATTTTAAGAAAATGGCAGCAGCGGTGGCAGTTTGTGTACTGGCAGTAGGAAGTATCACGGCATATGCAGCGTACCAGTATTTAAGTCCGTCGCAGGTAGCAGAGGAAGTATCGAACAACAATGCATTGGCGAAAGCGTTTGAAAGCAAGGATGCGGTTCTGGTTAATGAGACACAGACGAGCGGGGATTACCAGATAACATTGCTAGGTCTTGTATCGGGTACGGATCTGTCACCCTATATAGATGAAGAGAGTACGGGAGAGCTTGAAGAGAGCAGGACCTATGCGGCAGTGGCAATTGGCCGTACAGACGGCAAGAAGATCACAGAAGATGAAAGAAAGTGCGTATCGCCTTTGCTTACCGGCGTAGACTGGATGGTTGCGAACAACGGGACAATGGACGTAGGACTTTGCTGGTTTATAAAAGACAGTATTATCTATGCGATAATGGACTGCAATAATCTGGAAATGTTCGCGGCAAGGGGTGTACAGGTAGGGGTTGTGGATGAATTTGGCGATGAGTCAGAAGCCTTTTTCATGGATGAGAAGACGGGTGTATATAGTAAAAAGCCTGGTTATAAAGGAACAAACGCATTGTTTTCTTTGCCGTTGGATCAGGCAAAGGCAGATGAAAAAGCGGCGGATGAATATATCGAAAGACTTAAGAAGCCGTCTGATGATGAAGAAGATGAAGACGAGATCCTCGGGGATGCAGACTATGAAAGTTATATCAGTGATTTTGAGACGACAGAGGATGAGGCAGCTTTTTTGAAGGAAACGGCAGTTCTTATAAGCAGGAAGGTTCTGAAGATAGATAAAGAAGGTATGGTGGAGTTTGGAAAAGAGGGAGAAACACAAGGGACGATGAACCTGATGGGATATAAAGAGGGAGTACCTACGTCTGGAGTGATCACCGGAAGCACTTTGGACGATACGGTTATACACATGTTTACAGTAAATGGAGATGGTACGGCTACGTATGAAACATATGCTCCGGCTGTGAAATGAGAGAAAAACAGATGTTTGGATTAGAATTATAGTCAGGATCAGAGAAGCGTTTTGGGTATATCAATTATGCAAAAAACGCTTCTTTTTCTGTTTTGTCAAATATTATAAAAAATATTTATTTTGATAATCAAAATACTTGACAAACAAAATAAATAATTATATACTTTGAAAGTCAAAATTATTTAAAGTCAAAATAAATGTGTCAAATCCGGCGCAGAGATAAGAGGAGTACATATGACAGGAATCATCTGCGGGACGGGTTCTTACGCTCCGTCCTATGTAATGGATAACAATGAGATAGCGACAATGGTGGAAACAAGTGATGAATGGATCAGAGAACGTACCGGGGTGGTCACAAGGCATATTATTAAAGATGAGACGACGGTATCCATGGCATGTGAGGCAGCAACAAGGGCGCTGGCTGACGGGGATGTTGATGCGAGAGAGTTAGACTTGATCATCGTATCAACCATATCCTCGAATATTATCCTACCATGTACAGCCTGCGAGGTGCAGAAGGAGCTTGCTGCGGAACACGCTACGTGTTTTGATATGAGCGCGGCGTGCAGTGGATTTGTTCTGGCATATAATACTGCGCTTGCATATCTTTCCGGCGGCATATACAAAACCGCGTTGATCATAGGAAGCGAAAGCCTTTCCAATCTGACGAACTGGAAGGACAGAGGTACTTGTATTCTATTTGGAGACGGTGCGGGAGCAGCAGTGATGAGGGCTGGAGAGGGTAAGACATATTTTCCGGTCACCTGCTCCGATGGCATGAAGGGTAATGCTCTTACTTGCCAAAGCCGTCACACATTGGCGGATACCCGGCATATGGCAGATCCGGAGTATTCTATCCAGATGGATGGACAGGCGGTGTTTAAATTTGCAGTCAAGAAAGTACCAGAAGCAATCGATGAGGCGCTAAAAAAGAATGGTGTAAAAAAGGAGGAGATTACATGGTATATCCTTCATCAAGCGAATAGCCGGATTGTGGAAGCTGTAGCAAAGCGTTTAGGTGAACCGCTGGAAAAGTTCCCTATGAATCTTCAGGAATATGGGAATACATCTTCAGCGAGTATCGCAATTCTTTTGGATGAGATGAAACGCGACGGCAGATTATCAGGCGGTCAAAAGGTTGTGATAGCAGGCTTCGGGGCCGGACTCACGTGGGGAGCCTCCATTATAGAGTGGAGATGATAAATAGATAACCCAGTTCAAAAAAGCAAAGAAAAGGAGAAAATGAAAATGTTTGAGGAAATGAAAGAGTTAATCGCAGAAGGACTGAATATTGATGAGAGCAGAATTACAAAAGAGGCCTCCTTTAAGGATGATCTTGGAGCAGATTCGCTGGATCTGTTTGAACTTGTTATGAGTTTAGAAGACAAATATGATGTGGAGATACCTTCTGAGGAGTTGGAAAAACTTTTGACAGTAGGAGATGTGATCAAGTATATCGAAGAACATAAATAAGAAAAGAGAGGTTTAAAGAAGATGCAGACAGAAGTAACCAGATTATTAGGAGTTAAATATCCGATCATTCAGGGAGGCATGGCATGGGTGGCTGAGTACCACCTTGCTGCTGCCGTATCGAATGCAGGAGGTTTAGGACTGATCGGGGCGGCAAGCGCTCCGGCTGAATGGGTGAGAGAGCAGATTCAGAAAGCAAAAGAGCTTACGGATAAACCTTTCGGGGTGAATATTATGCTTATGAGCCCATATGCAGACGAGGTTGCGCAGATAGTTGCCGAGGAGCGAGTTAAGGTTGTTACGACTGGAGCGGGAAATCCTGAAAAATACATGAAGATGTGGAAAGAAGCAGGGGTAAAGGTCATTCCGGTGGTTGCTTCTGTTGCACTTGCCAAACGTATGGAACGAAGCGGCGCCGACGCACTGGTAGCCGAGGGCTGTGAGGCCGGAGGGCATATCGGCGAGAGTACGACGATGGTACTGGTTCCGCAGGTTGTGGATGCAGTGAGCATTCCGGTCATTGCGGCAGGCGGAATCGCAGACGGAAGAGGAATTGCAGCAGCATTTATGCTGGGAGCAAAAGGAGTACAGATGGGAACTCATTTTGTTGTGACAGAAGAGTCTCAGGTACATGATAATTATAAAGAGAGAATCATCAAGGCGAGAGACATTGACTCAAGGGTAACAGGAAGAACAACCGGACATCCTGTGAGAGCGCTCCGCAATGAGATGACAAAGCAGTATATTGAATTGGAAAACAAAGGCGCAGGCTTTGAAGAGCTGGAGAAGTTGACACTTGGCGGATTACGAAAGGCTGTTATAGAGGGCGATGTAGTACATGGAAGTGTTATGGCGGGACAGATTGCCGGTATGGTAAAAGAACGTCTGACCTGCAAGGCGCTGATAAATAAATTAGTGAAAGAAACGGACGGGATTATCGGAGGAAAAGGATTTTATGAGTAAAGTTGCATTTCTTTATCCAGGACAGGGAGCGCAAATGAGCGGGATGGGTAAAGATTTTTATGAGAATAGCTCACTGGCGAAGGATATCTATGATAAGGCGTCAGAGGCTCTGGGACTTGATATGAGGACGCTCTGTTTTGAGGAAAATGATAAGCTTGATCTGACAGAATATACCCAGGCGGCTCTTGTGACAACCTGCCTTGCCATGACAAGAGCAGCGAAGGAAGCAGGACTGGATGCAGACATCACAGCAGGCTTAAGTCTTGGAGAATACGCGGCTATCGCGGCGGCAGGCGGTATGAAGGAGCTGGATGCCATCCGTCTGGTCAGAAAAAGAGGAATTCTTATGCAGAATACTGTGCCGGCAGGCGAGGGAGCAATGTGTGCCGTTATGGCAATGGATGCTGAAAAAATTGAACAGGTAATAAAGGACATCGAAGGAGTTTCGGTGGCGAATTATAACTGTCCGGGACAGATTGTCATTACCGGTTGGAAGATGGCGGTAGAGAAAGCGGCAGAAGCCTTAAAAGAAGCGGGTGCAAAACGTACCATCATGCTCAATGTGAGCGGTCCGTTCCACTCTCCGATGCTGATACCGGCAGGCGAGGAGCTTCTTTTAGAGTTAGGACAGGTAGAGATGAGTCCGCTGACAGTGCCGTATATCACAAATGTCGGAGCAAAGAAAGTAACCGACATCAGCGAGACAAAACAACTTCTGGCAAAGCAGGTAAGTTCTCCGGTTTGCTGGATGCAGAGCATGGAATATCTCATAAAAGAAGGGGTTGATACATTTATAGAAATCGGGCCTGGCAGAACTCTTGCAGGATTCATGAAAAAGATTGATCGGGATGTGAAAGTGATCAATATCGGCACATGGGAGGACATAGACAAGGCAGTTTCTGCATGTTAAAGCAGGCAGGGGCCTAGAAAGGGAGAACAGATGGTGACAGGAAAGATTGCAGTAGTGACTGGAGCGTCCAGAGGCATCGGCAGGGCAATAGCCCTTAAGCTGGCATCGGAGGGTGCCAAGGTTATTGTGAATTATAATGGCTCAAAAGACAGGGCGCTTGAAGTGAAGCAGAAGATTGAAGAAAACGGAGGAAGCGCTGAAATCTATCAGTGTGATGTATCAGATTTTGAAAAATGTGAGGCGTTCATTACGGATATTATCAGGCAGTGGGGCAGGATAGATATTCTTGTTAATAATGCAGGAATTACAAGAGACGGTCTCCTGATGAAGATGTCGGAAGAGGATTTTAACAAAGTGTTGGATACGAATCTTAAGGGGGCGTTTAATACGATCCGTTTTGCCAGCAGGCAGATGCTTAAGCAAAGGAGTGGGCGAATTATCAATATGGCGTCAGTGGTAGGCGTGACTGGCAATGCGGGGCAGGTGAATTATGCTGCTTCAAAGGCTGGGATCATCGGGCTTACGAAGGCGGCGGCCAGAGAGCTTGCCTTAAGAGGTGTTACGGTAAATGCCATAGCGCCGGGCTTCATTGAGACAGACATGACGAAAGAGCTGACTGAGAAGGTGAAGGAGAATTCTGTGTCCCAGATACCTCTCGGAAAGTTTGGAAAACCGGAACATGTGGCGGCAGCGGCAGCTTTTCTGGCTTCTGAGGAGGCAGAATATATTACCGGGCAGGTGCTTCATGTAGATGGCGGCATGGTAATGTAGAAAGGAGAAGCAGGATGAAGAGACGAGTAGTAGTGACAGGGCTTGGAGCCGTAACGCCGATCGGCAATACGGCAGATGAGTTTTGGAACGGCATTAAGGAAGGAAAAGTCGGGATCGGAGAGATTACTAAGTTTGATACGACTGATTATAAAGTGAAACTGGCGGCAGAGGTGAAGGAATTTGACGCGAAGGAACATATGGATGCAAAGGCCGCAAAACGTATGGAGCCGTTCGCACAGTATGCAGTTGCGGCAGCAAAAGAAGCTTACGAAGATGCCGGACTGGATATGGAAAAGGAAGATCCATATCGTGCAGGCGTGATCGTAGGCTCCGGAATCGGAAGCCTTGAGACGGTGGAGAGAGAATATACGAAGATTCAGACAAGAGGTCCGGGAAAAGTACATCCGCTGATGGTTCCTCTTATGATTTCTAATATGGCGTCGGGGAATATATCTATCCAACTTGGGTTTAAGGGAAAATGCACGAATGTAGTAACTGCATGTGCATCTGGAACCAACTCCATTGGAGATGCATTCCGTGCTATTCAGTATGACGATGCGGACATTATGATTGCAGGAGGATGTGAAGCTTGCATCTGTCCTACCGGAGTAGCAGGATTTACAGCGCTTACGGCGCTTTCTACATCTACGGATCCACTGAGAGCCTCTATTCCGTTTGATAAAGCGCGGAACGGATTCGTGCTCGGAGAAGGAGCGGGAGTGGTAGTGTTAGAAGAACTGGAGCATGCGAAGGCAAGAGGCGCTAAGATCTATGCGGAGCTTGTGGGATACGGCGCTACAGGAGATGCCTATCATATCACTTCTCCGGCAGAGGACGGCGGCGGCGCCGCAAAAGCGATGAGCCTTGCCGTTGAAGAGGGTGGTATCGAACCGTTTCAGGTAGATTATATCAACGCACATGGAACAAGTACCCATCACAATGATCTGTTTGAGACGAGAGCCATTCATCTCGCGTTCGGTGAGGCGGCAAAAGATGTAGTGATTAATTCTACTAAATCTATGATCGGCCATCTTCTCGGAGCGGCAGGCGGTGTGGAGTTCATTACTTGTGTGAAGTCTATACAGGAAAGTTTTATCCATCAGACGGTGGGAACAAAAGATGTTGACAGCGAAGAGTGCGACTTAAATTATGCAGTTAACGGACCAGTTGAGAAAGATATTCATTATGCGCTGACCAATTCGCTTGGATTTGGCGGACATAACGCAGCCTTGCTTTTAAAAAAGTATGAAGGTTAGAGGAGAATTTGAATATGGAATTTGAAAATCTCGTTAAATTAATAGAAACCGTATCAGCTTCAGGGCTGACAGGTTTCCAATATGAAGAAAAGGGCATGAAGATAAAACTCAGCAAGGATGTATCAGGGGGCGCACAGGTTGTAAGCGCGACGGATGCAAAGGAACAGAGTATTCAGAGCGCGGCCGTCCTCAAGACACAGGAAACGCAGAGCATAAGTGTAACAGAGACAGAAGGAATCAGCGCACAGCCGGACGGTAAGCTGATCCGGTCACCTCTTGTAGGAACATTTTACGCGGCGCCTGCAGAGGATGCAGATGCGTTTGTAGCTGTAGGAGATATGGTGAAAAAAGGACAGACTCTTGCTATTGTGGAAGCTATGAAACTTATGAATGAGATTGAGAGCGAGTTTGACGGTGTGATAGAGGAAGTGTTGGTAGAAAACGGACAGCCGGTGGAATATAATCAGCCGTTGTTCCGATTGAAATAACTACTCATGTAATTTTCTCAGATATTAAAATGAAGAGGTATTTTAGTTATGAATCATCTGAATATTAATGAAATAAAAGAAATCATTCCGCACCGTCATCCGTTTCTTTTGCTTGATTATATAGAGGATTATGAGCCGGGGCAGTATGCGGTGGGTTATAAATGCGTTTCTTACAGAGAGGAATTTTTTGCAGGACATTTTCCAAAAGAGCCGGTAATGCCGGGAGTACTGACTGTAGAAGCATTGGCTCAAGCGGGAGCGGTGGCTATTTTAAGCCAAGAAGAACATAAAGGTAAGGTTGCGTATTTTGGCGGAATCAATAAATGCAAATTTAAGGGGAAGATCATCCCAGGTGATAAAGTGCGCCTTGAGACGAAGATCATTCGCCAAAAAGGGCCAGTCGGCATTGGAGAAGCAGTTGCCAGCGTAGATGGAAAAGTGGTTGTCAGCGCGGAGCTGACATTTATGATTGGATAGGTGATGGATATGATAAAAAAGATATTAATCGCCAACCGGGGAGAAATTGCGGTGCGTATTATCCGCGCCTGCCGGGAGATGGGAATCGAGACGGTTGCCGTGTATTCAGAAGCCGACAGGGAGGCGCTGCATACAAAGCTTGCGGATGAAGCAGTCTGTATCGGACCTGCGCCTTCGGCGGAAAGCTACCTGAGTATGGACCGGATCATCAGCGCGACGATTGTGACCGGAGCGGATGCGATTCATCCGGGCTTTGGATTCCTCTCAGAAAACAGCAAATTCGCTGAACTTTGTGAGCAGTGCAATATTACATTTATCGGACCGGGTTCTAATGTGATTGCCCGTCTCGGCAACAAGCAAGAGGCGAGAAATACGATGGTGGCGGCAGGGGTTCCGGTTATTCCGGGAACAACCGAACCAATCTATGATGTTAAGAATGGAAAGGAAGCGGCAGAAAAAATCGGCTATCCTGTTATCGTGAAGGCGGCTCTTGGAGGCGGCGGAAAGGGCATGCGTGTGGCGAATACCTCAGAGGAGTTTGAATCTGCTTTCCAGACTGCGCAGAAAGAAACACAGATGGCATTCGGGGATAATACAATGTATATCGAACATTTTGTACAGCATCCGAGACATATCGAATTCCAGATTCTTGCGGACTCCTACGGAAATGTGATTCATCTTGGAGAACGTGACTGTTCCATACAGCGCAGCCATCAGAAGATGATCGAGGAATCTCCTTCCGCAGCGTTAAATGACGGGCTTCGGGAGAAAATGGGCGAAGCTGCGGTGAAAGCGGCAAAAGCGGCCGGGTACGTCAATGCGGGAACAATTGAATTTCTCCTTGAGAAAAATAATAATTTTTATTTTATGGAGATGAATACAAGGATTCAAGTAGAACATCCGGTGACAGAGTGGGTGACGGGAATCGATCTTGTAAAGGAACAGATACGAATTGCTTCTGGAAAAAAGCTTTCTTACAGACAGGAGGATGTGCATTTGACGGGACATTCTATCGAATGCAGGATCAATGCAGAGAATCCCAGAAAAGGCTTCAGGCCCTCGCCGGGAACGGTAAAAGATATGTATCTTCCGGGAGGAAAGGGAATCAGGATTGACTCCGCTATCTACAGCGGCTATACGATTCCGCCATATTATGACTCGATGGTGGCAAAGCTGATCGTATGGGCAAAAAACAGAAAGGAAGCCATTGCGAAGATGAGGAGCGCCCTTGGAGAGATCATCATCGAAGGAATTGATACGAATGTGGATTACCAGTATGAGATATTAAATCATCCGGATTATCTTTCGGGAGATATCGATATAGAATTTATTGAGAATCTGAACCGTGAATCATAAACGAAAAAAGGTGAAAATGTATGAAGCTTGATAATATGTTCAAGAAGACAAAATATTCGACACTTAAGCGAAATGAATACAGGACTGAGACCGTACGCCCGGAAGTTCCAGAGGGGCTTCTAAGAAAATGCAACAAATGTGGAGCCGCCATCATTGCAGAGGATGTAAAAAAGGATGGTTATATCTGTCCGAAGTGCGGCGGTTATTTTCGGATGCATGCGTACCGCAGGATAGAATTTGTGACAGATGAGAGAACCTTTGAAGAATGGGATAAAGGTCTGGGGACGAAGAATCCCCTTGAATATAAAGGATATTTGGAGAAGCTTTCCGGGCTTCAGGAAAAAACTGGGCTTGATGAAGCGGTGATTACCGGGAAGGCAAAGATAGACGGTGTGGAGACAGTAATTGGTGTCTGCGACGGAAGATTTCTCATGGCGAGCATGGGAGAGGCGGTGGGTGAGAAGATTACCCGAGCGGTAGAGCGTGCCACGAAAGAACACCTTCCTGTGATTCTTTTTGCATGTTCCGGCGGAGCCAGAATGCAGGAAGGAATCACTTCCCTTATGCAGATGGTAAAGACGTCAGCGGCATTAAAACGTCACAGTGCTGCCGGACTTCTTTATATCAGCATCCTTACAGATCCCACAACCGGCGGAGTAACTGCAAGCTTTGCTATGTTGGGTGATATTATCCTTGCAGAGCCGAAAGCATTGATTGGATTTGCCGGGCCGAGAGTGATCGAGCAGACCATTGGGCAGAAGCTCCCGAAGGGCTTTCAGCGGTCAGAATTTTTGCTGGAGCATGGTTTTATCGATGGTATCATAGAAAGAAGCGAGCTTAGGCAAACGCTGTCGAAGCTTTTAAAGCTCCATGCGGACAGCGGGTATGAGGCAGAAAAAATACAGGACATATTAAAAATAACGAAAAAGTCAGATGCGTATAAAGCAGAGGCGATGAAGACAGATGGAACAAGAGGGGGCTTATCCTCATGGGAGCGTGTATTGCTTTCACGTATGCAGGATCGTCCGGTTGGGAGTGACTATATCGAGCGTTTATTTACAGATTTTACAGAATTTCACGGAGACCGTCTGTTTAAGGATGACCGTGCCATCATCGGCGGTGTGGCGAGGTTTCACGGTATTCCTGTTACGGTGGTCGCGCAGGCGAAGGGGACGAATACGAAGGAGAATATCGAACGTAATTTTGGTATGCCTTCTCCAGAAGGATACCGAAAAGCGCTGCGTCTGATGAAGCAGGCGGAGAAATTCGGCCGTCCGGTCATATGTTTCGTAGATACTCCCGGAGCTTTTTGCGGTTTGGAGGCAGAAGAGCGGGGACAGGGTGAAGCGATAGCCAGAAATATCTATGAGATGTCGGATCTTAAGGTTCCGGTGCTCTCAGTGATTATCGGAGAAGGAGGCAGCGGCGGCGCTCTTGCTATGGCGACGGCAGATGAAGTGTGGATGCTTGAAAATTCCGTATACTCCATTCTTTCGCCAGAGGGGTTTGCAAGTATTCTCTGGAAAGACAGCAGCAAAGCAAAGGAAGCTGCAGAGGTGATGAAGCTGACTGCGAAGGATCTTTATAAGCTTGGAATCGTGGAGAAGGTATTCGATGAACCACAGGATTTCAAGGCCGAGAATCTTATACAGGTAACAGAATCTATGGAGTCAGAGATTGTAAGGTTTTTGGCTGAGTATATGACAAAAAGCCATCAGGAGCTTAGTAGTCATCGCTATATGCGTTTTCGCAGAATGTAAACAAATGCCAGCAGCAGGAGAAAAAAGAATGAAACCACTGAAAATGGGAAATATAGAAGCAAAAGTGCCGATTATTCAAGGCGGTATGGGAATCGGAATCAGTCTGGGGCGCCTTGCCGGGGCAGTTGCTTTAGAGGGCGGCATAGGGATGATCTCTGCCGCCCAGATTGGTTTTAAGGAGCCGGATTTTGATACAGATACAAAAGCGGCGAACCTAAGAGCGATAGAAAAAGAATATAAAAAAGCGCGCCGGATTGCGCCAGAGGGTATCATTGGATTCAATCTAATGGTAGCTATGCGCCATTATGAGGAATATGTAAGAGCAGCAGTAAAGGCCGGGGCAGACCTGATCGTATCAGGAGCGGGACTTCCTACAGATCTTCCGGGGATTGTAAAGGATGCGGACGTAAAGCTTGCCCCAATCGTCTCCACGGAAAAATCTGCAAAGGTTATCCTGAAATTCTGGGATAAAAAATACAGAAAAATTCCGGATCTGCTTGTCATCGAGGGACCGCAGGCAGGCGGCCATCTTGGATTTGCAAGGGAGAAGCTTGAAAAATTCGAGGATCCGGCAGTATATGCCGGGGAAGTAAAGCGGATTCTTGCTGTAGTTAAAGATTTTGAAGAGAAATACGGGACAAGGATTCCTACCGCTCTCGGCGGCGGAATTGATACGCCGGAGGCGGTGAAAGCTGCACTTTCTCTTGGAGTGGATGCCGTACAGGTGGCAACCAGATTTGTGACTACAGAGGAATGTGACGCGGATATCCGTTATAAAGAAAGCTATATCAATGCGTCGAAAGAAGACATCATAATCGTAAAAAGCCCGGTGGGGATGCCTGGGAGAGCCATCAACAACGAGATGATAAAAAAAGTGGAGAATGGCGAGCGAATTTTCCACAGCCCATGCCATCGGTGTCTTAACAGGTGTGATCCCGCCAATATACCATATTGTATTACGGATGCCCTGATCCATGCAGCAAAGGGAGAGACTAAGAAAGCGCTCCTCTTCTGCGGCGCCAATGCTTATAAGGCTAATAGGATAGAGACGGTAAAAGAAGTACTAGAAGATTTGAAAAAATTGCTGTAAAATATAAGAAACGATATGCATTTGAAGAAAAAAAGGATATAATGTCTTTAGGGCAACGGAAAATATGAAAGGATTGCGGTATGGATAACGCATATAGAAAAATCAATTATATTCTGGTAAATCTGATTAATGAAATCTGGGACTTAGAGGGAAAGGCAATCATTACAGAGGAATTTAAGGATATTACGAACAATGATATGCATGTCATAGAGGCGATCGGGCTTGGCAACGGCCATAATATGTCTTTTATAGCCAAGCGTCTTGGCATTACAGTGGGTTCGCTGACAACTGCCATGAACAGCCTCGTGAGAAAAAAATATGTGCAGCGCTATCGGAGTGAAGAGGATAGAAGAGTCGTTTATGTCAGACTTACTGAGAAGGGTGCGAAGGCATATAACCATCACGCCGATTATCATCATAAGATGACGATGGCAATCCGTGAGAGATTAGGAGAGGATGAGCTTCCGGTTCTTTTCAAGACATTAGATGCCCTGACAAGTTTTTTCAAAGAATACAGTGAACAGAGTTGATATATTTGTAAATCATATTCAGGCAGGATGAGAAGTCCTGATATTACTTATCGTATATCAGATTGGGACGGGAGGCAAGAAGGTTATGTATGAGCAGGAAGTAAAGACCTTACAGGAAATGATTGATGACAGCAGCAGAATCGTATTTTTCGGGGGAGCCGGGGTGTCTACAGAGAGCAATATCCCGGATTTCAGGAGTGCGGATGGATTGTATCAGCAGAAATATAAATATTCTCCGGAACAGATTGTAAGCCATACTTTTTTTGTAAGCAGGACAGAAAGCTTTTATGAGTTCTATAAGGAAAAGATGATGTTCCTTGACGCGAAGCCAAATGCGGCGCATAAAAAGCTGGCAGAGCTTGAAAAAGCAGGAAAGCTTTCTGCTGTTATAACCCAGAACATCGACGGACTTCATCAGGCGGCAGGGAGTAAGAATGTGTTGGAGCTCCACGGAAGTATCCACCGCAATTATTGCCAGAGCTGCAGGAAGTTTTATGACGCTTCTTATGTAAAAATGAGTAAAGGGATTCCAAAATGCTCCTGCGGCGGAACGATCAAGCCGGATGTAGTACTCTATGAGGAAGGATTAGATTCTGATATTATCAGCAGGAGCATACGTGCGATCAGTGAGGCAGATATGCTTCTGATCGGAGGAACTTCGCTTGTTGTGTATCCGGCAGCAGGATTTATTGATTATTTCAGAGGAAAGCATCTTGCAGTGATCAACAAGAGCAAGGCAGCAAGGGAAGTAGGAGCCGGGCTTACGGTATCGGCTCCTATCGGCGAGATTATGGAAAGGATAAGGGTATGACTAAAAATAAGCTGAAGGTGTATCATGGCATTATTCTGATCATTCTGGCAGCGATTGATATTTTTTTTATTGCAGGATATCTGGGGCGGTGGTTTGGTTTTTTCGGAACACTGCTTAGCGAGTTGATACTGCTTGCGCTGGCAGTTGGTGTTGTGTTTGTCTTCGGCGGCGACTTTAAGAAGGTGTTTCCAGTCAGGCGGCCAAAAGCGTGTCAGGTATTCGGGACGTTTGTATTGTGGCTTGGCACGTTATTTGTTATGATGATAGTTGCTATGATCATGCTTCTTCTGTTTCCGAAGGAAATGGCAGAGGTGAGCGAGGGGATCAGCAGTGCGATCAGGAGTGTTCCGTTTGTTGTTGCTTTTGCGGTGGTAGTAATAGCTCCGGCAATCTGTGAGGAAGAAGTATTCCGGGGTGTGTTCTTCAACAGCATTTTTAAGCCGGAACAGAATAAATGGATCACAATCCTTGTCACAGCAGCAGTGTTCGGTGCATTTCACGGCAGTATCTGGCGGTTTTTTCCTACATTTTTCTTAGGCATAGCTATGGGATATGTGCTGATGGAGACAGGAAATATGTTCTATACTATGCTCTTTCATGGAATTAATAAAAGGATTGTTCCCGAAAGAAAAGCAGCGGACGCTAACTGTGATGATCATGACGGCAGTAGGATGCGTGGTGATCGGGATGCTTCTGATGATGGGGAGCATGGTATTTGGCGGCGCGTTTGATGTTTATTAGAGCAAGGTATGGAAAATCTCAAGGCTTCTCTCTAATATCCCATTCATATATGCAATTACAGTCCCATAATTTGTCATAGGGATGCCGCTATCCTGTGCACATTTCATACGGTATTTTATCTCGCGTTCATTGAGCGTACAGCCGCCGCAGTGGACAATAAGGCGGTACTTGTTAAGCTCAGACGGAAATTCTGTTCCGTTGGTGAATTCAAAATTTAAAGCTTTCCCGGTGTGTTCTTTCAGCCAGTTCGGCAGCTTGACAGTGCCAATATCATCACACTGGCGATGATGAGTACACCCCTCAGAGATAAGGATCGTATCGCCGTCTTGCAGGTTGTCAATATGCTTTGCACCATTTACAAGCGTATCAAGATTTCCCTTATATCTTGCAAAAAGAATAGAGAAAGATGTTAGCGGGACATTCTTTGGAACAATCTGTGCGACTGTTCTAAATGCCTGACTGTCTGTAATAACAAGAGCGGGAGCGGTCTCAAGCTTTTTCAACATATCTTCAAGTTCCATATCACGTACAACAACAGAGGCTGCGCCTGCTTCAAGAAGATCGCGGATTGTCTGTTGCTGCGGCAGGATCAGCCGTCCCTTTGGAGCAGCTTTGTCAATAGGAACTACAAGCACAACCAAGTCTAACGGAGAGACCAGATCACGCACAATATGATGGTCTGGCTCATCAGAAGGAACAAGGTGCGCGATTCGCTCCTTCAATTCATGAATCTGCGTTCGGTTACGAGCGCTTACCCACAGACAATCCTTGTCATTTTCCTTGTGTTGAAAGTCAGAAAGAAGATCAGCTTTATTCATCACAATCAGATAAGGGATATGTTTCGCTTTGATTCGCTCCAAAATTTTTTTATCCGCATCTGTCATACCAACAGTACCGTCAAGAACCAGCAGAGCAATATCCGTCTTATTCAGTATCTGATAAGCCTTCTGAATCCGAAACCTTCCAAGTTCCCCCTCGTCATCCAGTCCCGGTGTATCGATCATCACAACAGGCCCGAGAGGAAGAAGCTCCATTGCCTTCAAAACAGGATCTGTAGTCGTTCCCTTCCTGTCAGACACAATTGCCAGATCCTGTCCGGTTAAAGCATTAATGATACTGGATTTCCCCACATTACGCCTGCCGAAAATTCCAATATGCACCCTCTCCGCCGCCGGTGTATTATTCATACTCATAAAAGCCTCCTTATTAAAATCGGAAATCCCTCCTATTATTTTCGCGAATCAGTTTCAGATTCTCAAGCACCACCTGCCGCGCTTTCTCATTTGGGACGTTCCATACTTCTTTATCGATCAGTTTATCTCCAAGCGCCTTTGTTTCCGGTGAAGCATAGTCCATCAGGTATTCCTCAAGAGTCATCAGAGCATTTGGATGGCAGCAGTTTTGAATCTGTCCTTTTTTGCACAGCGACATAAAGCGATCGCCGGTTCTGCCTTCACGGTAGCATGCGGTGCAGAAGCTGGGAATATAATCCATCTCCATCAGCCAGTGCACGACCTCGTCAAGGGTACGCCCATCAATGACATCGAACTGCTCGGATTTTGCATCCTCCGGCTCTGGTTCGCAGTAGCCGCCGACACTTGTTTTGGAACCGCCGCTAATCTGGGAGATACCAAGATGAAGTACCCTCTCTCGTGTTTTCTGGCTTTCTCTTGTAGAAATGATCATGCCGGTGTAAGGTACGGCGATTCGGATACAGGCAACGATTTTTGCGAATGTATCGTCGTCGATTCCGTTGGTAAATGTACTTGCATCGATATCGTCTGCGTTGCGCAATCTTGGAACGCTGATCGTGTGCGGACCTACACCGAAGGCAGCTTCTAAGTGTTCTGCGTGCATGAGAAGTCCGGCAAATTCATATCGGTACTTATCAAGTCCGAAGAGAACGCCGATTCCAACATCGTCAATGCCGCCTTCCATAGCGCGGTCCATAGCCTCTGTGTGATAGTCATAATCATGCTTCGGTCCTGTCGGATGAAGCTTTAGGTAGCTTTCCTTGTGGTAAGTCTCCTGAAACAGAATATAAGTTCCGATTTCCGCTTCCTTGAGCAAACGGTAGTTATCAACGGTCGTTGCGGCAATGTTGATGTTGACACGCCGGATCGCGCCGTTTTTATGTTTGATATCATAGACAGTCTTAATACTGTCCAGATAATATTCCATCGTGTTATGTACCGGATCCTCGCCCGCTTCCAGAGCCAGACGCTTATGGCCCATATCCTGAAGCGCGATAACCTCCCGGCGTATATCCTCCTGAGATAACTGCTTACGCAAAATATGCTTGTTTGTCGCATGATACGGGCAATAGGTGCAGCCGTTGATACAGTAATTGGAAAGATAGAGCGGTGCGAAAAGCACGATTCGGTTGCCGTAAAAATCTTTTTTAATCTGCTCTGCGAGGCGGAAGATCTTTTCATTTAATTCAGGATTGTCACAGGCTAATAATACCGAAGCCTCTCTGTGGCTTAAGCCTTTTCTGTTTTCTGCTTTTTTAATGATAGATTTCACTAATTCCAGATTGTCTTTGTTCTCATCTGCGTAAGTCAGGGTTTCGAGAATTTCTTCATGGCTGATAAAATCATCAGCATGTTTTGAATTTACGTCGTACATATAGTACCTCCTTTTAGATTATGTGTTTTAAAGTTTTCTTTATTCTGATTGTTGTATTGTGTCAGACGGATGCTTTGGACCGTGTCGCCGTTTTTATATATTCAGGGAATCACCTCTTGCAGTCACGATCCGATATCCGATGGACTCCATTCTCTGCTCAAGGCATCGCCGGCATTGTGCCGATTCGTCCCCGGTACAGATCTTATTGTCGTAGAGAAGATAATCCTTTCTTACCTCTGTGGGAGAGAGGTTCGGCATCACGACATTAGCGCCTGACAGGATACCAAGCTCCCGGCCTTTTGGATGGATAGTTCCAAGGGCCGTAGTGGAAGGAAGGAGAACCTTCGGAAGCATTAGGCGGATGCAGCCGAGAAGGAAAAGCGTCAGTTCCAGCGTCCCGGCTGCTTCGTCCTTAAAAGGAGTGTTATGGTGGGGAATGAATGGTCCAATCCCTACCATCTGGGGATTCAGTTCCTCTAGAAAAAGCATATCTTCTGACAGAAGCTGTGCTGTCTGAAAAGGCGCCCCTACCATAAATCCGGTTCCCACCTGATAGCCGATCTCCTTTAGTTCCCAGAGGCATTGCCTGCGTTTTTTTGCGCTTAGTGAGGCGGGGTGCAGCATGGAGTAGTGTTTATCATTATACGTTTCGTGGCGCAGAAGATAACGGTCGGCTCCTGCGTCAAAAAAAGCCTGATAACTTGATCTTTCCCATTCCCCGACAGAAAGTGTGATCGCGCAGTCCGGGAAATTCCTGCGGATCTTTCGGATAAGGTTCGCCAGCCGGTCTTCTGTATAGGAAGCGTCTTCGCCGCTCTGCAGGACGAAAGTGCGGAACCCGAGTTCATACCCCTCCCGGCAGCAGGAGAGTATCATGTCTTCCTCCAGACGGTATCGGTGAACATTGCGGTTGCTTCTGCGGATACCGCAGTAGAGACAGTCGTTTTTGCAGTAATTGGAAAATTCGATCAGTCCCCGCACATAGATATCTTTTCCGTAATATCGCTCCCGAACATCCCGCGCCAGTGAAAACAGATATTCAGAAAGTTCCGGTGTCCGGCTGGCGATCAGAGAAGTCCATTCCGCGTCGGAAAGGGTATGCTTCTGGTATAATTTGTCAATCAGTTTGATGTATCTATCCATAATTCTCCCAATAAAAAATCCTGACACAGAAGGCGTCAGGTTCTAAACCGGAGGCAAA
>ERZ778504.872-NODE-872-length-26488-cov-5.992888_pt1 | contig 26488 bp, 19 predicted proteins | sample MGYA00510046_ERZ778504 | MGnify/ENA primary metagenome ERZ778504 (study PRJEB29527, sample SAMN07138964) | mouse gut metagenome | material: feces | host: mouse | place: China:Nanjing | collected 2016-01-25 ...
CGCCCTTGCGGAGCGTGCCGTTGAAGACGCGGTAATAGGCGATGATGCCGCGGAAGGGGTTGAAAACCGAATCGAAAATCAACGCCTGCAAAGGGCCGTTTTCGTCGCCCTGCGGGGCCGGGATGCGCTGCACGATGGCTTCGAGTACCTCCTCCACGCCGAGGCCCGTTTTGCCGGATGCCAGCAGGATGTCCTCCTCCTTGCAGCCGATAAGGTCGATGACCTGGTCCTTCACCTCGTCGATCATGGCCGAGTCCATGTCGATCTTGTTGAGCACGGGGATGATCTCCAAGTCGTGGCCGACGGCGAGGTAGAGGTTCGAGATGGTCTGTGCCTGAATACCTTGCGTAGCGTCGACCACCAAAAGGGCCCCCTCGCACGAAGCGATGGCGCGCGAGACCTCGTAGGAGAAATCGACGTGTCCCGGGGTGTCGATGAGGTTGAGCACGTAGCGCTGGCCGTCGCGGGCCGTGTATTCCATCTGGATGGCGTGGCTCTTGATGGTGATGCCCTTTTCGCGCTCGAGGTCCATGTCGTCGAGCACCTGCGCCTGCATTTCGCGCTGGTTGAGCGTGTTGGTCTTTTCCAACAGACGGTCGGCGAGCGTACTTTTCCCGTGGTCGATGTGGGCTATGATGCAGAAGTTACGGATGTTTTTCATAGAAAAACCGCTGGCTGAGCGGCAGTTTATTTTTCGGCAAAGATAATGTAAGCCGGGCCGAGAACCAAAAAAAAATTGATAGAGAAGACAGGCGGGACCTCGGCAAAAGCAACCGAGCTTGCTTTTGCTTTCGGCTTGCACTATATTTGCGGCCTAAAATCGACGGAAGATGTGGCTCACCCTTGCTTTCACTTCGGCGGCGCTGCTCGGACTGTATGACGCGGCCAAGAAAAAGGCACTCACGGAGAATGCCGTGTTGCCTGTACTGCTGCTGAATACGCTTTTTTCCACCTTGATTTTCCTGCCCACGATTCTCTCGGCCGAGGGCGGCTGGGGCTGGTTCGACGGCACGGTGCTCGCGTCGGCGACCGGTACGGCCGAAGCCCACGGACTGGTGCTGCTCAAGTCGGCCATCGTGCTGACGTCGTGGATATTCGGCTATTTCGGCATCAAGCACCTGCCGATTACGATTGTCGGGCCCATCAATGCCACGCGGCCTGTGATGGTGCTCGTGGGGGCCATGCTGGTTTTCGGCGAACGGCTCAACCTCTGTCAATGGGTCGGCGTCGGGCTGGCGCTGCTGTCGCTTTTCATGCTCAGCCGTTCCAGCCGCCGCGAAGGGGTCGATTTCGCCCACAATATCTGGATTGTTTTCGTCGCTTTGTCAGCCGTGACGGGGGCAGTCAGCGGACTTTACGACAAGTTCATCATGACGCGGCTCGATGCGGTTTTCGTGCAGGGCTGGTACAACCTCTATCAGTTTCTGATGATGGCCGTCGTCGTCGCAGTCCTGTGGTGGCCGCGGCGCCGCACCACCACCCCGTTTCATTGGAGCTGGGCGATTCCGCTGATTTCCATATTTCTGTCGCTGGCCGATTTCGCCTACCTGATGGCCCTGCGCGATTCGGATGCGATGATTTCGGTGGTCTCGATGATTCGGCGCGGTTCGGTCGTGGTGTCGTTCCTGTGCGGAGCGGTGCTTTTCCACGAACGCAACTTGCGCTCGAAAGCCGTGGACCTGGCTTTCATCCTGGCGGGCATGGTCTTTCTGTGGCTCGGGTCGCGATAGCCGCCGGCAGAAATTCACAATTCATAATTCACAATTCATAATTATTGCCTATCTTTGCGAATGCCGAAATTACCGATAATTTAATTCGCTTTTACCATGAATATTTCCTATAACTGGCTCAAACGCTATGTCGACACCGGCCTTTCGGCCGAGGAGACGGCGGCCGTGCTCACGGACATCGGGCTCGAAGTCGAGGACTTCGAGAAAATCGAGACCGTCAAGGGCGGGCTTCGGGGCGTGGTGGTCGCCGAGGTGCTGACCTGCACCGACCATCCCGATTCCGACCACCTGCACATTACGACCGTCGATGTCGGAGCTGCCGAGCCTTTGCAGATAGTCTGCGGTGCGGCCAACTGCCGGGCCGGGCTCAAAGTGCTGTGCGCGACCGTCGGCGCCGTGCTCTATCCGGACGGAGGCGACGAGGAGTTCAAAATCAAGCGCAGCAAAATCCGCGGCGTAGAATCGCTGGGCATGCTTTGCGCCGAGGACGAACTGGGCATCGGAGCGTCGCACGACGGAATCATGGAACTGCCTGCCGATGCGCCCGTGGGGATGCCTGCCGGCGAATACCTCCGAATCGAGGACGACTATCTGATTGAAATCGGGCTGACGCCCAACCGCGTGGATGCGGCGTCGCATATCGGCGTGGCGCGCGACCTGGCCGCCTATCTGACCAGCCGCGGCCGGAAGACCGAGGTCCGGATGCCCGACGTGTCGGCGTTCGCCCCCGACAACCACGATTTGAACATCAAAATCCGTGTGGAGAACACCGAAGCGGCGCCCCGCTATGCCGGAGTGACCGTTACGGGCTGCAAGATAGGTCCGTCGCCCGAGTGGATGCAGAACTGCCTGCGTGCCGCGGGAATCAATCCCAAGAACAACCTGGTGGATATTACCAATTTCGTCCTTTTCGAGCTGGGCCAGCCGCTGCATGCGTTCGATGCCCGCAAGATAGAGGGCGGCGAAGTGGTGGTCCGCACGTGTGCCGAGGGAACGCCGTTCGTGACGCTCGACGGCGTAGAACGCAAACTCACGGCCGACGACCTGATGATATGTTCGGCCGAACGGCCCATGTGCATAGCCGGAGTTTTCGGCGGGCTGGATTCGGGCATCGGCGACGAGACGGCGGACGTCTTCATCGAAAGCGCCTATTTCAACCCGGTGTGGGTGCGCAAGACCGCCAAGCGTTTCGGGCTGAACACCGATTCCTCGTTCCGTTTCGAGCGCGGCGCCGACCCCAACATGCAGGTCTATGCGGCCAAGCGGGCGGCTCTGCTGATGAAGGAACTGGCCGGCGGCAAGATTTCGAGCGACATCACGGACATCTGCCCCGCCCCGATTGCCGACTTCGTTTTCGACCTGTCGTTCGCGCGGGTCAATGCGCTGATAGGCAAGGAAATCCCCGAAGAGACCGTGCGTGCCATCCTCGCGGCGCTCGAAGTGAAGATACTCGGCGAAAAGGAGGGTGTGCTGACCGTGGCCGTGCCGCCCTATCGGGTCGACGTGCAGCGCGAAGCCGACCTTATCGAAGACATTCTGCGCATCTACGGTTACAATAACGTGGAGATTCCCACCCGTGTGCGTTCGACCCTCTCCTATGCGCCGCGGCCGGACCGCAGCAAGCTGATGAACATGGCGGCCGATTTTCTGACGGCCAACGGCTTCACGGAAATCATGTCGAACTCCCTGACCAGGGGCGCCTACTACGAGGGGCTGACCTCCTGCCCGGCGGAACGCTGCGTGCGGATACTCAATCCGCTGAGCGCCGACCTTAACGTCATGCGGCAGACGCTGCTTTTCAACATGCTGGAGGCCGTGGCGCTCAACGCCAACCGCAAGAACAGCGACCTGCAGCTTTACGAATTCGGCAACTGCTATTTCCACGATGCGGAGAAGCGCACCGACGAAAACCCGCTGGCTGCCTATTCGGAGGAGTACCGGCTGGCCGTAGCCGTGACGGGGCTGGCCGTGCCGCAGTCGTGGAACGCCAAGCCCGAAAAGGCGTCGTTCTTCACGCTGCGGGCCGTGGCCGAAAAGCTGCTGCGCCGCTTCGGGGTGGACATCTATGCCCTCAAAACCGAGAGCTTGCAGAGCGACCTCTACGGCGAGGGACTTTCGATGTCGCTCGGCAACAGGGAGCTGCTGCAAATCGGTACGGTGAGCGGCCGCATCCGCCGGATACTCGACGTCAAGCAGGAGGTTTATTTCATGGAAGTGAACTTCGATGCGCTCGTTCGTTCGACCAAGAAACACAAGATTGCCGCCGAGGAACTCTCGAAGTTCCCCGAAGTGAAACGCGACCTGGCCCTGTTGGTCGACAAGCAGGTGACGTTCTCGGCCCTGCGCGACGTCGCTTTCGCTACGGAGCGCAAGCTGCTGAAGAGCGTGGCGCTGTTCGACGTCTACGAGGGCGACAAGCTGCCTGCGGGCAAGAAGTCCTACGCTTTGAGCTTCATCCTCGAAGACAAGAGCCGCACGCTCGACGAGAAGACTATCGAACGCGTCATGGCCAACCTCGCGGCGCAGTTCGAGAGCCGCTGCGGCGCTACGGTGCGCAGTTAGGCGGCCGATACGTGCAAAAAGAACCCCGCAGGCTTCCAGCGAGCCTGCGGGGTTTTCGTTTTACAGCACCGGCTTGATTCGCGGGGGCTGGATGGTCACGTAGGGCGTGCCGTTGCCGTGGCAGGTGGAGACGAGCCGCACGGCCTTGATTTTCCGGTCGGGCCGCAGCGTGATGCTGCCGTTCTCCAGTTCGCCGATATGCACGAAGTTTTGCCCGTCGTAGGAAACTTCGGCGTAGCCGGTCGTTATCTGCGTTTTGGGCAGCTGTTCGTGTCCGGTCTGGAGGAAGATTTCGCGGCATGACATCGGCTTTGCGAAGGTGTAGAGTACCCAGTCGCCCCGGCGGCAGGCGCGCCGCGTGCGCGCCGGAGCTTTGTAGGCGGCGGCCTTGGCGAAGGGGACGCGGGGATTTTCGGCCATCGAGGAGGTGACGGTCAGCGCGGGGGCGATGACTCTATAATAGGAGTTGTCCGCCACCTGCGGGCTGCGGCCCGTCTTGTAGCGGGTGAAGAAGCGGTAGCGGTGTGGCTCGGCCGTTCGCAGGGGCTTGGTGTAGCGCTTCGGGCGGCCGTCGTCGACGGTGTAGCAGATTTCCGAATTGTCGTCGGCCGTGGCGGTGAACGTTCCGTTTGCGTAGCGGAGCTGCGGCGGGAAAAGCCGGAAGCCGATGCCCATGGCGGCCATCCGGTCGTAGTGGTCGGTGACCAGCTCGCGGTAGTAACTCTCCCACCCCTCGTCGTTGCCGCTCCATGCCAGGCGCGCCAGGGCGCAGATTCGCGGAAAACACATGTAATCCATGTAGTCGGGCTTTTCGGGCTCGTGCGAAGTGTAGATTTCGGTCCAGAACGCCCCCTCGAAACCCTCCACGTGGCGCAGCTGTCTGTCCGAGAAGCTGCGCGCGGCCGGGTCGAATTCGTAGGTCCGGCGGGCATCGAAAATCGAAGCCCAGCTGTGGCCCTCCTCGCGGAGCGTCTGGCGCATGTCGAAGTAGAAACACTCGCTCGGCATGATGACCGTGCGGTAGCCCTTGGCGGTTGCGGCATGGCAGGCGCCGACGCTCGTCCACCCGTGCACGCGGCTTGCGCGGGTGAACGTACCGCTGGCGGCCGCTTCGTTCCACACGGCCGGACGCTTGCCGCGGGCGGCCAGCATGGCGGCAAGCCGCTCCATGAAATAGTCTTGCAGCCGGTGCGGGTTGACGGTTCCGAGCCGCTTCATCATCGCCCGGCAGTCGGGACACTTCTTCCATTGCGCCACCTCCACCTCGTCGCCGCCGATATGGATGTAGGGCGAGGGGAACAACTCGCAGATTTCGCCGAGGATCTCTTCGAGCAGGGCGTAGTTTTCCTCGCGTGCGACGCACCACGCCGAGCGGTAGTCTGTCCCGGCCGTCGTGACGGTGTCGGGCGGATAGTTGCAGCGGATTTCCGGACGGACCGAACCGATGCAGCGGCTGTGGCCCGGGAGGTCGATTTCGGGGATGATTTCGATGTTGCGCAAGGCGGCGTACTCGATCAGCGAGCGCATTTCGTCCTGCGTGTAATAACCGCCGTACTTCTCCGACCATTTGCCGTAGACGGGCGCCACGGGCGAATCGCCGCCGCGGAAACCGCCGACTTCGGCCAGCTCGGGGTGCGACTTGATTTGGATGCGCCACCCGTCGTCGTCGGCCAGGTGGAGGTGGAGTTTGTTGATGTTGTGGTAGGAAAGCAGGTTGATAAAACGTTTTAGCATGGGCACTTCCACCCAGGTGCGCGCCACGTCGAGCATCATGCCGCGGTAGCTGTATTTCGGCCGGTCGGCTGCGATGCCGCAGGCGAGCGCCGTTCCGTCGGGGATGCCCTGCTGTGCGTAGACCTCGGGCGGCAGCAGCCGGAAAAGGGCCTGCAATCCGTTGAACGCCCCGCCGGGGCTGGTGGCGCCGATGCGGATGTAGTCGGGGGCGATTTCGAGCCGGTATGCTTCCGAGGGCTCGCCGGGTTCGAGGGTCAGCACGACGGCGCCCGTACCCGTCATCTGCTGCCGGACGGGACGCCCCAGGTATTCGGCCGCATAATGGGCCAGCGGCAGGAGCGCTTCGTCGGCCGCGAGGGCCGTTGCCGGACCGAAGACGAAGGCACCCTCGCGGGGGATCATCGGGCCGGGAGCGGGCTGTGCCGCCGCCGAAAAGGCGAGAAACGACAAAAGAAGGAGCAGCGGGGATTTCATCGGCTGGGGAATTTGTTTTTTGCAAAGTTACTTTTTTCCGGGCGATTTGCTTACCTTTGCGGCAAAGAAATACCTTATATCTTATGGAACAGGATAAAAGGCTTGCGGCCACGGCGCGGCTTCTGGAGGTGATGAACACCCTGCGCCGCGAATGTCCGTGGGACCGCGAACAGACCTTCGAGTCGCTGCGCAGCAACACCATCGAGGAGACCTACGAACTGGCCGACGCCATTACCGACCGCAACATGGAGGGAATCAAGGAGGAGCTGGGCGACCTGCTGCTGCATGTGGTTTTCTACTCCAAGCTGGGTGAGGAAGAGGGCCTTTTCGACTATGCCGATGTGGCCGATTCGCTCTGCGACAAACTGATATACCGCCATCCGCACGTCTACGGCGACATCCACGCCAATACCCCCGACCAGGTGAAGGAGAACTGGGAAGCGCTCAAACTGCGGAAGAAAAACCGCAAGAGCGGTACGCTGGGCGGGGTTCCGCGCTCGCTCCCGGCGATGGTCAAGGCCTACCGCGTGGGCGAAAAGGCGGCCGCTACGGGCTTCGACTGGCAGCGGCGCGAGGAGGTATGGGACAAGGTGCGCGAGGAAGCGGCCGAAGTGGAGGCCGAAATGAAATCGGGGACGCAGGCCGACCTCGAAGCGGAATTCGGCGACCTGCTCTTTGCGCTGGTCAACGCCTGCCGTCTCTACGGCGTGGACCCCGAATCGGCCTTGGAGCGAACCAACAAGAAATTCATCCGCCGTTTCAACTGCATGGAGGAACAGGCTGCGGCGCAGGGACATGCGCTGCACGAACTTACGCCGGAGCGGATGGAAGAACTTTGGCAGGAAGCAAAAAAGAGAGAATAAGATGGCGCTTATCCGAAAAATCCGCGGGCACGAACCCGTCGTAGGAGAAAATACCTTTCTGGCCGAAACGGCGGTGCTGCTGGGCGACGTGACCGTGGGCCGCGACTGCTCGATCTGGTACAACGCCGTGCTGCGCGGCGACGTCAACAAAATCGTGGTCGGCGACCGCACCAACATCCAGGACGGAGCGGTGCTCCACACCATCTATGACGGAGCCAAGCACCCGTCGCAGACCATCATCGGCAACGACGTGTCGATAGGCCACAATGCGGTGGTCCACGGCGCACGCATCGGCGACAACTGCCTGATAGGCATGGGGTCGATACTGCTGGACAATGCGGTGATTCCGTCGGGCTGCATCATCGCTGCGGGGGCGCTGGTGCTCTCCAATGCCCAGCTGGAACCCAATTCGGTCTATGCGGGCGTTCCGGCCAAAAAGGTCAAGGAGGTGACGCCCGAACAGCGCGACGAAATCATCCGCCGCACGGCGCACGACTACATGCTCTACGCTTCGTGGTTCAAGGAGGAGTAGGCCGATGCGCTGGCGGACCGAATATCCTGTGCTGCTGAACCTGCTGGTCGCCCTGGCGGTCAGCCTGGTCGTGAATTTCTCGTACCTGCTGCTGCTGTTGGTCGACCCGAACACCCCTGCCCCGCCGCCCGAGGAGGTGCCGGCGGCCGAAGAATACGAAGCGGGACTGCTGTGGGTGTCGCCCGACGGTCACGGCTATCTGATCGGCGAAAACGGCGACAGCGTGTACGCGGCCATGTCGCGAATCCGGCGGTTGGGGCTTGCGGACGGCGATAGTCTGACGGTGAGCGTGTCGGCTCCAGCATCGGAAGCCGCCCACCCCGTACTGAAAAAGGTGGTGCGGCGCAACGGCGAGGAATTCGACTACGGAGCGCTTTTCAAACGCCCGTCGGAAAGCGCCGTGCTGACTCTGCAGCTGATTTACTATCTGCTGCTTTCGTTCATCCTGCTGTCGGTCGTCACCCCGGTGCGGTACGACTATTCGCGGCGGCGCTTCATCGTGCGCGGCTGCTGGGCCGTGGCTGTGGCCGCGGGGCTCTATTTCCTGGCCCCTGTGACCGAGTGGCGCACGGGCAGGCTGCTGCCTAATTTCATGGCGCCCCGGATGCTGGACTATGTGCTGCTGCTCAAGTGCTCGTTCGCCGTGGTGGTTTCGCTGCTTTACAGCTGGATATATGTGCAGATTTCGCAGCAGCAGGCCGTGGCGATGGAAAACGAACGGCTCAAGAACGAAAATCTGACGACGCGCTACAACATGCTCGTCGGGCAGATCAACCCCCACTTCTTTTTCAACTCGCTCAACTCGCTGTCGATGCTCGTGCGCGAGAAACTCGACGACAAGGCGCTCACCTATATAGACCAGCTCTCCTACACGTTCCGCTATATCATTCAGAACGGGCAGAGCACGCTGCTTTCGCTCGGCGAGGAACTCGATTTCCTCGAAGCCTACGGCTATCTGTTCAAAATCCGCTATGCCGACAAGCTGTTCTTCGACATCGACGTGCCGAAAGAATACCGTTCGTGGCTGCTGCCCGCGCTGTCGCTGCAACCGCTGGTGGGCAACGCGGTGAAACATAACGCCATAACCAAGGCCCATCCGCTCCGTATCAGCGTGCGTGTGGCGGCCGGCCGGCTGGAAGTGTCGAATCCCAAGGCGCCCAAACTGGAACCCGAGCCCTCGACGGGCATCGGGCTGGAGAACCTGCGCAGCCGGGTGCGGCTGATTACGGGGTGCGAAATAGAAATCGTCGACACCGGGACGGTATTCACCGTGCGGGTGCCGCTTCAGAAACCCGAGACATGCTCCGTGCGCTGATTATCGAAGACGAGACCGCGGCGGCGGTCAACCTGCGGGCCGTTCTGCGCGAGACGGCGCCGGACGTGGAGGTGACGGGGGTGCTCGAAAGCGTGGCCGAGAGCGTGGAATATTTTCGGAACCATCCGCAGCCCGACCTGCTTTTCATGGACATCCATCTGGCCGACGGCGATTCGTTCCGGATTTTCGACGAAGTGGAAATCGCGGCTCCGGTCATCTTCACGACCGCTTACGACCGCTATGCGCTCGAAGCCTTCAAGGTCAACAGCATCGACTACCTGCTCAAGCCGCTCAAAAGCGCCGACGTGCAGCGGGCCCTTGAAAAACTCCGCCGGCTGACGGGCAGCGAGAGCCGGGCCTACGGTGCGCGGGTCAAGGCGATGGCGGCCGAACGGCAGGAGACCTTTCTGGTTCATGTGCGCGACCGGATCATTCCGCTGCACCGCGACAAAATCGCCTACTGCTACACCTCCGACGAAAAAGTGACGGCCTGCGGCTTCGACGGCGAAATCTATCCGCTCGACCGGACGCTGGAAGCATTGCAGGCGCTGCTGCCCGAAGCCGACTTCTTCCGCGCCAACCGCCAGTTCATCGTTTCGCGCCGTGCCGTCAAAGAAATCGTGGTGTGGTTCGGCAGCCGCCTGTCGCTGTCGCTGCAAGTCGCGACGCCCGAACGGATCGTCGTTTCCAAAGCCCGCGCACCCGAATTCAAAGCCTGGCTGCGGTCGGCTCAGCCTGCCGAATAGGCGGTTGACCCGCCGTTCGTGCCGTTTGACCCGGGGTGCCGCCCCGGGTTTTGCGTTTGGCCCTACCTTTGCATCGGAGAACCATAACTTAAAATTCATCAGAGCTATGAAACAACGTATTATTGCAGTTGCCGCAGCGCTTTGCCTGCTGGCAGGGTCGGCCGCCTCGGCGCAGAACAACAATCCGAAAAACGGGCGGATGCAGCCCAAGGAACGCCCCACCGTCGAGCAGATGGCACAGCGTCAGACCGAACGGATGACCCGTGAACTGGGGCTGGACGAGGCGCAGGCCAAGCAAGTCTATGCACTCAATCTGAAACGGATTCAGCGGATGGAAGCCATGCACGCCGAAATGCGCAAGAACCGCCAGGCCGAAGCCGAGCAGATGAAATCGCTGCTGACGACCGACCAGTTCGTGAAGTGGTCGCAGATGCAGGGCCCCATGCCCGGAGCGCACCGCGGCAAGATGCAGAAGGAGTGCTGCAAGCAGAACAAAGACTGCAAGAGAGCGGACAGACCCGGCGACAATAGTCAGCGGGCCCGATAGCGATACGAACCGGCACTTGACGTCCGGCCGCGGCTTCCGAATCTGCCGAAAAGCAGCGAGGGGGCCGCGGCGTTCGTGCCCGGCGGTGGCGGGCGGTTGACCCCTCTTTTTGGGCGATTCGCCCTGCCGCCGCTGGAAGTCCGGCCAAAATAAGTTAACTTCGCGCTGCGAAAATTGCGTTACCCGATTCAAGATGAGAAAAATACTGCTTACTACCCTGCTTACGCTGGCGGCCGCGGCGGCTTCCGCCCAACGCAAAGGCGCCGTCACGGCTACGGTCCTCGACGCCGAAACGGGCGACATGGTACCCGGTGCCGTGCTGACGGTGGCGCCCGTGGCCGCACCGGACAAACAGCAACATTTCATGTCGGCCTACAAAGGGGCCGTTTCGATGCCGTCGCTCGCTTACGGCGAATATACGCTGTCGGTGTCGTTCCTCGGCTACAACAACTACGAAACGACCTTCACGGTAGCGGCTCCCCGGCAGAATCTGGGCGAAATACGGCTCAGGCCCGGTGTGGAAATCGAAGCCGTGGTCAAGGAAGCCAAGACGCTGCGCACCTCGCAGAAAGGCGACACGGTGAGCTACAACGCCGGGGCGTTCAAGGTGGTGGCCGACGCCGATGTGGAGGGACTGCTGAAGAAGATGCCGGGCATCACGATTACGGACGGAGCGGTCGAAGCGCAGGGCGAGGAGGTGAAGAAAATCTTCGTCGACGGCAAGGAATTCTTCGGCGAAGATGTCACGACGGCCATCAAGTCGCTGCCTGCGCAGGCGGTGGACCGCATCGAAGTCTACAACAAGCTGAGCGATGCCGCGGAATTTTCGGGCATGGACGACGGCGAGGGCTACAAAGCCATCAATATCGTCACGCACAAGAACATGCGGCAGGGGCAGTTCGGCAAGTTCTACGCCGGACTGGGCTACGACGCCGACACCAAGACCGGGGACCGCTTCAAGTATCTGGCGGGCGGCAATGCCAACATTTTCAGCGGCGACAGCCGCATATCGGTCATCGGGCTCTTCAACAACGTCAACCAGCAGAATTTCTCGTTCGAGGACATTCTGGGCGTCTCGGGCAATACGGGCGGCGGACGCCGCGGCGGCGTGGGCCAGTACATGGTGCGGCCGCAGAGCGGTGTGGCGACGGTCAACGCCGTCGGAGTGAACTATTCCGACACGTGGGGCAAGAGGGACCAGGTGACTTTCCAGGGCAGCTATTTCTTCAACAACACCCACACGGAAAACGAATCGACCGTGGAGAAGTGGTACGAAACCCCCAGCATCGACACCCTGTCGACCCGCGGAAGTTCCGACACGCAGGCTTACAACCACCGCTTCAATGCGCGGCTGGAATGGAAAATATCGCCGAACCACAATCTGATGATCCGGCCGGGATTCAGCTTCCAGTCCAACGACCCGCTGAGCCGGACGACAGGCTGGCAGTACGGCGAGAGCGGCTACTCCCCGACCGACAACTTCAGCAAGAGCGCCCGCTCGGGCTACAACGTCCGGACGAACGCCATCTATCGCGCCAAGCTGGGCAAACCCGGCCGGACGATAACCGTCGACGGGATGTTCCGCTATTCGGACTTCACCAACAACTCGAATTCGTATTCCAACGTGGCGCCCGTATTGCCATTGCGTCCCGATGGCGCCGATGCACCGTGGGGATGGGATGCGGATTCCTACACACAGCTGCGCTACCTGCGCAGCATGGCCCCCTCGTCCACGCTGGCGCTGCGCGGCGAATTCACCTATACGGAACCCGTGAGCAAGTTTGCGCAGCTCTCGTTCCAATATCGGGCGGCCTACGACCACCAGGAGCGCGACAAGAAAAGCTATGAAACGGGCGCCGACTTTTCCATCGCCGGAATCGCCCCGATGCCGGCGCTTTCCAACACCTACGAAAGCAACTACCTGACCCAGCGCGTCGGACCGGGCTTCCGCTACTCCAAGGAACGCAATACGTTCGTGGCCAACGTCTACTATCAGCGCTCGTCGCTCGACGGCCAGGTGATGCAGACCGATGCGGAGAAAATCAGGCACAACTACGACAACGTGCTCTATTTTATGATGGGACAGCTCAATATCAACCGCGAAAACTCGCTGCGCCTTTTCGTATCGTCCTACACGAACAATCCGGAAGTCACCCAGCTGCAAAGCATTTTCGACATATCCGATGCGCAATATATTTCGAGCGGTAATCCCGGCTTGAATCCGTCGTACAACCACCGTGTCAACTTCCACTACACCAATTCCAACGTGGAGAAAGGCCGCACGTTCATGTGGATGTTCTCGATGCAGGCGGCGTCGAACTACATCACCAACGATGTGCGCTACAACGGGACGGTGGAGATTCCGGGTGTCGATGCCAACTACTCCTACCTCCAGTATTCGCGTCCGGTCAACATGAGCGGCTACTGGAACCTGATGACCCACGTGAGCTACGGTTTCCCGATAGGCTTTCTGAAGAGCAACTTCAACGTCATGGCGGGCATCATCTACTCGCTGACCCCCAGCCGGATAGACGGCAAGCGCAACGAAACGGGCAACATGGGCTATAATTTCCGGGCCGTGCTGGGCAGCAACATTTCGGAGAACGTAGACTTCACCCTTTCGTGGAACGGCACCTACAACGAAGCCAAGAACTCGCTGGATGCGGCGGCCGGCAAGAACCGCTATTTCAACCACTCGGCGCAGGGCAATCTGAAAGTGGTCTTCCCGCTGGGCTTCACCCTCACGGCGAGCGCCGCCTACACGCAGTATGTCGGCTTCACGAACAACTACAACGACGACTATCTGCTTTGCAACGCATGGATCGGCAAAAAGGTGTTCCGCAACCAGCGCGGCGAAATCATGATCGGTGTCAACGACATCTTCAACCAGAACAAGTCGTTCGTCCGCACGGTCGGCTCGGGCTGGACGCAGAACGCCACCAACAGCGTGGTGGGCCGCTACTATATGGTGCAGTTCACCTATAACCTGCGCCACTTCGGCAAGAGAGGTTCCCGCGACATCAAGGACTACGACGGCATGGCCCAGCCGACCCGGCGCGGTGCGGGTCCCGGTGCGGGCGGTCCTCCTCCGGGTGCGTTCCACGGTCCGAGATAACGTGCTGCGAGAAAACCCCGCCTATCAGGCGGGGTTTTTCTATGGAGGGAAAGGTGCTTTACTTTTCCGGAGCGCTGCACGCGCAGCCGCCCTCGCGGCGGATGACCAGGTGGGTGCCGATGCACGCCAGCCCGCCGTAGATGACAGCCAGGATGACCAGCGCCTTGATTTCGGCGAAGACCTCCGAGAGCGAGGCGCCCATGGTCTGGATGCGGATGAACGCGTTGACGCCGTGGCTGCTGGGGAATAGCTGTCCGAACTGGAAAAGCCAGTCGGGAATGCCCTCGCGCGGATACGACACACCGCTGAGCATCAGCAGCGGAATGGAAGTCCACAGCAGGAACAGCAGCGAATTCTCGCGGTAGCGGAACAACGTCGACACGGCGATGCTCAAGCCGATGCACGCGGCCATGTAGACGGCCATGAACAGCAGAATCGTGCCCGTGGCGCCGTTCATCGGATAATGGAACAGCCGATAGTGCAGTCCGAGGATGTAGAAACACGTCACGGCGTAGAGCGACGCGTAGACCAGTCCGCGTCCCAGCACGATGGGCAGCGTCGACATGTGCCGCCGCCCCGCCGGACAGAGTTTGTGGTAGAGCCCGTGTTCGCGCCAGGTGCCGCCGATCATGCCGATGCCGATGAGCATGGTCTGCTGGATGATGACCATGATGATGGCGGGCATGACGAAGGTGCCGTAGCCCAGGTAAGGGTTGAAAATGTTGCGGGCCTGGTAGATGACGGGTTGTGTGGTGGCCTGCGCCTGCGGGATGTTGGCCCCTTTGGCTATCAGCCGCTGGAACTCGACCATCGCCCCGGTGTTGCCGATAGTGGTCACCACCTCCTGGAAGACCTGCCTGTACATCAGAAAGTAGCTCGCGTCGCAGTAGATGGCTACAACGGCCTGTTGTCCGCCGAGCAGTTTTTCCTCGTAGTCCGACGGAATGTAGACGATGCCGTAGATTTCGCGGTCGAAGAAGAGCTTCTTGGCCTCCGCCATGTCGGCGGGCTGATAAGCTACGTAGGTATTCGGCCCGGCGTTGAAAGTCTCGGTCAGCGCGCGGCTCGTCGAAGTCCGGCTCAGGTCGATGACACCGATGGGCACGTTGCGCAGGACCTGCGGCGCGTAGGCCAGCGAATAGGCCGTGGCGTAGATAAAGAGCGCGAAAATCAGAATCAGCATGACGCCGCCGTCCGAGAAAATCGTGCGGTATTCGTTGGCCATGACGGCGCGCAGCTGCTGACCGTAGGATTTGAGTTGTCGTGCGAAACGGTTCATGCTACGATTTCCCCCAGAATTTTTCTTCCGTGCAAAGACGTCTCAGACGCCGCAGGCACAGAAACGGTAAGACGATGAAAAGCGCCATGCACCCCAAGTCGGGCAGCGAACAGCGGGCCGGAGCCCCGCGCAGCATCTGGTCGACGAACAGGTCGGTGTAGTAGGTGAACGGAAAGAGCTTGCTCACCGCGCGCATGGCGGGGTACATGGCCATAATCGGGAACGTCAGTCCCGAGAAGGTGAAGGCCAGCACCGAATAACCTCCGCCCAGCGAGAGCGAAAGACGCAGGTTGGCCATGATCGAGACAATCAGCACCGAAATGGACTGGTAGCTGAGAATGAACAGCAGCGTACCCGTCAGGATCAGCGTGAAACTGCCGTTGAGCGGCACGCCCACCACCTTGAAGATGATGACGAACATGACCAGCGACAGCAGGAACATGATGACGGTGACGGGAAGCATCTTGCCCAAGAGCGCCGCCCCCATCGAATCGTCGGCCGACGCGAGCCACTCGCGGGCCGTGCCGTTCTTGAGCTCCGTGCCGATGGAAAAGACCGTCACCATGACGATGAAGATAAGCAGCATCATCGGCATGAAGCTCGGCGACAGATAATACCCGTAGTTGATATAGGGGTTGAACAGCACGTGCTTGTCGAACCGCACGGGCTGAAGCTGCGCCATCGCCTGCCGCTCGGTAAGGCCCTGCTTGGTGAGCAGCTGAATCTGGATGCCGGCCGAAAACATGGTCACGGCGGTCTGTATGTCTTTCGACAAGAGACCGTTGACCGTGATGTTCGAGCCCGAAATGTAGGCTTCGATATGGGTCTGGCTGTTGCTCAGAATGTTCTTCTCGAAGAACGCCGGAATCTGCACGACGGCCGAAATACGCCCCTCGCGCATGAGCCGTTCGCCCTCGTCCATCGACTGGATGCCGTAGGCGACCAGCGCCGTGGGGGTCTCCTCGATCATCTGGGTCACCTTGCGCGAGAGGGTCGAGCGGTCCTGGTCGAGGACCGCTATGGGAATGTCGCGCGCCACGCCCTTCTGGAAAAGGACGGCGAAGAAGACGAACGAGAGGAGCGGCAGCAGAAACATCAGCACGAAGTACATGGGCTGGAGCGTCAGCCGTCGGAGTTCGCGCCCGAGTGCGTCGCGGGTATTGCGCAGGAAGCCCATGCCCTACTTCGCGAATTGATCCCAGTCGACCAGCACGCTCATGCCCGGGCGCAGGGTCATGACACCGCCCACGGGGCGGGCCTTGACGGCGAAGGTGCGGATGTCGAATCCGCCCTGCGTGCGGGTGGCGGCCCAGGTGGCGAAGTCGGCCTGCACGGCGATGTAGGTCACCTCGAATTCGGTGTCGTAGCCGAGGGCCGGAATGTAGCCTGTCATGCGGGTGCCGACCTTGATATGGGGCAGCAGGGTCTCTTTCACGTTGAAAGTCACCCACATGTCGCTCGTGTCCAGAATGGCTACGACCGGGTAGCCGCTCCCGACGAGTTCGCCCTGCTCGGCGATGATGGTCGATACTTCGCCCGTGACGGGTGAGTAGACCATGGCATCGTTGATGTAGGATTCCACCTCGTTCACGGCCCCTTCGGCTTGGCGGACTTTTGCGGCGGCCGCTTCCTTGTCTTCCTTGCGGGCGCCGTCGCGGGCCATCGTATATTGGGCCTTGGCGGCCTGCGCTGTGGCTTTCATCGCTTCGTAGTTGGCCGAAGCCTCGTCCAGCTTCTGCGCCGGGACTACCCCCTGGTCGTAGAGGTTCTTGACGCGTTCATAGGTCTTGCGGGCCAGCTCCAGCCCGGCCTGCGCCTTTTCCCACATGTTCTGCGCCGCTTCGATTTGCTGGGTGCGGGCTCCTGCGACAGCTGCGGCGTCCAAAGCCGATGCCGCGCTCTTGACGGCTTCGGCCTGCTGGAGCTTGGCGTCGAGCTCGGGCGTCGAGAGCACGTAGAGCAGCTGCCCCTTTTCGACGTGTTCGCCCTGCGACACCTTCATGCAGTCGATGCGGCCGGGGACTTTCGACGAGGCTTTGTAGGTCGTGCACTCCACCGTACCCTGAATCAGCATCGGCGTGTGTTTGGTCAGATACCGGCTGATGAGCACCACCGCGAGGATGATAACCACGGCGGCGGCGATGATGGCGATAATGTTCTTGCGTTTCATATCAATCTGTTTTTATTTCTTGTCGAAATGGATGGCCCGGGCGTTGTCGCGGCGGGCATAGGAGGCGTATTCTTCGCTGATGCCGGCCGCTTCGAGCAGCTGGGCCAGCAGTTTGTCGTAGTTGAAAGCCGCCTGCAGCCGCTCGGCCCGCACGCCTGCGAGATTCAGCTCAGCGTCGATGAGGTCCGACGACGAGGCCATGCCTTCCAGGAAAGCGGCGTTTTTCATGCGCAGATACTCCTCGGCGAAAGTCAGCGACGCGTCGATGGAGGTCATCTGGTTGCGGTAGTTGAGAAGCTGGTTGTAGAGCTGTTCGACCAGCACCGAAATATCCTTTTCGGCCTTGTTCTGCAGCTCGCCGACCCGGCGCACCGTCTGCTTGGCCGCCGAGTATTTGTATTCGCGGTTCAGACCGTCGAAAATCTTGAAGTTGACCCCTACGCCCACGGCCCAGCGAGGAACGATGCCCGTGACCTGGTAGTTGTAGAACGAACCGCCGCCCATGGCCACCACCTGCGGCATGAAGTTGCTGCGCTGGAGCTTGACGCCCTCCTGTGCGAGGTCGTGCTTCAGGGCGACCTGGTTGAGCAGGGGGTTGTACTTGGCGGCGAGGTCCTGGTAATAGCTCAGCTCCTCGATGCGGTCGACGATGAACATGGAAGTCAGCGGGAGCGTCTCGCCGCTGCGGTTGAGCGTATTCTGCAAGGCGCTCGAAATGGTCTGTGCCTGCAGGCGGGCGTTGGCCAGCTCGCGCTCGGCTTCGGCCATCTTGAACTCCACGTAGAGCCGTTCGCTTTTGGCAATCATGCCGTTTTCCTCAAGCGCGATGGCGTCTTCCAGGTGCTTCCGCACGCCGTCGACCACCTGCTGCCGGACGTCGACCACCTGCAAGGCCAGCGAAAGGCCGAAATAGCGCTCGACGAGCTCCGAAACCAAGGCGTTGCGCGTCTGGTCGCCCTGCGCGACGGCGGTGCGCTCCTGGATTTTGGCGGCGCGGCTCGCGGCGTTGATTTTACCGCCCAGCCAGATAGGCAGGGTCACCTGACCGCCGACGGTGCCGAGACTGCGGTCCTGTATCTTGAGAAACCAATCGGCGTTGAGCATCGGGTCGAGGAGCTGCTGAATCTGCGGAATCATCTGCGGCGGCACCAGCCCGCTGCCGAGTATCTGCCCGGCGAAGCCCTTGACGGGAGTTTTCATTTCGTTGAAATCGAACCCGATGTCCTTGCCCAGGTAGGCATAGGCCCCCACCACGTTGATCTGCGGCATGCGCAGACCGATGGTGGCCCGGCGTTCCTGGACGGCGGCCCGCTCTTCGTATTCGGCCGCCCTGACGGCGGGGTTGTCCGCGAGCGTGGCCGCAATCGCCTCTTCGAGCGAAAGCGCGGCGGGCTGCTGGGCCGGCGCAGGCGCCAGCAGGAAGAGCGCCGCTGCCGAAAGGAGGGTCTTGAGTGCTGTTCTCATAGGATTTGTCAATTGTGGGAAGCAAATATAGCGATATATCGGATATGTTTTTCTCCGATAGGCATTTTAGAACATTTTTAGGTCCTTATGGGTGTAAATCTGCGACCGTTCGCCGTTACAGATGGGCGTTTGCGGCGCGCACCTCGTCGGCGAGCTCGGGCCGGAACCGGACGTCGACACCCGCTTCGCGCAGGGTCAGCGCTCCGCGGCAGCATGCGAAGCGGTCGGGTTCGTAGAGAGCGAACGCCACGTGTGCGAAGCCGTGGCGCAGAATCAGCTGCGTGCAGCTTTCGGGTTCGCTGGCCCGCTGCGAGCAAGGTTCCATCGAGGAATAAATCGCCGCGCCGCGGAGGTCGGCGCCTGCCGCCAGCGCCTTGGCAATGGCTTCTTGTTCTGCGTGGTGCGTCGGCGAGGTCTCGTGGGTGTAGCCGCGGAAAACGGCACCGTCGCAAGCGACAATAATCGCGCCGACGCAATAGGACGTTGCGCAGGGCGTGCATTTGCGGCTCTCTGCGACCGCCATGCGCAGATAGTGGAGGTCGGTTTCGGCGGTGTCGGGCTTCAGCTGCCATTGGGTCACTTCCATGCCGCCGAAGCGTTCGTGCTTGCAGGGAATGTCGCTGGAGGGGGCGAAAGCGAAGTGCGCCCTGCCCTCCTCGCCGAGCCGCAGCGCCGGATTGACGGCCAGACGCAGGGTGTCGGCCATGCCCTCGGCGAGGAACATGCGGAGCACGCGGGCGCCGCCCTCGACGAAAAGCCGCCGGATGCCGCGCTTCTCCAATTCGGTGACGATGGCGCGGGCCGATAAGGGCGTGTCGGCTGGAATGACTTCGGCAACGCCTTTCAAATGGGGCAGGCCGCGGGGGGAAAATACGTAGATGTCGGCGTCGCCCTCGGTGAAGAAGCGCATCGACGGGTCGAGGTTCCCGGAGGATGTCAGCGTGATTTTCGCCAGGTCGGGCCGCAGTCCGAGCTCCGTGCGCCGACGGCGTGCTTCGGGGTCGCGAAGCAGCAGGGCCGGGTTGTCGCGGCGCAGGGTTTCGGCCCCGGCGAGAATTGCGTCGTGTTCGGCCCGGAGCCGATAGACTTCGGCCATGTCCTCGGGCGTCGAAACCAACAGCCGCCGGGGCGTGCGGTCGTCCATGAAGCCGTCGGCCGTGACGGCAGCGGAGAGGGTTACGAACATCGGCGCAGGGTTATGAGCGTGATTTCGGGCCAGGCGCCGAGCCGCATGGGATAACCCACGTAGCCGATGCCGTCGTTGATGTAGAGCGTCTTGCCGTCAGCGTCGTAACGGCCGCTCCACTGCTCGTAGAGACAGGCGGCGGGCGAGAAGCTATGGCCGAAAATCCGGATTTTCATCTGCATGCTGTGCACGTGGCCCGCCAGCGTGAGGTCGCCGCGGCCGATGTTGCGAATCTGCGGCCACAGCTGGGGAAGATGGACGGCCGTGAGGTTGTAGATTGCTTCGGGCACGTCCGTATAGGCTTTCGCCAAGGTCGGAGAATGCAGGTCCGAGGCGTGGCGGAGCTTGTATAATGCCGGGTCGAACGAGATGCCCGACAGCGAAATGCTGTCATTGCCGCGGTGCAGGTAGACGGTGGTGTCCTGGAGTACCTGCCACCCCATTTGCGTTTGCCGCTCGATGACCTGCGCCAGGCTTTCGGCTTTGGGCAGCCGGATGGTGTCCTTGATGTAGCTGCCTATGTCGTGGTTGCCTGTGACCGAATAAACCGGAGCCGCGAACCGGGCCAGTATCTGCATGACGTCGGGCTCCAGCTCGCTTGAACGGATGTTGACCAGGTCGCCCGTGAAGACGATCAGATCGGGTTTCAGCGCATTGACGCTGTCGACGAGCCGCTGCAACTCGCGGTCGGGATGTACCAGCGTGCCGACGTGAATATCCGTCAGCTGAACGATACGCAGCCCGTCGAAACTCGCGGGAAGCCGCTCGGAACACACCTCTATTTTGTTGATCCGCAAAGTCGTGCGTCCTGCGGTCGCCCCCCAAATCATGAGGACGGCGATACCGAAACCCGCCAGGATGCCGAGCCGGGGGCGATGCAGGGCGTTGAGCGCATAGAATCCGATTCGCGGAAACAAGGCAATTATCCAAACCCAGAATATCCACATCGACCACCGGATGTAGGTGGTGGAATGGTCGCACAGCAACAGGCTGGTGACAGCTACGACCAAGGGCAGCGAGTTGGTCAGAGAAGCCCATACGATGAACAGCCGGCGTCTTAGCGTGCCGGCGCCTTCGCGCCGCATGCGGCGGTAGTGGTGCATGTCGGCGGCTATGGTGCAGAGGCCTATCAGAATCGAAATCGAAAAAAGCATACCTATAAAATATAAAGGGGTCGGCTGCAAACCGGATGCCGAAGCGGCGCGTCGCTGCCGATGGCTTGTCGGTACAAAGATAAGGCAAGCCGCCTGCAAAAGCAAACTTGCATCGGCATGTTCTTGCTCCGCCGTCGTGCGGCTGTAACGAAGAGTGCGTTTTGAGGTATCTTCCAGCGAATCCGATTTGCGCTGTCGGCTTTTGGCATACAACTTGCTAATTTGCCGGGTGAAATTAACCCGTTGTATTCCAAATGCAAAACGTGAGAATTCATTAAAAAACCAAATTTTATTCGGCTTATGAAAACATTTCGACTTTTGACTGCGGCTCTGCTGCTCGCAACTTCCGCCTCGGCGCAGCGCTACTCGAACCAAGCCCCCGAGGGCGAGTACTCGCCGACGGTTTATCTGATCTCCGTGCAGGAGACCGAGAACATCGGCTGCGGCTGTGCGGCACAGGAGGCCATCGCACGCAACCGCGCGGCCGTGAACAACGCCATCAAGGACTACGATGAAACCCATCGTTACGGATTCCAGCAGGCGGCCAAACCGCAGTTCGTTTTCACGACGAAGGACAACCGTTTCTCGCTGGCTCTGGGTGGTTCGGTGACCCTGCGTGCGGGCTACGACTTCAACGGCATTTCGGACAACATCGACTTCGTACCCTACGACATTCCGATTCCGGGCGGCTACAACACGCGTCAGAAGCTCATGATGGATGCCTCGACTTCGCGCGTCTTCCTGAAGTCGATTACCAATTCGGGCGTGCTCGGTCGTGTCATCGTCTTCATGGATGCCGATTTCCGCGGCGGCCGCGAGGGCAGCTACACGCCCCGTCTGCGTTCGGCCTACGTTTCGCTCGGCGGCTTTACGCTGGGTCGCGACGTGACGACTTTCTGCGACCTGCAGGCTGCGCCCATGACCGTCGATTTCCGGGGTCCCAACGCCTATAACTTCAACTTCGCCACGATGATCCGCTACGAGGTGACCTTCGCCCGCGACCGCATGACCTTCGGTATCGCAGCCGAAATGCCCAACGTGAGCGGCACCTACAGCGACTACTACACGCCGCTGCGCCAGCGCGTGCCCGACTTCCCGGCCTACTTGCAGCTGGCATGGGGCAACAACCGCGAGAGCCACATCCGCGTATCGGGTGTCATCCGTGACATGTACCTCCACAACGCCCGCACGGGCAACAACACCACGCTGCTCGGCTGGGGCGCCCAGTTCAGCGGCCGTATCAAGGTGGCCCGTCCGGTAGTACTCTTCATGAACGGTATCTATGGCAAGGGCATCACTCCCTATATTCAGGACCTGACCGGTTCGGGCCTCGACTTCACGCCCAACCCCGAGCATGCCGAGCGCATCCAGACCACGCCCATGTGGGCCTGGCAGGCTGCCGCGCAGATCAACCTTTCGCGCCGTGTAGCTCTCTCGGGCGGTTATTCGATGGTTCGCGTCGAGCATAAGAACGGTTTCTATGCCGACAACGAGTATCGCCAGGGTCAGTATATCTTCGGCAACATCTGCTACCACCTTTCGTCGCGCTTCCGCTTCGCCGCCGAGTACCTCTACGGCACGCGCAAGAACATGGTTACCGACCGCAACCACGCCAACCGCGTCAACCTGATGGTTCAGTACAGCTTCTAAACCGAAAAGACACCCCGTTTTTTCGCAGGGCGGCTCCCGAGGGGGAACCGCCCGTTTTTTTTGCTGTTTTGGGCAAAGCCGAAATATTTGTCTTATTATCGCTATCTTTGCAAACATGGATTTTCTGGCTCAATACAATCTGACAGGATTGGTAATCGGCGTCGCCACGTTTTTGATTATCGGTCTGTTCCATCCTTTGGTCATCAAGGGCGAATATCATTTCGGCGTGCGGTGCTGGTGGGTGTTTCTCGTCATGGGGGCGGCGGCCGTTGCGGCTTCCGTCGCCGTGCACGATATTTTGTGGTCTACCCTGCTGGCCGTGTGGGGCGCGTCGTCGTTCTGGTCGATCGGCGAGCTGTTCGAGCAGCGCAGGCGGGTCGCCAAAGGGTGGTTTCCCAAAAAGGAAAGGCGGAGCGAATGAAACGGCTGACGGGCTATTTCCTGCTGCTTTGGCTGGCGGGCTGCGATTTCGTTCCGGCGCCTGCCCCGAACCCGGAGCCGGAGCGTCCGGTGACGGTCCGGCTGCTCTTCACGGGCGACGTCATGCAGCATCTGCCGCAGGTCGCGGCGGCCCGGCGGGAAACGGGCTTCGACTATACGGAAACTTTTGCGGCTGTGCGGCCCTGGTTCCGGGCGGCCGATTTGACGGTGGTCAACCTGGAAACCACCCTCACCCGCTCCTCGCACTACACGGGCTATCCGAGGTTCCGTTCACCCGTGGCGTTGGCCGATGCGCTGGCCGACGCAGGGGTGGACGTTGCCACGTTGGCCAACAACCATTGTTGCGACGGCGATGCGGTGGGCATCCGGACGACCGTCGAGGAACTGAACCGCTGCGGCATCCGTCACACCGGAACTTTCGCGGACAGCCTGGACCGTGTGGCCAATCATCCGCTGCATCTTGTTTGCCGCGGGGTCCGTTTCGCCCTGCTGAACTACACCTACGGCACCAATGGGCTGCCCGTCCCGAAAGGCACGGCGGTCAACCGCATAGATACGCTGCGCATGGCGGCGGATTTGGGGGCGATTGGTCGCGACAGCGTCGACTGCGTGGTGGTCTGCGTCCATTGGGGGAACGAGTATCAGCGCCATGAAAATGCGGCGCAGCGGCAGCTGGCCGGGTTTTTCAGACGCCACGGGGCCGATATTGTCGTGGGGCATCATCCCCATGTCATCCAGCCTTACGAAGCCGATTCGGCGCATGTGGTGCTCTATTCGCTCGGCAATTTCGTCTCCAACCAGCAGCGGCGTTACTGCGACGGCGGGCTGATGGCCGAAATCGACGCTACGCGCCACCCGGGCGGCCGCATGACCTATGCCCTGCGTGTCGTTCCCGTGTGGGTCGCCGTACCCGGTTTCCGCGTTCTGCCGCCCGAGGCCGCCGACACCCTGCCCCTGCCCTTTCAGTACAGGCGTTTCCGGGCCGATACGGACGCATTGCTCGGAACGGTTCTATAAGTGCACCGAACGGGCCGGAGCGGCGGGTTTGCTGCGGATTTTGCAGCGGGAGCAGAACCAAAAGCAAACCATCATGGAAAAAAGCATCAAGGGTACCCGCACCGAGCAGAATCTGCTGAAAGCCTTTGCGGGCGAGAGCCAGGCACGGAGCCGCTACACGTTCTTTGCGAGCAAGGCCAAGAAAGAGGGATACGAGCAGGTGGCCGCGGTTTTTCTGGAGACGGCCGACCAGGAGAAGGAACACGCCAAGCGCTTCTTCAAGTTTCTGGAGGGCGGCGACGTCGAAATTACGGCGGCTTACCCCGCCGGACCCATCGGAACCACGCAGGAGAATCTGCTGGCCGCGGCCCACGGCGAGCGTGAGGAGTGGGACGTTCTGTACCGCGATTTTTGCCGCATCGCCGAGGAAGAGGGTTTCCCGGAAGTGGCCACGGCGTTCCGCATGATTTCGACCGTCGAAGCGCATCACGAGGAACGCTACCTCAAGCTGCTGAGCCGCTTTTCGGACGGCGACTTCTTCAGGCGCGACGGCAAAATATGGTGGCAGTGCCGCAACTGCGGGTATGTCTGCGAGGCTTCCCAGGCACCGGGGATATGCCCTGCCTGCCAGCATCCGCAGGCCTATTTCGAGCCGAAGAAAGAGAACTATTAGCGTATTTAGCGCCCGACGAATGCCGGCACGAAATCCAACGGGGTTTTGTGCCGTGCTTTTTTATATGGGCTCGCTCCGGGATGCAACAGGCTTAGTCGGGTGCCGTGAGTTTGTGGTCTGCCGCTCCGAATCGGCGTTTTTCTGCGCCGGGATTTTCCTGCGTGGCATTTTATTGCTATCTTTGTAGAAGATAAACTTCGCCTCGGCAATGCTCAAATAAATTTGGCATTGCTCTCGACTTGTGCTATCTTTGACACCGTCTTAGATACTTGTACATTATTTCCGCAAAATTAGATATGGCAGACGAAAAAATCATCTTCTCGATGGTGGGTGTCTCGAAGACCTTCACCAATCAGAAAAAGGTGCTCAACAACATCTACCTCTCGTTTTTCTACGGCGCCAAGATAGGCATCATCGGTCTGAACGGCTCGGGCAAGTCGACCCTGATGAAGATTATCGCCGGCATCGACAAGAATTTCCAGGGCGAAGTCGTCTTCTCGCCCGGCTATTCGGTCGGCTACCTGGAGCAGGAGCCGAAGCTCGACCCCGAAAAGACGGTCCGCGAGGTCGTCGAGGAGGGCTGCGCCGAGACGGTGGCCCTGCTGAAAGAGTACGAGGAAATCAACATGAAGTTGTGCGAACCCATGTCCGACGACGAAATGGCCCGCATGATCGAGCGGCAGGGCGAGCTCTACGAGAAAATCGACCACGCCAACGGCTGGGAGCTGGACAGCATATTGGAGCGTGCGATGGATGCCCTGCGGTGTCCCGAGGCCGACCAGAAGGTTGCGGTCCTTTCGGGCGGCGAGCGGCGCCGCGTGGCTTTGTGCCGCCTGCTGTTGCAGCAGCCCGATGTCCTCCTCCTGGACGAGCCTACCAACCACCTCGACGCCGAATCCATCGACTGGCTCGAACAGCATCTTCAGCAGTATAAGGGCACGGTCATCGCCGTGACCCACGACCGCTATTTCCTCGACAACGTGGCCGGGTGGATTCTCGAACTCGACCGCGGCGAGGGCATTCCGTGGAAAGGCAACTATTCGGGCTGGCTCGAACAGAAAACCGCCCGCATGGCCATGGAGGAGAAGCAGGAATCCAAGCGCCGCAAGACCCTCGAACGCGAGCTGGAGTGGGTGCGCATGTCGCCCTCGGGGCGTCATGCCAAGTCCAAGGCGCGTCTGTCGGCCTACGACAAGATGATGAACGAGGATACGAAGCAAAAGGAAGAGAAGCTCGAAATCTTCATTCCGAACGGTCCGCGTCTGGGCGACGTCGTCATCGAGGCGCAGGGCGTCACGAAGGCTTTCGGCGACCGCGTTCTCTACGAAAATCTGAATTTCTCGCTGCCGCCTGCGGGTATCGTGGGCGTCATCGGTCCCAACGGTACGGGCAAGACCACCCTTTTCCGGATGATTATGGGGCTCGAACAGCCTACCGAGGGTTCGTTCCGCGTAGGTCCTACGGTCAAGCTGGCCTACGTCGATCAGCAGCACAAGTCCATCGACCCCGAAAAGTCGGTCTACGAGGTGGTGTCGGGCGGTGCCGACCTCATCATGCTGGGCAACCGGCAGGTCAATGCACGCGCCTACATCGCCCGGTTCAACTTCACGGGCGCCGACCAGGAGAAGAAGTGCGGCGTGCTGTCGGGCGGTGAGCGCAATCGCCTGCATCTGGCGCTGGCACTCAAGGAGGAAGGCAACGTGCTGCTGCTCGACGAGCCGACCAACGACATCGACGTCAATACGCTGCGGGCGCTTGAGGAGGGTCTGGAGAACTTCGCCGGGTGCGCCGTCGTCATTTCGCACGACCGCTGGTTCCTCGACCGCATCGCCACGCACATCCTATCGTTCGAGGGCG
>ERZ778504.875-NODE-875-length-26466-cov-7.033395_pt1 | contig 26466 bp, 20 predicted proteins | sample MGYA00510046_ERZ778504 | MGnify/ENA primary metagenome ERZ778504 (study PRJEB29527, sample SAMN07138964) | mouse gut metagenome | material: feces | host: mouse | place: China:Nanjing | collected 2016-01-25 ...
AAAATCCATGAATGATATCCGGACTGACCTTCGCGCTGTCCACCGACGCAAAACTTTTCAAATCCTTTCCCGGCAGCAGCTCCTCCGCATCCTTTTGTGTGAGAATATGGCGCTGCGGGCTGAAAAAACGGTACGCAAGGATGTGGCTCACTTTCGTATAGCATTCCGGCAGCAGCGAAAGCCGCTCCACCGGCTCCCCCACTGCCACATACCACTCCATGGAACACGCTTCCTGCAGGCAGATTTTTTCAATACTGCGGACACACGCCTCCCGCAGCTCCTCCATCTGATCGGATTCGCCCTTGATCAGGACACCGTATAAACTGATGTTCCACTGGAAAATCAGATACGCCGGAAATCGCATAAAGTACCGGAACAATGCCTCTCGCACCTGTTCCATGCCTTCCGGCTCCTGCATCGCGTGTTCCGGATTTTGCCGCTTTACCTGTAAGCTCAGCAGTACGAGATTATAGCAGGGTCCGTCCAAATCCAGCGAGATCTTTGCAGCCTCCTCATAAATCTGCTGGACGGAAAACACACCGCCAAACACTTTTTCAAGGAAGCTCCTCCGGGCGTAATTTTCATACTCCTTCATCTCATTCTGGAATGTTTCCAGATAGTTCTTCTGCTCCTGTTCCGTCTCAATCTTTTCCCGAATCTCGAGAAGCACCTTGCGCAGCGTGCCTTTTGTGATGGGCTTGAGGAGGTACTGCTCCACGCCGACACGGATTGCCTGCTGTGCATACTCAAACTCGTCATATCCGCTGATAATGACAATCTTCATCTCCGGGATTTCCTGTGTCACAATCCTGCTGAGCGCAAGCCCGTCCATAAACGGCATCTTGATATCCGTGATGAGGACATCCGGACGAATTTTCCGAATCATCGGCAGCGCCATCTCCCCGTCACTCGCCTCTCCTGTAAACTGATATCCGTACTCCTGCCATGGAATATTGTTTTTCAGTCCTTCCCTGACAATGCTTTCATCCTCCACCAAAAATACTTTTAACATTTGTTTTCCCTCTTTTGATATCCGTTCATCCGATTAATATTTCCTGTCTTCCAGAAATGCCGTGGCGTTTTCCTTCGTAAATACCACTTCCTCCACGACATAGTACTTCTCCACCGTCTCTCCGTTTTCAAGCTTTTGTATGATTTCATCGACATAAGCGCCCTGCACCGGATTGCACTCTACATCGACATTGATTCGCCCCTCTTTGACCAGCTCCAGCGCGTCCCGTGTCGCATCAAACGAAATGACCGTCACGTCACCGCCTTCCCCAAAGCTGACACCGGCTTCCTGCATCGCCTCGATGGCACCCATCGTCATGTCGTCATTCTGCGAGATGAGCACATCCATCTCAGGGTAGCGCCGCAGCACACTGCGCATCACTTCCTTTGCCTTGTTCGCCGTAAATTCTGCCGTGACGGATTCAAGGATATGCCAGTTCCCATGCTGTGCTGCAATCTCGCCAAGCCCTTTTGTCCTGCCAATTTCTGCCGTGGAACCGACGGTTCCCCTCAGGACGACAATATTGACTTTCTCCGACTGTCGCTGCTCCTGTTCCAGATACGTTTCCAGCCATCTGCCTGCCTTTCTTCCCTCCTCCCTTGCATCCGTTCCAATCCATGCCGTGTAGAGCGAGTCATCCTGCACATTGACCATACGGTCCGTGACAATCACTGGAATTCCCGCACTTTTTGCCTCCTGCAGCACTGTGTCCCAGCCGTCCTCGATCACCGGTGCAAACACGATATAGTCAACCCGCTGGGAGATAAAGCTGCGGATTGCCTTGATCTGGTTTTCCTGCATCTGTCTGGCATTGTTAAAAATCAGGAAATAGCCTGCATCTTTCGTGAGCGCCTGCTGTATGGACGCAGTGTGCGCCGTGCGCCAGCCCGATTCACTGCCCAGCTGGGAAAAGCCAACCACAGTCAAATCCTCCTCCGTGCGGACAGGAATCTGTTCTATTTTTATGTCAAATCCCCGAAAAAGGCTGTATCCGATAAACAAAAGCGGAACGATGCAGAGCAGCATGATGCATATGCCCACATGTCCAAAAATCATCTCTTTCCCTATTTCTGATGCCTTTTTCATACACACTCCCCTTTTCCATCCTCCGCACTGTCAGCCTGCCTGCTCTCCCGCAGCAATTCTTTCGCCTGCGGCTCACTGAATTTCACGGCAGGGATGACAATACTGACCTTTGTGCCTGCACCTTTTTCCGACTCAATCGTCATACCATACTCCATGCCAAAATTCATGCGAATCCGCTCATTCACATTCGCCAGTCCGAATCCCTTTTCCGTCTCCTTGCATGGTTTCGCAATCTCTGCCCGCAGCCGTTTTAACTCGTCTGCATCCATTCCGGCTCCGTTGTCCCGCACACAGAGCAGAATCGTGTCCTCCCCCGGCGAAGCACCACGCTGCAGCACGCCGGTGACCCATATTTTTCCTTTTGCGCGTTTGTACTTAATCCCATGGTACAAGGAATTTTCGACAATCGGCTGCAAGGTCAGCTTCAATATCTTATACGCATACAGCTCTGGCGGAATAGCGATTTCATAGTCCAGGATGTCCTGGTAACGCACCTGCTGGATTTCAAGATAGCCGCGGATGTGCTCCTTTTCCTCCCGTATCGAGATGGTTTCCTTTCCCTTGCTCAGCACCAGCCGGAAAAACTCCGAGAGCGCCACGACGACATCCACTGCCTTGTCGGGGTCGTCGCCCTCAATCAGCCATACAATGGTGTCAAGCGTATTGTACAGGAAATGCGGGTTAATCTGCTCCTGCAAAAGACGCAGCTCCGCATGGCGCATCTTGCGCTCATCCTCCTTAATCTGTTTCACCATCACCTCCAGATTTTCCGACATGTCATTCACACTGTCCGAGAGCACCTCCAGCTCATCCTCTGTCTGCACCCGCGCACGGTCCGAGAAATTGCCCTCCGCAATCCTGCTCGTAATGCCGCACAGCTCCTGAATCGGCCTGGTGATGCTGTTGAGTATCGCGCTGGTTATCAGAATCACCGCGGCCACAATGCAGCCCCCGAGCAGAATGCTGACGATGATAACGCGCTCCACTTCTTTGTTTAACTGTATTTTTAACTGCTCAATGCTTTTCGTCTGATAATAAATATAGTACTGGATATCGTCCTGTATCAGCTCTGTCAGGATATAAATGTCATTGTACAGCATGTCGATATTTTTCTCATACTGCCCCTGTGCCTCCTGGTTTGCCTTGATATCATCCACGCGGTCCCTCAGTGTATCGACATTGCGCAGAAGGCTTTGCAGCCAGACACGGCTTTCCCGGTCAGTTGTCATGGCAAGCAGATTATTGCTCTCCGTGCGCAGTTCGTCAATGAGCTTGTAGGGATCCTTAAGCGTCCCATCCTCCTCTATTGTGCCAAAAGTAATGTTGTTGCTGACGACCAGCTTGTATAGGCTCTCGTCCATCTCCTCCTTGAAGTTGATGTTGTAGGCATTGGCAAGCAGCATGCTGTTCACAATCTGGTCGTAGGCACGGCTGTAGTTTACGAGCGCCAGAATCAGATAGATTGCCACATAAAGTATCGGCACCATAGCAACCAGCACCAGGACAATCAGTTTATTTTTCAGGGGATATTTTATCTTTTCCGTTTTCATGCTTGATTCCTTCTCAATGAAAATAGCCATGTTGCATCTTACAGCTATGATTATATCATAATATAACTTTTCCTGACAACATTCGCATTCTTCCTCTGTATGGGGCTATATATGAAAAACCTTGATTTTTCAGCAAAATCAAGGTTTTTCATATGCATCCCAATTTAGGACTTCCTATTTGCAGGCGCTATATCGCCCGCACCTTTTCCCGCACCTTCAGTACCATGGGCGGCGCCACGGACAATTCGTCCACACCCATATTCACAAAGGTTTCCGTAAGCGCCATATCCGCGCCGAGCTCACCGCAGATTCCTGCCCATTTCCCGCACTTGTGCGCGTTGTCGACCACCATCTGGATCATGCGCAGGACTGCCTTGTGGTGCGGATTGTAAAAATCCTCGAGCCGCCGGTTCTGCCTGTCAATCGCAAGCGTGTACTGTGTCAGGTCGTTCGTTCCAATGCTGAAGAAATCAACCAGCTGTGCAAGCTCATCACTGATCATCACCGCCGCCGGCGTCTCAATCATGATGCCCTGCTCCGGTATGCGGTACGGTATCCGTACCTGCTTGAGCTCCTCCTCCACTTCCGCGACAATCGCATAAATCTGCCGCACTTCCTCAGCCGAGATTATCATCGGATACATGATGGAAAGGTTCCCATACACTGCCGCCCGCAGCAGCGCCCGCAGCTGCGTCTTGAAAATATCCGGCTGTTTTATGCAGATGCGGATTGCCCGATACCCCAGCGCCGGATTGTCCTCCTTTCCCAGCCCGAAATAGTCTGCCTGTTTATCGGCGCCAATGTCGAGTGTCCTGATGATGACTTTTTTCTGTCCCATCATCTGCACGACCTGTTTATACGCCTGGAACTGTTCCTCCTCCGATGGGAAATCCTCCCGCCCCAGATACAGGAACTCACTGCGGAAGAGTCCGATTCCGCCAGCGTCATTTTCCAGCACGTACCCGACATCACTGACGCTGCCGATATTGGCATAGATATTGATTGTCCTGCCGTCATGCGTCTCGTTCTTCTTTCCCTTTAATTCCTGTAACAGACGCAGTTTTTCCTGCTCACCTGCAATCTTTTTTTCCGCCTCGCTGCACTGGAATTCTGTCGGCTCGAAAATCACTTCCCCTGATGTCCCGTCCACTATCGCAGTCATTCCTGTACTGATTTCATTTAAATCCATCTGCACGCCAATCAGCGCCGGGATGTTCATCATGCGGGCAAGGATTGCCGTGTGGGAATTGGTGGAGCCATGTACGGTCACAAAAGCCAGTATCTTTTTCTTATCCATCTGTACCGTCTCGCTTGGACTTAAATCATCCGCCACAATAACAGAAGGCTCCATGGCAGAGAAGTCCGCACTGCCCTGACCAGACAGGTTTCGAACCAGACGTGCGGAAATGTCCTTCACGTCCGCTGCGCGCGCCTGCATATACTCATCCTCCATGCCTGCAAACATGGCTGCAAAATTATCTCCCGTGATTGCAGCCGCGTACTCTGCATTCACCATTTCCGTCCGTATCACATGGCAGATGGCATCCAGATAATCCTCATCCTCCAGCACCATCTGGTGCACCTCGAAAATGGCGGCGCTGGACTCGCCAACCTCCTTTACAGCCTTGTCATAGAGCGCCGCAAGCTGTTGTTTTGATGCCTCAGCCGCCCTCTGCATCCGCTCTATTTCAGACTCCGGATTTTCCACCCTTTTCCTTCTAATCTGCTCCTGATCCTTGCGCAGAACCAGCACTTTTCCCATCGTTATGCCATTGTACACTGTTTTCCCCGAAAATTTTTTCCCTGAAAATTCCTCTGCCATATCCTACCTCCCAGTACCGCACAGATTTTCTATAAATTCTCCTTTAAAAATGCCTCCAATGCCGCTGCCGCAGCATCTTCATTGTCTCGCTCTACCTGTACAGTGATTTCCATTCCCTGCTTCACGCCAAGTCCCATCAGCCCGAATACCTTTTATGCATCCGCTTTCTTACCCTCTTTGATGACGGACGCTGATGATGTATAGGACTTTGCCAGTTTTACCAGTTCTCCCGCCGGACGCGCGTGGATTCCTTCCTTATCGGTGATGACATATGCAAAATCCTTCATATTTATTCTTTCCTTTCTTATCTTTATTATAAACCTTTTGGATTTCCTAACTGTTTTTTAATGCCGCATATATCTGCTCAATCTCCTGCCTTGTCGCCAGAAGCTCCGAGAATGCACTCGCGCTTCCTGCCGAAATTCCCATGCGGAATGCATGGCCATAATCCTTCTTCTCCGTCCATCCTGCAAGGAATCCGGCGACCATGGAATCCCCCGCACCCACTGCGTTGACAAGATTTCCCTCCGGCGCTGCAAGCATATGGACAGCGCCAAGTGCATCCACAAGGACGGCCCCCTGCCCCGCCATGGAGACCAGCACATTCTGCGCGCCCTTTTCCTGCAGCCTTTTTGCATATGGGACAACCGCTTCCCGCGTGTCCAGTGTTACCTGAAAGATTTCGCCCAGCTCGTGATTATTTGGCTTGATGAGAAATGGTTTGTACTGTAGTACATTCAGCAGCAAATCCTTTGTGGCATCCACGACGAACAGGACGCCTTTTGTTTGCAGCCGTGCCAGAATATCGCTGTAAATGGAATCCGGCAGACTTTTCGGGATACTGCCCGCCAGCACCAGGACATCATCCGTCTCAAGCCGTTCCAGCTTCTGGTACAGTGCATTCACATGAGCCTGCCCAATCTCAGGCCCCATACCGTTGATTTCCGTGCCGTCATAATCCTTCAGCTTGACATTGATGCGGGAAAGTCCCCTGTCGATGCGGATAAAGTCGGTGAGCAGTCCCATCCGCTGCACCTCGCGCTCAATCTGTTCCCCCGTAAATCCCGCGGTAAATCCCAATGCAGTATTTTCGATGCCCAGATTGCCCAGCACGATAGAAACATTGATTCCCTTGCCGCCGGGGAACATCTGCTCCCCGGTCGTGCGGTTGGTTCTGCCCATCTCAAAACCATCCATCGATACGATATAATCCAGTGAAGGATTAAAGGTTACTGTATAAATCATGCCTGTGTCCCTCCAAAATGTTCAAACAGCATATCTTCCGCCTTTCCGCCTGCCTCTGCCGCCTGCGCCGTGGCAATCGGCGTAAAGATGCCGTGATTAATCGCATTATTCAGAAACAGCACCTTTGCCGGTTCGATAAACACGGCAATCAGGGGCAGCATACCGTTTGCCATCAATATGTTGACCCCGGCGGTCAGTATCGCCTTTCTGATTTTCATGTCACACATTTCCTTTCATTTTACCATTTTTCACAGCTTCTTCAACCATAACTTTTATTTCAACAATTTTCCTTTTATTTGTAAAAGGGAAACATCCTGTACAATCGAGAGAAAAATTTATCTTATTTCATTTGTACGCCCGTGTGCATAAAAAGCGATAGGACAGGAAAACAGTCTGATAACCAGATGTTTCCTGTCCTATCGCTTTTTATAAACCTTATTTTTCTCCGTTTGTATACCGTGCGCTCTGTGCGCTGATCAGCTCTGTGTCCTCAAAGTAGTCAATTTTCATGGCATGCTTTACCTCCGAAAGGGTCTGGGCCGCCACCTCCCTTGCCGCGTCAGAACCCTTTTTGAGAATATTGTAAATCTCAGGAATGTCCTTCTCAAATTCCGCACGGCGTTTCCGAATCGGTTCCAGCTCCTCCTGCACGACATTGTTCAAAAACTTCTTGACCTTGACATCGCCAAGCCCGCCCTTCGTGTAATGTGCCTTCATCTCGTCAAGATTTGCATAATCCGGACAGTACCGCGCGAAGTGCTCGTCACGCGCAAATGCATCCAGATATGTAAATACCGTATTTCCCTCAAGATGACCGGGGTCACTTACCTGTAAGTGCAGCGGGTCCGTGTACATACTCATGATTTTTGTGCGCACCTCGTCCGCGCTGTCTGCCAGATAAATACAGTTGCCGAGTGACTTGCTCATCTTCGCCTTTCCGTCTGTCCCCGGAAGCCGCTTGCATGCTTCTGCTTCCGGTATCAGCGCCTTTGGCTCCACCAGAACGGGATTATCCGGCGCATATACGGCGTTAAACTTATGCACAATCTCCTTGGTCTGCTCTATCATCGGAAGCTGGTCCTCCCCTACGGGAACCACGTTTGCCTTGCAGAACGTGATATCTGCCGCCTGGCTGATTGGATAGGTATAGAATCCAACCGGAATGCTCGCCTCGAAGTTCCGAAGCTGTATCTCGCTTTTGACCGTCGGATTTCGCTGAAGCCGCGCAACCGTAACCAGGTTCATGTAGTAGAATGTAAGCTCCGTCAGCTCTGATATCTGGGACTGGATAAAGAGTGTGGATTTGGCGGGATCAAGTCCCGCAGACAGATAGTCCAGCGCCACCTCGATGACATTCTGCCTGACCTTCTCGGGATTGTCAATATTGTCCGTGAGCGCCTGGGCATCTGCCACCATGATATATATCTTGTCATACTCCCCGGAATTCTGCAGTTCCACCCTTCTTCTGAGCGACCCTACATAATGGCCGATGTGCAGTCTTCCCGTCGGTCTGTCACCTGTTAAAATTATCTTACTCATCTATGCTATTCCCCATTTCCATCTTAATTTTTCGCACAGCGCTACAGACTGCCATGCTGGTTTGCCGTCTCAAGATCCTTATAACCGTAAAACCGCACTGTATTTTTCATAATCTCATATGTCGCATTTTTGCCGTTCTGTGCAAACTCGACTATATAACGGCCATACATCTCCAGCATCCTGTCAGAGTACGTGCCAAGCTCGCCCCTCAGATAGGTCTCATATGATGTATCATATGGCAAATCCTCCGATGTGTGTATGGCGCGGGCATTGCCTGCAAGGTTCGGGTACGCTGTGGCAAACTCCTCCATCCATTTTACCTGAAATCCGATAATCTGCTCCATGACCGTCTTCTTGTCCTCCGATACTGGCGGGAGCTTGTCCGCAAAACGTGCATACGCGTCCGGTGCCGTGGATTCCATCATGCGGGCGTATTTCTCCTGTATCATATTCCTGCCGTTTTCATAGTTTGTCTTAAATTCATACAGATACTGAAGCAGCATGTCCTCTGTCCATGTCATATATTGGCTCATGCGCATGATTTTGAATGTCGGCCAGTTATTCTGGCAGCTTGCCCTTCCGCCCTCGTTCTGCACCTTGTCAAACGCCTCGAACTCTGCTTTTGCTATGGAAAGCGAAAGCGCTGTTATAATCGGCGTATCGGCGACAATGGCAGTCAGCAGGGCATCACTCTTGGCCGTCAGTTCCTTCGTGGATGCATCCAGATAGACGTCGCACGCGCCAATCATATTCTGGCGCTCAAGCTCATTTGCAAAAATAACGGCAAGCGACTCGATTGCCACAGTGAGTTCTGCCGCATGCGCATCATCCATGGGAAGCAGGCATACCTTTTCCACAAGCTCGGGTACCTGCATGCGTTTTCCGTCTTCGCCGGTGACTGACATCGCCGGATTCCTGGGCATCCCCTTAAAGAGCCATTTGTCATGCGGCGCATACGTTTTATTGAGCAGATAGTAAAGCTTCATCGCCTGTCTCGCACACTCAGCCTTGGCAAGCTCTGCCGCCACGAGCTGTCCGCGTCCGCGCATACGCGGAAGATTATACTGGCCGCTCTGCGAAAACAGTGCACAGGTCTGTGCAATTTTCCGGTACCACACAGCCTTGGGATAATATGCCTTCAATTTGTCGCGGTACCGCGTAAATATCCCTTCATCATCCCGGAAAACAGCGCCGTTGACGGCTGCGGCAAGCGCATAATCATGTACCGCCAGCCAGCTTTTTATGGTTGCAAGGCTCTCTTTTCCCAGCGTGTCATTCCCGCTCCCCTGCATCAAAGCGCCTATCAAATCATATCCCAGCGTACTCTTGTAAAAGTCTTCGATGACCATAACGCCGCTGCGGTCCCTGCCGTGGAATGTCTCTATGCGTTCTACGCCCATGAAACTCCTCGGAAGCCTCTCATATGCCGCCTGTAGTTCCTCGCCAATTTCACCGTATACCTTTTTGGTTACCCACATGACAAAGCGCGGTCCAAAGTCATGATCCCGCGACTGGATATCATCAAAGCCAAAGCAGTCCGACCCCTTCCCGACAAGCCCGACCGCAATGAGGTGCTCATATGCCTGAAATTTTTCGGCAATCATCGGTTTTCCGTACTCCTCATAATAACGCCTGCACAATTCAAGCCCTGTGATTTCCGGTGTACTTTCCGGGACGGCAGCTGCTTCTCCAGTCCCTGATTTGTTCTCCGTTCCAGCCTGAATACCTGTCGTATCTGCCGCCCCTTCCTCTTTTGCCTTGGTGGAAGGCTCCTCCGAATGCGGTGTTTCCACTGCTGACTCTTCCCTTATTTCCGGAACGGACTCCTCCGAATCTGGCATTTCAGCTGCTGACTCTTCCCTTATCTCCAGGACGGACTCCTCCAAATCTGGCATTTCAGCTGCTGACTCTTCCCTTATCTCCGGGACGGACTCCTCCGAATCTGGCATTTCCACTGCTGACTCTTGCCTTATCTCCGGGACGGACTCCTCCGAATCTGGCATTTCAGCTGCTGACTCTTCCCTTATCTCCGGATTTTCCGAGGGTGTCAGTTCCTCGGCAGCTTCTCCAGCCGCATCTGCTGTAACAGACTCCTCCAAATATGCAGCTTTTTCCACTGCCTCCGCAGCAGGCATGTCATTCGCCGATGTACCATCCGCTGTTTCCTCACCTGTCCCTGCAGCAGAATCCTCAAAAGAATCCTCCGTATACTCAAGATTCCGCAGTGCCTCTGCCTCTTCTTTTGCATCTGCTGCCTCGCGGATTTTGCGTTTTATAATTTTAATGTTCTCGCTGAGTCTCTCATACTGAATATTTTCACTTCCAAGATACTTCGCCACACAGTCCCTTGCCTTTTCCATGACGCCAAGTGCGTTCTCGTAATCCTTATCCATATAATAAAGGCTGCCCAGCGCAGACAATGCCGCACTGTAATGCGAATCGTCCACGCCAATTTCCTCGAAAATGCGGATTGCCTCCTCTGCCCGCGCCTTCGCCTCTTCATCCTGCTCAAGCTCTATGCACGTGTTGGCAAGGTTTGCCTGCGTGACAGCAACCTCAAACTGCTTATCCTCTTTATGATTCACGATACACAGCGCATTCACAAGCTGCTCCTTTGCCGCCGCAAAGTCCCCCATCTCCTGGTAAAGCAGGCTCAGGTTATTGTAAAAGCTGGCAAAATACATATCGTCCTCGTTGAGCAGCGCCTCATAGACCGGGCGCACCTGGTTGTAAAATGCGAGGGAATCCTGGAGACGCCCTGCCGCGCGGTATGCATTTGCAATATTTAACAGCGTTGTCGCGTAGGGAATCGAATTCTGAATCCCCATCTCGTCCATAAGCGCCAGCGCTTTCTGGCAGTTTTCGACCGAAAGCTCATACTGCCCGGTTTCCCTGTAAAAACCAATGGTCTCATTGTAGAGGTTCAGCACGATATCCTGTGCGCCTTCTTCCAGTGCCTGCGCAATATGTGATTCCAGAAATTGTGGTATTTCATTTATTTTTTCCTGTGCAAAAAGCTCGTCAAGCTCACTCGTTACCTGATTTATGTCCATACTAATCCCCCATGCCGCCTTGGGCGGCTCAAATAGATATAAAAAACGCTGCCTTTTGCGTTTTTCCTGTGTGAAATTTTAATACTTCTTAGGTAGCGTCTTTTGCTGCCTTAGAAGTATTTTTCACACTAATCTCCATGATTCCGTTTTGCGGAATCCCAAATCAATGCAGATGTTTCCTTAAAATATCAACCGTATGCGCCCCCGCCCCAATCAAGTCAGACCGCTCACAGACTGCCATCTGATACCGGACAAATGCCTCAAACTCCTGGTCATCCAGCTGGTTTAAAAATGGTCTCATATAGTTTGCCGGTCCGTCAGGCGATATGATTTTGATGCGCGCAAGCCCCACGGACTGATTCAGGGCATCGATGTCCTCCAGGCGCATATAGTCATAAATTTTGTCGGGCGATGATATCGTCTTGAAATCCTCGGTAAAACGCCCCTGTGCAATACATTCAAGAATATGCCTTTCCTTAAACCCATACGTAATGACACCATATTCATTCATGCAGTATGCCACCAGAATCACACCGCCCGGCCTTGTCACGCGCGCCGCCTCGGCAAGCGCCTTTCTTTTGTCGTCAAATCCAAACAGGTGGTACATTGGTCCGAACAGAAGCGTCACATCAAAGCTGTCGCCCTCAAGCCTCTTTAAATGCATCGCATTCCCCTGCATTGCCTTGACACCAGCCGCCTTTTTTTTCAATATCCCCAGATTATGCCTTACAAGCTCCACTGCCGTGACATCATAGCCTTCCTCCGCAAGCGCCACACTGTAGCGTCCTGTTCCTGCGCCGATATCAAGGAGCTTTACCATTCCTTTTATAGCGGTTTCCTCACCGTCGGCAAAAGCAGCCTCACGTCTCTTCCCCGCCACTGCCTCATCAAGGTACGCGTGGATATATTTCATTGACACGCGGTACTCCACCTGCCCATGCCGGGAATTCAGACGCTTTTCCTCATTAAATTTATTGTAATATTCTTCCAGCTCTGTCATTTATATAATAACGACCTCCAGTTTTTTCTGTACCCATGTGATAATCGGTCCTAGGAAAAAGGCGACAAGAACCGTAACAATCCCGACATCCCCGCCAAGCAGAAAGCCTGCAGCCATAAAGCTGATGTACCAAATCATGCGCACAGCCTTGAAAGAAATCTTTTTCACATGTCCGGAGATAATAAACGGAAGCGCGTCGTATGGCGATGAACCAAGCCCTGCACACATATATGCCGCAGCCCCCAGCAGAAAGACACAACAGCACCATTACCATCCGGTTTTGAAACTTCGGCGGACGTGCAAAGCACTTCATATCCTTGAGATTAAAACTCATAAAAATTGTGCTCCTCCACCTTCTCAGGCTCACTCCTGACAGTTTTTTCCTCAGCGTTTTCCTCTGTCGCCGGCTTTGCGTGCACATGGTCTGTCCGGATGTCAATGACTGGTCCGCCAGTGCCATTGATATAATCGCCCGTGATTGTGACTTCGCCGATATTGTCGTCCTTTGGAATCTCGTACATGATATCCAGCATAAAATCCTCGATGATTGCGCGCAGCGCACGTGCACCCGTATCACGCTCCATCGCCTTTTCGGCAATGGCTTCCAGTGCACTGTCATCAAAGTTGAGTTTCACCTCGTCAAGCTCAAGAAGCTTCTGATACTGCTTGAGAATTGCATTCTTGGGCTCCTTTAAAATCTTGATGTAGCTCTCCTTTGTCAGGCTGTCCATCGGGCAGATAATCGGAAGACGCCCGATAAACTCCGGAATCATGCCAAATTTCTTGATATCCTCAACGGTTACCTTTTTCAGGATGTTTTTCTCCTTGTCGAAAGCATCCTTTAATTCCGCATTAAACCCGATGGAGGACTGCTTGGTCAGTCTCTGCTTGATAATCTCCTCCAGATCCGGAAACGCCCCGCCGCAGATAAACAAGATATTCCTTGTGTTGATTGTTGTCAGCGGAACCATCGCATTTTTGCTGTTCGCCCCGACAGGCACTTCCACGTCCGAGCCCTCCAGTAGCTTCAGCATCCCCTGCTGCACCGACTCACCGCTCACGTCGCGCGATGTCGTGTTCTTCTTCTTGGCAATCTTGTCAATCTCATCGATAAACACAATTCCCTGCTCTGCCTTTTCCACATCATTGTCAGCCGCCGCCAGAAGCTTTGAAATCACGGACTCAATATCATCCCCGATATACCCTGCCTCAGTCAGCGATGTGGCGTCCGCTATGGCAAGCGGCACGTCAAGAAGCCGCGCCAGCGTCTTGACCATATACGTCTTGCCGCACCCTGTCGGTCCAAGCAGCAGGATATTGGATTTCTCGATTTCAATATCATCCATCGTCCCAGTCGTCACACGCTTGTAATGATTGTAGACGGCAACCGATATCACTTTCTTGGCATAATCCTGCCCGACCACAAAATCGTCAAGCTGTGCCTTAATTTTGTGGGGTGCCGGCAGATGGTTGATGTTAAACACTGCCTTGTCCTTCTTTTCCTTCGGCTTTTTCTTCTTGAGCTTCTGGCGATTGGGAATTCCCCCGTCTCCCTGTAAGTCTGCAATGTTGACAAAGCTAATATTCGGAAAATGTTTCCTGCCGTCCTTGCCATTGTCCTTGTCAAAATTAAAATTTGTATTGTTCAGCATTCCCTGGTAGTCAAACTGGCTGACCGTATCCATTGTCTTATGCATACAGTCGGAACATACGGAGATATGGTTGGGCAGCTTGAACATTTTTCCGGTTTTGCTCTCCGGGCGCCTGCATATGAAGCACACATCCTCATACTCGCTTTCCTTCTCCTCATCCAATCCGTCCACAGTTGCCTTATCCTTTTTCTTCGTATCCTTTTCGTCCTCCGTGCCAGATCCCTCATCCGCCACATCCACGATTTCCATATCCTCATTATTGTCTAAAAAATTATCTAACATGATGTCCTCCGTTTGCTGTAATCTTGTCCGCCTTAATCTTCCTTCGCGCCGAGCGTCACATCAATTGTCTGCTGCCTGTACTCTCCGTCCCTCTGCCGCATAATGACCATCTCAACCTCTGTTCCAGCTGCATAATATTCAAGCATGCTCTGCAGCTGGTCCATCTGCGTCAGTTTTTCTCCGTCTATGTAGGTAATAATATCCCCTTTTAAGATTCCTGCCTTGTCTGCCGCCGTATTTTCTAATACATTAGAGACATACACACCCTCCGGCATTTCGTACCGCGCATTCGCGTCCTCCGTCACATCTGTGCCGGCAATGCCGAGAAACGCGCGCTCCTCCAGGGGAACCTTCTTTTTTGTCTCTTTCTGCATCAGGTCATCGATAATCGGTTTTGCCGTCGATATCGGTATGGCATACCCCATTCCCTCTATTACATAATCTGCAATTTTGCTGGAATTAATACCGATTACCTCACCCCTTACGTTCAGCAGTGCACCGCCGGAATTGCCCGGATTGATTGCCGCATCCGTCTGTATCAGGTATCCTGGATTTACTTCCGGGTCATCCGCAAAAATATCCCTGTTCAGGGCGCTTATGACTCCTGTCGTGACCGACTGTCCATAGCCAAGCGAATCCCCTATCGCAATAGCAGGCTCTCCCACCTGAAGGCTGTCCGAGTCGCCAAGCGCAGCAATGGCAATGTTCTCCAGGGTATCGTCCGACACATCCTCCAAAAAGACGGTGATGACAGCAAGGTCATTTTCCGGGGACTGCCCTTTCACATAAGCCACTGCCTCCTTGTCATCATTAAACTGTACAAAGAGATTATTGTTGTCCTCTACCACATGGTAATTCGTCACAATCAGAAGCTCATCGTCACTCTGTGCAACGATAATGCCGGAACCGTTTGCTTCCTCGTCGTACTCCTCATCATACCAGTAATCATATGCCGTATATTCGTTTGTGATGGACACGACACATGGCATTGCCACTTTCACCACTGCCGTCACATCCGCAGCAACCGCGCTGGACAATTCTTCAGGCTGAATTGTCTGCACATGGTCTACCTCCACCGGCTTGCGTCTGCTGTCCTTTTTGTCTTCTTTGTCATTTTTATCCTTATTGTCAATCTTATCGTTTTCACGTTCTTCTGTCTCTGTCGTATTTTCTGTCTCTGATTCCGACTCCGTTTCTGTCTGCTGCTTTGTCTCCGTGACGGATTCTGTCTCTATCTCTGTTTCCGTCTCGGTCTCCGCATCCTCATCATCCCTGAACCGCGGCTCCTGCGGGACATTGTCCAAATCGGGGTCCGGCTTGCCGTCCCCTCCGATATCGGATCCTTTTCCGGCATAATTTCCGTCTGCGAAGATATCTGCATGCTCCGCACCGGAATTACTTTTCTCAATGGTATCTGTATGAAGCTTTCCGTCTGCGGACGCGGACGCCGCATTTTGCTCGTTCACGCGGATTTCCACCTTGTCAAGCCATGCAGGCCTTAAATCGGTGCCGTCTGCGCAGGAGCTTGCTATGTATCCTCCTCCCATGACAACCACACCTGCAAATGCGCCACATCCCAGCGTCACCATAACGTTTTTAAATGTTGAATTCTTCTTTCCCATGCCCGAAGACCTCCTATCTACTCCACTGTGACAGATTTTGCCAAATTTCGCGGCTTATCAACGTCACAGCCTTTCCCGACTGCCACATAATATCCAAAAAGCTGTAACGGAATAATTGCCAGTGAGTTGGTGAAATACGGATTTGTTCTCGGAATATAAATGACATAGTCCGCCGCCTTCTCAATTTCCGTATTTCCCTCATTTGTGACTGCGAGTACAAATGCCCCCCTCGCCTTAACTTCCACCATATTGCTCAGCACCTTTTTGAACAGCGCATCCTGTGTCGCCACTGCCGCGACCAGTGTTCCCTCCTCAATCAGTGATATCGTTCCGTGCTTTAGCTCTCCTGCGGCATACGCCTCGGAGTGAATGTAGGATATCTCCTTGAGCTTGAGCGAGCCTTCCATGGAAATCGCATAGTCGATTCCCCGTCCGATAAAGAAGACATCCTTGGCGCCCACATAACGGTTTGCAAAGCGCTGGATTCTCTGCTTGTTGGCAAGCAGCATCTCAATCTGTGCCGGCAGCTTTTTCAGGTCTTCCAGCATATGGAAGAATTCCGTGCCGCCAAGATTGCCACGCACCTTTCCGAATTTCATCGCAAGGAGGTAAAGCGCTATCAGCTGTGCACTGTATGCCTTCGTGGTGGCAACCGCAATCTCTGGCCCCGCCCAGGTATACATGACATTGTCCGCCTCCCTGGCTATCGAGCTTCCGACCACGTTTACAATCCCAAGCACCTTGTGCCCGAGCTTCTGTGATTCCCGCAGCGCAGCAAGCGTATCTGCCGTCTCACCGGACTGGCTGATGACGACAACCATCGTACCCTCCTCAAGAATCGGGTTGCGGTAGCGGAACTCACTTGCCACATCAACCTCCACAGGTATGCGCGCAATGCCCTCAATAATGTATTTTCCTGTCATTCCGGTGTGGTAGGCAGAGCCGCAGGCGACAATGAATATCTTTCTGACTGCCCTGATTTCATCGTCTGTCATCCCCAGCTCCTCTATCACAATGTCATCGTCCTTAATGCGCGGCATCAGGGTATCCGTCACGGTCTTTGGCTGCTCATACATTTCTTTTAACATAAAATGTTCATAGCCGCCCTTTTCTGCCGCATTCGCATCCCACTCAATCGTGACAGGCTCTTTCGTAATCTCCTCCTCATCAACAGTGTAGAAATGCATATGGTCCGCACGCAGACGGACAACCTCCTGATTCTCAATAAAATAAACCTTTCTCGTGTATTTCAGAATCGCAGGCACATCCGATGCAATAAAGCACCCATCCTCGTTCTGACCGACAATCAGCGGACTGTCCTTGCGGACCGCAAACACCTGGTCCGGATGGTCTGCAAACAGAATGCCCAGCGCATAGGAACCCTGCACACGATGCATAACCTTTGTAATCGCCTCGAGCGGATTCCCCTTATAATAATAGTCAATCAGGTGCGCCAGAACTTCCGTGTCGGTGTCCGATGCAAACTCGTACCCTTTTGACAACAGCTTCTCCTTTAATGGCAGATAATTCTCTATAATACCGTTATGAACGACAGCAATCGTCTCCTCCGCATTGTAGTGCGGGTGCGCGTTGACATCGCTTGGTGCGCCGTGTGTCGCCCACCTCGTATGTCCGATTCCCACCATCCCCGGCATTGTCGCACCACCGTGCGTAAGTTCCTCAAGTACCTTCAGTCTGCCGACAGACTTTTTTATCTGAATGCGCTCCCCATCATACACTGCCATTCCTGCCGAGTCATATCCCCTGTACTCCAGCCTTGAAAGGCCTTCAAGTATTACCGGTGCTGCCGGATATTTTCCAATATAACCTACGATTCCACACATCTATGTTCTCTCCTTCATTTCACAATTTTTTTGTCATCTTTATTGCCAGTACAGTTTATTGGAACTGCACCACTTTACCATTCTGTCCGGCAGGCTTTCATAATGTTTCCCCAGCTGGTAGCCGATGAACTTATATGCGCTTGACACTATCAGGAACGGTATCAGTCTTTTGTGTTTCGTCCTGCCCAGATATTTTATCGTGTCCTTTATAAGCCTTATGCCCTCGCTTTCCGAGGATACAATGTCAAATACCTCCGGATGCTCTGCCTGCGACACGCCCAAATCAAAGTTCCTGCGGAACTGCTGCATACAGGTATAATTGTGGGAATGCCGGACGCGCGCATCCGCCGCATAGGCGATACGGTAGCCTGCGCTGACTGCGTGCCCCGCATATATCATGTCCTCGTTAAAAATCGCTTTTTTCACAAACCCGCCCATATGCTCATAGATTTCCCTGTTATATGCCGCACATACATTCGAGCAAAAAAATGTCTTGATGCCAAGCCGCTCCATATCATCCGCTGCTTTCACGGAGGACTGTTCCGGATAATTAAAGCTTCTGGTATACTTCTCGATTTCCCTGCAGTCCGGCAGCGGAAGCTGTCTTGCATACGCAGCTGCGATATCATCCTGCTGCGTCAGCGCATCCACCAGCTTTTGTATCAGCTGGTTATTCTCCGGAACTGCGTCCTGTGTCATGCACACGAAAATATCCGCCTTGGAATACTGCACCGCCTTTGCCCTTGTCCTGCCATGGTCAAATTCCTTCTCTGAAAGATGATGCACTTCGATATTTTTATATTTTTCAAGAAACCGCGTCCCATAAAACAGCTTTTCAAAATACCGCTCCTCCGTGTTCATGATAATCATTTTCCGTATGGGATACGTCTGCTCCTCCACCGCCTTAATCAGCTCCTTGACTCTGCTGTCCGGCTTGTGCGTCAGCAATATGACATCTACACTGTACTGCACCCTTCTCCCCCCTTGTGTACATACATGGCAAAAAGGGACCGACTTTCCGGCCCCTCATTGGTTCCTTTATTCTCCATTATAGCTTACGCCGGAGTCTGCCGCTATCTTTTTGCTGCACTTTTTAACCGATTCTGACGGTTCATAGTCCTCCTTGTCGAACAAAAATTTATGAAGCTCTTTCACGTTTTTGTTCAGGTCAACCGGTATTACAACAGAAGCTCCCTTGATGCGTCCTGTCTGGCGGTACTCCTCAAACGGGAATCCTGACTGTTCCCCTATCTTATAGCTTGCAATGCCTGACAGCAGTGACAATATCTCCGACATGTCAAGTGATGTAGCCATCTCCCCTGCTATCGACTCCGCTATTTTATTCAGTGTTCCGACATTCATCGTCATCGCTTTTTTTGCCACCAGTGTCAGAACCGTTCTCTGGCGCTCGGTACGCTGGAAATCGTCGCCGACATACCGGATACGGCAGTATGCAGTCGCCTGAAGTCCGTTCAGTGTCTGCAGTCCCGCATGTGCCACAGGCGTGTATGTGCCCGGTTCCGCGTAATATTCATCATCACCGTTCGCATTTTTTCCAACCACTTTTCCGACCATTGAAATCTGGTAATTGTTCAGGTGAACAACCTCCGCCTCTTTCACGTCAATTTCCACGCCGCCGACAGCATCAATCACGTCAATCAGCGCATCAAAACCGACCGTGACAAAATCCGTGATATCCAGGTCAAGGTTCATGTTGAGCATGCTGATTGCCTGTGCGGGGCCTCCCTTTGCATATGCCGCATTCGCCTTGTTGTAGGCGTCCGTGCTCAGGTTCAGCCATGTGTCCCGATAGACAGATATCAGCCGGACCTCATTGGTGTCCAGATTAATGGATGCAATCATAATCACATCCGTGCGTGTACTCTTGTCAAGCTGCTTGTTGCGCGAGTCAACGCCAAACAGCGCAATATTCCTGTAGCCTTTTTGGCTGCTGCTTCCTTCCTTTATTTCCGTTGTGCCCACACCTTCATTTACAATGACGTCATTCTCGTCTATCTTTACAAGCTGAACCTTCTGCGCCTTGGTCACTGCCCACAGTACGCCTGCCAGTATCAGCAGCAAAAATATTTCAGACACAAACAGCACAATCTTTCTTCTCTTTTTCTTTGCGGCATGCTGCGGCGGCGCGCTGTTCCTCGGTTTTTTCCTTACATTTGCATTCCTGTTTGGGGCTCCCGCTGCGCTGCGCGGCATACGGTCTTCATAGCCTCCTGGTCTTGTCTGTCCCTGCGGTCTTCTCGGCGCCCCCTGCTGTGGTGCCCTCCTCATCTGTTGTCCCCCCTGCGCGGCACGCTGTCCCTGCACTGGTCTCCTCGGCTGGCCGCCCGGCGTATCATACTGTCCCTGCGCCGGCCTCCTTTGCTGGCTGGACGGTCTTGGCTGTGACACTGCCTGCTGTCCCCGCACCGGTCTTCTCGGCTGTTCGGCTGACCTTGGCTGTCCTGCTGGTCTTGGCTGCTGCCTTCTCGGCTGGCCGCCCTCCATGGATGACGCCCTTGCGCCTGAAGGCCTCGCGTTTGGTGTCCTGCTGCCATTTCCACCGCTCGGTGCCCTTCCGCCCTGGCTTCTCCTTATATTTTTGTCTTGGTTATTATCATTATAATCCTGCATTTTGTTTTCTCTCCTATTTTTTAATAGGCATTTTTATTGATAAAGCCCTTAAAGAATGTAAGGAATAAGATTTTAAAATCAAATGCCATTGACCAGTTTTCAATATAGTAGAGATCATACTCTATCCGTTTCTTGATGGAGGTATCTCCCCTGTATCCGTTTACCTGCGCCCATCCGGTTATGCCCGGCCGCACCTGATGCTTTATCATATACCTTGGTATTTCCTCTTTAAACTTCTCCACAAAAAGAGGTCTTTCCGGACGTGGGCCTATCAGACTCATATCGCCCTTCAACACATTAAAAAACTGTGGAAGCTCGTCGATACTTGTGCTTCTCAGCAGCCTGCCGACCTTTGTGACCCGCGGGTCATTCTTGGTCGTCCAGCCTTTTTTCTCATCTGCATCACTCTGCACTTCCATGCTGCGGAATTTGTACATCTGGAATGGCTTATTGTGCAGCCCGACCCGTTCCTGTTTGAAAATCAGCGGTCCCCTGCTCGTCGTCTTAATCCCAATCGCAGCGGCAAGCATCAATGGGGAAGACAGCACAATCGCAACAATGGCACCCAAAATATCCACCAGGCGCTTTATCAGCATATTAGCCATATTGGTAAGCGGAACCCGCCTGATATTCACCACCGCAAGCCCATCCAGATCCTCCAGATACGGACGGCTTGGAATCACACTGTTATAATCCGGTATAAATTTTGTGTGCACGCCTGATTTCTCACATATATTTACGATATCTTCCAGCCTGTCATAGTCCGACAGGGAAAGTGTTATGCCAATTTCATCCAGTTCATTCCCGGGCAGAATCCTGTGCAGGCTGTCAATCTCACCAACAACCTCGACTCCCTTGTAGACTGCCCCGCGCGGAACATGGTCATCCAGGATGCCGCACACCTCGTACCCCCATTCGGGATTTGCCTTTATCTTATTGATGTACTCCTCTGCTGCACGAGAATAGCCTACCAGCAGGATGTGCTTGACATTGTAGCCTTTCCTGCGCAGACGGCGCAGCCCATACCTGACGGACTTGCGCATCAGCGTCTCCGCTATGATATTAATTCCGTAGAAAACGCCGACCATTCCTCGCGAAAAATCCGGAATATTGATGGCAAACAGCACCACCATCACTGCCAGAAGCCCGATTGTATTGGCTTTTATAATATTAAAAACCTCATAAACCGTCTTCGCCGTCCGCTTAGACGAATACAGGTCAGATGCATTGTACAAAATCAGATATCCTGGCACAATCGCCAGAAACGCGGTAAAGTATATCTCCACCGACAAGATACCGGTGCCGGGTTCGTTCTCCCTGACATACCCGCTGAGCCACAGAAACCATGACAGCCAGTAGGCAGCCCCTATAACCAGTGCATCGAGCAGAACCAGCAGTCTGTTAAAATACTTCTGATTATCTCTTATCAATTATCTCACCTTATTCATTGGAATGAAAAATTTAACTCTATTCATTCTACAATATTTGCGCAAAAAGTACAACTTTTTTTTTCTTATACCCCTTCTTATTCGAAAAGCCGCAGTAAATTTCTCCAGAGCGCCAGCTGTATGGAGACATAATTTCCGATTTTCGCCGCGTCAAATTTCTGCCTGTGGCTCCTTCCCACGGCGCTCATGGAAAGCCCGATCCCGCTGACAAGTCCTGCCACATAGTCCCTGCCCATTCCTTTTTTTGCAAAAAACAGCGTCTTAACCAAAAATCCCGCCATGAGAAACGGCAGATTCATCAGTACCTGCAGGAATGGCATATTCTTGTAAACCACATAGACGCTGTTTCTTGACGCCAGTTTTGTCTTAAAGCGGTTGTACCTGGAACCGCTTGTGGCGCTTCCCGCATGATATACTATAGAGTTTGCCGCAAATCTGTTTCTATATCCATATATTTTTGCGCGGTATCCGATATCAATGTCCTCAAAATACGCGAAATGTTCCTCGTCAAACAGTCCCACCTGGTTTTCTTCCAGCAATTCCCTGCGGTAAATTGCAGCCCCCGCGCAGGATGCAAATATGTCACAGTCCCTGCGATACCGGTCAGGCGTCTTCCCCTTCCCCCTTGCAAATGCCCATCCAAGGGCACAGTAAAAATCTCCCGCATCATCCGTGGCATTCCTGTCATACAGTGACACAAGCTTCGCCGATGCAGAAAATATCCGCCTGTCCTTGTCGTCATCCATGACTTTTTCCAACTCGTGCACAAAGGAAATGTCTGCCTGCGTGTCGTTGTTCAGCAAAATAACATATGGTGTCGCACTCTGCTTTATCCCCTGGTTGACCGCATGGCTGAATCCCGTATTTTTCTGGTTGACAATCAGCTGAACCTGCGGAAATTTATCCCGCACAAGCTCCATGCTTCCGTCTGTCGAGGCATTGTCCACCACTATGACCCTGATGTCCTTTGTCGTCCCGCAGTACAGGCTTTCCAGGCATGCCTGTATATAATTGATTCCGTTGTAATTTGGTATCACAATCGTCGATTTTGCCATGCTTAGCCGCTTTCCTTTTCTATTTCTATATTTTCCGCACGCATACCGGATCCAGCAGAAGCCTTGCACCGTCTTTTGTCAGCGCCGCGCTGAGCTTCGCACTCAGTTCCTCAAGCTGCCCGCTTCCCTCTTCCGTTATCCACTGCGGCAGCTCCCTTTTCTCCGTGTACAGCGTGCTTTCATAGGGATGGCCTGTCACTTCCTCATAGATTCCCTGATATGCCTTGTTCACCGCCAGGTTCCTGATATCCAGAAACGCTGTATTCTGAAACAAATCCATCCTGTTCATATAGCCGGCGTACAGCACTGGCTGCCCCTCATAAATTCCGGATGCAACCTTTCCGTGCCTTGCAACAAGCCCGCCTGCCGCCGCAAGGTCCGGCCGGTGCGCAAGCACACTGTCACCATATTCTATGCGGTAAAAACCCAGATGTTTATTGTGCCGGACATCCACCTTCCAGCCCATGCGCGACGCAAAGTCAATCAAAGCCTTCTTTCCCGCCTCATACGCGTACATCTTACTCTGCGGATTTTCCGCCGTGGAGTTCTCATGGCAGCGCCAGTGATAAAGCACCTTCGGCACATGCACAACTGCCTCCTCAACAGGCCTTGCATCCTTGTTTTCCTTTTCTTTCAGCAATAACCCGCCCACAATCCGCAGGATAATGTCATAGTCCTGTGAGCCGTCAAATTCTTTCCGGATCCGGAGTTTGCGGAGCACGTCCGCCCTGACAACCATCAGGTGGCAGATGTAATTGTTGGTCAGTATCAAATCCAGGTTAAACGCAAGCTTAAAATGCGGGTCATAGAAGCGTTTTCCCGAGGCATCGCACTTGTCCTCGTCGGAATAAGCGATAATCGGTCTGCTGTCCCATATTGCATGTGCCATCTCATACAGGGCATCCACGGTGAGCATGTCATCGTGGTCCAGCAGAGCGCAATAGTCACCTGTGGCGTAGTCAATCGCCTGGTTTGTATTCTCGGCTATGCCGTTATTTTCCGCAAGCTTTATATATTTGATACGCTTGTCCGTATACTTGTCGGCCGTATTTTTTACGATATCACTGGCGCTGCCGTCCGCGATAATCAGTTCCCAGCTGTCGTAAGTCTGTCCGATACAGCTGTCTATCAGCGCGCGCATATACACCTCCTGTGTCTCAAATGCAGGCACCAGTATCGAGAATTTGATGTCGGACACGCTCCTGTCACTGCGCTGTGCCTCCAGAACCGCCTCATCGGGTGCATGGTAATCATAGTCCGCGCAATACTTCTCGGTCACGCGCTCCCACGCTGCAAAAAACGCCTCCCCATAGCCGTTTTTTTTGCTATAATTGATTGTCTTTTTGATATTTTGTACCAGCGACATCGCAATCCTCCATCATCACGTTTCGTTCTTTTTTTCCAGAAATATTTTCCTGGTAATAAAATTGTACACCATAACAATCGCTGTCGCAATGACTTTCGCGCCTGTATAGGCAAGATTGTAGTTCAAAAGCCTGCGCAGCAGCGCTACGTTGTTGTATATCGGTCCTACGCACACCCAGATAATCAGCTGGTTGAGTCCCAGGCCGATGACGCTCAGCACGATAAAAGCCACAAACTCCGCCTTGCGGTTCAAATCCTCCTTGCGCTCAAAAACAAACCGAAAACTCAGTATATAATTTATGATTACTGAAACTGTGAAGCCCAGCGCCGAGCCTGCCATGGACGCAAACTCAAAATACTGGTTCCCGCCCAGCTTCAAAATGATATTCAACACTGCAATTCCAATCAGGTAGTCAATCACAAAGCATATGACGCCCACCATGCCAAATTTCATAATCTGAGCAAAAAGCTTTTTCATTCTTGATTCTCCGCACTCTTGAAAAGGAAACCGGACATCCGCCTTTGTAATGTCCGGTCTCCTGATTTTATATTCCACTATTTTTTCGCAAATTATTCTTCGATAACCGCCTTGACCTCGTTTGTCAGGTTCTCCACTTTCTTCTGGGCATCTTCCAGGCTTGTTCCTTTTACACCCATGTAGAACTTAATCTTCGGCTCTGTGCCGGATGGTCTTGCACAGCACCAGGAATCATTTGTAAGGTCGAAATAAAGGACATTCGACTTCGGAAGCCCTGTCGGATATGTCTTTCCTGTCTCAAGCTCGGTGATGACATCATTCTCATAGTCCCTTACGCGCACAACGTCCAGCTCGCCAAACTTTTTCGGCGGGTTATTCCGAAATTTATCCATCAGCGCCGCTATCTGCTTCGAGCCGTCAATGCCCTTCATCGTGATGGCATACTGGGTTTCCTTATAATAACCATACTTCTCGTAAATTTCAAGCATCATGTCATACAGGGTCTTGCCATTCTTCTTGCACCATGCCGCAACCTCACACAGGCACATCACCGCAACAACTGCGTCCTTGTCCCTTGCATGTGTTCCGGCAAGACATCCATAGCTCTCCTCAAGGCCAAACACATAATTGTTGGCGCCTGTCTGCTCAAACAGCTTAATCTGCTCGCCAATAAACTTGAAGCCCGTGAGCACTTCGATCAGCTTCACATCATATGCCTTCGTAATCGGGGCTGTCATGTTTGTCGTGACAATGGTTGTGACAAGCGCCGGATTTTCCGGCATCGTGCCAGTCGCCTTACGCTCCCTTAAAATGTACTCTGCAATCAGCATGCCTGACATGTTTCCTGTAAATGCCTTGTACTCCCCGCTCTTTGTGTCAAGCGCATAGATGCCAAGCCTGTCCGCATCCGGATCCGTTGCAAGCACGATGTCCGCGTTCTTTTCTTTTGCAAGCTTTAAGGCATATGTAAATGCCTTGGGATCCTCGGGATTCGGATAATCCAGTGTTGTGAACTTCGGATCCGGATTCTCCTGCTCGGGAACAACATATACGTTCTTGAAGCCCAGCTCGGAAAGAATCCTTCTGACCGGCTTGTTTCCCGTACCGCACAGCGGTGTATAGACAATCTTGATGTCATCGGCAACTGCCTGAATCACATCGGGATGAATAATCTGTTTCTTTAACTCTACCATGTAAGCGTCGTCAATTTCCTTGCCGATAACCTGGTATAATCCGGCATTGACTGCCTCCTGCTTGTCCATGGTCTTTACAGTGTGGTAATCCGTCACAGCCTTTACTTCATTGATAATGTCCTTATCCTTGGGCGCCGTAATCTGTGCGCCGTCCTCCCAGTATACCTTATATCCGTTGTATTCTGGCGGATTATGGCTTGCCGTGATGACAATTCCGGAGATGCAGCCAAGCGTCCTAAGCGCAAAGGAAAGCTCCGGTGTCGGTCTCAGGGACTCAAACACATACGCCTTGATACCGTTTGCAGCCATGCAGAGTGCAGCCTCGTCCGCAAACTCGGGCGACATGAAACGGGAATCATATGCGATGGCAATGCCCTTTTTCTGTCCGTTTGCCTTGATAATGTAGTTTGCCAGACCCTGTGATGCCTTTCTGACGGTATAGATGTTCATGCGGTTTGTGCCTGCACCGATGACGCCCCTGAGTCCGCCCGTACCAAACTCAAGCTCTTTGTAAAAACGTTCCTCAATCTCGCCCTCATTGTCCTTAATCTTTAAGAGCTCGTCCTTTGTTGCCTGGTCAAAGTAATCA
>ERZ778504.888-NODE-888-length-26054-cov-6.477865_pt1 | contig 26054 bp, 20 predicted proteins | sample MGYA00510046_ERZ778504 | MGnify/ENA primary metagenome ERZ778504 (study PRJEB29527, sample SAMN07138964) | mouse gut metagenome | material: feces | host: mouse | place: China:Nanjing | collected 2016-01-25 ...
TAGGTGCCAGCCCTAATTTTTCAACCGCTCAAAAAACTTTAGCGGACAGTAATACAATGTAATAAACAACCGATAAATTTGCCATGACACTCAGAAAATTAGTTTTGTCAGCCGCGGCAGCCATCACGGCTTCGCTCACCCTCAACGCCGGCGCGCCTCCCACGGTGACGTTCCTTCCCGACAAGACATGGTGCAACGCCAACAACTATGTCGACCGCTCGGAGCGCAACGGCAAGACACGCATCACCGAGAAATATGACGAGGCTTTCCTCAACTCCGACCTAAAGAATGTGGTAGTGCAGCTCAATGCCCTCATGAGAGACAACGGACTGCCCGCCAAGGAGTATGGCACATCCTCCGAGCTTGACGACGAGGAGGAGGGTGAGGAGGATGCATACGGCAACGACTCCCAGTCGGGCGGCTCGATGGACGCCACTGACTATGAGATGCTGCTCAGCAAGCTGCGTCCCGACATCATCATCAAAATCGGATGGGATGTCCACACCGTGGGCTTCAATTACACCCTCTCTTACCGTCTTGAGGCCATTGACTCCTATTCAGGCAAGAGTGTGGCCCAGGTGACCGCCGAGACCCCATCGCTGAAAACCACCGTGCCTGTGGCCGCGGCCCTGAAAAACTCGGCCACCGAATACATGCCCGCGTTCATCAGCCGCCTGCAGGAGCATTTCGACGACCTCCAGGAGAATGGCCGCGAAATCACCCTCGCCTGCCGCATCGGCAACAACGGCAGCGGCATCAACTTCAACTCGGAGTTCAACGGCAAGGAGCTGTCGACCATTATCAGCGACTGGGTCAACGACAATGCCGTCAACCATGCATACAGCACCCGCAACTCGAGCCGCAACCGCATCAACTTCGAGCAGGTGCGCATCCCCTTCAAAGACGCCGCCGGGCGTGTGATGCAGGCCAAGGAGTTTGTCGACCAGCTGAAACGTTACCTCCGCTCAACCTGCGACCTCAAATCAGAGAACACCACCAAGGGTCTCGGCTCGGGCCGTCTCTACGACATCTGCCAGTGACCCCAATTCATCCAGCTTATGAACAAGATATTCAAATCAATCCTGGCCGCGCTGATTCTCATCCCCACTATGGCCCGCGCCCAGGGGGAATGCAGCATAGATGTCTCCGTGGCCGACATCACCAAGGGTGAGGTTGTCCCCGAGGCGATCAACCAGCGCCTGCAGGCAAAGCTCTCGCAGGCCATCGGCAAGTCGGGACTTGTCTCGGCTCCATATGACAGCCGTTTCTTCGTGGCCGGACGCTTCGACGACGCTTACAACGACATCACCGGCGGTCCCTCACAGAAGGTGTATGTCAAGACAACGCTGACAATCTACATCGGCGACGCCGAGGAGCAGAAGGTGTTCGCCGCCGAGACCTTCGAGCTGAGCGGGGTGGGTGGTAGCGACACCCAGGCCTACACCCGCGCCCTCAACAAGCTCAACGCCACCAATCCGCAACTCATCAATTTCCTCAAGACCGGCCGCGACAAGATCATCGATTATTTCGACGCCAATTTCCCGAGCTACATCAACAAGGCGCGCCAGGCCATGGCGGCCCGCGACTATGACGAGGCGCTGTATTATGTCACCGCCATCCCCTCATGCTGCAAGGGCTATGACGAGGCCAGCCGCATGGCCCTGGAAATCTACTTCCAGAGCATGAACCACACCGCCCAGCAGCTCCTGGCCAAGGCTCGCGCTGCATGGGCTGCCGACCCGACGGCTGCCGGAGCCGCCGAGGCACACTCCTTCCTCAGCCAGATTGATCCCGAAGCCTCATGCCACGCCGAGGCCCTGGCCCTGAGCAAGCAGATCAGCCAGACCACCAAGCAGCAGTGGGAATTCGAGAATGTGACCAAGTATAAAAACCAGGTGGAGCTTGAGAAGCAGCGCATCAACGCCGCCAAGGAGGTGGCCGTGGCCTGGGCGAAGAGCCGCCCCAAGACGGTCAACCGTTATGTCTTCCTGACCCCCGGCTACAGATATTGAACCAATCATTTTTTTGAATCATAACGATGAATAAACTTATGACCACATGCGCGCTGACACTCATAGGTGCAGTCTGCGCCCCATCAATAAGCGCCAAGGATGAAGCCACAGACTCGCTCGTCCAGAAGTACATGCGCAGCTCGCTCTACACCGTCATCCTCAACTCCGAGACGATGAGCCAGTATTACGAGGAGGAGACAAAGAAGGGTGAGAACGCCGACGAGCTGATGTCTATGGTGAAAGGCTTTGCCAAGACTGACCAGAAGAAGGCCGCCAATGACTCCACGAGCGGCTCGCTCTTCTCGCTGCCCGCGGAGGTGTTCCCGACAATCGAGATTCCCAACCAGTTCAACGACCACAACCTCGCCTGGCGTGTCATCAACTTCGACTCCATCAAGGCTACCGTGACCGCCGACGAGCTGGAGAAGTACGCCCCCGCCAAGAAGAAGGGTGGATTCGGCAAGTTCGCCAAGAGCATGGCCGGAATGGAGACCAAGGGTGACGACAACAACGCAGATTTCGACAAGTATGCCCCTGCCGTTCTCAACAAGTTCTTCATGGACAACGATGTCGCCCCCTCGCTGATAGCCAAATGGTATGACTACACCTCCGAGGGTGAGCAGCACTGAGGCCTGTCCACTCTCACTGACCGTGGCAACTACAACTTCTCGCCCGACGACATCGCGAAGGCTGCCGAGGATTTCAGCCTCCGCGCGAAAATCGAGCAGACCGCCTTTGACATGATCAGCAACACTTACGTGATGGCTGTCAACCTGCGTTTCCGCTCATACCAGGCGGTCGTGGCCGAGGCTGCGGCCCTCGCCAAGGGTATCGGCTCTCAGTTTGGCGGCATCGGCTCGCTGGCCGCGCAGGCTGCCTCCACGGCCGCGTCGGCTGCTGCCGGCGACGGTTACACCGTGCAGGCTGTCAGCCACCTCTACCGCCTGAAATGGAACGACGACATAAACCAGAAATTCGCTGTCGACATCTATGGCAATAACGCCACCATCGAGGACCTGGTGAAGGCCGGCATCTGCGAGCTTGAGTTCGTGGGCACGGAGAAGGCTTCGAGCAACATCCGCCAGAGCCTCCTGTCGAGCTCCCCGATTAGCTCGCTGGTGAAACGCGCCACCGCACGCGCCATCGACGGGGCCATCATCAAGCTGCAGAACAACCACGAGGAGTTCCGCACGGTGCTTCCCATCATCGGTGGAGACGGCGAGAAGCTCTACGCAGCCATCGGCACCAAGGAGGGCCTCAACGAGAAGGATGAGTATGAAATCCTCGAGGCCCAGGAGGACGCCAACGGCAAGCGCACTTACAAGGCTGTCGGCACCGTCAAGGCTGTCCCCGGCACCATCTGGAACAATGCCTATGGAGCCGAGGAGGAGGTTGCCAGCAACCCCAAGGCCTCTGATGAGGAGAAGGCGGCCGTAAGCTATGGATACACACAGTTCAAAGGCAAGAAAGGTGACTTCCGGGGCTACTACCTCCGCCTCAAGAAGAAGAAGTAAACCACACGCGCCGGTAAATCCGGTAAAGTCTGGCCTCCAACGCAGCAGGCCCAGGCCTGCATCACGACAGTCCGGCGATTTTCGCCGGGCTGTTTTTTATTCACCGTTTCGCCAATCTTTCCCTGTTTTGTCGTAATTTTGCAAAAACAATTGCGTCATGAGCCATACCATTCCCGACATGCAAGAGAAGAATCCCCCTGTTTTCCGCGAAATCTCCCCCGATGAAATCTCCAGGCTTGATGCCCGCGGTTGCCGTTGCGGCGACTGGAGCCGGGTCAGGGTGGAGGAGCCGTTTGACACAGGCTGCTACCGCGATGTGGAGTTTTCAGGCGACATCCTGCTGGGATGCGCCGGTGGCATGACCGTCGAGGCGGTCGGCGGGATTCCGCGCCGTTGCGGCATATATGACTCGGTGGTCTCCGGCTGCTCTGTGGGGCGGTCGGTGCTGATTTCCGGCGTCAGGGGTGGCCTGCTCAACCTCGACATAGCCGCCGGGGCGGTCATAGACTCTGTCTACTCAATCGTATGCCGTGGCGAGACCGCTTTCGGCAACGATGTCAAGGTAAATGTCATGAGCGAGACCGGAGGGCGGGAGGTCGCCATCAGCGCCGCACTGGGCGCGCCGCTGGCCTACATGATGGCTTTTTACCGCCACAGCGCGTCGCTTTCAAAGGCTCTTGACGGCATGGCTGCCCGCCTCGCCTCGCAGAGGAGGAGAGACAGGGGGTATGTCGGGGCCGGCGCGCGTGTAGTCGATTGCGGCGAAATCACCGATGTCTGGATTGGCGACGGCGCGAGGCTGCGCAGTGTGACGAGGCTCACAAACGGCACTGTCGGACGTGCCGTGGTGGGTTGCGGGGTCATCGCCCGCGACTTCATAATCCAGGACGGGGCGACGGTCGACACCGGAGCCAGGCTGCAGGGTTGCCTCGTGGGGCATTGCGCCGAGGTCGCCTCGGGATTCACGGCCCATGACACGCTGGTGTTCACCAACAGCCGCCTGGAAAACGGCGAGTCTGCCGCGGCGTTCTGCGGGCCGTTCACCACCACGATGCACAAGTCGACCCTCCTCATCGGGGGGCTGTTCTCATTCTTCAACGCCGGGTCGGGCACCAACCAGAGCAACCACCTCTACAAGCTCGGCCCGATGCACCAGGGGGTGCTTGCCCGTGGGTGCAAGACCGGAAGCGACAGTTATGTCATGTGGCCGGCGGCTGCCGGGCCATTCACCACCATCACAGGCCGCCATTACCACCACCCCGACACCCGCCGTTTTCCCTTCTCATACCTCGTCAATGACCCCTCGGTTGACGCGGGAGGCGCGTCGGTGCTGATTCCCGGCGCGGCGGTAGGGTCGGTGGGCCTGGCGCGCGATGTCGACAAATGGCCGTCGCGGATAGGGGGAGCCGCCGAGGAGGATGCCGTTGACTTCAACTGGCTGTCGCCATACACGGCCCAGGGGCTGCTTGCCGGACTGGCGGTGCTGAAAGCGTCGGAGTCTTCACAGGAGACGTTCATTGCCGTCACGGGGGCCGTGATACCGCGCAAGAGCCTCGCCAAGGGTGTGGCCAACTACTCACTGCTGCTTAAGCTGTTTCTTGCCGGGGTGATGCGCAGGAAAATTCTCGCCATCGCCGCCACCAATCCCGAAATCACCCCCGCCTCGCTGCTCGAAAGGCTGCGGGATAGGCCCTCGGCCAAAGGAAGCGGGGGATGGGTCGACATGGCCGGACTGCTTGCTCCCCGCGAGGCTGTCGACGCGCTGTCCGCCGAGATTGTGTCTGACGGGGACATGTCAATTGATGAGGCCTGCCGCCGGTTTGACCGTATCAAAGGGGATTATGCCTCATATTCATGGAGCTGGGTGTGGCACAACATGCAGGGTGTGGCCGGGGAGGATTTCAGTGCGCTTTCCACAGCCGGCCTCATCCGGATTCTCTCCGAGGGGGCTGAGGCCGCCGCCACGCTTGAGGAGATGTTTGTCAGGGACGCGGCCAAGGAGTATGATGTGGATAAGGCTTCGCTCGGTTTCGGCATAGACGCCGGGGATGACCTCCGGGAGATACGCGATGATTTCGAGAGGGTGAGGGGCGAGCTTTCGGGGCAGCGTTTCCTTGCTCAGCTCCATCGGCGGGTGGAGATATTCCGCGGGTCGATACGCAACATCGTAACCCTGCTTGAGAGCCCTCTGGAGGGGGTTGAGGCAGAAAAATGAAAAATTTTTAAAAATTCTTGCTGAAAAATTTGGTGGATTGAAAAACTCGTCGTAACTTTGCACTCGCAAACGACAAGGGACAACAACCTTGAAAGTTGCAAGAAATAGTTCCCTGAAATTCTCTCAAAGGTCTATTACCTCAACTGGTGCGGTAGTTCAGCTGGTTAGAATACCTGCCTGTCACGCAGGGGGTCGCGAGTTCGAGTCTCGTCCGCACCGCTGGAGAGAGAGGAGAAGGAGTAGTGTTTGCCCTTAGGGGCTGCATTGCTCCTTCTTTTTTTGTATTCCTCCCAGGTTGCCTGCCGGTCAAGGCAGGCGGTTCAATCCCATACCCCATAATCCAATCCCGAGATGAAAGCCATCCTCAGATATATGTTGCTGACACTGCTGCCCGCGCTGCTGGCGGCAGGCTGCTCCGGTTCGAGGGAGTTCCGGCTCGATGCCGCCTCTGATGATATCGGCACCCAGAATGTGACCCTGATTTATTACGCCGACGGTTCGTACCGCGTGGAGAGCGTCCCCGCCATCGACGGCCAGTTCTCGCTGACATCCTCCCTGTCGGCCCCTACATATGTCGAGGTCTACACCTCGGGCGGCTCGTTGCTCGGAGAGTTCATAGTGGAGGGGGGAGACCATATCGAGGCCCGGTTCTCGGCCATGAATCCTGAAAACATCTCAGTGAAGGGCAACAAGGATGCCGAGCTGCTGGCGGAATTCCTGAAAGAGAACCGCCAGCTTGTCGAGGGGGATGATGCCGACGGGCTAAACAGGGCTGTTGAGGCTTTTGTGAGGGAGAATCCCAAGCGGTTTGTCTCCACGGTGCTGCTCACCCGCTATTTCACCGTGGAAGGTTACGAGGAGAAGGCCATGGAGCTTGTCAGCCTTATTCCCGAGAAATACCGCCAGGGAGGATTCACCGAGGGGTTCGAGCAGATGCTCGATGTTTCGCTCGCCTCAGACACCCTGTCGCTGAGCGATGTCAGGGCTTTCTCGACGGGCGACACCGCTGTGGTGTTCACTCCGGCCGGCGCGCGTCTCAACCTGGTGATGCTCACCGACAATGACACCCGTGCCGCCGACTCGATAAAGACGATGCTTGCCGCCCTGCGTGCCGGCGCGCCCCGCGAGGAGACATTGCGGATAGTGGATTTCGGGTGTGACCGCGACACATTGCAGTGGAAAGCCACCCTGCGGTCGCTCACCGACGATTATCCCGCCGGGGTGACGCGCCTGTGGCTCAACGGCGGGATGGCCACCGACGGGATTTCCCAGGCCGCTCCCACGACCATCCCTTACTTCATACTGACCGACTCTACCGGTCGGCTGCTGCACCGCAGTCCGTCTGTGTCGGCCACCCGCGCGGCGTTCGGCAGGCTGCGCAAGACGCTTCCCGGCACCTGACTCAGGTCGCCGGTTCCCTCTAATCCTCCAAAATCCATCACACACAATGCTCGTAAAGGTCTGCGGCGCGGCCCTGCAAGGTATCGACGCCATAAACATCTCGATAGAGGCTCTCGTTGAGCCGGGTTTCTCGATTACGCTGGTCGGAATGCCCGACAAAGCGGTCAAGGAGAGCATACAGAGGGTGGAGTCGGCTGTCAGCCACAGCGGGCTTGACTTCCCGCGCCGCAAGATACTTGTCAACATGGCTCCCGCCGAGGTCAAGAAGGAGGGGGCTGCCTACGACCTGCCCCTCGCCATAGGGATTCTCGCCGCCGACAAGAAGCTCCCCGCCGAGCGGCTCGGGGAATACATGGTAATGGGGGAATTGTCGCTCGACGGCTCGCTGCTGCCTATAAAGGGGGTGTTGCCAATGGCGATACTGGCGCGCAAGATGGGGCTGAAAGGATTCATACTTCCCGCCGCCAATGCCACCGAGGCCGCCGTGGTCAACAACCTCGAGGTCTTCGGGGCCTCGTCGCTCAGCGAGGTCATCGGCCATCTGTCAGGGCAGTCTCTGATCAGTCCCACCGAGGTGGACACCCGGGGGGAGTTCGGCAAGGCGATTGAGGATTTCCCGTTTGACTTCGCGGAGGTGAAGGGGCAGCAGAGCGTCAAAAGGGCGTTCGAGGTGGCGTGTGCCGGAGGCCACAACATACTGCTGGTCGGCCCTCCCGGGTCGGGAAAGTCGATGATGGCCAAACGCCTCCCCTCCATACTGCCCCCTCTGACCCTGCACGAGGCCCTTGAGACAACCAAAATCCATTCCGTTGCCGGAAACCTGAAAGGAGGGTCGAGGCTGATGAGCCACCGGCCTTTCCGCGCGCCACACCATACCATATCAAACGTGGCCCTTGTCGGGGGCGGTGCGAATCCTATGCCGGGTGAGATTTCGCTGGCCCATAACGGGATTTTGTTTCTCGACGAGTTCCCGGAGTTCAGCCGCACGGCCCTCGAGGTGATGCGTCAGCCCCTTGAAGACCGCAGCATCACCGTGGCCAGGGCGAAATACACCCTCCAGTATCCCGCCAGTTTCATGCTTGTGGCCTCTATGAATCCCTGCCCGTGTGGCTATTACACCCATCCGACCAAGGAATGCACCTGCACAGGCTCGCAGGTGCAGCGTTATCTCGGGCGCATCTCCGGCCCGCTGCTCGACCGCATCGACCTGCAGGTCGAGATACAGCCCGTGCCGTTCAATGAGCTGCAGGGGGCGCCCGACGGTGAAAGCTCCGAGGCGATACGCCGTCGCGTGATTGCCGCCCGCGCCATCCAGCAGGAGCGATACAAAGAGTCGGCCGGAGTCTATTGCAACGCCCAGATGAACTCAAGGATGATAGCCCGGTGGGCCTCCCCCGAGCCAGAGGCGATGAAGATACTTGAGCAGACGATGACCCGGTTTGACATGTCGGCCCGCGCCTATGACCGCATCCTGAAAGTGGCGCGCACCATAGCCGACCTCGACGCGGCAGCCTCAGCCTCCGCCGCCTCAGGCCAAGCCTCCTCCGCCCCATTTGATCCAGCCTCCGCCGTCGACTCCCCGATCACCGCCCTCCATATGCGCGAGGCTGTCTCCTACCGCAACCTCGACCGCGCGACCTGGGGCCTCAAGCTCTGAAGCCGCCCCTCCGCCTTGCCCCCTTTTTCCTCTCTCTTTTTCTTTTTCGTGCTTGCGCCCTCACACGGCGCCAAAGCAAAGCGAGGAGCAACCAGGAGGAAAAGGAGAAAAAGCAAAAAAAGCCCTTTGGGGCAGTGGGAGGGCGCAAGCCCGAAAAAAACTGCCCGAAAGAAGAAACCGACCAGAAACCAATAACCCAATTAATCCCAAAAGCCACCGCAATATGGAGCGAGCCCCGGATGATTTCCGCCATCATAGCCACAGGCGCAAACGGGGCCATGACTATCGCGAGCCGTGGAAATACCATATAACGATAATGAAGGCCCCGGGTTGCCCGCCGTTCGGGCGGCTTACAGGCGATCTTGCTTTGGCAAGCCGCAACCCTGACAATGTCAAGGTAGCCCTCAGCAGGCTGGGGTTTCTGATTGCGGCGGAGGTCAGGGCCATTCCGCGCCTGACCCCGGAGGTGGAGGTTTACCAGTATGTGGTGATGCCCGACCATGTGCATATATTGCTCAGGGTGAAGGAGGCCATGGAGAAACCTCTGGGGTACGTTATAGGGAATCTCACGGGGAGGATAGGGAGACAGTGGAGGGCCGTTTGCGGCGACCCCGGGGCTGAAATCTTCGAGGAGGGATTCAATGACCGCATCATATATCCCCACCGCAGCCTCGACGCGGTATTCAGATACATACGCCATAATCCCTACCGTCTGGCTGTCAGGCAGTGCAGGCCCGGTTTTTTCACCCGGGCAAGGAACATCGTGATAGACGGGAAGGGCTATGACGCATACGGCAACATGTTTCTTCTGAGGAATCCTTTCAAGAGTTGCGTGGTGGTACACAGGGCCGACAGCGAGGCCGTCAGGGCTGAGAAGATGGCGAGATGGCTCCATGTGGCGGCCAACGGTGGGGTGCTTGTCTCCCCTTTCATATCCCCAGCCGAGAAGGCAGTCAGGAGGATGGCTGAGGAAGCCGGGGGAAAAATCATATTGATCATGAATGAGGCCATGACGGGGAGGTTCAAGCCGTCGGGTCATGACTTCGAGCTTTGTGTGGCCGGGAGGCTGCTGATGATATCCACCGCTACCGCCACCGGCGACAAGCCGTCGAGAGGGGAGTGCCTGGCCATGAACCGCCTCGCCGCCTCTTTGGCCTGGGGGTGACCTCCGGGCTATGTCTGCGGCGACAATTGCGCCCGTCCCCTGACAGTGATACCGCCACTGTCAGGGGACGGGCTTCCCATATGTATCATACGCGACAGTATGGGTGCGCTTATTGCAGCGTTTAGGTGCTTTAAATCAGATATTTATGTTGTAACTTTGCATCGCCAAGCCAAGCAACATCCTTACACACGTCTTTACCTTCATAACAATTGAATTCTTCTTATTAAAAATATTGCTGTCCGGTAAAACTTTGACATGATAGGAAATGGACTATTTTTATCTCATACAGCATGAAACAGACTCGTATAGATGTCTTTTAAGGGCTTTTTGATGCTTAATGCTACCAATTTCACATCGCCTCAAATGACAAGCCCTTTTTCGTAAAACAGGTGTAACTTATTATATTTGTAGAGAATATATGATTTTGTCTTTTTTTACCGGACAGCAATATATTAAAAACCTAATATACCATCTTATTTAATGGAACCAATCGGACAGCTCATAAAGGAGGAACTCACAGCCCAGGAACGTTCGGTGTCGTGGTTTGCCCGCAAACTGTGTATCGACCGGTCGAACGTCTACCGCCTTTTCCAGAAAAACAGTATCGACACGTCATTGCTCACGCGCATTTCCATGGTGCTTAACAAGGATTTTTTCCTGATGCTGTCAGACAACATACAGAAGAGGCGAAGTTTGCAGCAGTAGTGTGGAAACAATGCTACATATCAGCTACTTAGGTGAAAAACTTTTGCCGTAACTTTGTCCTGATATAAATTCGCCGGGCTGTATCAGGCCGGAAGCATCCCAAAAAAATATCAATCCACATTAATAATTTATTAAAAAGTTTTATGAACAAAGGTTTATTGAAAATCGCACTTCTTTCGGTTGTGTGTGGCTCGATGCCTGTCGCGTTCACTTCATGTAAGGACTACGACGACGACATCAACCGCCTCAACAAAGAAGTCGCTGAGAACAAGACTGCGATTGACAACATTTCGCAGCAGGTCTCACAGGGTGGTGTGATTACGTCTGTCGCTCCTTCGGCTGATGGCAAAGGGATTGTCATCACCGTTGAGAAAAACGGCAAGCCCGAAAGCTTCACTATCAAGAACGGCGAGAACGGCAAGGATGCCACCATGTGGACCATCGACGCCGAAGGCTACTGGTGTGAGAATGGTGTCCGCACCTCCTACAAGGCTGTGGGCGAGCAGGGCAAACCCGGCGAGGACGGCAAACCCGGCGCCACCGGAAACCCCGGCGATTACTACAAGCCCAACGCCGAAGGATACTTCGACCTCTATACATGGGACGCTTCCAAGGGTGAGTACATACTCAAGCAGAAGAACGCTGTCTCCTACGCTACCGCCAACGACCACGTAACCGCTGTGGTCACCCCCAACGATGTCTTCCTCTTCGGTGTCGAAGGCTCTGAGGGCGTGATTGTCCTGGCCAAGACCGGCGCTCTCCGCGGCCTCGTGTTCAAGCCCGACTTCTACTACCAGGGCATCGAGGCCATGGACGCCGCCACCTTCAAGTTCGACGCTCTCAAGATCAACGCTGTCAACGCCGACGGCAACTTCGGCAAGGACGCTCCCGTCAAGGGCAACGAGGTCAGCATGACCCCCGCACTGGTGGCCAACTACTACCTCAACCCCTCCAGCGCCAACATCGACAACATCTTCGACCTCAGCTTCATCACCGAAGATCTCGAATATGCCCGCAGCGCTTCCTCTGTCACCGCCAAGATCTTTGATCGCTCGGCCAAGGATGGCATCCTGACCGTGAAGGCCAACCTCCAGGGCGACATCAAGGCCATCGCCGAGGATGACATGGTGACCGTGCTGGCTCTCCAGGCCCGTCTCAACGAGAAGGCCGCCGCCAACGACACCGTCATCACCTCTGACTACGCCGCTGTCAAGGCTTCTTACTACACCGACATCGACCTGGCTGTTCCCGCCAACGCAGTTGGTGTTACTCTCAACAACCCCGCCAAGCCCAACCACTGGTGGACAACCGCAGAGGAGGCCATCAACGCTCCCGCCGCCCTCCAGATCGCATGGAACAACGCCGAGGGTCTCGACATCTCGAAGTACATCCAGGCCGACTACACCAACTCCAAGGGCAACCATATGGCATGGGCCAAGCCTGTCAACGAGTACGGTTTCAAATATGAATACGCCCTGGTGGGTTACACCGACGGTAACAACAACACTTCCCAGTCTGCTCACGCCGCCCTCAATCCCGCCAACAACGCCATCGTTCGCGCTCAGATGCCTACCGAGCAGGGTAAGGCTCAGCCTTGGGGTGCTTCGCAGAACAAGGCAAGCCTTGGCCGTCTGCCCCTGGTACGTGTCTGCCTCGTAGACACCGTTACCGCCAGCCGTCCCGTAGCAGCTGTCGCTTACGTGAAACTTGAAATCGTTGAACCCGGTGCCGTAGCTCCCGAAGATGCCATCACTCCCGTGGACTTCGACTTTGGCCGCGCTTACACCGTAAGCTGCTCTGAGTCTCCTGAGGTATTCACCCTTACATGGGCCCAGATTGAAGCCAAGGTTCTTGCTGCCCTCAATATGTCGAAGGCTACATTCGAGAAGAACTATGAGCTTCGTCTTGACGGCAAGACCGCTGCCGAGCCTGATGATGCTCAGCAGGTGACCATCGCAGCTAACAAAACTATCGTTGAAGTACCTGCTGGTCAGGAGCATGGTGTTGTGACCAAGAAGCCCGATCCCACCCTGCCCCAGGGTACTGAGGTTATCTCCTGGTCTCTCCCCGCTAACTTCGTTTACGAGTACTTCACCGGTACAACCAAGCCCAAAGACATCAGCGTAGTGATTGTTTACGATGGTAAGCCCGGCACCGCTTATGCCAAGAACCATGTGGCCATCACACTTAAGTGGACTCCCTCGCCTCTGAATGTCAATCCTTCAGCAGCCGTTGATGACAACAGCAAGATTGCCGAGCTGTGGTTCACCTACAACTCACCGACATCTGCTGCCAATGGTGGCCTCAAGCAGGAAACTCACCTCAACGTCGCTGTTCCCGTCGGCTCGTTCACAGACGACTCCAAGTGTACTTTCGTTAACAAGCTGCTCTATCCCTTCGTAGGTAACAAGGTTGGTATCACCGGCCTTGATGCGACTACCTATCCCGCATTTGTCAACCCCAAAGCCACTTTCGCTTTCGTTGACATCGAACAGGCTTCCAAGGTTGCTACCGGTATGTCTGGTGCAAATTACACCCTCGGTCATTCAGCTAATGGTCTTGACCTGACCGCTACTCTGAATGGTAGAATGCAGACCGTCGCAACCATCAATCCTGCGACATGGGAAGTTTCCTTCAACGAGAATAGCACCTACGCTAAAGACCTTCTCAACTACAAGGCTGCCAACCAGACATATCTTGTGGACAACAAGGAAGTCAGCGGTCTTGACAAGAACATGACTCTGACTGCTACTATCGGTATTTCCGCTCTCAACAGCTGCGACAAGCCCATCAAGGACTTCACCAACAATACCTACAACGTACGCTTCCTCCGTCCTGTTACTGTCGAAATGAAGGGTAACCCTGTCCTCAAAGACGGTGTTGACAACGGTTCTTCAATGCAGGTTGCAAATTACATCAGCTTTATTGACTGGCGTGACATTGCATTCACCGATGCTAACAAGTACCTCCTCTACTACGGTGTAGAAGGTGTCGTGGTCGGTGAACTCGATCCCATCAATGGTACTGTTGTCGAGGCTACCGCAGCAGACATTACTGAATATGTTACCACCAACCTCAACGGTGGAACCCTCGGTAAGACCAAGCTCAGCAGCATTCTTCCTGATATCCGCCTGACTTACAACAAGGCCAACCCGATTTCGCTTACCAACATCGGTACTCTTACCTACTACAATGCAGGTAACGTCCTTGGTTACGCGTTTAACATTCAGGTTCCCTTCGTTGTGAAATACAAGTGGGGCTATGTTGAGTGCTTCCTCACCGTGAAGATCGATCCCACCATCGGTCAGTTATGAATGACATCCCCTTGTTAATTCAATAAATCAATGGGGCAGGGGCGTATCCGATACGCCCCTGTCCTTACTTTTTTAAAGTCATGAAACAATTGCCCATATTGCTGTCGGCCGCCGCACTGGCGCTCGCCATACTTGGCGGCTGCGGAGAAAAAAAGGGGGGCGTGGCTGCCAACCCATCCCCTGAGGAGAACCATATGGTGCTGACCAGCCAGGACACCACCGTAACCATCGGACTTGTCACCGACTTCATGGAGAGAATCGTCGCCCGCGACGTAAAATCAGCCGCCGCGATGCTCTACACGGTCGATTTAGACGACCCTGACGGGGAGCCTTACCCCCTGACTGAGGAGCAGCTCTCTGAAATCGACTGCATGCTCTCGATGCCCGTCACCGGATATGAGATCGCGGAATATGTGTTCGACACCGCCGCATCAAACGAGGTCAGGTGCAAGGTGACCGTCAGCGACCGTTTCACCACCAACTGGTATTTCAAGCCTGTCCGCTACCTCGGCGACTGGTATCTCTGCATCAAGGACTCATCGCAGGGCGACCGCCCGCTCAACTCAGAGCAGGCAGAAATCGCCCGCTGACATTCTCTTTGGTCGCGGCTCGGGCCGCCCCCGTATCATAATTCTCCCCCAGGGGAGATTCAGTAAACCCCGGGATGACGAAAGGAAGCCTCAACGAGGCGGCTCCACGTCATCCCGGGGTCTCTTGTGTTCAGGTCATCGGGCGGGGAGGAAAACAAAGACAGGATGAGCCGTCTGCCACGGCCCACCCTGTCGGGATGTGAATATGCAGGTATGTTATTTGACGCGGAACTTCAGAGTGGAGTTGCCTGAGGCGTTCCTGGCCACACCGATGTAGATGCCGCCGGCGAGGCTGCCGGTGGTGACCTTGTCGTTTCCGGCAAGCACTTTCACGCCTGACACGTTGTAGACCTCGATTGAAGAGCCTTCGGCGCTGAGCGCGCTGCCGTCGAATGTGAGGGCAGCGGTATCGTTGGCGACCACCTGTGAGAGGCCGCTCATGGGCAGCACAGTGATATGACACTTGGCGGTCTGTCCCTGGATGCTGACAGTGATGTCGCTCTCTCCGGCCGCGAGACCCTTGACAACCAGGAGAAGGCCGTCATCGGCAAGGAACATGTCGGTCATCTCGATGACTGACTCGTCATAGTCGCAGGTGAAATCCTCGAAGAGGCTTTCGGAGATTTCCGTGCCGTAGATGGTCACGTTGACCGCCACCTCTTCATCTACCTCGACCGAGGCTGACTGGGGATTGATGACCATGAGTATGCTCTCGAAATAGAGCGCGGGAGATGCGGCGGATGTAAGGGCCCAGGGTGACTCGGCGTCATATCCGTAGGGGAAGCCAAGCTGCTCCTTGAAGAAGTCGAGGCCAAGCTCGGAAGCGTCGACCGACTTTCCCTCGGTGGTGTCGGGTTCATCGGCAATCGCGCTCTCGACCACGGGGAGGGTCGAGATGACATAGTTGTTACGGATGCTCTTGTCTGCGGGGAAAGGTTCGCCGTAGATGGGTTCCCATGTGGTTTGGTCGTAATCCTCCTCCTCGGCGTAGTTGGCGCGGGTGTAGCCCACCACGCGGTGAACGGTGTTGTTCTCGGCGGGATAAGCTCCCTCCACAGCCTCTGGGGCGGTGATGGAGGTGAGGTTGATGAAGTTGCCATGGATGACGGGTGTCACCTCTGCGCCATCCTCCTCGACGGAGAAGTTGAAGTATGAGCCGGCGATACCGCCAACTTTTGCGCCACCTCCCCAACGGAGGTTTTCAGTGGCGGTGAGTGTGCCCTCCACATGGTTGTTGGTGAAAGGCACCATGGCCGCTGTCCCGACGATGCCGCCGATGGTGTTCTTTCCGGTGATGTCGGCCTTGACGTGGCAGTTCACAGCGCCGTTGCCGTAGCTGCCCACTGAGCCGAGGATGCCGCCCACCTCGGAGCCGCCGGCGATGGTTCCGGAGAACGCGCAGGCCGACACGGAGGAGCTGGTGGTGGTGGAGTTGACGATGCCGCCCACGCTGCTCTCCGGGGCATTGATGCTGCCGTCAAACGAGCATGCGCTGATTGAGCTGTATGAAACGGCGGTTCCGACGATGCCGCCCACATCCTCGGTGGCGTCTACGGTTGAGTTGTAGATGTGGACGTTTGTCACCATTCCCGACGCGAGACGGCCCACGAGCAGTCCCTGGTTGTCGTTGGTGGCGGTCAGTGAGGCATTGTAGAGTTTCAGGTCTTTCACGATGCCCTTGGTGGGGAGTCCTTCCTCAGACGCGTCACCGGTGACGGAGGGGATGAGGGCCATCCCGTCAAGGGTGAGGTTGCTGATGAGGTGGCCCCGGCCGTCGAGGTTTCCGGTGAAAGTAAAGCTGGAGGGGGCCACCACGGTGCCGTCGGCATCGATGTCGGCCACCACGGCGTAGCAAGCAGAGGGAGCAGACTTGATCTGCATGAGGCCGCCGACGGTGGAAATCTCATAGGGATTCTCGGCTGTGCCGTCTCCGACTTCGAAGAGGGTCAGCGGGAGGTCATAGTAGGTTGTGGTGTACAGCCAGTTGCCGGGGATGCGGTTTACATATATCACGGCGAGTTTGGGATTCTCCCCGCTGGGGTTTATCAGTGACACCGAGGTGATTTGCCCCTTCTCGTCATCCGGGCCAAGGTTGAGCAGGGTGCCCTTGTCGGGGTTGGCGCTGATCACCGAGAACTCCTCCTGGTTGCCGGAGCCGGTCTCGAAGCGGCGTTTCATCGACACCATGTAGTCGTGGTCGGCGTCGAGGTTGAAGAGATAGGGGTTGAACACTTCGGCTGCGGAATATATGCTGGCGTAGTCGATGCGCTGCCCCATGTTTATGTCATCTACCTTGACAATATCGCCTTCGGGGGATGCGAACACGACATATACATGGCAGTCGTCGTTGTCATCCGAGAATCCCTTGCTCTGGGGGATGGTGTAGAGGTATGAATCGCCCGAGGGGATGCGGTTGACAAGCGTGTTCATGTTGTAGAGGGTGCTTCCATCATTGAAGGCGTAGGGGATGGTGTTCTCCACGGTGCCGTCAAGGATGTTGACAAACTGGAAGGTGTATGTGTCATCGTCGCTCTTTATGAACATCACCTGGGGCGCGTGGCCTGGAATGTCGGCCATGAAATATCCACCCTCGGTGCCATGTGTGATGTCATATTTTTTGGTCGCGGTGACATTCTCTCCTTTCTTTGCTCCGTCATAGACCTCGTAGTCATAGAGGTATGAGTCGCCTCCCTGCTGTGAATGGGCGCGGGTCACATAGAGCAGCGGGGTGCCGTCAGTGTTGCGGGCCATGTCGATGTCGCCGTCATACATGAATGTGCCGACATAGAGGAAGCAGAGGTTGTCGTCTGACGCGTCGAGCGGCAGGCGGGTAGTGCTGTAATGGTCGATGGTCGACGCGAACGAGCTTGCCGGGGCATAGATGTCGACAATCAGCTCATTGTCAGGGGTGGGTGTTTCGACGGTGTAATCATACGGGTCGAGATACCAGCTGTATTTCAGTCGGTTCACAGAGAAATAGGGAATGCCGTCTTTCTGGGTGGCCAGGAAAGGGACTGCGTCGACTCCGGCGAGGGTCACACCAGGAATCCTGAGGTCGAGCACCGGCGATATGCCTCCCGAGTATCCGGCTTTCTTGTAAGTCACGAAACGGTAGTCCATCACGTTGGGCACATCCCCGACCATCGGGGTCTCGGTGTCATCCTCGGTGTGGAATGTGATGTAGAAGTTCTCGCTCCATTCATCCTGGGATGTGTTTATGGCCGAGACATAATATCCGTCAACGGCCTGTATGCACTCTGAGGTCGCTCCTTCGGCGAGGTCTTTGACAGAATACACACAGGTCCGGTAGTTGTTGGAATAGTAGGTGGTGTTGGTGGCCACGTCGACCATCACCTCGTAATATGTGTCATAGTTGAAGAACTTCTGGGTGATGGTCGGACCGATGCTGACTTGCGCCACACGGGTCTCATCCTCCTGGAGTTCGATGTTGTCACGCACAGAGCCGATTTTCGAAAAAGTGGCGTCATAGATGTCAAAGCTGAATCCGGAAATCTGACCGTCGGTATAGATGTAATCACCGGTGTAATACCAAGTCTCATTCTTCGGACCGTCAAGATAGCCGATCAGAGGCGCCGAGGGGAGGAGGTTCTCGGCCAGGCTTCTGAATGCACCGACATTGATGTCGTCCCCGCCGTTGTCCTTGAAATCGGTGATTGCGGGAGCGAAGAGCCGCGAATTGGCCTGCTCGGCCCTTGACTTGGGCGCGAACGGGAAGAGTTCGGCTCCTTTTTTAGTGGCGTCGACACGTGGGTTCGCCGCCAGAGCCGGTAGCGCCAGTGAGGCGCTGACGGCTGCAATAAGGATTTTCTTCATAATAACACTTTATAATGATTGGCCGCTTGCAGGTATGAGGGTGAATTCCTCAAGAGACCATAATTGATTGAAACCGATAATGATTATGAGTGTAAAACGTTGGTGCTTATGGCGGAGTTATTGTGAAAGATATAAACCGACGCACAAAACGATAAGGATTAAAACTTCAATCCTCTGCAAAGTTATACTTTTTTTCACAAATCTCAAAATAATTATACAATAAACAAATGGCAGGTCAGATGTGGTATCCACCCGCTGAGTGGTCTTGGCGTATGGTAGAGACATGGGCGGGTCATCATGTGATGCCACACCGTGTCTGGAGGGTTGAAGGTTCAATGATTGAAAGGCAATGACAAGGAGGCGGCAGGCGCGGGGCATTGTCTCACTCTTTTTTGGTGGTTTGGTGGGATTTGCGTAACTTTGCGCTTATTATTGTCAATTCCGACCATGAATATTTCATACAACTGGTTAAAAGAATATATCGACTTCGACCTCTCGCCGGCCGAACTGACCCAGGCGCTGACATCGCTGGGGCTGGAGTGTGACGCCTTCGAGGAGGTGGAGTCAATCCGCGGCGGCCTGCGCGGGGTAGTCATCGGCAAAGTTCTCACCTGCGAGGAGCATCCCAACAGCGACCATCTGCACATCACCACCGTAGACCTCGGAGGCGAGGCCCCGGTGCAGATCGTGTGTGGCGCGCCCAATGTGGCCGCCGGACAGACTGTGGTCGTCGCCACCGTGGGGGCCACCCTCTATCCCGCCGGAGAGGAGAAGGGTTTCCAGATCAAGAAATCAAAAATCCGTGGCGTGGAGTCGCTCGGCATGATATGCGCCGAGGATGAAATCGGAGTAGGGGAGTCACATGACGGCATCATCGTCATCGACCGCGAGGTTGCCCCCGGCACCCCCGCCGCCGAGTTTTACGGGCTGACCTCAGACTACGTGCTGGAGGTTGACCTGACCCCCAACCGCATAGACGGCGCGAGCCACTACGGCGTGGCCCGCGACCTCAACGCATACCTCACCCGCCATCTCAAGGATGGCAACCTGCGCCGCCCGACGGTCGACGGTTTCACGCTCGACAGCCCCGAGGGGGGAGTCACAGTGGAGGTCGACGACATCCATGGCGCGCCCCGCTACTCGGGCGTGACGATAAAGGGGGTGAAGGTGGCCGAGTCACCCAAGTGGCTCCGCGACAAGCTCGCGGCCATCGGCATGCACCCCATCAACAACGTAGTCGACATCACCAACTACATCCTCCACGGAATGGGGCAGCCGCTCCATTGCTTCGACCTGGCCAAAATCCAGGGTGGGAAAATCGTGGTCAGGACCTGCCCGTCAGGCACCAGGTTCACCACCCTCGACGGCGTGGAGCGTGAGCTTGACCAGGCCGACCTGATGATATGCGACGCCGAGAAGCCGATGTGTATCGCCGGCGTGTTCGGCGGTCTCGATTCGGGTGTCACCGCGCAGACCACCGACATCTTCCTCGAGAGCGCCTGCTTCAACCCCACCCGTGTGCGCAAGACAGCCCGCCGCCACGGTCTCTCGACCGACGCGTCGTTCCGCTACGAACGCGGCTGCGACATCAATGCCACCATCTACTGTCTCAAGCTCGCCGCCCTTATGGTCAAGGAGCTGGCAGGGGGCGAGATCACCGGCCCCGTGGTCGACATCTACCCCGCTCCGGTCGAGTGCTTCCCCGTGGAGCTTTCCTACCAGTACCTGCGCGGACTTGTCGGCAAGGAAATCACCAACGCCGAAATTAACGCCATACTCCGTTCGCTCGAAATCGAGGTGGCGGCGATGACCGACGCTGACGGTCAGCCCGTCGGCGATGAGGCCCGCGCAGCCATGGCATCCCTCAAGGTGCCTACCTACCGTTTCGACGTGCGCCGTCCCTGCGACATCGTGGAGGAGGTGTTGCGCGTCTACGGCTACAACAACGTGGAGTATTCCACCACGGTCCACTCCTCGCTCCAGTTCAAGAGCCTGGCCGACCAGGCCGACGACCTGCGCCGCCTCATCTCGGAGCAGCTCACCGCCCTCGGATTCAACGAGATTCTCAACAACTCCCTGACCTCGGGAGGATATTACGCCGGACTGACAAGCTATCCCGCCGAAAACTGTGTCAAGCTCCTCAACCCGCTCAGCACCGACCTTGACGTGATGCGCCAGACACTCCTTTTCGGAGGCCTGGAGTCAATCGCCCACAATGTCAACCGCCGCAGCGCCGACCTGGCCATGTATGAGTTCGGACAGGTCTATCGCCTCGACCCCGCAGCCGCCTCCACCGCCGAGGCTCCGCTCGCCCCGTTCGGCGAGAAGGGACGCGTCGCGCTGTGGCTAACCGGCAACCTGCGCCGCGCCAACTGGGCCCGTCAGGCCGAAGAGGCCACATACTTCGACCTCAAGGCATGCGTGGCCAACATCCTGGCTCGCCTCGGCCTGGCCAATGACGGCCTGCGCCTCGAGACCCTTGCGGGCGACGCAGTCCCCGACATCTTCGCCGCCGCCCAGGCCGTGAAGACCCGTTCGGGTAAGCTCCTGGGCCATCTGGGCATCCTCTCGCGCAAGCTGCTGGCCGCCGCCGACATCAAGCAGGAGGTTGTCTATGCCGAGCTTGAATGGGACGAGCTGGTGAAGATGGCCGTCAAGGCCAAGGTGGAGTTCATCCCCCTGCCCAAGACCCAGCCTGTCAAGCGCGACCTCGCCCTGCTGGTCGACACCTCGGTGACCATGGCGCGAATCGAGGAGACCGTCCGCCAGGCCGAGCGCAAACTGCTGCGCGACATCGAGCTTTTCGATGTCTACGAGGGGAAGAACCTCCCCACCGGGAAGAAGAGCTACGCCATCTCGATGACCCTCCAGGATGACGAGAAGACCCTGCAGGAGAAGCAAATTGACAACTCCATGAACCGCATCATCGACGCGCTGAAGAAAAACCTCGGCGCCGAGCTGCGTTAAACTCCAGAAAATACAATCCAAATCAATAATCGCCGTCACGGCGGCATCCAAGATAAAAACCACAAATGGGAAGAGCATTTGAATACCGCAAGGCCCGCAAGCTCAAACGCTGGGGCAACATGTCGAAAACATTTACCCGCATAGGCAAGGAAATCACCATCGCCGTGAAGGCTTCCGGGCCCGACCCCGCCAACAACCCCCGCCTGCGTGCGCTGCTCCAGAACGCGCGTGCCGAGAACATGCCCAAGGACACCGTCGAGCGCGCCATCAAGAAGGCCACCGACAAGGACGCCAAGGACTACAAGGAGCTGACCTACGAGGGATACGGACCCCACGGCATCGCCATTTTCGTGGAGGCGGCCACCGACAACAACACCCGCACCGTGGCCAACGTGCGCTCTTACTTCACCAAGCATGGCGGAAGCCTCGGCACACAGGGCTCGCTGACATTCCTCTTCGACCACAAGGCTGTGCTGAAAATCCAGGCCAAGCCTGATGTGGAGCTTGAGGAGCTCGAGCTGGAACTCATCGACTGCGGCGTGGAGGAACTTGAGGCCGACGACGAGGGAGCGGTGGTACTCACAGGTGCGTTCGAGGATTACGCCAATATCCAGAAATACCTTGAGGAGAACGGCTACGAAATCCTCTCCACCGAGTTTGTGCGCGTCCCCAACGATGTCAAGGAACTCACCGCCGAGCAGCGCGAGGGCATCGAGAAGCTCCTCGAGAAGCTTGAGGAGGATGACGACGTGACCCAGGTCTTCCACAACATGAAGGAGGAAGACACCGAGGAATAATCCCCCTTGCCCCCGACATCCCACACTCTTATTATGGAGTAGGTCTCACGCAGATTTCACGCTGATACGCGGATTTCTCGCGGATTGAATTTGGATTCAGGGGGAGGTCTCACAGATTACACAGATTACACAGATTACACAGATGCCATCCGGGACGAAAATCCATCCGGATGGCATCTGTGTAATCTGTGTAATCTGTGAGACCCCTTTAATAATCTTGATTAATCTTGCTCCTTTCTATAATAATCTGCGGGAAATCCGCGTATCTGCGGAATCTGCGTGAGACCCGCCGGGAGCGAAGCGGCCTGCGAGGGAGTGGGCCAGTAGATGGTTGGGATTAGCGAAAAAAGTATTAACTTTGTATTCATGATAAAAGAGTTTCTCTCCGGTGCCTGGCGTTGGACCAGGCGTTACATAACGCTGCCGCTGCTGATAGCGGTGGCCTACATCGTGTTTGTGTTGTTCTTCAACGAGAACTCCTACTTCAAGAGCATGGAGTACCAACAGGAAATCGACCGCCTGGAGGCCGAAATCAAGGAGAACAATGACACGATGGTCTATTACCACCGTCTCAACACCTCGCTGTCGTCAAGCCCCGAGGAGCTGGAGCGCATAGTCCGCGAACAATACCACATGCAGCGTCCCAACGAGGATGTGTATGTCATAGAATAAGACTGAGTCATGAGCAAGAACAATCCTAAACAGCCCCGATACACCCTGGAGGAGCTTCAGGGGAAGGCCCCATCTACCGCCATGGTGATTCTCGCCACGGTAGGACTGCTGACAATCGCCCTCGGCACATTGTTGCCGATCTTCGGCGTCAAGCTTGGCCCGCAGGCCGTGGGGTGGTGGAAATATGTGTATGCCGCCGGGGCGCTGTGTTTCCTCGTGGGGAAACTCTTCTCCCCCTACACCGGGACGCATCCCCGGGTGAAGCGTCTCTACCGCATAGAGTCGTGGAGCGCGGTGTTTTTCTGCGTGGCGGCGTTTTTCCTCTTCTGGGGGACAGACACGCTGCGTGATGTCTGGGCGTTCACCCTGGCGGGTGGCGCGCTGCTGATTTTCACCACGATCGCCATACCGCGTGTGATCAAGAAAGAACTAAAGCGTAACGACGGGGAATGAAGACAGCACTTATAGGATACGGCAAGATGGGGCATGCCGTTGAGAAAATCGCCCTCTCGCGTGGACATGAGATTGTGTGTGTCATAGACTCGGGTGAGGAGGCCAAATTCTCCTCGCCGGAGTTTCTCTCGGCCGATGTGGCCATTGAGTTCACCACCCCCTCGACGGCGGTGGACAACTTCCGTCGTGTCATCGGGGCGGGAATCCCCCTGGTCTCAGGCACCACGGCTTGGCTCGACCGCCTCGACGAGGTGAAAGCCATGCTCAAGGATGCCCCGCAGGGGCTTTTCTGGACCTCCAACTTCTCAATCGGGGTGGCCCTCTTCAAGAAAATCATATCGCAGGCCACCGCCCTGATGGACGGTTACCCCGAGTACCGCCCGGCGATGAAGGAAATCCACCATATCCACAAGCTCGACCATCCGTCGGGCACAGCCGTCTCAACGGCTGAGACCCTTATCGCGGCCTCCTCCTCAATCACCCGTTGGACGGAGGATGAGGCTGAGGCTGCCGCCGATTCGTCGGCGCTGCTCATCGGCCATGAGCGGGAGGGGGAGGTGCCGGGCACCCATATCGTCACCTGGACATCGCCGGTAGATGCCATCACCGTCGAGCATCGCGCGTTCTCGCGCGAGGGCTTCGCCTTCGGGGCTGTGAAGGCCGCTGAATGGATGGTGGCCAACCATCCCCGTGGCCTCCTCTCGATGCCCGACCTGCTGGGCTTCTGAAATCCGCAGATACGCAGATTAATCGCAGATAATATGGGTCGCTTCGCTCCCGGGGAGGTCTCGCAGATTTCACAGATTCCACAGATTGAAGTCGCTTCGTCCCCAATAGGATTTAAAGGATTGATACAGATTCCCATGACTGTGATTCTATGATTGAGATTGATGACACGGATTTAAACAGCTTGACGGTGAATCCGTAGGATTCATTAATTATTAGCCCCGGGTTGGCGCGCGGGAGTCCCTTGTGGGCGACCAAGCGGTAACCCGGGGTTGTTGTCATCAGGCGTAGGATTCTGAAAGAATCTTTTATAGATGTCGCCTTGTGAAGGTGAGGTGTTGTCATCCGGATGGCCTCTGTGTAATCTGTGAAATCTGTGAGCCAATCCCCATAATCCCGATAAATCTTATTTCATCCAAATCATCCGCAGATACGCAAGATTTGTCGCAGATAATATGGGTCGTTTCGTTTTCGAGGAATTTTGTGGCTGTTTGTTTGGTGGTTTGGTGTATTTGTTGTAATTTTGCCGCTGTTTTAGGAAATGGATTGGCAAAAGGATAAAACGGCCAATCTGATGGTAAACTACAATTTCAAGGTTCTTCACTATGAATGCATCAGAATTCATGGCCGAATTAGGCCGACGATTCCCCAACGAACCCGAGTATCTCCAGGCTGTGGAGGAGGTGGTCACCTCGATTGAGGATGTGTATAACGAATATCCAGCCTTTGAGCGTCACAACCTTATCGAACGGCTCTGCATGCCCGACAGGGTGGTGTCGTTCAGGGTCAGCTGGGTGGATGACAAGGGGCGTGTGCGCAACAACATGGGTTACCGTGTGCAGCACAACAATGCCATCGGCCCTTACAAGGGGGGCATACGCTTTCATTCGTCGGTCAACCTCTCGATTCTTAAATTCCTCGGATTCGAGCAGACATTCAAGAACTCCCTTACCACCCTGGCTATGGGCGGCGCAAAAGGTGGTTCCGACTTCTCCCCCCGTGGCAAGAGCGACATGGAGGTGATGCGCTTCTGCCAGGCATTCATCACCGAGCTTTATCGCAACCTCGGCCCTGAGACAGATGTCCCTGCGGGGGATATCGGTGTAGGAGGCCGCGAAGTAGGGTATATGTTCGGATGGTACAAGAAGATGACCCGTGAGTTCACCGGCACATTCACCGGCAAGGGTATGGATTTCGGCGGCTCGCTGATGCGTCCCGAGGCCACCGGCTACGGCAATGTGTATTTCCTTCTCAACATGCTCGCCACCAAGGGTATTGACATCAAGGGGAAACGTGTGGCCATCTCCGGGTCGGGCAATGTGGCCCTCTACACCGCCAAGAAGCTGCTTGAGCTGGGCGCGGTGCCGGTGTCGATGAGCGACTCCGACGGCTCGATATACCTGCCCGAAGGGATGACCGGAGAGCAGTTTGACCGCATCTTTGAACTGAAGATGGCCTACCGCGGCCGCATCCGCGAGTTTGCCGACGAGACCGAGGGATGTCAGTATTTTCCCGGCGAACGTCCCTGGAAGCATGTCAAGTGTGACATCGCCATGCCGTCGGCCACCCAGAACGAGATTGACGGCGATGACGCTCGCGCGCTGCTCGCCCAGGGCTGTCTGGCCGTCAGCGAAGGGGCCAACATGCCCTCCACCCGCGAGGCTGTGCATGAGTTCCTGAAGGCCCGCATCCTTTACGCGCCGGGCAAGGCCGCCAATGCCGGGGGTGTCTCCGTGTCAGGCCTGGAGATGGCCCAGAACGCCCAGATGCTTTCCTGGACCGCCGAGGAGGTCGATGACAGGCTGCGCTCGATAATGAAAGATATCCACAGCCAGTGTGAGGCTTATGGCCGTGAGGCCGACGGCTACATCAACTATGTGAAGGGAGCCAACACGGCGGGCTTCATGAAGGTGGCCCGCGCGATGGTTGCCGAGGGGATATACTGACCCGATTCCCGGCCTGAGCGGCAAAGGGCCCACACACGGTGGCCCGGAATGAGACAGGGGCGTCGATGGTCATCGACGCCCCTGCG
>ERZ778504.896-NODE-896-length-25967-cov-7.866433_pt1 | contig 25967 bp, 27 predicted proteins | sample MGYA00510046_ERZ778504 | MGnify/ENA primary metagenome ERZ778504 (study PRJEB29527, sample SAMN07138964) | mouse gut metagenome | material: feces | host: mouse | place: China:Nanjing | collected 2016-01-25 ...
ATCGTTGTATGAGTAAGAAAATTGTTGTTATTACAGGAAGCCCGCGTAAAAATGGCAACAGTTCTGCCATGACGGAAGCGTTTATCAAGGCCGCCAAGGAGAAAGGGCATACCGTAACCCGTTTTGATGCCGCCTTGAAAAAAGTGGGTGGATGCCGTGCCTGCGAAACCTGCTTTTCCACGGGGAAAGCCTGCACCTTTGATGATGACTTCAATACGATAGCGCCAGCTATTCTGGTGGCAGATGCCCTTGTGTTCACTATGCCGGTCTATTGGTATTCTATTCCGGCACAGATTAAGGGGGTTATTGACCGGATTTTCTCTTTCGTAGTAGGCGGTAAAGATATTTCCGGCAAAGAGTGTGCGCTGATTGCCTGCTGTGAGGAAGATGATATGTCAGTCATGGATGGGGTTCGTATCCCCATGGAGCGCATGTGTGCTTTGAACAAATGGAAGATGGTTGGCGAGGTTCTGATTCCCGGTGTTCTGAATGTAGGTGACATTGACAGGACGGATGGCTGCAAAAAGGCGGCGGCTTTAGCTGACGAGATTTAGGGAGAGGAATATGAGTAAGAAGATTGTGATTCTGAATGGGAGTCCCAGAAAAGCGGGGAATACTGCGGCTTTGACAGCACAATTTACGAAAGGCGCAAAAGAAGCGGGAAACACGGTTACGGAATTTTTCCTTGACGGTATGGATATCCATGGCTGCAAGGGCTGCTTTGGGGGCAAAAGCAGCAGGGAATGCCCTTGTGTCCAAAGAGATGATATGGATAAAATTTATCCGGCAGTGAAAGAATGCGATGTGATTGTACTCGCCACACCGTTGTATTACTGGAATATGAGCGGCCAGATCAGAACGGCTATCGACCGCCTGTTTGCATTGGAGGAAGGCGATGGGAATCTCCTGCGAGGGCATGGCAGGGCTTCGGCATTGCTTATGGCTGCGGAAGGAAATGGCTTTGAAGATGTGCTTCTTTACTATGATCATTTGATGGAGCATCTGAAATGGGAAAACCTTGGTCATGTCCTTGCCGGAGGGAATGGGTATGTGGGTGACATTGAAGGGAAACCAGAACTTCAAAAAGCCTACGAGCTTGGAAAATCAATTCAATAAAAAGAAATAAACACTATGAATAAAGTTAATTGCCTATGCGATGGCAAAGACTCCTTACAGCGGGGAAATGGTACGGAACAATAAAAAAGTTATTCTTACAATCCCTGGTGCAGAAATGGCCGAAGCAGTGATGGGCTGCGGCAGCACTACAGACTGTGATACGGATAAAGCCGCCAGGCTTGGAATTGAGCTTACAGAAGTAGAGCGCAGTGATATTACATGGGATTTTTAGAACTGGCGGCTGCAGGATATCCGGTTCGTTCGTATTCAGATTGTCCGATTGAGACGGAAAAGATTTTGAAAGCCGGGCAACTCGCACCGACAGCGGTTAATTTCCAGCCGAAGAAAATCTATGTATTAAAAAGCAAAGTTTTCAACGAGAAGCTGTTGCACAGGCTTGTGGATTACGCAACGGTCTATCCGGACGGCAGGGTGGTATTCACTTTCCGCAACGGAGTGGAAATCGGGGTGAAGATTTAAAGAAAGTAGCGGCCGGAACATCGGGTTTGTGCCAGATGCCTCCGGCCGCTTTTTCTGTGTGTGGAAATATAGTTTACAGTGTATGGAAATTTGTGAAGAGTTGAGGTATAATTCTGATGCTGTGAGAGAACGGCAATTGGTAGTTGTGGAGGTGGAAAATGGAATTTTCAAAAGATGGATTGACAAAATCTCTTTTTGTTATAAAATAGTTCTAAAAAGAACAAAAAGGAGAATGCAATGATTCCATTAAATCCATGGGAACATCAAAATGCAATCAAGGCGCTTTATTCAAAATGTGTGGAAGGGGTCTGTGTAAAACATAACATTACCCGAATGGAATTGGACATCCTTCTCTTTTTAGCCAATAATCCATGTTTTGATACAGCAACAGATATTATTGAGGTCAGGTATCTGTCAAAATCCCAGGTATCGTCTTCCATAAAACTTCTGGAACAGTGCGGTTATATAAGAAAAGAGTATTTGAAATGCAACCGTAAGACAGCACATTTGAGGATATGCAAAGGGGCTGTGGACATCATCCATGATGGGCAGGCCGCGCAGGAGGAATTTATTTCAATCATGCTGAATGGTTTTTCACGGGAGGAAATTGACAGCATAAAAAAACAAAATGACCGTATCCTGCGCAATATAAATACGTATCTGAAAAGGAAGGAGGCAGAATAATGTTAAAATTTTTCATTTGTTTTATTGCAGGAATTGGAGCCGGGCTCGGAACGGGGTTTGCGGGGATGAGCGCCGCCGCTGTAATCAGTCCTATGCTGATTACTTTTCTGGGGCTTCCGGCATATGAGGCAGTCGGCATTGCACTGGCGAGTGATGTTCTTGCAAGTGCCATAAGCGCATACACTTATGGGAAAAATAAAAACCTTGATATTCGAAATGGCCTGGTAATGATGGTGACCGTTCTGATTTTTACATTGGTGGGGAGCTTTGCCGCAAGCCGCGTTCCGAATACCACTATGGGCAGTTTCTCCGTATTCATGACACTGATCCTCGGGATCAAATTCATCGTAAAGCCTGTTATGGCGACAAAAGAATCCATGCAGGCGGTCAGCGGAAAAAAGCGTATCATACAGTCAGTTGCCAGCGGAATAGTTGTCGGGTTTATCTGCGGTTTTGTAGGTGCGGGCGGCGGAATGATGATGCTTCTGCTCTTGACCAGCCTGTTAGGGTATGAATTGAAGACTGCTGTTGGGACAAGTGTGTTTATCATGGCTTTTACGGCCTTTACAGGCGCCGCCAGTCATTTTGCCATAGGCGGTATACCGGATGTATGGTGCCTGCTGTTCTGTGTGGCATCCACACTGCTCTGGGCGAGGATTGCCGCCAAATTCGCAAATAAAGCCAGCGCAGCGACATTAAACCGTGCAACCGGCATTGTGCTGGCTGTTTTGGGAGTGGTCATCCTGACAGTGAATTACTTGAAATAATGAAATCAGAAACCTGCCGTTTAAACCATTCGGCAGGTTTCTGATTACAGCCAGTTATCAGCACCGGGTTGATTCGTTTGTTCCGATTGAGGAAGTTGCAGGTGTCATGCAGGAACTGATGCAGGAGGGAAAAATTACGCACTGGGGACTATCGGAAGCTGACGAAGAAACGATACGCCGCGCCCATGCGGTCTGTCCGGTAACCAGTTTGCGCTTATCAGCGGCACTGGCGTACCGGAACCGACGTTAAAGATAGCCGAAGGCCTAAAGGCGCGGGGCGTATGCGATGCCCATGACAGGGGGCATGGACGCACGCATCCATCGGCAGGATTTTGGAGAACCATAATTATCTCGGCACGGAATACTACCCGCAGATCATAGACAGGGAATTGTTTGACCGGGTGCAGGAACGCAGGGAACAGATACGGGTGGAAAAAGGAAAGGGATGCCACAGACCGGGCAGGGACGAGAGAATCCTGTTCGGCGGCGTCATAACCTGAGGAGAGTGCGGGAAAACCTACAGCCATATCCAGCCTCATAACAAAACAAGAAGCGGCGGGAAGGCGAAGTGGAATTTCCTGCGCCGGCGGGCGGGTCGGACATCATGGCGCTTATTTACGAGAGGGCGCAGGAGCGATACCGCAGAAGTGATATTTCTGAACGGAAGCAGCATCAGAACAGGACACCGGTAAAACTATGGAAAGGTAAAAAATGTTTGAAACTGACAAATAGCTGAAGAACATTATATCAAAGACATGTATTAGTATTACATAAAATTATTTAAGAAATAATTTATTGAAAAGCATTAAAACTTAAAGTATGATAGAAGAAAATAGGAGGAGGGATTGAATGACACGAATCAAGGAAAAGGCAGTAGAAATGATTCAACGTATGCCAGATGATGATATGTTTTATGTAATCAATATCCTTCAGAATTTGGAAGAAATGACAGCAAAGAAAGATACCGAAAAAGAACAGGCCATGGCAGCATTTCAGGATATACTGAAGTATAGAGGAAGACTGCCAGAAGACTTCGATGCGGATAAGGAACTGGCAGAGGCAATGGAGGAGAAGTACGGTAATCTTGGTTGATACAAATATTCTTATGGATGTTATTGCCAGTCGAGAGCCGTATGATGAGTATGAAAAGAGGATATTGGAGAAATGTGCCAAAAAGGAAGTGACAGGCATTATGGCGGCTCATAGTATTCCTGATTTGTTTTATATCCTTAGAAAAGATTTCAGTCAGGAAGAAAGGCGTGCCTCGCTAAAGGATTTATGTTCCATATTCCGCATCTCCGATCTGAATACGAAGAAGATAATGGCAGCGTTGAATAATGATAAGTTTATTGATTCTGAAGATTGTTTGCAGGAGCAGTGCGCGGTAGAAGAGGTAGCAGATTACATTGTGACTAGAAATCCAGATGATTTTATAGAATCAAGAGTAAAAGTTATTCAGCCGGATGAATTGGTGAGTCTTTTTTAGGTTTAGTCATAATGGTATAAAGTATGATAAGAGGATGGAATCGGAAACTTTATAATGGGTTCGTATGAGTACAGGTGATAACAAAGAAGCAGCAGGTCCACGGGCCTGCTTTTTGCCATTAAATATGAAGATTGATGAAATTGGACAGATTTACCGGAACGTCCTGCGCGAAAAAGAGGGCGGGCTCTTACGGTTTCGAAACATTTATCAGTTTTCGCAGATTGACGAGCTGATGGAGGAGCTGACTGGCTGGATGATCGGATTTCACGAAAAGATTGACACGGAGTATAGGAAGAATATGCAGATGGGCGTGTGAGGCGCAGGGCAGCGGAGGGGGATTGTTATAAAGATATGGGCGAAAAGGATTTTCAAGGAGGACAGGGAGCAATGGCAGGACGGAAAGTGACGATTAAGGATGTGGCGAGGGAGGCCGGTGTCTCGATCTCCACAGTTTCCAATGCGCTCAATGGTGTGGACGTGCTCCGCCCGGATACTAAAAGACACATTCTTGAAGTGGCAGAGCGCATGAATTATGTGCCCAATCTCAACGGCAGAAATCTAAAGTCGCAGTTTACAAAGGTGATTGGTCTTTTTCTCACATCGATCAGAGGTGCGTACTATAATGTCCTGGTGGATTCCATCGATCAGGAGTGCAGGAAATATGGGTATGAACTGAATATCTTTGTCAGCGAGCGAGCCGAGAATATGATGGCAAATATTCTCGGCAAACGGGTTGACGGGGCGATCATCCTGAATAAGCATATTCAGGAAAAGGAAACACTCCTGTTTCAGAAAACACAGATGCCGGTTGTATTCATAGACAGGAAACAGCAGGGGGAAAAGATTGCCAGCGTTGTCTTTGACTCATACCACGAGGGCGAGATGGTGGCAGAATATCTGCTGGAACTGGGGCACCGCACATTTGCCTACGTGAATGGGGTATATGACAATTATGATAACTTACAGCGGTTGGAGGGTTTTCGTGCCGGGCTGGAACGGACAGGAATACGTCTATTGCAGAACTGTATCATAAATGGTGCATTTGAGAAAGAAACCGCGTACCATTCTATGAAAACGCTTATAAGAGAATCTAAAGAAATGGGAAAATCGCTGCCGGACGCAGTCTTTGCCGCAAACGACGTGAGTGCGATCGGCGCGGTGGAGGCGCTGACGGACAGTGGAATTCGGGTGCCCGGGAAGGTGAGCGTTGTAGGCTGTGATGACATCGAGATGGCGCGCATGGTGCGGCCGTCGCTCACTACAGTGCGGACTTCTTTTGAAAAGCAGGGGATGATGGCAGTCAAATATCTGATGGGAATGATTATGGGTGAACAAGAAGGCTGTATTGATGTCCTGCAGGGGAAAATTGTTGCAAGGGAGTCAACGTGTGCAAGGAACTGTTCAGATAAATGAACAGATTATTTCTGAACAGCGCCTATGGCCTGTGCAGGAGCGATAAAAAATAGTAGATTCTTTATAAAAACTGTATAAAGTTAAAAATATAGATTGTAAAAACGTTTTTATTGTGTTAATCTATTTCAAAATAAAAACGTTTTTATTTGGTTGGTTTCAAACACACTATAATGTGGCAAAAGTGAGGATTATGAATATGGAAGAGAAAAAAATTTCGTTTGAAGAACAGGTTTCGGTATTGTGCAGAAGGGCAGCCGCACAGGGCGCGGTTCTCCTGAAAAATGAAAACGCGGTTCTGCCGCTCTCCGCAGACGACAACGTGGCGGTGTTTGGGAGATGCCAGAAGGAGTATTACAGGAGCGGGACAGGCTCCGGCGGTGCGGTGAATGTCCCATACACGACGAATCTTGTGGACGGACTCCGCGGCAACGGCGTCCGCCTCAATGAAAAGCTGGCAGCGTGCTATGCAGAGTGGATCGCCGCGCATCCGTTTGACAATGGCGGAGGCGGCTGGGCGTGTGAGCCGTGGTGCCAGCAGGAAATGCCTGTGACGCAGGCGCTTGCGGCGGAGGCAGCTGCTGTCTCCAACAAGGCGGTCGTGGTGATTGGACGGACGGCAGGCGAGGACAAGGACAACGCGGCGGAGGAGGGCAGCTATTATCTGACCGGCGCAGAGCGGGAAATGCTCCGCTGTGTGTGCGACAGCTTCGAGCGTGTAATCGTGGTGCTGAATGTACCAAACATTATCGACATGGGCTTTGTGCAGGACAGCGCACATATCAGGGCGGTGGTGTACGCATGGCAGGGCGGCATGGAGGGCGGAAATGGCATAGCGGATGTCCTTGCAGGAAAAGAGGTCTTCCAGGGAAAACTGACTGACACCATCGCGCGGAAGATTACAGATTATCCATCCGACAGAAATCATGGCGGAAAGGAGAAAAATATATACCAGGAAGATATCTATGTAGGCTACCGATACTTTGAGACCTTCGCAAAGGATGCCGTGCTCTATCCGTTTGGGTATGGACTCTCCTACACGGAATTTGCCATATCGGACAGTGCGGTTACAGTGAGCGGAAGCGGTCCGGAGACCGTATTTGTATTTACATGCAAGGTGAAAAATACAGGCACACAGTACAGCGGACGCGAGACCGTGCAGCTGTATGTGGAGAAGCCTGCGGGCGGTATGGGAAGGCCCGCACGGGAGCTGGCCGGGTTTGCCAAGACGAGGAACCTTGGCTGCCAGGAGGAGCAAACGCTGCGGATCGAGGTTCCGGCGTACAGGCTTGCCTCATATGACGACATCGGTATCAGCGGATACAAAGACGCTTATGTGCTCGAGGCAGGCACATACTGCTTCCATGCAGGAACCAGCGTGCGTGACACAAAGCAGGTGCCTGTCGGCAAGGAGGCGGACTGGAAGCTTGCGGATACGGTTCTGGTCAGGCAGTGCGAGGAGGCGTTTGCGCCCATGGAAAATTTCGAGCGCATGCGCGCGGCAGGGGGAACGGACAGCACGCCGGTTCTGGTATATGAACCGGTTCCGACAAGGACGGTAGACTTGAAGGAGCGAATCGAATCCAGACTGCCTGCGCTCATTCCGTACACGGGAAATAAGGGACTGCTGTTAAAGGATGTGGCAGAGGGAAACTGTGCGATGGAGACATTTATCGCGCAGCTCTCCAAGGAGGATCTGGCGGCGATCGTGAGGGGAGAGGGCATGTGCAGCCTCAAGGTGACGCCGGGGACGGCTGCGGCGTTTGGCGGTGTGTCCGACAACCTGTTCAGGTTTGGCATTCCGGTGGCCTGCTGTGCGGACGGGCCGTCGGGAATCCGCATGGACAACGGTTCCCACGCCGCACAGGTTCCGATCGGGACACTGATTGCATGTACCTGGGATGAGACGCTTGCGGAGGAACTGTTTGCCTGTATCGGGGAGGAGATGATGCAGAATCAGGTTGACGCGCTGCTCGGGCCTGGCATCAACATTCACAGACACCCGCTCAACGGGCGGAACTTTGAGTATTTTTCGGAAGATCCCTTTGTGTCGGGCAGAATGGCTGCAGCAGTGGTGCGCGGAATCGGAAAAAAGGGCGTGCATGCCACGATCAAGCATTTTGCCTGCAACTCACAGGAGACAGGAAGGCATATTGTCAATGCGGTTGTCTCCCAGAGGGCGTTGCGGGAAATTTACCTGAAATCGTTTGAGATCGCGGTAAAAGAGGGCAATGCGCGGTCGGTGATGACCTCGTACAATCCTGTAAACGGGTTCTGGACAGCGTCGGCATATGACCTGAATACCACCATATTGAGAAAAGAATGGGAGTATGACGGCATTGTTATGACAGACTGGTGGGCGTGTATGAATGATGTCACAGAGGGCGGCGAGTGCTCCATGCTGCGCACTGCGGATATGGTCAGGGCGCAGAATGACATCTACATGGTGGTGAACAACAACGGCGCGGAGCTTAACTCCTACGGTGATGATACGATAGAGGCGCTTGGCATGGGAAGGCTTACCGTAGGGGAACTGCAGCGGTGCGCGATGAATATCTGTGGTTTCCTGATGCGGACACCGGCGTTTGGGCGGGAAGGAAACGGCGTGGTCAAGGTTCCGCTGATCAGGGCGCTCGATACAGACGCACACTGTGATAACGCGCTGGATGACAGCAGCAGGATTGTGTGGAATACCGCGGCGGAGGCAGAGAAAAGCTTTATGATAAAAACGGCGGGAAACTATGACGTGATCGCGCTGTTGAAGTCTGATGAGACGAACCAGGCGCAGTGCGTCTGCAAGGCGGTGCTGAACGGCGAGGAACTGGTCACCTTCCAGACCAACGGCACAAACGGAAGATGGATTCAGCAGAAGCTCCTGCGCGTTTGTTTGGAAGCGGGCAGTTACCGGATGAAAATATTGTTTCCAAAACCGGGCATGGTGATTGATTTCATGGAACTTAGGGCGTGTGCCGAAATCGAGTAGGAAGGGTCAAATGGCAGAAATACTCTTTATGGAAGCACGCTACAAAGCTTCAGTTCATGGCATCGCTGTGGAGCCCATCGGCATTCATGAAGACCAATGAAGAGATGAACCACGGCGGAAAATTAAAACAGGAATATTATTAGATGTGGGCGGATATGGTCGCGCGTTACATGAGCGCATGAATCTTGACTGATGATAGTGTGGCAGTGTCTGCCGGTTAAAAATAAAAGTCTTTATTTTGCTGTCCTTTTCCTTCATTTCTGGTATAATGGTTGCAGGAGTTTTGATATAATAAAATCATTTTCCGCCGGTTGCGATGACGCATCCAAAGAAGATACAAACAGAGGGACACTGGATGTTATAAAATATTTTTGGACGGAGTACAGAGATGAAAGAAAAGGTAAAGGAAATTCGCAGTAGCCAGGTAAATATAGCAGATGCATTCTGGTCACGGATGCAGGAAAAGGTAATTGATGTCGTCATCCCTTTTCAGGAGAAGGTTTTGAATGACGAGGTTTCCGGGGTAGAGAAAAGTCACGCCATTGAGAACTTCCGCATTGCAGCAGGGCTAAAAACAGGCGAGTTTTATGGGATGGTGTTTCAGGACAGTGATGTGGCAAAGTGGCTGGAAGGCGCTGCCTTTTCACTGTACAGTACAATCAGCGGTATGCAGTTTGATGGGAAGCAGTATTTCTATGCCAATCCATTGGAGTGTGAGCCGGGCGTGTCAGGAAAGCTGTTCGGATACAGGCATGCACTGCCCGTAAGGCCGGGGTGGTACGCCTGTGCATGCTGGAGGCATAATTAGCCATGAAAATTATGATGCTGATTCTGTCGGGCATGGCGCTGCTTACGCTGGTCATATTCCTTTTGTACCGTATTCTTGACGGTATCTATGACAGGCGGGTTGCGGCATACCAGAACAAGCTGTTGAAAAACGAGGTGGACGAGGTGCATAATATCTACCTCACAATGCGGGGATGGCGCCATGATTACCACAACCACATACAGTCGGTCAAGGCGTATCTGGCGATGAACAGCCTGGAGGAGGCGCGAGTGTATCTCGATGCGCTTGAGCAGGATTTGGACGATATCAATCTGCTGTTCAACACGGGAAATATCAATGCGGACGCGATACTGAACGCCAAGATATCCCTTGCCATCAAAAAGGGAATCCGGGTGGATTATAAGGCGACAGTTCCCAGGGCGCTTACAGTCTCGGACATTGACTTGTGCGTCGTCATAGGCAACCTGATAGACAATGCGGTGGAGGCGTGTGAGAAGGTCGCGTCCGAGAACCAGTTTATCCGTCTCTATATCGGCATCCTGCAAAAGCAGCTCTACCTGTCGGTCAGCAATGCGACGAATGAGGTCGCGCGAAAGCTTGACGAGCAGTATATCTCGACAAAGCGCGGCAACCATGGGCATGGGCTGAAACGAATCAACAAGATTGTGGACAAGTATGGCGGCTTCATCAACCGCAAAAACGAACCGGGTGTCTTTGTGACAGAGATTATGCTTCCGTTATAAAATTTCATTCTCCATTCATGCACAGATTTTTACCGTCTGTGCATTTTTTGTGCAGAATCAGGAAAAAGGTGATAGGATAACTGTATGGAATGGGAGGAGATGCCATGAAAAAGGATTCTTTGTGGAGCAATTACCGGTTTGCCTATACGCCGCTTCTGCGGCATAAGAAAAAGATTGTCCTGAGTACCGTTGCGGAGGCGGTGTTCTATGTCATTGTTCCGGTTGTGGGAATGACAATCACATCCATGATTATAGGAAGCCTTGAACAGGGCGTTTCTGTGTGGAAGCTTGTGGCGCGCATCCTGCTGGCATTTACGGGCTATGGTGTGCTGAACATGGTGAAGGGCTATCTGGATGCGCGCGGCAACAGTCAGTATATCGAGGTCCGGACGGAGCTGTTTATCATGGATCATATAAAAAAGGATCTGACAATCAGCATGGAGCAGTATGAGGATGCTGCGGTTCAGAAATTAAAGGAGAAAGCCAACGACTGCATGTGGGCAAATATGTGGGGCATAGAAGGTTTTTTCCGGCACAACAGCGATCTGTTAAAGAGTGTGCTGGGGCTGCTTCTTTACATGCTGCTTGTGGGTACCATGAACTGGAGGATTCTGCTGCTGCTTGTCGGGATATCGCTAGTCAGCGCTTCTGCGGCATACATGGTGACACGCCATTATGAAAAAATGCAGGATCCGCTATCGGAGCAGAACATGACAATGAACTATATCAACCGCGAGGTGGACGATGTGCAGGGCGGCAAGGACATCCGCATTTTCGGGCTGGGCAGCTGGATTATCGGAAAGTATGACAGGGCAATTAAAAACTGCCGCAGGCTCTACTTCCGGCTGGACATGTGGGAGTATGGCAGCAACATTCTGGATACGGTGCTGGATGGCGTCCGTGACATCACCTGCTATCTGTATCTGATTTTACAGCTTTCCCAGGGCATGCGGATTTCGGAGTTTGTGTTTTACCTGGGACTGGTCTCCGGTTTTTCCAGCTGGATTAGCATGATTAGCAAAAGTGTGGTCGCCGTAAAACAGGACAGCGACAGGATTTGCGACCTGCGCGCCTATCTCGGGCTGGCTGAGGATGCACCGTCGGGGAAAAAAGTGGACGGCGCAGAGATTGAAGTCGTGTTTGACCATGTCAGCTACCGTTATCAGGGGGCGGAGGAATACACGCTAAGGGATGTCAGTTTCCGGCTTGCGCCTGGGGAGAAGCTTGCCCTTGTCGGCATGAACGGCGCCGGCAAGACAACCGTTGTAAAGCTGATGTCGGGGCTGTATCTCCCGACATCGGGCGCGGTGTATGTGAACGGCATCAGCACGCGGGAGCTGGACAGGAATTCGTACTTTGCGAGACAGGCAGCCATTTTCCAGGAGCCGTTCCAGACATCGTACAGCATTGGTGAAAACATTGCACTGGCAGAGTCGTATGATGGGGATAAAATATGGGAGGTCCTGTCACGGGCGGGGCTTGACAAAAAGGTAAGAAGCCTTGACAGACAGCTGGAAACACATCTTGGAAAGGATATCGCGCCGGACGGCATTTCGCTTTCCGGCGGGGAATTGCAGAAGCTTCTGCTTGCGCGGGCGCTTTACAGGGATGCACCGCTTGTCATGCTCGACGAGCCAACGGCGGCGCTGGACGCGCTGGCAGAGACGGAGATTTATGAGAAATACCATACGCTGCTGCATAAAAAGAGCGTGCTCTTTATCTCGCACAGGCTTGCGTCCACACGGTTTTGCGACAGGATTATCCTGCTCGCGGACGGATGTATCCGGGAACAGGGGACACATGAGGAGCTGATGCGGCTGCAGGGCGCATACCATGAAATGTTCCAGGTGCAGGGCAGGTATTACGATGACCCTGCACTTGGATAGAGAATTTGGCAATTGCCTGGAGGGTGTATGACAAAGAAAAATATGACGATTCGGGAAATGTGGCATTATATCATTTTTCAGACAAAGGGCTACTGGACGATGAAGGCGGCAATTGTGCTCGGCGTGCTGGCTGCCGCCGCGCTTCCCTATGTGAACAATGTTTTTTATGCGGGGATTCTTGATCGGCTTGTGGCTTCGGCGTACGATGACGCGGCGCGCGTTGTGGTGTGGATGGTATCCGTGATTCTGGTCCTCAGGATTGTGGCGAAGGGATGCGAAAGAATGGTACGCCATTACTGCAAACCCTGTGAGTATGAGATTAAGAAGCGGACAGCGCAGAAAGCCTTTTCCATGGCGTACGAGGCGGCTGACCGGACAGAGACGCTCGAGGCATTCCGCAGGGTGCGCGCAGGCGAGAAGGGAATGGGCGGTGTGGAGCGTCAGCTTTCGGAAATTTATGAATACTTTCAGGAGCTTGCAGGAATTCTGTTTGCGTGCGCTTTCGTGCTGCTGCTTTTTATCAGGACGGACGGCGCGAAGGAAAATGTTGCCGTTTCCCTCGTATTGTTTGTACTGCTGTTCCTTTCTTTTGCCGCAGTGCTGTTCCTGAGCAACTATTTTTCCAAAAAAGAGGGTGCATACATGGTTGAGACCGAGCGGAAAAATGAGATGTGGAATACGCTCTCGGCGTATCTGCTCAACCTGATTAATAAGGAAACATATGTCAAGGACATCCGGCTGTTCGGGCTGAAAGACTACCTCTACAAAAAGACCGAGATTTTCCGGCCGGTGGGAAAAATGTATACGGAGCTTGGCTGTTACAGCGGGAAGTGCCGGGCGGTTCCGGCATTTGCGGCACAATTGTTTGCGGCGGCCACCTACATCTGTATCGCGGCAAAGGCGATTGCAGGGAGTATCACCATCGGGGAGGTGACCATGTATGCCGGGGCGGTTATCACGATGGTTTCCGGGGTGCAGCGGATGCTCGCCAAGTATCAGGACATCAATTATATGAATGAGTACCTGGACACCTACGAGGAGTTCATCACGCGCCCGAACATGCATTATGACGGCACACTGCCCATCGAGAAGCGTGACGACAACCGCTATCTGCTGGAACTGTCGCATGTCAGTTTTCGCTATCCGGGGACGGCACAGGATATCTTAAAGGATGTCTCCATGACCTTTTGCATCGGGGAGAAGCTTGCCCTTGTCGGACTGAACGGCACCGGCAAGACAACGCTGATTAAGCTGCTGTGCCGCCTGTATGAGCCGACGGAGGGGGAAATCCGCCTAAACGGCATCAACATTGCAAAGTATGACTACGACGAGTATGTCCGCATTTTTTCCGTGGTTTTTCAGGACTTCCATCTGTATGCGTTTCCGTTGGACGAGAATGTCGCCTCGGGCGGGGACGTGGACGGCCAGCGGCTGCAGCGTGCACTGGAGCTTGCCGGGATGTGGGAGCGCACACAGGAGCTGCCGCAGAAAGAAAAAACGCTGCTGGGGCATGAGAATGGGCAGGGCGTCCTGCTTTCCGGAGGGGAGGCGCAGAAGCTTGCCATTGCAAGGGCGCTGTACAAGGATGCGCCGTTTATCATCCTCGACGAGCCGGCTGCGGCGCTGGATCCGCTCGCGGAGGCAGCGGTTTATGAAAATTTCAACACGCTGGTTCGGGATAAGACGGCAATCTACATTTCCCACCGCATGAGCAGCTGCAAATTCTGTGACCGGATTGTGGTGCTGGACGGCGGGCGGATTCTGGAGGAGGGGACGCATGAGACGCTTCTGGATAAACAGGGCAGGTACTATGAACTCTACAGTACGCAGGCAGCTTATTACAGAGAATAGCAACTGCATATATTGCTTGCGTAAAAAATGGGCATGGTCTATACTTTGTGTGTAGAATATGTTTGGAAGGAGAGGGGCGGCAATGCAACTTGAGGCAAAAAACATCAGTTTTCGATATGGGCGGCTCCAGCCGTGGATTGTACAACACCTGGATTTTAGGCTGGAACAGGGGACGTGCACCGGACTGTCCGCGCCGAGCGGCGCGGGGAAGTCAACACTGGCAATGCTGCTTGCAGGCTGCCTGGTACCCACGGAGGGCAGGATTCTGCTGGACGGAAAGCCGCTGCCCAAAAAGGGCGTCTGCCCGGTGCAGCTTATTTACCAGCATCCGGAACAGGCAGTCAACCCGCGCTGGCGGCTGCGCAGGGTGCTTGAGGAGGGCGGCCGGATTTCGGAGGGGCTTCTTGCCGGGCTTGGCATTGAACAGGAGTGGCTGGAACGTTTTCCAAGGGAGCTTTCCGGCGGGGAATTGCAGCGGTTCTGTGTCGCGCGGGCGCTGATGAGCGGTGCGCCTTTTTTGATTTGTGACGAGATGAGCGCCATGCTGGATGTCATCACGCAGGCACAGATCTGGAACGTGGTCTGCGGTGAGGCGGCAAGACGGAATATGGGTATTGTTGTCATCACGCACAACCACCATCTGGCTGCCCGCCTGTGCAGCAGAGTTTACGACTTGCATGAACTTTAGAGGTAAGTGTTATAAATAATTGTTACGTTACGCATAATGGTAGTAGTCCCTTTTCATGATAAAGAACACGGCCGTGACCATCAATGCAAGCAGTTCAGCCGCGACGATGGCGAGCCAGATGCCGTCGATGCCGAGGAACAGCGGCAGAACCAGCACCGCTGCAACCTGGAACAGCAGTGTCCGCAAAAAGGAGATTGCGGCGGAGACCACGCCGTTTCCGAGTGCCGTAAAGAATGCGGAGCCAAAAATATTAAAGCCCATGACCAGGAACGACAGCGAGTAGAGACAGAGTGCCCGTCTGGTCAGAGCGGTCAGGCCTGCATCATAGCCGACAAAGATTTTTGCGAGCGGCTGTGCAGTCAGCACTGCCAGTGCGGTCAGGATGATATTCCAGAGTGTAATCAGCCAGAGGCTCTTACGGAACAGCCCCTTTAATTCCGCGTGGTTCCCGGCACCGTAATGATAGCCGATAATGGGCGCGCTGCCGATGGAGTAGCCGATAAAGATTGCCGCAAAGATAAAGCTTACATACATGATGATGCCGTAAGCGGCGACACCATCCTCCCCGATATAGCGCATCAGCTGGAAATTGTACAGGATGTTTACCAGCGACATGGAAATATTGGTCATCAGCTCGGAGGAACCGTTGATGCATGTCTTGCCCAAGATGCGTGCATTAAACCGTGTTTTTACCAGCCGCAGCCTGCTTGTGTTTGGGCGGAAAAAATATACCAGCGGCACAAAACCGCCAATCAGCTGACTTGCGGCGGTGGCAGCGGCAGCGCCGACAATGCCCCAGTGAAAGACAGCGATAAATACAAAGTCAAGCGCCATGTTGGTGACGCCGGCGGCAACCGTGACGGCGAGACCAAGCTGCGGGCGCTCTGCCGTGACAAGAAAGCTCTGGAACACATTTTGCAGCATAAATGCTGTCAGGGTACACAGAATGATGCGCCCATACACGACACAGTTGTCGAGCATTTCCCCTGTGGCGCCAAAAGCCGCTGCAATCGGCCGCAGGAAGAGGAGCCCGGCAAGCGTGAGCACGATACCGCTTCCGATGACGATGTAGACCATCATGGAAAAGTACTCATTTGCCTTGTCCGCCTTTCCCTCGCCGAGCGCCTGTGACACGACGGCGCTGCCGCCCGTGCCGAACATAAATCCGACAGCGCCCATAATCATCAGGAAGGGCATAATCAGATTGACAGCGGCAAATGGTGTTTTTCCCACATAGTTGGATACAAACAGACCATCGACTACACCATAGATGGAGGTAAAAATCATCATGACGATGGAGGGAAAAACAAAGCGCAGCAAGCGGGAAGTTGTAAAATGGTCTGACAATTGTATTTTCATTTTGGCAATCCTTTCTTAATCTTAATGTCTATTTTACTCGCGCCAATCGCAGCCGCTCTTTCCTGCCCATGAAAAGTAACGAAAATATTATTTCGGGGGAACGGAAAACGCAGTTTTCAGCATTTCCTCAGAACGGCTGCGCAGGCAGTCAAGATATTTTGCTGTGAGCTGAACCAGCAGGTCGGTTTCATCCGGCGGCATTTGTGAGATTGTCTTATTTTCCATGGCAATCACAGGTGCGACGTGCTCTCTCATAAACTGTTCGCCCGCAGGAGTCAGGAAAATGTGCATTTCACGTCCTTTTCCGGGCGTGAAGCGCAAAAGCCCTTCTTTTTCCAGCTTGTGTATGGCTGAGTGGATGGTCTGCTTGCTGGTGAACGCATAATCACAGATATCCCGCTGGCAGCAGCCATCTCCTAGCGCGGCAATGGCATAGAAAATGTCAAAAACACTGTCGGACATGCCGATTTGTACACACAGGTCATGATAAAGTTCGGAAATCGCCTTATTGAGGCGGTTCAGTTCATTTTGTTTCGGGATGGGGCGCAATGTCATGGCAATAGGTTCCTTTCTGTAATAGTCCGATTTCATACTTGCTATTATAGTCTGAAATCAGACTCGTGTCAAGCTAAATATTTCATTTGCCATGCTGTCTGTCAAAAGGACTGACTGCGGTACGTTTTTCTGACATAGCCTTCCTGTCACGATTTTACAGGCAAATGCGTCTGCTATATTGCGCAATATCGACAATATATGGTAAAATATCGACGGATATACTGGCGGTCGGAAAGACTACCCTAAATCGGTCAGAATACCGTCCGATACCTGCAATATTCGGTCTGCGCTCTGTGCATTGCTCCTGCTATGAGTAATCATAATAATGGTTTGTTCATATTTCCTTGACGCTTCTTTCAGCAGGGCAATGACTTCGCGGCTGTTCTGCGTGTCAGGACGGAAAACGGTAAGCCTGCTGTCGTTCATGGAAAAAATATCCTTGCCGCCAACCTTGACTTTAGGATCTGTAGAAAAATAACTGACGCATCTTGACTTGTCTATTTCTCCGATTATGCATGTCAAAAAGCCTCGCCGTAGCCCGCTACGCCTGCGTTTTTTGACATACATCCTCGAAGAAATATCCTGCGCAAGCTGCATCACTTATTTTCCTATAAGGAACAGATTGTTATTAATTAGTAAATGGCTCTATAATTTTCTGATTAAGGCACATTTTAGCTATGCTGTCTGGAATGCTCCTGCTGCCCCCCTTTTAGGAATATTGTTGTTCGTTTTTGCAACTGTAATTGCTGCAGTCTATGCTCCGGCAAAACGTATGCACAATATGGAAATAACAGAAATAATAAACGAATTATAATGGTTTTGGCACCTGCTCGACTTTTTCTGCACACGGGCGTCCAAATGAAATATGTCAGCAGAGCTGGCGGACGCCCGGCGCGCGAGTAGTGGAGAGACATGATTGTGCGGTTCCATGCAGAGAAAGTGTGCCGCTGAAGCAGCGCATGGCGAGATTTTTCCTACTTGGATATCAGCTCGAATTTTTGCACCATTTTATTTAACAGGTCAGCCTGTGTTGCCAGTTCCTCGGAGGTCGCGGATGTTTCCTGCGACGCGGCGGAGTTGTCCTGGATTCCGCGTGCAATCTCGTCAATTCCGATGCGGAGCTGTTCCATGTTTTCTGCCTGAACTGCTGAGTTTTCAGCAGCCTTCTTAATCATATCGTTTACATGGTCCACGGCGCTTACGGAATCCTTTAGGGAATTCAGGGCATCCGTGGCAACGGAATTGCCCTTGCTGATTTCGTCCATTGAAATCTCGATGAGCTCCCTTGTCGAGCTCGCAGCCTTTGAGCTTTCCAGTGCCAGTTTCCCGATTTCGTCTGCCACAACGGCAAAGCCCTTTCCTGCCTCACCGGCGCGGGCAGCTTCTATGGAGGCATTCAGCGATAATAGGTTTGTCTGGTCGGCAATTTCTTCAATTGTCTGGATGATGCCAACAACCTGCTGAGATGTCTGACGGATTTCGTTCATGGCATCCATCATCATTGTCATCTTTTCCTGGTTTTGCTCAATCATCAAGGTGACCTTCTCCGTCTGCTTGGCAGAAGCTTCCGCATCCCTGTGGCTTTCCTCCACATGCTCTGCGACAGTGGCGGTAGTCGCAGCGAGCTGCTCGACGGATGCCGCCTGTAGCTCCGCACTTTCTGCCAGCATCTGGGAGGCGTTCGCCAGCTCGCAAGCGCCTACGGAAACGCGTTCGGAGCTTGCATTGATTCCTTCCATCACATCATTCATGGACGATGAAATATTGAGCAGTGCCGTCTTTATTTTCTGAAATTCGCCGGCATAGTCATTCTTCAGGTGGATGCCAAGCTTTCCGTCTGCAATGTGCGCAAGGACATCCGCAGTCTCGTCTATGTATACAATATATTGCTTTAAACGGGCAACCGTCTTTCCGATGGATTCGCCCAGCTCGCCAATTTCGTCCTCGGATGTAATCTTAAGATGCACATCCAAATCCCCGGCGGCAAGCTGCTGGGCGGTGTGGTTCAGCTCCAGAATCGGTTTGGTCAGTTTTGCGGCGCTCTTTCGGATGCTGAGCGCTATGAGCAGGATGCCGACTGCGAAGACTACAAAAAATGCAATGACCATCATGACCAGCACGGAATAGTATTCCGTCAGGGGCATGTTGCTGAGTACGATGTAGCCGGTCTCACCGACAGGTGACACGGAACCGTATTTCGCCACGCCGTCAACGGTGTACCGCAGGAAGACATCGCTGCCTGAAAGCACCGCATTGACAACATTCTGTGATATATTGATTTCCGCGATGTTTTTCTGTATGATATCGGTCTGTGGATGGTAGAGGAACGTTCCGCTTCCGGATATCAGTAACATATAGCCGTTGCGTCCGATTTTGTATGTGCTCATGATGTCTGTCATATGCGCAAGGGAGATATCTACACCCACTGCGCCAATAGCAGTGCCGGCATCGTCATAAACGGGGGATACTGCACTCAGTATCATTTTTCCGGTTGAGGAATCAACATACGGTTCTGTCAGAATCGTGCTGCGCAAATCAATGCATTTGTACCATTCACGTGTCGTGACATCCCAGCCTTCCCCGGATGTATATCCGTCTGACTGTGTCAGGACGCTTGCGTCAAGGTCGGAAATCCACACGGACATCGTATTTTCGGGATCGGTGTTTGCAATGCTCACAAGATTTGCCATGACAGTGTCCATATTGTCCGCCAGCAGAATATCATCGCCGGCTCCCGTCTGCAGCATGACATCCTTTATTTCGGGATTGACAGCAAGCTGTTCGACACTCCTGATATATTGTTCCAGAAATCCGGTCAGCTGCCTGGCAGCGGCGCTTGACTCCAGTGTCAGTTCGGTTTCCCTGGATGTCATGATTGTCCAGCTGACCATGACGATGGCGACGATGGCGACGATCAGGAATACAAGAATCACGCTTTTGCCAATCTGCATCATGATTTCGTCCGCAATTCGTTTCCTTGGTTTGATTGTTTGGCTTTGTATGCTCATTTAGATCCCCCTTTGGTATATTTGCATAACAAAATCGGTTTGTTGTTTTTTTGTTATGTGTATTCTTTATAATTGTAGCTCTATTTTCTGACAAATACAAGGAAAAGTTATCGTTTTATGGCTTCGACGGTTTTATGCATAATTTTATCTTATAATTTGTTGATTAAATTTATTTTTCATGATACCATATAGCATATATTTGTGGACAAACAATGAAATGATTACGAGGGAGGAAACGGAATGGACATGAAAAGCGGGCTTTTCGGCGAGAGGGTAATTGTCATTGATTTTGGTGGCCAATATAACCAGCTTGTGGCAAGGCGTGTCAGGGAGTGCAATGTATATTGTGAGATTTATTCCTATAAGACGGACATTGGACAGATTAAGGCTATGGCGCCCAGGGGTATCATTCTGACAGGTGGTCCTAACAGTTGTTATGAGGAAAATGCCCCCACATATGCGAAAGAGCTTTTTGAGCTGGGAATTCCTGTGCTGGGACTTTGCTATGGCGCCCAGCTTATGATGCATATACTTGGCGGCAGGGTGGAAAAGGCTCCGGTAAAGGAATATGGCAAGACGGAGGTCAGTGTGGACAGTGACAGTCCGCTGTTTGCAGATGTCTCTGCGAAAACTATATGCTGGATGAGCCATAATGATTATATTTCACAGACTGCGCCGGGATTTCAGGTTATTGCGCACACAGCAGACTGTCCGGTGGCAGCGGCAGAGCACACGGATAAAAATCTGTATGCGATTCAATTCCATCCTGAGGTATTGCATACCATAGAGGGAACGAAAATGATTCACAACTTTGTGCGCGGTGTTTGCGGGTGTGCGGGTACATGGCGGATGGATTCGTTTGTGGAGGAGACTGTGAACCGGATTCGCGAGAGGGTTGGCGGCGGCAAGGTGCTGCTTGCGCTGTCCGGCGGTGTGGATTCTTCGGTCGCGGCCGGTCTGCTGTCGCGTGCAATCGGAAACCAGCTTACCTGTGTCTTTGTAGACCACGGTCTTCTGCGCAAAAATGAGGGGGACGAGGTTGAGGCTGTCTTTGGCACGAATGGGGACTTTGACCTCAATTTCATCCGTGTCAATGCGCAGGAGCGGTATTATGCGAAGCTTGCGGGCGTGACAGAGCCAGAGGCGAAACGCAAAATTATTGGTGAAGAGTTTATCCGCGTGTTTGAGGAAGAGGCGAAGAAAATTGGGGTTGTCGATTTCCTTGCCCAGGGAACAATTTATCCGGATGTGGTGGAGAGTGGTCTCGGTGGCGAGTCGGCTGTCATTAAGTCGCATCATAATGTCGGAGGGCTGCCGGATTTTGTTGATTTCAAGGAAATTATTGAACCATTGCGGGATTTGTTTAAGGATGAGGTGCGCAAGGCGGGATTGGAATTGGGAATTCCGGAAAATCTTGTGTTTCGCCAGCCGTTTCCGGGACCGGGGCTCGGGATCCGGATTATTGGGGAAGTGACTGCCGAGAAGGTACGGATTGTGCAGGAAGCGGATGCGATTTACCGGGAAGAGATTGCGAAAGCAGGACTGGACAGGAGTATCGGGCAGTATTTTGCGGCGCTGACGAATATGCGGAGCGTTGGTGTTATGGGTGATGAGCGGACTTATGATTATGCGGTGGCGCTTAGGGCTGTGAATACGGTTGACTTTATGACGGCGGAGAGTGCGGATGTTCCGTTTGAGGTGCTGCAAGTGGTTATGAGTCGGATTATTAATGAGGTGCGGGGGGTTAATCGGGTGTTTTATGATTTGACTAGTAAGCCGCCGGGGACGATTGAGTTCGAGTGAGAAGTAAAATTCCCGCAAGTCTTGAAAAATCAAGGCTTGCGGGGATTTTTTAATTGGCGGTGGGTACGATTTGGGTACAAAAATTTATTTTTTGTTTTGATTGTTAAGTTCATACTGAAAATAATTTGTACCCTCTGTAAAATAGGTTGTTCCATCAGATGAATTTTGTGAGGAATCGAGTCCTAAATCTTGGGATGTGATTGATCCCCCTTTTTGACATCTTGCCCATAATTCATCATCGGATAAACTACTTGGATTATCATTCATTTTGTTGCCTCCTCATTTCATGAAATAAAATTGCTAATAAAGACTAAAAGAACAGAAATAATTATGATAGGTATTATGCAATTGACACATAAATTGAACTTTTTAAATCTTTTTTCAAGTATATTATTGTTTGTGCCAATACATTGAGTATAACGCGAACAAACATATCTTGCAACTGTTTTTGAGTTTACATTTACCATATCTCTTTCAAGAACTTTTTGGGGACTGAAACGCTGGATAGAAACACCTTTTAGCAAACTGGTGAGCTGTATTAAGGTAAAAATATATAGCATAGAGTTAAACGTTAATAATATAGAGTATACAATTATTAATGCAAGTTGTATTTGATCTTTTGGGAAAGAAAAGTCACCAATTTTTTTAAGTATATCACATAAGAGAACAAATATAAAAGCATATACAGTTAGTATGATATATACTTTATTATCTAATCTTTCTGAACGTTGCACACAATGATCATATTCAGCTTTAGTAGATTCATAAGATAAATTTTCAGAATAATTAGTATCATTGCTAGTTTGCTGAAATTGTGATTCAACAGAAATATTATATGATTTGTCATTAACGTTTACAATATATTGGTTCATTAGTTATATCTCCTTATTCTTTTGAACAGTTATATATTTTCTTTAGACATCAATCCAAGCTCATCCATCGCTTCATCATGTGCTTTCTGTATCTTTAAATTCAAATCAAAAGGTTCCGATTCCGGATAAATATCCATCCACAAATTGAAATCTGCTTCAGCCTTTAATAGTGCTTCCCCGCGTTTCTTCACATCCTTAATAGAATTACATTTTTCCACTTCTTCCATATATTCTTCGTAGCGATCACACCATGAGCGCATTAAAGAAAGTGTGCCAAAGCTGACAGCAACCATATCATTGCCGTCCTGATCCTGATATTCAAACAAATGCCCGTCATACTGGCGGAACACTTGAAAAAGCCTGTGCATAGCTTTGATGCCGTCAAAATCAGAGTTGGTTAATACTTCTACATTGACAGCGAGTGCCTGTGCTAAAGCTTCTAATGATTTTAACTTGGGGTTTCTGCGCCCGCTCTCATATGCTCTAATGTAGGCTTCGCTGACGCCAACCATTTCTCCTAATTGCTTTAATGTCAGACCTCGTTCTTGACGTATGCGTCGAATATTTTCGCCGACTGTCATAATTATTATGCCTCCTGTGTTATGGTATTTTTCATCAATATAAGCAAATATCAAATGCAACTTAATCATATCATAAGATACGGAATAAATAAAGAGATATTAAAAAAGCTATTGACACGTATCAAAAGATACGCTAATATATAAACGTATCAAAATGATACACATAAAAAACAAATGGTATAAATAGGAGGAAACAACATGAACGAAAAACTTTATTACAGTGCAGCAGATATTGCGGCAATGCTCGGCATCAGTATGGGAAAGTCCTACAAGATTTTACGGGAAATGAACAGCGAATTATCTTCTAAAGGCTTTCTCACAATCGCAGGGAAAATCCCCGTAGCCTATTTCAAAGAAAAATGGTACGGGGCGGCAAAGGAGGCGGTTGTATGAGCTGTAATGCGAAAAAAGATCCAAACGGCACATGGCGGATACAATACCGCTGGACGGATTGGACAGGAGCGAAAAAGAAGTCACAGAAAAGAGGGTTCAAAACAAAGAAAGAAGCGGAAGAATGGTATGCACATTTCTTATTGCAGCAATCTTCTGATCCAACAATGACGCTGGCTGATTTTTGGGAGATTTACAAAGCAGATATGGAAAAACGTCTGCGGAAAACGACCATGAAACAGAAAGAGTATGTGATGAATGATAAAGTCCTGCCTTACTTTGGCAAAACACCAATCAATGAAATCACTGCCCCTATGATAAGAAAATGGCAGGGTGAAATGATGGAGAAAGGCTTTAAGCCTACTTATTTGAAAACCATACATAACCAGCTCAGCGCTATTCTGAATTATGCAGTCAATTTTTATGAGTTGCGTTCCAATCCATGCCGGAAAGCAGGAAGTATGGGAAAGAGCAGGGCGGATGAAAGACCATACTGGACTTTGGAAGAATTTCAGAAGTTTTCGGATACGATTATGGATAAGCAGGATTCTTGGGTTGCATTTCAGATTTTATTCTGGACGGGAATGCGTTTGGGAGAATTACTTGCCCTTCAGGTAAAGGACATAAATTTTGAGGAAGGCACGATTACCGTTGATGAATCACTTGCGAGGATTGACGGAGAGGATTTGATAACTGCACCGAAAACAGAAAGTTCCATAAGGGTAATTACCATACATAAGGAATTGCAGGAGGTAATCAAAGAGTATATTTCAACGATCTATCGGGTGAGAGCAGGCACACGTCTTTTTGCAGGACGGACAAAGAGTTTCTTTGAACATGAAATGGAACGGGGAATCAAGCTGTCTGGTGTAAAAAAGATTACCATCCATTGTACCAGACACAGTCATGCGAGTATGCTTGTACAGATGGGATTTAGTCCTGTTGAGATTGCAAAACGGCTAGGGCATGGGAAAGTTACAACTACGATTGAAACATATTGTCATCAGTCTATGGATGCACAGATAAAAATTGCAGACAGGCTTGGAAAAGTGGAGAGGGGTGAGGAAAGTGGCGTGTAAACGTGAGGACAGGTTTCGGCGCAATACAATCGCATTCTGGCTGAGTGATGAGGAAAAAGCCCAAGTGGAAGCGAGGATTATATTGTCTGGACTTCCCAAAGGAGATTATTACCGAAAAGCCATATTGGGACAGGAAGTGGTGGTAACTGCCGGAAATTATATGTCTAACAGGGTTGCAAAAGTTTTAGAACAGATATTGGAACATCTGAAAAATGGAAATACAGAAAATGAAAAATTATTGCTGGAACTGGTAAAGCGGTTGTTAGAAATCGGAAAGAATGAAAATGTCCCTGCTGGTAACAGGGACATTTCAGAAACAGAGTAAGTTGTTGGCGCAACTTACTCTGAATATAAAAAGGATAAGTCTCTTTATATATCTTGCAGATTTATTATAGCAGAGGCTTTTCCGAATGAAAAGGAGGAGAAGCAGTAAAATTGAATATTTTTTCAGATGTAAAGGAACATTTGACTGCAAGACAGGCAGCGGAGTTTTATGGTCTAAAAGTCAAAAGAAACGGGACTGCCTGCTGTCCGTTCCATGATGATAAGCACCCAAGTATGAAGATTGACAAGAATTATCACTGTTTTGCCTGTGGTGTCGGTGGAGATGCGATTGATTATGTTTCCCGTATGTTTGGGCTGTCACAGTATGATGCGACACTAAAGCTGATAGAGGATTTTGTACTGCCTATTAACACAAAAGGAAATAAAGATTTAAGCGTACAGGAAAAAGAACGTATCCGTAGAGAAAAGGCGGAGCGTGAAAGAATAGTTCATATTAAAAAGCGTTTTGAAAAATGGTGCAGTCAAACAATTGATATGCTGAGAAATTGTATCTTGGAGGTTGACAATGTAAATCATTTCCTTATTGGAAAACCGCTTGACATTATTTTTTCGGAAGATTATGCACGAATGCTCCATGCAGAGCCGCTTATTAATTACTGGCTGGATATTCTGTGTATGGGAGATATTTCAGAAAGACAAGAGTTGTTTTTAATGGATAGGAAGAAGGTGGAGGAAATTGCAGGAAAAGTCTGTGCAGGCAGAAAACGAATTATGGGATGCAGTCGGGGAAGCGCTTGATATGGAAATGAGTACAGTGGAGGACGTGCTGGAATCACTTGCAAGAACACAGAAAGGGAATGTGAAATCTTCCATCGAAAACTGCATGACTATTTTATACAGAGATCCGGTATTGAAAGATGCCATATGCAAAAATGAGCTGACAAATAAAATTGATATTATAAAGCAGCTATTGTGGAAACGGAATGGAAGTTGCATTACCGATGTAGATATGTACCAAATCCAGCGATACATAGAAACAAATTATGGAATTTCCAGTGATAAGGCAATTAACAAGGCAGTCAGCATTGTGGCAAGTGAAAAAAGTTATCACCCAATCAGAAATTTTCTTGAAGCCTTACATTGGGATGGAAAAA
>ERZ778504.897-NODE-897-length-25962-cov-10.305554_pt1 | contig 25962 bp, 18 predicted proteins | sample MGYA00510046_ERZ778504 | MGnify/ENA primary metagenome ERZ778504 (study PRJEB29527, sample SAMN07138964) | mouse gut metagenome | material: feces | host: mouse | place: China:Nanjing | collected 2016-01-25 ...
GAGAGGTCGGAAAACGAAAGCAGGAAGAAAACTTTCGTTTTCCTCCTACTCGATTCATTTCCCGAGAAGAATCGTATCTATTTCAGTCTTGAACTTTCCTTTCTGACGTGCCCCTATTGTAAGTACAGGGTCTTTCCCTACAGGAATGTAAAGAACTGCAGGTATCGAACTTATGTTGAACGCCCTTGCAAGTTTCTTCTCTTTGCTAATGTCAACCTTGTAGATGTCTATTTTGTCGCCGTACTCGATTGCCAGTTCTTCGAGAATTGGTGCGATCTGCCTGCATGGTCCGCACCATGAAGCATAGAAGTCCACAATTGCCGGCTTGTCTGACAGATACACCATCTCCTCAGCCGTAAAATCATAGATTCTGGTCTTGAACTCCTCTGTGGAGAGCTCTTTCACAGCTTTAGGATGCACCTGCTCTTTTGTGTTTTTGGCGCCCGCATTGCTGCAGGCCGTCAGCGTCATCGCTGCAATGACGGCAATGGCCATCGTAAGGTGTCTTTTTGTCATGTCTTGTAGGTTTTGATTAGTGTCTTGTCTTATCCTTTGCCGGGTCAGGAGCATTAAGGGCCTCTTCAAGACTGATTCCGAGAGCCTTTGCCACTCCCTCTCCATATGACCGGTCCGCCTGATAGCAGTTGCGCACATGCCTCTGCTTGATGAACAGCTTGCAGTCTTCCATATGCCGTGCAGTGTTCTCGCAGGTTGCCTTCCGGTCTTCCTCGGACATCAGCCTCCATAATTTTCCTGGCTGTGTATAATAGTCATTGTCATATTCCCTCTCGTCGTAATTGTACGCGTCGCCTCCCTGAAGCGGCGGTTCTTTCATGTGTGGGGAGTCCTGCCATTCTCCGAAGCTGTTCGGTTCGTATGCTACTGTTCCTCCGTAATTGTCATCTGTCCTCATCTGACCGTCCCTATGGAATGAATGGAACGGGCATCTTGGCCTGTTTACAGGAATGAGGTTGTGGTTCACGCCGAGCCTGTAGCGCTGTGCGTCGCCATATGAGAAGAGCCTTGCCTGAAGCATCTTGTCCGGGGAGAAGCCGATTCCGTCGATTATGTTCATCGGATTGAAAGCCGACTGCTCCACTTCAGCAAAGAAGTTTTCCGGATTGCGGTTCAATTCAAGTATTCCCACGTCTATCAGAGGGAAATCTCCGTGATACCATACTTTCGTAAGGTCAAAAGGATTCACTTTGTAAGTCTTTGCCTGCTCTTCAGTCATGACCTGTATCTGCATGAGCCATCTCGGATATTCTCCGCGCTCGATTGCCTCGTAGAGGTCGCGCTGGTTGGAATCGCAGTCTTTTGCCACCACAGCTTCTGCTTCCGCGTCTGTGAGGTTCTTGATTCCCTGCAATGTCCTGAAATGGAATTTGACCCATGTCCTGACATTGTCTTTGTTGATGAAACTGTAAGTGTGGCTTCCGAATCCGTGCATGTGCCTGAAAGAATACGGGATTCCTCTCGGGCTCATTGTGATGGTTATCTGATGTAGGGCTTCGGGAAGAAGTGTCCAGAAGTCCCAGTTGTTGTCTTTGCTGCGCATGCCGGTGCGAGGGTCGCGTTTAATCGCGTGGTTCAGGTCCGGGAATTTAAGCGGGTCGCGAAGGAAGAATACAGGTGTATTGTTTCCTACCAGGTCCCAGTTTCCCGTGTCAGTATAATATTTCATTGCGAAGCCTCTGATGTCCCTTTCCGCATCAGCGGCTCCTCTTTCTCCGGCCACTGTGGAGAACCTGACGAAGCATTCGGTCTGTTTGCCTACATGCGAGAATATTGATGCGCGTGTCCACTTCGTTATGTCATTCGTGACAGTGAAGGTACCGTATGCTCCCGAGCCTTTGGCATGCATGCGCCTTTCCGGGATTACCTCCCTGTCGAAATGGGCGATTTTTTCAATCAGCCACGGGTCCTGTATTGTAACCGGGCCGGGCTGGCCTGCTGTCTGGGTGTTCTGATTGTCTGCAATTGGACGTCCGTTGACAGATGTCAGTACATTCATCTTTGGGGATTTCTTTTCTTTCATAATCTATAAATTTTTGTGTCCGTTTCTGTGCAGCATCATGCTCATAGCCGGCTGCGGAGGCGGACAAATCCAAATCGGATGCCAGCGGCATGTCCGGAGATATTTTTTTTGCGTGATTTTCTCCGGTTGCCATTGCCTATGAAAGATTTATTTGTAAATTGCACATCATAAGCCGTCCACTTATTTGAATTCTGACCTATTGCTTTTTGAATATCGCTCATAAAGATAAATCATTATTCTTTTATAATAGGCTGGGCTATATGAGATTGTTGTAACTTCTGCGGGCCGGCTGATTTTTCCGGGCTGCTTCAGAACGTTTTATTTATTAATTTTTATTGTTTTACATTATGTGCGGTTTTATGAAAAAGTGGATTGCTGCATCGCTTCCTGTCGTGTTGGCATCAGTCTTTGCCGGATGCGGCAACAATGGGGAACTTACACCTGAGATCAAATTGACAATCGGAACTGAAGAGGTCGTGGCTACGGCTTCCGGAGGAAAGTATAAGGTTGACTATAAACTGGAAGGCTTGAGTGCTGCAGAAAAGCCGGAGGCCACATGTGCCGCTGCTTGGATAAATGATTTTGATGCGGGAAATTCCGGCGAATTGTCTTTCAATGTCGATGCCAATGATGCGGAGGAGGAGCGTGAGGCTATTGTACTTGTTACCTGTGCCGGAGCGGAGGCAGAGTTCATTGTACGTCAGGAAGCGGCGGAGAATCGTCCTGGGCTTGCTATAAGCATAGAGAAAATATTCGATGCCGGGGTCGTGTATCGTGTAGTGCCGGAGGATTTGTCCATGACATATATGACAATGGTCGCCGAAAAGTCATATTTTGATTCATATGAGTCGGACGAATCCTATTTTGAGGATGAGCTGGATTTCTTCAAGTCCGGTGCTGAAGTTTCCGGAATATCATTGAAGGAGTACCTTGCCCCGAGGTTGAAGCATGGTGAGGTTGCCGGGCCGGCATACAGGCTTCAGCCTGAAACATCTTATTATGCATACGCATATGGGATGACTGAGGACGGAAATAGACTTACAGACATATACAAGGCTGAGTTCACGACTGTTGCGGTGGAGCTGTCAGACGTTGCTCTTGATATCAGTTACATGGTCGCCGGTACTGTTGTGACGATGACAGTGACTCCAGATGACCCTGACCAGTTGTATTTGTTCAATGCCGTCGAGGCTGCCTCGGTTTCCGGTGACGCTTTTCTGCTGGATGCCGCCAAACAGGAGATTGAACAATATGTGCAATTCTATGAAATGCTTGGAGTTCCTCAGGATCAGGCAGTCCTTCGTTTTGCGAACAAAGGTGTGTCGTCCTATACTTTTGACGGGATGCTTGAGCCGGATACCGATTATGTGGGCTATGCCGTCGCTCTCACGCCTCTTGGGTCGATATGCTCGGACATCGTGTCAAAAAGATTCCGCACAGAAAGCGACAAGCCTCAGGAGAAGCCGATTGTCCTGTCTCTTACGAATCTGACTGACCAGGAGGTGAGTGTCCTTGCCAAGACGGGCCTTGCCGAACATTATGTTGTAGGCATTGACTATTCAGCATCATGGGACGGAATGACTGACAGGGAGATTCTGGACCGCCTGGTAGCCGGTTACCAGTGGCAGGCTAAGGGGGCTGACGGAGGTGATGCGTCTTTCACTTTCTATGGTCTGACCCCTCATACGCGTTATTCTATTTTTGCTTTCGGCTATGTTGGTGGTGTGGCGACGACTGAGCTTTGCCGCATTGATTTCACGACGGATGATGCCGCAGCTGCGGATATAATTTTCCGTATGGAATATGACAAATATTTTGACGGTACGGAATTGGCCGCGATTGACTCCAAGTATCTTGATGCTGATGGCAAGGCCGTGCTGCCGGTGCGTCTTGTTACAGATGGCGCTCCGTGTGCAGAAATATATTACGGGTTTTATGAGGGAGACTATACGGATACAGGACGTTGGCCGGACGATATGTTTATGGAGGAACTGCTCGATGTCGGCTATTGGCAGTATTCCAATATTTTCTACCTTGATTATGACAGGCCATATACGATGATAGGTTTCGGTGTGGATGACGATTTTGCTTTCGGTCCGATGGCACGCCAGCTTGTCTGTCTCAGCCGTGACGGAGTATCTCCGGTGTCGGAGTTCAAGCCGGCAGCGTCATCCATTGTTGCATCAGCCAGCCGTATTGTTCCGTTAAAACGATAATTCTTACAGGTTTTGGATACTGTGCCTTTGCTGTATTCCGGCTCGGATCCAGGCTTGTTCTTTATTGTGCTTCTGCATGCTTCTTGGGGGCCTTTAAGGCCTGCATGCTTATGTGGATGTCAATGCTGAAATATGTATCTTGAATTCGTGGAGTATAAATGATTGATTGTCCTGTGTTCTTGAATTGCAGATTGTCAATTACTTATGCTCCACGCGTTCCGGTATAGGCAGGCTTCCGCCCATCAGTTTGACGGAGCCATAAGCTGAATGGCACGGAAAAGTATAATTTGTTGTATTATTCACTATTTTTGCAAAACCAATTGCATGTTATGGAGATAAGGTTCAGTTAAGTAAAGATGAATAAAAATGAAATCAATATCATATATTCTTGTCGCGCTTCATGCCCTGGCTATCATTGCCTCATGCAGTTGCGGGACTGAATCCGGTCGCGGTAATGTCTCTGAAGCCAATGGCTTGTCCCGGTATGCGGAATATTTTGAAATTGCAGAAGCCAAAGCTGAAGGGGACGTGCGCGGATATTGTATCATTACAGTCTCTCCGTATGGGGGAAGGCGCGACACGGTGCGTCTGCACAAACCAATAGAAAGGATTGTATGCCTGTCTTCCACTCATGTTGCCTGTCTGGCTGAGATCGGTGCGGATTCTGTCATTTGCGCAGTCTCTGGTATGAGATATCTTTCAAATCCGTCCGTCCGCGAGCGTTATGCCATGACAGAAAACTCTCAGTTCCAGAATGGAGCATGTCCTGTTTATGACATTGGCTATGACAATTCCCTTGATTATGAGAGGATTCTCTTTCTTAAGCCAGACCTTGTGACAGCCTACTCCGTCTCTGCTGCCGAGCCTCAGCATGTCGCAAAACTGCGTTCGCTCGGAGTCCCTGTCCTGCTTCTGCATGACCATCTTGAAGAACATCCGCTTGCACGTGCTGAGTACATAAGACTTTTCGGAGTCTTGACAGGACGTGCTGAGATTGCCGATTCCATGTTCCTGAGCATAAGGGACAGGTATCTCTCGCTGGTGTGTGACAAGCCCGGATACAGGAAGAAAGTCATGCTGAATGTTCCCTATGCTGACGCATGGTACATCCCTGGAGGCGACAATTACATGTCGCGACTTATACATGATGCAGGCGGTGAGGTTCTCGGAGCGGCTTGCGGCACAGGCAAATCTGGAGTGATTTCCTTAGAAAAAGCTTATTCATTGTCACAGCAGGCTGATCTGTGGCTCAATCCTGGGCATTGCAGGAGCCGTAAGGAACTTTCGGATATGCACCAGCTGTTTCCGGCATTCGGCCCATTGGCAAGAGCACTTCCGATATATAATAACACCCTCAGGATGACTCCCGGGGGTGGCAATGATTTTTGGGAAAGCGGTGCAGTGCGTCCGGACATTGTCCTGGAAGACCTTTGCCATATCATGAGCGGCAGCCATGACGGGACACTTCAATATTTCCTAAGCCTTGATTAGCTCCTGCCGCAGAAAATAAATGGCTGTCAGAAGACGATTTTGAAATCGAACAGCCAGTTTTCGCAAAACTCTCCGGCTATGGAAACATCACCGTCGGCGCGTGTGGCCAAAGGTGAGGCCTGTCCAAGTTCGAAAGCCACAATATCTCCGGTCCTGAGGGATGTTAGACGTGATGTCATGCAGACCGCTTCCTCAAGCATGGACAATACGGACTTGCCATTTTCCTCTGATGCGGATTCCATGCGGAAAATCCTCTCTCCGTTTTTATTTATTTCAAAGGTGTTCCCTTCCGTTCCGAATACTGCAGGATTGTAAAGCGGGAACGGCAGGATTGACGTATGGTCGGCACAGCTTGCGCAGGCAAGGCTTCCGGCACTTCCGTCCAAAATGTCACCTATATATAATAATGCACCGAAATTTACGGCGTCATAGTATCTTGATACGAACTTTTCCCCGATACATTTCCCGGCTTTGCTTATCCGTGCGAATGCTATCGGTGACCAGTGGATGCTGTCAATGCCGTCCGGAACATAGTAATCCCTGTTTTCACGTTCCCAGGTCGTGTCCGGTCTGCAGCAGCATCTGTCATTCCCGTATATTTTTATTGCAATGTTCATTTTGCTCAGAACAATGTAGGGCCGTTTTCCTCGTCCTTCTTCTGTCTCTTTTGGGATAATTTGGCCGGATTGGTGTTCAATGAAGCCAGCTTCTGCTCGAAAATCCCGCTCAAATCCTCAAGCGGCCTGTTTTCGGCAGCTTTTCTTTCCGCTTTCTTCTCCGCCTCGAATTTGGCTTTGAGCATGGCGAACTGACGCTTGGTGTCAAGCGTGAAATCACCATTCTCTATCCATGCGAAATATGACGGCTCATTGAAATATACCTCACGGGCAGTCTTGCCCTTATGCTTGCCGAAGCTGATGAGCGGCTCGTCATTGTCTCCGAGCACGAGTCTACCTGCATAATCGACCGTACGCTGCTTGGTCGAGAATTTTGCAAGCTTGTCGATGTCGTTCTCAATCCTCGGGTCTGCGGCATATCTGTCAAGCTGTCCCTTCAGAACCTCATATGTTGCCAAAGTGTCAGCCTCCGCTGCATGAGCATTCTCAAGTTCCTTTCCGCAGTAGAATGTGTAGGCTGCTTTCAGTGTGCGCGGCTCCATTGCATGGAAAATGTTCTGCACATCCACCATCTTCATCTCATGAAGGTCAATATGCAAATCCGTTCCCTTGAATCTGCGTACTCTTTCAATCTCCTCGGCGAGCATCGGAAGGTCGAACTTGGCCGAATTGAATCCGGCGAGGTCGCTTCCGCTTAGCCACTCCACGACTTCTTCAGCTATCTCATGGAAGGTAGGGCAGTCTGAAAGGTCTTCAGCACTTATGCCGTGCACAGCCTGTGCAGACGGATTGATAGGCCTCTGGCAATTCCTTTCATAGTCCCATGGCTTCACCCTCCATGTCTTGATTCTCTGTTCTCCGCCGGGGCATATCTTCACAAAGCAGAGCTCAATTATCGAGTCTGACGCGATATTGAGCCCTGTGCTTTCTATGTCAAAAAACAATAACGGTTTTTCGAGATTCAGTTCCATGTCTATGATATCATTATAGGCATTATGATGCCGCATAGCTTCTCGCTTTCTTCTTCATCCTCTGCCGGCACTACAAGTGCAGCACGCTTGCTGTCAAGGAATTTCATCACGATATCACCGCATCCCATATTTGAGAGAATCTCTATTATGAATGGAGACTTGAATCCTATCGTAAGCTCTTCTCCGTCATACTGGCAAGGGATTGTCTCATGTGCGGCGATTGAGAATCCGAGGTCCTGTGCCGAAATCATCAGGCTGCCGCTCTTGAGGTCGAACTTGATGTGGTTGGACGCCTTGTTAGAGCAGACGGATACTCGCTTGACCGTGTTCAGAAGCTGCATCCTGTTTATTCTCAGGATGTTGGAGTTGTTCTGAGGTATCACGTCCCTGTATTTCGGATATTTTCCTACCACAAGACGGCATATTACCATGGTCGTGTTGAACTTGAATACCGCGTTCTTCGAATCGAAGGAAATCTCCACGGTCTCCGCATCTTTTCCTATGATGGACTTGAGGATTGCCGCAGGTTTCTTATGCAGTATGAATGATGCCTTCTCGGAGGCCTTCACGTCGGCAGTCGTATAGCAGATGAGCTTATGCGAGTCCGATGCCACGAGAGTGGTTGAGGCCGGGTCAATGTCGAAGAGGATACCGTTCATTGCAGGGCGTATCTCATCGTCGGCTGTTGCGTAGATTGTCCCTGTGATGCCGTCAACAAGGCTCTGTGCCGGGAATGTGATGGTTACGGCAGTCTCGTCCGTTCCTGTTATTTCAGGGTAGTCTTCCGCAGGAAAATACGGGAGGGTGGATTCTCCGCTTGCCCATTTGCAGATGAAGGAACTCTCGCTTGAGGTACTTATTGTGAGCGGCTGGTCAGGCAGCTCCTTCAGCAGGTCCATCATATGCTTTGCCGGTACGGCTATCTTTCCCTCTTCAGTGGTATTCTCTGTCTCTATCTGGGTCTTGAGCGTCAGCTCAGAGTCCGATGCTGTTATCTCGAGCACATTTCCTTTCAGGTCGAAAAGGAAATTCTCCAGTATCGGAAGAGGTGACTTCGCAGGTATCGCCTTTGATACTGACATCACTCCTTTCAGAAGTTCTGAACTTGAAATTATTAGTTTCATGACATCTAATTTTAATTTGTACTGCTTCTATGGGGCGCTGCCGCCGCTGTTGCCATGGACGGATGCGTCAACCTACAAATGTAGTAATAATTTTCGACAAGGAAGCATGTCCGATGGCATATTTTTTGATTTTTTCGCGGTGCGGTCCGGTGCCGGTGCTGATGTCAGCATAAAAAACGTGCCGGGCTGCATTTGTGGGAACAAAATGTCAAAAACAAATTCATAATGAGAAAAGGTATTCTGATCACTCTCCTGTCCGCAGTGGCCGGAGGGCTTACGGCCTACTCGGTCGTGAAATCAATGGAACCGGAGATTGGCGAAAGTATGCAGGCGGCTCAGGGGCCGCAGTTCAGGACAGTAAATCTGGCGCAGGACAACTGGCCGGACTTCACGTATGCCGCGGAGTCTGCGGTTGATGCCGTGGTGTATGTCAAAGTGACATCTTCAGGCGGGGCTCCACAGGCTCCAAGCTCGATTTTCGATTTCTTCTTCGGCTATCCGGAGGGGGCACCCAAGCAGCGTGAACGTGTGGGAAGCGGCTCCGGAGTCATAATCAGGGAAGACGGCTATATCGTCACAAACAATCACGTGATAGAGGGTGCGACCAAAATAGAGGTTACCCTCAACACCAACCAGACATATCCGGCAACTTTGGTCGGCACTGATCCGGCTACTGACGTCGCTCTCCTTAAGATTGATGCCGGAGGACTCCCTGTGATTCCTTTCGGTGACTCTGACAAACTGAGGCTTGGCGAATGGGTGATAGCGATAGGCAGTCCTTATGACCTGCGCTCTACCATAACTGCCGGAATCGTCAGCGCAAAAGGCCGTTCAATGCCGAACTATACCGGAGAATTTAAAATAGAGTCATTCATACAGACTGATGCGGCGGTGAATCCGGGAAACAGCGGAGGAGCCTTGGTGGACAAGTCCGGCAATCTTGTAGGAATAAACACTGCAATAATTTCACAGACAGGGTCATATGCAGGATATTCGTTTGCTGTCCCTTCAAACATCGTCAAAAAGATTGCTTACGATTTGATGGATTTCGGAAGCGTGAAAAGAGCTATTCTCGGCATAACTATGCGTGAGATAGACGATAAAATTGCTGAGGAATTGAAACTTTCTACCAGAAACGGCGTATATATTGTTGAGGTTTCTAAAAGCGGGGCTGCCGATAAGGCCGGAGTTAAGGCCGGAGATGTCCTTGTCGCAATAGATTCTTCAAAGATTACGACCTCATCCTCCGTGCAGGAGGCCGTCAGCAGATACTCCCCTGGAGACAAGGCTGTACTGACGGTGATAAGGGACGGAAAGCAGAAAAAGCTTGACGTGACTTTCAAGGGGACGTCCCAGGAGAACGGCACTGTCGCTGATGACGGTTCCGTAGCATTTTACGGCTCTTCAATAAAGGAAGCCTCTGCGGAAACGCTCAAGCGCTACGGCCTTAAGAGGGGAGTGGAGATAGTGGAACTCGGTCCGGGAAAGCTGATGGAGGCAGGTGCGACAGAAGGATTCATCATCCAGTATGTGAATGACATTCCAGTCAAGACTCCTCAGGATGTGATAGATGTCGTCAAGAAGTCGAAGAGGGCGGTTTTTGTGGAGGGCATGACCTCTTCCGGAAGGACAGGCTATTTCGGCTTCGGAATATAGGAAAGAAAAAATAAACATAATATTTGTAGATGAGACAACTTAAGATTACAAAATCGATTACAAACCGTGAAAGCGCGTCTTTGGACAAGTATCTCCAGGAGATTGGCAGGGAGGAACTCATTACCGTTGAGGAGGAGGTGGAGCTTGCCCAGAGAATCCGCAAAGGTGACCAGGCTGCTCTCGAAAAGCTCACAAGAGCCAATCTGAGGTTCGTGGTCTCTGTGGCAAAGCAGTACCAGAACCAGGGCTTGAGCCTTCCGGACCTTATCAATGAGGGAAACCTCGGCTTGATCAAGGCTGCGGAGAAGTTCGATGAGACCAGGGGATTCAAGTTCATCTCATATGCAGTCTGGTGGATTCGCCAGTCCATACTTCAGGCTCTCGCTGAACAGTCGAGGATAGTAAGGCTTCCTCTAAACCAGGTTGGTTCTCTCAACAAGATAAACAAGGCTCTGTCAAAATTCGAGCAGGAGAATGAGAGAATGCCTTCAAGCGAGGAACTGTCGGAGATGATAGATGTCCCTAAGGACAAGATTGCCGACACGCTGAGGGTTTCCGGACGCCATGTGTCAGTTGACGCGCCGTTTGTCGAGGGCGAGGACAACAGCCTGCTTGACGTGCTGGTGAACAATGACTCTCCGAGCGCAGACCGCGGACTTGTGAACGAGTCTCTGAATAAGGAGATTGAAAGGGCGCTTTCAACTCTCGCCACACGCGAAAGGGAAATCATCAAGTCTTTCTTCGGAATCGGCTGCCAGGAGATGACCCTTGAGGAAATCGGAGAGCGTTTCGGGCTTACGAGAGAGCGTGTCCGCCAGATTAAGGAGAAAGCTATCCGCAAACTCAAGAACAACTCAAGAAGCAGACTTTTGAAAAGCTATTTAGGTTAAGATATGACACCGGAAACATTTATCATAGCTAAAGCGTCTGAAGCAATTCAGGCGCTTTACGGCGTTGAAATAAGTCCTGCATTGCTTCAGGTGCAGGTGACAAGAAAAGAATTTGAAGGGGACTACACGCTTGTGGTGTTCCCGCTTCTGAAAACTTCCAAGACTACACCGGAGAATACCGGAAACGCCATCGGTGAGTGGCTCAAGGCCAATGTCGCGGAGATTGATGGCTACAATACAGTAAAGGGATTCCTCAACATCTCATTCTCTACTGTCTATTGGAACGGCATGTTCGCGGAGATTGCGGCTGCTGAGGATTTCGGTCAGCTTCCTCCAACAGGGAAGACCATAATGGTTGAGTATTCCTCTCCGAACACTAACAAGCCTCTTCATTTGGGCCATATAAGGAACAATCTCCTCGGATGGTCAGTCGCGAAGCTTCTTGAGGTGAACGGGCATAATGTGATGAAGGTCAATCTTGTGAATGACCGCGGAATCCACATCTGCAAGTCAATGTACGCATGGAAGGTGCTCGGCAATGGTGAGACTCCGCAGTCTTCCGGAAAGAAGGGAGACCACCTGGTGGGAGATTACTATGTTGCCTTCAACAACCTTTACAAGAAAGAGGTTGACGGTCTTGTGGCAGGCGGAATGTCAGAGGATGAGGCAAAGAAGAATGCTCCTTCCCTTAAGGCTGCCCAGGAAATGCTTTTCAAATGGGAGCAGGGAGACCCTGAGATTGTGGAGCTTTGGAAGACAATGAACGGATGGGTATACGATGGCTTTGCCAAGACTTATGAGGATCTTGGCATCAGCTTCGACAGGACTTATTATGAGTCCCAGACCTATCTTTTCGGCAAGTCGCTTGTCCAGAAGGGGCTTCAGGACGGTATATTCGGGAAGGAGGCGGACGGTTCCGTATGGTGTGACCTGACAGCAGACGGACTTGACAGGAAGCTCTTGCTGCGCGGCGACGGCACTTCTGTATATATGACACAGGATCTCGGAACTGCAGAGCAGAGGTTCAAGGAATACAGCCTTGACGAGCATATTTATGTTGTTGGAAATGAGCAGAATTATCATTTCCAGGTACTTAAGCTCATTCTTGGAAAGCTCGGCTTTGACTGGGCTGACAGCATTTACCACCTGTCATATGGTATGGTGGAGCTTCCTGAGGGAAAGATGAAGTCGCGTGAGGGAACTGTAGTTGATGCCGATGACCTGATTTCGGCAATGTACAATACAGCAAGGGAGACATCTCTTGAGCTCGGAAAGATAGACAACCTGAGCGCTCAGGAGCAGGATGCCCTGTTCCGGATGATAAGTCTCGGTGCGCTCAAGTATTTCATCCTTAAGGTTGATCCTAAGAAGACCATGCTCTTCGATCCTAAGGAGTCTATCGACTTCAACGGAAATACAGGACCTTTCATCCAATATACCCACGCGAGAATCAAGTCGATACTTCGCAAGGCCGCTGAAAGGGGAGTTGAATACGGTGCCAGTGCCGTAAGGCCTGATTCAGCCCTGTCGCCTAAGGAAGTCCGCATCATAAAGATACTCAACACCTTTCCGTCCAAGGTGGCGGAGGCAGGACAGGCGCATTCACCTGCTGTCATAGCCAACTATGCATATGAATTGGCAAAGGAATTCAACCAGTATTACCATGACACTCCTATTCTTCGCGAGGAGAACATGGAACTCCTGAAATACAGGCTTGTCCTTGTTGAGACTATCGCAAAGGTGCTTGCAAAGGCAATGTCCATACTCGGCATCACTCTTCCTGAAAGGATGTGATGGCGGACTACATGATACCGACCTCCGTCAAGGAGGTCAAAGCTTTGGGGTGGGACTACATTGATGTCATCATTTTCAGTGGTGACGCCTTTGTGGACCACCCTTCTTTCGGGACTGCGGTCATCGCCAGATGGCTTCAGAAATATGGATACCGTGTCGCTGTAGTGCCACAGCCGAACTGGCGTGACGACCTCAGGGATTTCCGCAAGCTTGGGGCGCCGAGGCTTTATTTCGGGGTTAATGCCGGGGCTATGGATTCCATGGTCAACCACTATACGGCCTCCAAGAGGCTGCGCAGCGATGATGCATATACGCCTGACGGCCGTGCGGGACAGCGTCCTGATTATGCTGTCACCGTCTATACGAAGATTCTGAAAGAAATGTGGCCTGATGTGCCTGTTGTTATAGGCGGTATCGAGGCTTCGCTAAGGAGGGTCACGCACTACGACTACTGGAAAGATGAGCTTATGCCGTCAATCCTTGTCAGCAGCGGGGCTGACTGGCTATGCTACGGCATGGGGGAGAGACCTATGTTGGAACTTACCCGTGCAATCGAGTCCGGGCGCAATGTAAGTGACATCAGGAAGATATCGCAGCTTGCTTTCCGTATGGACGGGCGCTGCCGCATCAAAGATGCTGTAATTCTCAATTCTTTCGAACGCTGCTGCCGTGACAAGGTCGCGTTTGCTGAGAATTTCCATATAATAGAGACATACGCGAACATGATGCATCCGCCTGTTCTTGTGGAGCCGGTGGGGAACGGATATGTGCAGATTAATCCGACTTATCCTCCTGCAAGCCAGGAGGATATGGACTCTTTCTGGGACCTTCCTTTCACCAAGCAGCCTCATCCGCGCTACAAGGGCAAGAGGATACCGGCGTTTGACATGATAAAGTTTTCCGTGAACACCCACAGGGGATGTTTCGGAGGATGCAACTTCTGTACGATTGCCGCGCATCAGGGCAAATTCATCCAATCACGCAGCGAGGAGTCCATTCTTAAGGAAATTGAGGCTTTGAACTCGCTTCCTGGCTTTGCCGGAAACATATCAGATGTCGGGGCGCCGACTGCAAATATGTATGGCATGAGGGGCAGGAATCCGGATTTGTGCGGGCAGTGCAGGCGCAAATCTTGTCTTTTCCCGTCTCCGTGCAAGAATATGGACCGTTCGCATGAAAGGCTGCTTAAACTGTATGAAAAGATTGCAGCTGTGCCGGGCATACGGCATGCGTATATCGGCAGCGGCATAAGATATGACCTCTTCCTTGACGAGAAAGGCTATGTGGATGAGTCGTCGTATCCTTATTTTAAAGAACTTGTGCTCAATCATACTTCCGGAAGGCTTAAGGTCGCTCCGGAACATACAGAGGACAGTGTGCTGAAGCTGATGGCCAAGCCGTCATTCAAACTGTTCAGCAGGCTGCGGCGTGAATTTGACAGGATAGTGCGTTCGGGCGGCCGCAAATGCGAGCTTGTACCGTATTTCATTTCAGGCCATCCTGGCTGCGGCATGAAGGAAATGGAGAAACTGGCGCGCAATCCCGATCTATCCGGTCTGTATATGGATCAGGTACAGGATTTTACTCCGACACCGATGACGACGTCGTCAGTCATGTATTATACCGGACTTGACACAAAGAATCTTCAGAAGATTTTTGTGGAGAGGGATATTGAGCGCAAGCGTGCCCAAAAGTCTTTTTTCTTCCGTCGCGGGAAGTGATTCATGGACTGGGCAATGGCTTGCAGGTGCATGTGAGGGGAATTTTTCAACAAAAAACACATATGATATTGCTCAATTCAAAAAAATGTTCTACACTTGCACCGGAATTTAAAGTACTACCTGAATTTAGTGTATAGAGATAATTATGGCAACACCAAAGAGAAGAGCTGTTGTGAGCTATGAGAACATGTCGGAGGAACTTTCGGCTGCGTTCTCTGAGAAGTATCCTAAGGGATTCAATGATTATTTTCCGGACTTGATGAAATATGACAAGCCGGACGGTTCATGCTTTTATGCAGTGACGATTGAAATTCCGGATGCCATCTACTTAGTGAAGATTAAAGTGAAGACGGACGATGCTGAGGATATCGAGAGGTGGCTTGACGGCGAGGACGGCGACGATTCAGGAAGCGACTCCGATGGCCTTCCGGATGACAACATATCCCAGTATTCAAGCGGGGATGATGATGCTTCAGACGGAGAGTGATTCAGACGAAAATCATCAGAAGGCCGATCGGGTTTTTCCGGTCGGCCCTTTTTCATAATAATTTGCAGCAGCATGAAATCCGGTCCTGTCCTTAAAGATGTAATGTCTCCTCTCAGGCGCTTTGCGGGAAGAATCTCCGAGAGGGATCTTGTACTTGTGCTTTCACTTTTCGTGGGAGTCTCATGCGGGCTTGCAGCCGCTTTGCTCAAGTCTGCCGTGGAGTTTATACACCACTCGCTGACTTCATGGTTTGACGGTGAGGCCTACAATTTCCTTTACATCGTTTATCCCGGCATAGGAATGCTGCTTTCGCTCCTGTTCGTGAAATATGTCGTGAAGGACAATATCGGGCATGGCGTTACAAAGGTTCTGCTTGCCGTATCGAAGAACGAATCCAAGATACTGCCCCATAACATGTGGACATCGGTTGCAGCTTCTTCCGTTACAATCGGATTCGGAGGCTCTGTCGGGGCAGAGGCGCCTATCGTATATACTGGCGCAGCCATAGGTTCCAATGTCGCAAGATATATGGGATTGTCATATAAGAATATGACTATTCTGCTCGGATGCGGTGCAGCTGGAGCCGTTTCCGGAATATTCAAGGCTCCTCTGGCCGGGGTGCTTTTCACACTTGAGATTCTGCTGTTCAACATTTCGATGACTTCGATACTGCCTCTGCTGCTTTCCACCATATCGGCAACGGTGGTGTCGTATATCTTGCTCGGTGACACGCTTCCTTTTGAATGCACCTTGTCGCCGTTCACGATGCACAATATACCTTTTTATGTTCTGCTCGGCCTGTTCTGCTCAGGCTGTTCGGTCTATTTCACAAGAATGACCCTCTGGCTGGAGGATAAGATAAAGAGCGTGGAGCGTCCTTTTGTGCGCTGGGCCATGTCCGCGCTTTGTCTTGGGCTGCTGATTTTCTTGTTTCCTCCGCTCTACGGTGAGGGGTATGAGCACCTGCACGAACTCTTGAACGGCGGAATGATAAACCTGGAGGGGCAGACCGTGCTTTCTTTCTTTATGCGCACTCCGTGGTCCATCCCGATTTTCTTTATGATGATTCTTCTGCTCAAGGTTTTCTCTATGTCATTCACCAATGCCGGCGGAGGAGTGGGAGGAACTTTCGGACCTACGCTTTTCATCGGTGCGATTGCAGGATTCGTAGTGTCAAGGACCATCAATCTCGTCGGAGGAGGCCCTGTCGTGCCTGAGCAGAATTTCGTGCTTGTCGGCATGGCCGGTCTTATGGCTGGTGTGATGCAGGCTCCTATGACTGCCATCTTCCTTATCGCAGAAATCTCCGGGGGCTATCAGCTCCTGATTCCGCTTATCCTCACGGCTACGGTTTCGTATGGAGTTACAAGGACAATGGAACCGTATTCGATTTATACAAAGCGTATTGCCAAGAAAGGGGAGCTTCTCACGCATGACAGTGACCAGGCCGTGCTCACGCTTCTCAAGACTGACGAACTTGTCGAATCAGATTTCAGCACAGTCAGGATAGATGCCTCGCTTGGCGAACTGGTGGAAGTCGTGGCCGCTTCGAGGAGGAATATTTTTCCTGTAGTGGATTCCAAGAACCATTTTCAGGGCTTTGTCTCACTTGAAGACATCAGGCGTGACATGTTCAAGAAAGATACTTATGACACGCTGCACGTATATAATTTCATGAAATCAGCTCCGGCTTACGTTTATGTGAATGAAAAGATGGACAGCGTTATGAGGAAATTCGAGAAGACCGGCGCATGGAACCTTCCTGTTGTTGACAGCGACAGGACTTATATAGGATTCGTGTCAAAGTCAAAGATTTTCTCCGCGTACAGGGACCAGCTTAAGCAGGTATCCCATGACTGATGCAATTTAACCGCAATTGATGACACAGGAAATGAAAACGGACATTAAAAATAATGACAGCTTGAAGGTCATATATATCAACGAGATCGCAAGACGCCTTGGAATAAAGGAGTGGCAGGTGGAAAACTGCGCAAAGCTTTTTGCCGAAGGGGCCACTATACCTTTTGTCAGCCGGTACCGTAAAGAGCGCACGGGAGGGCTTGACGAGGTGGCGGTTGCGGAAGTGCGCCATTGGACCGATGTGTTCGGTGATATGGAAAAGAGGAAGGAGCACATTCTTGAGACAATTTCTCAGGCGGGTGCACTGACCGGGGATCTGGAAAAGCATATCGTGGCTTGTGTTGACTCACGGGAACTGGAGGACTTGTATCTTCCTTTCAGGCCGAAAAGGAGGACAAGGGCGACTGTTGCCAAGGAGGCCGGGCTGGAACCTCTTGCTGACATGATGTATGACATGACAATTTCCGATCCGCTGAAAGAAGCCCGCAGATTTGCCGGTGACAAGGTGTCTACCGCTGATGAGGCCCTGGCCGGTGCTCGTGACATAATTGCGGAACGGCTTAGCGAGACAGCATCAGTACGTGAGACGCTCAGAAGAATATTCGGCACAAGACGTATCGTTACCAAAGCCACCAAGAAAGCTTCTTCACCTGAGGCGCAGAAATACAAGATATATTTTGATTATTCGGAACCTCTTGACAGGGTGGCACCTCACAGGATGATGGCTATGCTCAGAGCTGAGGATGAGGGATATATAAGCGTGAGGATAGATGCGGATGCAGAGAAATGCGGCAAGAAGATTTATTATGATTTCTGCCAGCAGAGGCGTTATCCTGCACCTCCTTTGGCTGAGCAGCTGCATCTTGCCTTTGATGATGCATACAAGAGGCTTCTTGAACCTTCCATCTCGAATGAGGTTCTGAAAGAAGCCAAGGAAAAGGCTGACATTGAGTCCGTAAGAATTTTCGGAGAGAATCTCCGTCAGCTTCTCCTTGCTCCTCCAGTGGGGCAGAAACGGGTGCTGGCCATAGACCCGGGCTTCAGGACCGGTTGCAAGGTCGTATGCCTTGATGAACAGGGAAATCTGCTGCACAATGAAGCTATTTTTCCGCATCCGCCTGCAAATGAAAAGATTAAGGCTATCCAGGCTGTATCGGCCATGGTCCAGAAATACGGAATAGAAGTAATCGCTATCGGAAACGGTACAGCGGGCCGTGAAACGGAGGACTTTATCAAGCGTGTCCATTTGCCTGAGGGAGTCCGAGTTTTCACAGTAAGCGAGGACGGGGCCTCAATATATTCAGCATCAGAAGTTGCCCGCGCAGAGTTTCCGGACCATGATGTGACGGTGCGCGGTGCGGTCTCGATTGGCAGGAGGCTTATGGACCCGCTTGCTGAACTTGTCAAGATAGATCCGAAGTCTCTCGGAGTGGGGCAGTATCAGCATGACGTGGACCAGAATATCCTGAAAGAGAAATTGGACAACACGGTTGTAAGCTGTGTGAACAGCGTTGGAGTTAATCTCAATACCGCAAGCAGCTATCTGCTGAGCTATGTATCCGGAATCGGACCCGCACTGGCGGAGAATATAGTGGAATATCGTACAGCTAACGGGGCATACCGCTCACGTGAGGAGCTTCTGAAAGTGAAAAGGCTCGGTGCAAAAGCTTTTGAGCAGTGCGCGGGCTTTCTGAGAATACAGGGGGCTGACAATCCTCTTGACGCGTCTGCAGTGCATCCCGAGGCTTATCATATAGTTGACAAGATGGCGCGCGACCTGAAAGTGACGGCAAAAGAGCTTGTCGGAAACGCGCAATTGTGCTCTATGATAGACCCTGCCAAATATGTCGGGGGAGATTTCGGACTTCCTACCATAAACGATATTATAAACGAATTGCGCAAACCTGGACGTGACCCTCGTGAAGAAGCGCAGCAGTTCGAGTTCTCCCAGGACATCAGGACAATCGAGGATCTTGCCTCCGGAATGGAATTGCCAGGCATAGTCACGAACATAACTGCCTTCGGAGCATTCGTGGACATAGGCATAAAACAAAATGGCCTTATACATGTTTCCCAAATGGGTGTAAAAGGCCTTGCAGATCCGTCAAAGGTCCTGAAACTTCATCAGAAGATAAAAGTGACCGTGACAGGTGTAGATATGGAACGTGGCAGAATCAGTCTGAAACTTTCTTCTTGCTGACGGTATATTGGGACATTATGACTCCTATGGTCGAGATCGCAATCCCGGCCCATTGCCTTGCATTCATGACCTCATGGCCGAGAACCCAGGCTATCAGTGCAGCCGCAACGGGAATCAGAGCGGAGAAGATGCTTGACTTGGCAACTCCAAGGCTCTTGATTGTGCTGACCCATAATGAAAAAGCGAGGCTGGAGCACAATACGGAAAGGCAAATGATAGGATACCATACCTCAGCACTCAGATAGGTCACGGCATCAAACTCGCTGAGTCCCCTGAAAAGGAACAGCGGCAGAAGATATACAGAGCCTATAAGGAACTGGTACATGACAATTATCTGGCTTGAATAGTTGCCGGACAGGCTTTTGGTCAGCGAGGCATGGCCAACTTCCGCAATCACAGCTATAAGCAGGAACAGGATTCCGATTATGAAGTGCTCACCGAGTTCTCCCTTTGACATGGCGACCATGATAATGCCGGCAAGGGAAAGCAGGATCCCGAATATATTTACTGCATTTACCTTTTCCTTGAAGAACAGGACTCCAGCTCCTATGGAGAATATTGGGATTGTCGCGATTACCATTGCGCTTAGAGTAGGGGAGCCGGTTTCCTTAAGCCCGTAAGTCTCAAAAATGAAATAGATGAACGGCTCGCACATGGCAAGCAGAAGGAATTTCGGCAGGTCCTGCTTCTGTATCCTCTTTATCCTTCCATATGCCGCATTGAACAGAAACAATACGGCTCCGGCAATGAATATTCTGACAAATACGAAATAGAAAATAGGTATTCCCTTGGAAATCAGTTTGTCTGTCCATATGTATGACATGCCCCATAGGGTTATCGCAAATATGGAAACGATGTATGTCAGCAGTTTGCTTTGTTTTATCTTAGGTGTCATTGGTCTTATATTTAGAATCGGCTCTTGGTTTGTTTCCGGCTATGCTTCCTTATGCAGCTTGCCGTTTCTGATTACCTCTTTTCCGTCAACGAGGACGGTTTCTATGAAGCCTTGAAGCTCTTCACCGTCATATGGTGTCCAGCCGCATTTGTAGAGCTGGTCTTCGTTACGGACCGTGAATTTCCTTTTCAAGTCGAATATCACGATATCAGCCGCATATCCTTTTCTTATCTTTCCGTGCTTGAGTTCATAGACTTCTGATGCTTTTTCCGAAAATACTGAAGCTACCCTGCTGAGCGGAATATCTTCCTGTTCCGCTATCGTCAGAAGCACAGGCAGGCTCTGCTGGATTGACGGCATGCCCGACGGCGCGTGAAAATAATCCGCCTGCTTTTCTGAGAGCAGGTGAGGGGCATGGTCTGAGCCTATCATGTCTATAAGACCGTTGCGAAGTCCCTCGCGAAGTGCTTCACGATCCTGCGGAGTCTTTACGGAAGGGTTGCATTTGATACGGCTTCCAAGCCTGTCATAGTCCTGATTGCTGAACCACAGATAGTTGCATGACGTTTCTGCGAGTATGGCAGGGTTGCTGAGCTTGGCAGCCCTCACCATTTCAAGCTCTTCTTTAGTGGAAATATGGCAAAGGACAAGGCGCGTCTTGTGACGGATTGCCATCTCAAGGGCTTTTATGCTTGACTTTATGCAGGCCCTGCGGCTGCGTATATTCTCGTGCTCGCAAAAAGGAACATTCTCTCCGAATTTTTCTTTGGCCAGACGCATGTTCTCTTTGATGATTCCCTCGTCCTCGCAATGGACAAGCAGAGGTTTTCTGCATATGGAAAACAATTTTTCAAGCGCGTCGGCATCGTCAATGAGCATATTTCCGGTCGAAGAGCCTAAAAAAGCCTTGACGCCCGCTATCTTTTCAGCAGCCAGTCCTGTCTTTTCATCTCCTTCGAATGCTGTCCTGCATGCTTCTTCCACATTTGAATCAGTAGCTCCGATATGGAACATCATGCGTCCGATGCATCTTCCTTCGGATGCAATTACCTTGTCCTGAATTGTTTGCGCGTCTGTTGCGGCGGGAATGGTATTCGGCATATCCATGACAGCCGTAACTCCTCCGGCAGCTGCAGCAGCCGACTCCGTGGACATGTCCGCCTTATGAGTCAGTCCGGGTTCACGGAAATGCACATGCGCATCAATTCCACCTGCCATGAGCCATTTGCCTTCCAGGTCAATGACCTCTGTATCCGGGCATATCTGCAATGCATGCCTTACCTTTTCATCGTAGCTATCCTCATCGGCATACATCACCTCTGCAATATTGCCGTCAGATATGAGTACTGAACCTTTGCACTCTTTCTCGGCAGTGATTATTGTAGCCTTGTCCAAAAGAATTTTCCTGCTCATGCCTGCTTCGGTCTTATTTTTCTCATTTTCAGTTTCATCACTCCCCAGAAGGCTTCCCCGAATATTCCGCTGCTCATCTTCGAGGTGCCCTCTTTCCTGTCAACGAAGATGATAGGCACTTCCTTTATCTTGAATCCAAGCTTATATGTAGTGTATTTCATCTCTATCTGGAAACCGTATCCCTTCATCTTCACCTTGTCGAGATCAATCGTCTCGAGGACTCGCCTTCGGTAGCATTTGAAGCCGGCGGTTGTATCATACACCTTCATCCCGAGAACAGTGCGCACATATACAGATGCGTAATAAGACATTATGACCCTTCCTATAGGCCAGTTGATTACGCTTATGCCATTGCAGTAGCGTGAGCCGATGGCAAGGTCTGCGCCGTCCCTGCTGCATGCCTCGTAAAGTCGCGGCAGGTCTTCAGGATTGTGGGAGAAGTCCGCATCCATCTCGAAAATATAGTCGTAGCCCTTTTCCACGCACCATTTGAATCCTGTAATGTATGCTGTGCCAAGTCCCAGCTTGCCCTGCCGCTCTATCATATGCAGTCTCTGAGGAAATTCCTCCTGCATTTTTTTTACGATAGCTGCGGTTCCGTCAGGTGAGCCGTCCTCAATCACAAGGATATGGAACTCTTCTTTCTGTTCAAAGACGGCTCTGATAATATTCGCGATGTTTTCCTTCTCGTTATAAGTCGGAATTATGACAATTTTTCTGTCCATATAAGCAAAATGTTGGAAGGGGACTGCAAAGCCCCCTCCGATTCATATGTTATTCTATCGTTTTCATCATTTCTGCAACCGCAGCCTCAAGCTGCTTGTCCTCTCCTCTGAGAACGGAAGCCGGGTCGTTGTAAACGGCGATATCCGGTTCAACCTGAAGGTTCTCAAGATACCTTCCCTCTTTTATGCCTATTGCTCCGACCTGAGGGATACCGAAGACGATTGTAGGGTCAATCTGGTTTTCCCACCATACGGCGGTCATTGTACCAGGAACAGGAGCACCGATGAGCTTTCCTATTCCGAGCGTCTTGTAAACATACGGAAATCCCGATGCGTCGGAATAGTTGTCCTCTCCGATAAGCACACAAGACGGCTTGGTCCATTTGCTGTAAGGTTCCGTTCCGATGTATTGTCCCCTCGGCTCGAATCTTATGTAAGCCTGTCCGGAGAGCAGGGTAGCAAGGTCATCATGCAGCCATCCTCCTCCGTTGTGTCTGGTGTCTACGATTACAGCCTGGCAGTTGCGGTATTTTCCGAGAAGCTCTGAATACACTTTCCTGAAACTATCCGAATCCATGCCCTGCACATGTACATACGCCACTTTCCCTCCGGAAAGTTTCTTTACCATTTCTTCCCTCTGCTCAACCCATCTGCGATATAGTGCGCTATTGTCGGAGTAAGAAGGAACAATATACATCTCCTGGGCCTTCTTGCCGTTCTTGCTTACGGAAATGACTGTCTTCTTGCCGGCTTTCATCTTAAGAAGCCCGTACCAGTCCATCCCGGCAGTTATCTCAGTGCCGTCGATTGCTTCAATAATGTCTCCTTCCTTTATCTCCGGGTCAATGATATACAGAGGGCCGCCCTTGAGGACTTCCTTGATTCTGAGCCCGTCTCCTTTGTACTCATGGTCAAAAATTGCTCCGAGGCATCCAGTGTTCAGTCCGCTCCTGTAGTAATATCTTGCTCCGGTATGAGAGCCGTTCAGCTCCCCGAGCATCTCTGACAGCATTTCCTGGAAGTCGAAATTGTTCGTGATATGCGGAAGGAATCTCGCATATGTGTCATGGTATCCTTTCCAGTCTATCCCGTGGATATCGGCTACATAGAATTTCTCGTCAACCTGTTTCCAGATATGGTTGAACATGTATTCTCTCTCCTTTGCCGGCTTGTAGTCAAAATCTCCACTGAAGCTTATGCTCTCCCTGCTTCCGTTGGCTGTGGAAATCTTCGAAATGCCGCTTCCTGACAGCAGGAACATGCTTTTGTCATCAGCGGTAGGGTAGAGAGCGCCATAGACCCCTTTTGCAACAACCTTCACAGATTTGTCCTCAAGATCAAGCATGCACAGGTCCGTACCTTTTTCAAGCCTTACCATATAGAAAAGCTTCTTTCCGTCCCTGGTGAGGTAATGGTCGCCAAGCCTTCCGGAATAAGGGGTGAGCTTTACTGTCCTGGCTTTTCTTTCAGCGAGGTCAAGCACAAGCTTGTCAGATTTCTTTTCAGCCTTGGCACTGTCCTTCTTCTCTTCCTTCTCCTCTTTCTTTTTGTCCTTGTCGCTTTTCAGCATTTCCGAAATGGCGCGGTCTTCCTTGTCCTGCATGAACTCCGCATATCTCTTGCCGTCAAAGAACATTATATAAATGTCCCTTTCTGCACCCCAGCTGCCATGGCTCCTGTAGCCGGCCTTGTCTGAAGACCATGTCATGGCCTTTCCGTTGAGTGCCCAGCGGAAATTGCCGTCACTATATCCGCTTTCCGTAAGGTCTGTGACAGTGCCCTCCTGCAAATCTATCAGAGCCACATCCTCATTGTTCCAGCCGCCGTTTGCCTGATAGTTGCACAGGATATATCTGCTGTCCGGGCTCCATTCGAAGCTCTGGTCACCGTCCGTATATGAATAATTCACATTCCTGTCAAGGACTATTTTCTCTTTCTTGCTCTTGAGGTCCATTACGGCAATACCTGTCCTGTCTTTGAGATATGCTATTGATTTGCCGTCAGGTGACACCTGCGGCTGGAAACATGTTTCTCCTTTTGCTGTAACAGGCTTCTCTTCCGTTTTAACGGCATATGTGAAGCACTTGTCATCTTTGTCGGTCAGTGAAGTCTCCCATATGCCCCAGTGTCCGTCCCTTTCCGCCGCATAGTACAAAGTCCTTCCGTCCTTGGAAAAGCATACGCTTCTCTCCTGCTCCGGAGTATTGGTTATGCGTTTTGTTGTCCTGTAATCTGTTGATGTGACATACACGTCACCCCTGAGCACAATCGCCACCTCTTTGCCGTCAGGTGAAACAGCCATGTCTGTCGCACCTGATGTGAAGACAGTCTCCTGAACCTGTCTCTCGTTCTGGTCTGCTATGACTTCGATTTCAAGTTTCTCCGGCTTGCCCCCCTCTCTGAGAGTGTAAAGCTCTCCATCAAATGAATAAGCGAGCGTTCCGTCGTTTGAAATGGAGAGATATCTGACCGGATTGCCCTTGTGGAATGTAAGCTGGACCGGTTCTGATTTTCCTGAAATGTCGCTCCTGTAGATGTTAAGAGTACCGTCATGCTCGCTCAGGTAATAGAACGTCTTTCCGTCAGCGGCGAATACAGGGTCGCGGTCTTCACCCTTGAATGAGGTCAGCTTGGTGAATTTGCCGTCCGGGCTGATGGAAAAGCTACCGTTTGCCTTGCCGGCAGCAGGAGCGTAATGCCAGATGTCACGTGTCACGGAAGACGTATGGTGTTTTCTGTACGGGTCCTCATAACCTTTGTAGTCTTCATATATGATGTCTCCCTCACTGCTTACGCTTATCTCTGAAATCGGAAGGGAAGTGACAAGCTCAGGCCTGCCCCCGTCCTTACCTATAATATATAGCTGTGCATTTCCGGGAAAATCCCCATATGCAGCGTCCTGCTGGACTGCTGCCTTGAACAGGATGCTTCCGTCTCCAAGCACTGCAAGAGGAGTTTCGTTTCCTGGGTGTGAAGTAAGCCTTTTCGGGCTGCCTCCCTCATGCGGAATCGTGAAGATGTCCTTGCTTCTTTCCCGATAGGAACTGAACACGATGTTCTTTCCGTCCGGAGTCCATATCGGGTCCGAGTCATATGCCGGATTGGAAGTCAGCTGGCGCGCCCTTCCTCCATCGCTGCTCACGACATACAGGTCGCCCTTATAATTGAATACAATTTGTTTCCCATCCGGAGAAATCGAATTCCTCCTCAGCCATAGCGGGGATTCCTGGGCCATGGCAGTTCCGATAAACATCAGAATTGCTGATAAAGCAGAAAGTGTTTTTTTCATATATATCTTCTTTATTATACCTATATAATATAAGGAGACTGCAAATATAGCAAAAGCTGAGATCAAAACGTCAAGTTTACTTGTAAGTTTTGCCGAAGCCAAGGCGTATATATGCATATCAGTGCAAATGTAGCAAAAGTCGTGTGCCGAAGCAAAGTTTACTTGTATTATGCTGAGATCAAAAAAACACAATGTAACTGCAATGTCCGGATGGGACAACAAATCTCTTGCACAGGCTTTCCGCTGAAATAAGTTTTGATTTGCGCATTCAAGCGCTTTAGATCAATCTTTGTTTTAGTTTTTACCGCCTCGTAAGTGGGATACGAAATTAAGTCTTTTTCTTGGTCTTATGGTCATATTGTTATGATTTTTCTAAAACATGGAGGTGAGTTGCTGTGCCCAAGAGTTGAGCATTATTATGGGCCTTGCCGGCCTTGGGTTGTTTCCTTAGCATGTCCTGAACCGATGTGCATGCCCCTTTTATGTTGTGCCTTTTCTATGCTCCTTGAGTTATGCTCCTATTTGCCATTAATTTTCCGATTGATGCTTACATTCCGTAAGAGGCTGTAAATAAG
>ERZ778504.929-NODE-929-length-25509-cov-7.883201_pt1 | contig 25509 bp, 15 predicted proteins | sample MGYA00510046_ERZ778504 | MGnify/ENA primary metagenome ERZ778504 (study PRJEB29527, sample SAMN07138964) | mouse gut metagenome | material: feces | host: mouse | place: China:Nanjing | collected 2016-01-25 ...
CGTAGTTGGCGTGCATGGGCAGGCCGTTGTTCATCGACGAGTTGACCATCAGCGAAAGCGCCCCGGCCTTCACCATCTCAAGATAGGGTGCGAAGTGCTTTTCGCGCAGGTCCTGTACCGTAATCGACGACGGCGTGCGGTCTTTGCCGCTCACCGGTACGCCGTAGCCCATGTAGTGCTTCATGCAGGCGGCCACATGCTGGTCGTCTACATGGTTGGGATCGCCGCCCTGGAATCCCAGCACGGCCTCGCGGCCCATCTCGGCGTTCAGATAGCAGTCTTCGCCGTAGTTCTCCCACATGCGCGGCCAGCGCGGATCGCGGCCGAGGTCCACCACGGGAGCATAGGTCCACGGAATGCTTCCGGCCTTGGTTTCATAGGCCGAGATGCGGGCGCCTTCGCGCGTCAGTCCACGGTTGAAGGTGGCAGCCATGTTGACGCCCTGGGGGAAGAACGTGCCGCCCAGCGTGTAGGTCGTGCCGTGAATCTGGTCCACGCCGTAGATGCAGGGGATGCCCATCGTCTCCATCGACTTCTCCTGGATGCGGCGGATGATCTCCTGCCACTTCTGCGGCGTCTGCGCCACGCTGGCGGGTACATTGAGAATCGAGCCTACCTTGTAGGTGCCGATGACCGTGTCGAGCATCGCTTCGTCGAGCTGGAAACCGTTGGCGTTTTCGATGGCCATGATGCGCATGTAGATCGCCATCATCGTCTCCCGCGAAAGGCCGTTGCTGAGGTCGAACTCGCCCGCAATGCCGTATTTTTCGAGCAGCCGTTCGATGTCGGCCTGCGTCGCAGTCTGCGGATTGATTCCGGCAAAGGGATTGACGCGCTTCTGGAGCAGGTCGATCGAGAGTTCGCACATCTGGCCCACCTTCTCGTCGAGCGTCATCTTGCGCAGTTGTTTTTCGATCTGGCGTTCGATCTTTTCGTTGCGCGGAATCGACGGTCCGGCAGCCGAAAGAGGCGTCGCGATCAGGAGCGATCCGACGGTACATAACAGGAACAGGGTTCTTTTCATTGTCCGATAATTCAGATTGGTGTTATAAAGGTAACCTTTTTTTCGGTTGCTTGGTGCGGTTTCGGGTGTTTTTTCTTACCGATCCGGGCATCCGCGTCGTACGGATGCCCGGTGGTATGCAGAAAAAAGCGTCCGCTTATCGGTCGGAGCGTTCGAGCAGGTCGATCTTTCCTTCCGGCTTGAGCAGATCGTGCACGGGGACCTTCGCTTCGGCCGCCTCGACCGCCAGCTTGGCTCGGATGTCTCTCGACGAGGCACCGAGAAGCAGGTCGTAGCTGCCCGGAGTCACCACCCAGGCCGAAGCCACGGCGTCGAACGATGCCAGGTCCGCTTTCGGCAGCTTCAGCGTGACGGTCTGCGTCTCGCCCGGCTGCAGTTCGCGGGTCTTGGCAAAGGCCTTGAGTTCCTTTTCGGGCTTGTTCGCCACGACCCGGTCGGGAGCCGAGACATAGAGTTGCACGACTTCCTTGCCGGCATGTTTGCCCGTGTTGGTCACCTGCAGGCTGACAACGTATGCGTCCTTCTCCTCCTTCACTTCCGGATCGGCATATTCGAAGGTCGTGTACGACAGACCGTAGCCGAAGGGGTAGGAGACTTCCTTGCCGAACGTGTCGAAGTAGCGGTAGCCTACGTAGATGTCTTCTTCGTAGTTGGTGAAATCGACGTTCTTCACCTCGTTTTTCTTTTCACCGCTGTTCGAGATGTCCATGTTGGCCGTCACGTCGATGGGGAAGTTGGCCGAAGAGGCCGCATCGGAGAAGCGCACCGGGAAAGTCATCGTCAGTTTGCCGCTGGGCGAAGCCTTGCCGCTCAGTACGTCGGCCACGCTGTTGCCGCCTTCCTGGCCAGCCTGCCATGCGCACAGAATCGCATCCGGGCAGCCTTTCCACGAGGCCGTCTCGATGACACCGCCGATGTTCAGCACCACCACCACTTTCTTGCCGGCGGCATGGAACACGCGGCATACGTCGTCGAGCAGCGCCTTTTCTTCGCGCGTAAGTTCGAAATCGGCCTTTTTGCGGTCGAGGAATTCGCCCGACGTGCGGCCCAGCGTAATGAGCGCCACATCGTTCGCCTCGGCCAGCGACTGCAGCCGCGCTGCCGGAATCATCATCTCGGTCGGACGCGGACGCGGCAGGAACATGGCATAGCGGTTGGTCGTGTCGGGACGGTTGCGTTCGTTCTCGGCCTCGATATGGGCTTCGTAGTCGGTCTTCAGTCCTCCGTCGAGTTCATAGCCGGCCTGTTTCAGACCGTCGAGCAGCGACACGGTGTAGGCGCGGTTCACATTGCCCGAACCCGTACCTCCGGCGATGAAGTCGTAGGAAGTGCAGCCCAGCAACGCAATGCGTTTCACCGTTTCGGAAAGCGGAAGCGCCGCATCGTCGTTCTTCAGCAGGACCATACCGTCCGTAGCGCTCCGACGCGTCACGGCGGCGTGAGCCTCCAGATCGGGTTTGTTCGAGAAACGGTAGCCCTGGAAACGCGGCGTGCGCAGGATCATCTCAAGGATGCGCTTCACGTTGCGGTCGAGTACGGCTTCGTCCAGCCGGCCCTCTTTCACGCCGTCGACGATCATCTCATACTGCTTGTCCGTTCCGGGTTGCAGCATGTCGTTGCCGGCAATCATCTGCGCCACGGCATCCTTGCCGCCGAACCAGTCGGTCATGACCATTCCGCGGAATCCCCATTCGTCGCGCAGCATCGTGGACTGCAACTCGGGGTTTTCCGACGTGTAGACGCCGTTCAGATAGTTGTACGAGGACATCACCGTCCACGGATCGGCTTCCTTGACCACGATTTCGAACCCTTTCAGGTAGATTTCGCGCAGGGCGCGCTGCGACACACGGGCATCGTTGGCCATGCGGTTGGTCTCCTGATTGTTGAGTGCGAAATGTTTGATGGAGGTGCCTACGCCGTTGCTCTGCACGCCGCGGACATAAGCCGCAGCGATCTTGCCCGAGACGACCGGGTCTTCCGAATAGTACTCGAAGTTACGGCCGCACAGCGGATTGCGGTGGATGTTGAGCGCCGGAGCCAGCAACACGTCGGTGCCGTATTCCAGCACTTCGTTGCCGATGGCTTCGCCCACCTTCTCGACCAGTTCCTGGTCCCACGTCGAAGCCAGCAGCGTGCCGATGGGGAAGTGGGTGCAGTAGTAGGTCTGCGAGTCGCCCTCGCGCGTGGGGTTGATGCGCAGGCCGGCAGGGCCGTCGGCCAGCACTACCGAGGGAATGCCGAGACGGGCGATGGGGTAGGTCGTGCCGGCGGCGCCCGGCACCAGGTTGCGGGTTTCGCCCACTACGGCGTTCTCGCCCGAGAATCCGGCCATGCCGGTTCCCACGACCAGGCGGGCCTTCTCTTCGAGCGTCATGGCGTCCACGACCTCGTTGACCGAGGACTTGCCCAGCTGCGGCACCCGCGGCCCGCAGGCGGTCATGGCCGCCGCGGCCAGCAGAATGAATGCGATCGGTTTGTTCATTTCGGTAGCGGTTGGTTTATTTGAACAGCATGGGAACGAACTCGGTCAGATAGATGCGCCAGTTCTTCCAGATGTGGCCCTCGCCCGTCTCATAATAGGTGTAGGGATAGCCTTTCTTGTCGAGCATCTCGCGATATTCGCAGTTGGCCTTGTAGAGGAAGTCCTTGTCGCCGATGGCAATCCAGTAGAGAGCCGGTTTCTTGGCGAACTGCACGGCCAGCTTCTCTTCCAAGTTGTCGTAGACGGGCGATTTGGCGTTCTTGTCGGGCATGATGGCGGCCGAGAAGAGACCTACGTAGTCGAACATGTCGGGATACTGCTTGGAGATGTGCATCGAGTGGTAGCCGCCCATCGACAGACCGCCGATGGCGCGTGCGTGCTTGTTGCGCTGCGTGCGGTAGGTCGCATCCACGAAATTCACCACGTCGGGGAACGCCGTCTCGAACGAACCTTCCATCGTCTTGGGCAGCTGCAGCGTGGGAGCCGCATAGCCCAGCGACGATTCGCCCGGAGCTGCCTGCAGAGCGGCGTTGCCGTTGGTCATCACCACGATCATGGGCTCGGCCTTGCCCTGCGCGATCAGGTTGTCGAGAATCTGCGCCGCACGGCCCAGTTCGCTCCATGCGTTCTCGTCGCCACCCATACCGTGCAGCAGGTAGAACACAGGATAGCGTTTGTTGCCCTTTTCATATCCGGCAGGCGTGTAGACCGTCAGACGGCGGTCGATGCCCAGCGTCGGGCTGTTGTACCACACTTTCGACACCGTACCGTGAGGCACGTCGCTGACCTTGTAGAGGTCGGCACGGCCGCCGCCGATCAGGAATACGTTGGTCACGCTCACCACGTCGCGGATGGTGTATACGTTGCTCGGGTCGTTGATCTTCAGACCGTCGACCACGAACGTGTAGCTGTAGAGCTCGGGAGCCAGCGCTTCGGGCGTGGTGTACTCCCAGACACCGTCGTTCTGCACCAGGTCGGCATAGCCCGGACCGTCGAATTCGCCGAACGGGGTCTTGATTTTCTGAGTGGGCAGGAAATCGCCCGTCACCTGTACTTTCGCGGCATTCGGAGCCTTGAGACGGAACGTCACGGTGTTGTCGTTGTGCACTTCGGGCGATACGACCGGTGCCATGCCCCACAGCGCCTGCTGCGCGCAGGCCAGGGAGCCGATCAGCAGCATGGCTGCCGACAGAACAATTTTTTTCATGTCAATACTGATGTTTATGGTTGTCTTTTATCCGAACAAGGTCCCGTGCGATTGCACATTGCACGGAACCTTGTTTCCTGGTTGTCGGACGGTTAGTTGTTTCCGGCCTGCTGCAGGGTGACGAATTTGATGGTTGTTTCGGTAAGTTCTCCAGGATTGAAGCTGCCATCCATATTCATGCCTAATGTGGTTCCCAGGTTGCTGCCCGAGAACGTGTAGAGATGGCCGCCTCCGGTAGCTTTGGCAAGTATGATGGATATTTTGCCGCCGGCCTTAAGGAATTCTTTCGTGCCTTTCGGATTGACAAGGTAGCTGCCCCAGCTCCAGCCGCCCCATTCGGCAGGCATCTGCATGCCGGAAGCCATCGACAGAGCATCCTGTGCGTTGTCCTTGACCGTGTATTCGCCGGCCAATGCAGGAGCTTCGAGATTCTCGGTATTGATCATCTCGAACATCGCGACATTATTCCCGTCGGGATCGGCAATCATAAAAGTGTATTTCGACAAGCCTTTTACCGTTTCGCCGGTATCTTGTCCGTTTTCGTCCTTGGCCGGTACGGTCGAAATAGTCATCAGCGCCGTATAGCCGCTCGGATCGTCTTCACCGATTTCGAACGTAAGAGCACCTCTGTAGTTGCACTGCACTTCCGTACCGTCTTCAGCGGTGAGAAGTCCCGAGAAGATATAGAGGTCGTTGATGAGGTTGACATTCAGCGTACCCGATACGATCTTCTTGGAGCCGTTGACTACCGCCGAAAACATCTTGTCGGCAGTCACGGTCTCGGTCGCCGCATAGGTGCCCGCTCTCAGAATCCAGTCGGTGCTGCCGATGCGCATGTCCATCGCATCGCCCTTGGCATCCTTGAAATTGATGGCCAGCACTTTGTTGCCGTCGCTGATTTTCCGGGTCGGCTGCTGCTCGGCAGCGGTGAACTGATAACGCGCGATGTTGTCGTAGACGCCGCTCAGATCGTCGATCGGCTTCTCCTCGCAGGCAACGGCAAAGAGACCCGCCAGCAGCGCTGTCAAAATGAATCGTATGTTTTTCATAGTCATTTCTGTTTTTGTTGTCGGACCGGAGGTTTATTCCCAGCCTTCGTTTTGTTTCATGTTGGGGTTGAGTTCCATCTCCTTGCGCGGAATCGGCAGCAGCTTGTGCTTGGCCTTGAAACCGTAGGTCGGGTTGCTCCACATGTATTTCGTCTCGGAGCCCGTGAATGCGGGAACCTGGCTGCCCTGATCGGCCAGAACGGTTTCGGCGTCGCCCCAGCGGACAAGGTCCTGGAAACGGACGCTTTCCAGACACAGCTCCAGGCGCTTCTCTTTCTTGACGTCGTCGAGCGTCACCGAACCCAGCGGCGTCAGACGGGCTCTGTCGCGAATCTGGTTGATGTAGTTCAGCGCCTTGGCCGGGTCGCCGCCCTGCACGTGAGCTTCGGCAGCCAGTAGCAGCACCTCGGCATAGCGCATGACGCGGTAGTTGGTCCATACGAACCACGGCTGCGTGCCCGGAGATACGTTGTCTTCCTTCAGCAGGCGGGTTTTCCAGATGAAATAACCCTCATGACCGGCAAGATACTGACCGGCCTGTACCTTCACGCCGCCCTTTTCCATCTGCTGGGCCGTGCGCAACGTGCTGTTCAAACGGTAGCCGTTCGCACCCTCCATCGCTACGAAAGCATCATAGAGCGATTTGCGCGGGTTGAAGAAGCCCCATGTACCGGGTTCGATCACTGCGGCAAGGGAACCGCCCATATCCAGACGGTCCGAGCGCCAGCCGAACATCAGGTAGAACATCGACATGTTTTCAGGGTGCGCCCAGCTCATCTGCTCGGGATCCTTACGCTTCTGGATTTCGAGCATGGCCTCGCAGCTGTTGTTGTTGGCCGCATGGAGCAGCATGTCGTAATCGCCTTTGAAAAGCTCGTACTTCTTCGAGTCGATCACCTGGTCCAGAATGGCGGCAGCGTCGGCATACTTCCCTTGGAAGAGATAGGATTTGCCCAACATGGACTGGGCGACCTCCTTGGTCACGCGCATGCCGGTCTCGGCGTCGTTCGCGCTGCTCTTCGACGGCAGCGTGTTGGACTCGATGGCCTGGTTGAGATCCTGCTCGATAAACTCCCACAGCTGCTCCACCGTGCTGTTGCCCATGCGGTATTCGCCGGGATCGAGCAGTCGGTCGACCTTGGGGACAGGTCCGTAAAGGGTCACCAGGTCGAAGTAGGCCCATGCGCGGAAGAATTTGGCTTCGGCCACCGCACGCGCCTTGACGGGCGTGTCGGGAGCCACCTTCTCGATGATGAGGTTCGCCTTGTAGATAAGAGCGTACATGCTCGCATAGAGGTCCTTTACCACCGTGTTGTCGGTGCCGAACGTATACTCGTTCAACTGCTCCAAGTTGCTGTTGTCGCCGCGGTTTCCGCCGCCGGCGAATGCGTCGTCGGAAAGCATGTTCTTGGCGAAGAACCAGTTGTAATAGACTCCGTCCCAGGTACCGTAGAGGGAGGCAAGCGCCTGCATGGCCTGTTCGTCCGTCTGGTAGAACTCATCCTGGCCCCCCATGTTGCCGTGTTTCGGGATGTCGAGGTATTTTTCGCAACCGACCGCGAATATCAACATCAAAGCCGATAACAGGATATATTTCGTTTTCATTTTCATTGTTTCCGTAGTTAAGATTTGTTAGAATCCGATGTTGAGACCGAATACGACCTTCTTCGAACCGGGGTAGGAGCCTTTGTCGATACCCATACCGGCCGTTGCGTTGGTTGCGGCCTCCGGGTCGAAGCCCGGATATTTGGTGAAGGTGAAATAGTCGTCGAGCGAAACATAGACACGCAGGTTCTGGATGAACGCCTTTCTCAGCCACGTCTTCGGGAAGCTGTAGCCCAGCTGGATCTGCTTGATCTTGAAGAACGAACCGTCGTAGACCATGGCGTCGGAATACTGATACTTGTCCATGTTGTTGGCATTGGCGCGGGGTACCGTACCCGACGTGTTGGCCGGCGTCCAGCGGTTGTCGTAGAAGACTTTCTTCAGCTTGTTGGATGCCTGACGGTCGTATTTGTTGATACAGTTGAAGATGTCGTTGCCCTCCGAACCGGTGCCGAAGACGGTCAGGTCGATGCCTTTCCAGGCTGCCGTAAGGGTGATACCGTACGTGAAGTCGGGAATGGCATCACCGATGTTGGTAAGGTCGCCGTCGCTCAGATCGCCGCTCTTGTCGAGGTCTTCGAAGGTGGGATCGCCCGTTGCGGGATCGACGCCTGCAAACTTGTAACCACGGAAATAGTAGATGGGGTAGCCCTTCTCGAAGTAGGAGATCGGTTTGTTGTGGAACGTTTCGCCGTCCAGACGTACCAGCGACGGGTCGAGGTAGGTCACCTTGTTCTTCAGCGTGGCCAGGTTACCGCGCACCGAGTAGGAGAAATCGCCTACGTGGTCTCTCCAGCCCAGTTCGATTTCCCAACCGCGGTTGCTGACGTTACCGGCGTTGATGGGCGAAACCGTACCGCCGACGACCAGCGAAGGCGTGGTACCGCTGACAAGCAGGTCCTTGGTCTTCTTGTCGAACCAGTCGAGGCTGAAAGTCAGCCGGTCGTTGAACAGACGGGCATCGAGACCGATGTTGATCTGCTCGGAGGTCTCCCAGCGGAGTTCGTCGTTACCCATCGAGCTGGGTGCCGAACCCTGGATGTAGTTGTTGCCCGGGAAGAACGGATAGTTGCGGTCCAGCGCCATGTCGGTGCTGTACATGTATCCGCTCAGCGCTGCAAGGCTACCGTTCTGGCCCCAGCTGGCACGGAGTTTCAGATTCGATACGTATCTGCGGGCCGGTTCGAAGAACGGTTCCTCGGAAATGGCCCAACCAGCCGAAACGGCGGGGAAGTAACCCCAGCGGTTCGTGACGGGAAGCTGGGAGAGGTCGGCGGCATCGGCACGCAGCGAAGCCTGGATCATGTAACGGCCGGCGAATTCGTAGCCTACGCGGCCGAAGTAGGAGAGTTTGGCCGATTCGGTCTCCTCGCCGCTCACGTTCTTGGTTGCGGAGGCGTTGGCATAGTTAAGATACCAGAACACCGGATCGTTTTTCTTCAGAGCATCCTCCTCGTTACCGGTGAGGCTGCCGTTGACATAGTTGTAGGTCGACTTCTGGAACGACATACCCACCATGGCCGAAACGGTGTGACGGCCGAACGTGCGCATGTAGTTGGCAAAGTTCTCCCACTGGTAGTAAAGCGAGGTCGAGGAACCTGCCGAAAAATTGAGATAGGGGTTGATGCGCTCGGAGTTGTTGTAGCTCGGCAGCGACACGGCCGAGTTGTGCGAACCCGAGAAACGATAACCCAGACGCGAAGTGATGACCAGACCGTTCACGGGCTTGAAATCACCGTACAGCGATCCCGTGATGTTGAAACCGCCGCTCTTGGTAACGTTGTTGTCGCGCATGATCAGCGGCTGGCCGAACTCGCCCGTGAAGAACGGCGAGACAGAGTAGTAGTTGCCGTTCTTGTCCTTGAGCAGGGGCTGACCGTTGTTCAGAGCGGCAAGCATGTTCATCGGCAAGTTGTTGGGAGCATAGACGTCGGGAGTGAGCGGGTCCATCAGGAGCACCGACGCCAGCAGGCTGCCGTACTCGTTGCCTTCGGCCACCGTACGGGTGTCGTATTTCTCCAGCTGGTTGGTAGAACCCACTTTCAGCCAGGGTTTGATTTCATATTCGCCGTTGACGGTGGCGGTCAGGCGTTTGTAGGTGTCGGCATTGCCCTTGACGATACCGTCGTTGTCCAGATACGTCAGCGAAAGGTAGTAGTTGCCCTGCGCGTTGCCGTTGGTGAAAGCAATGTTGTGCTTCTGCATCGTGCTCGTCTCGAAAGCCACGTCGGTCCACGATGTGTTGGTCACACCGTCCCAGTTGCTCAGCAGGTAGTCGCGCGTGAGGATGTTGCCTTCGGTCATGTAGTCGATGTACTGCTCGGAGTTGAGCACCTTCGGAATCCGGGCCAGCGACTGCCACGAATACTGGAAGTCGTAGGTCAGCTTGCCGTTGCCGGCCGATCCCTTCTTGGTGGTGATCAGCACAACGCCGTTACCGGCCTCGGCACCGTAGATGGCGGCCGACGCAGCGTCCTTCAGCACCTCCATCGACGCAATGTCGTTGGGGTCGATACCGCTGATGCTGCTCAGGCGCACGCCGTCGACAACATAGAGCGGGTTGGACGATACGTTCGACGAGAAACCGCGCACGCGCACCGTCGGCGACGAGCCCGGAGCGGCCGACGTCTGGATGATCTGCACGCCGGCCGTCTTGCCCTGCAGGGCCGACTGCGCATTGGTGATCGTACGGTTTTGCATGTCTTCGGGCTTCACCTGCGAGATGGCGCCCGTCACCGAGCTCTTTTTCTGCACGCCGTAGCCCACTACCACGACATCGTCCAGCCGGGTGCTCTCTTCCTGAAGCGTGACGTTCAGTTCGCCGCCAACGGCGGGGATTGTCTGCTCTACATAACCGATGTAGGAGAACAGCAGGGTGGCGCCCTCGTTCACCGTAATCGAGTATTTGCCGTCGGCATCGGTCGTCGCACCGTTGGTCGTGCCGTTCTCAATGACACTGGCGCCGATCATCGGATCGTTGGCGTCGGTCACTTGCCCCCACACCTTGACCTTGTTCTGCGCCATCGCCAGGGCGACGGGAGCAAACAGGAAAAGCATCGCAAGGAGCAATTTCCTTGTAGAATTGTTCTTCATGTTCTGAGTTTTTAGGTTATTGAAAAAGGTTGATTGGCATCAGAATCCGCGTGTCGGGAACGAGCGCACCACTTCGAGCAGTTCCTTGTCGTGGTTGTGCAGTACGCGGCAGTCGTTGTCGAAATACATCGTGGCACCCAGGTCGGGCGTGTAGGCTTCCCATGCGGGGAGTCCTTCGGCGTTGGGGTTGCCCGTGCGCGCAAAGTTGAGCCAGGCACCGCTCATGCGGTCGGCCAGAGCCTGCGCCTCGCGGCCGCCGCCCGTCATCGAGGCGTGGCGCACCGTGTTGTCGAAGACAAAGGGAATCTCCATGCAGTGCGTGCTGCGGAGCATGCCGTCCATAACGGGCGATTCCCAAGCGAAAAGATACATGTAGACAGGAGCGCCTTGCTGGGCGACCTTAAGCTGAGCCTGCTCCACAGCACCCGGGCGGAATACGAAGTCTACGTCCACCAGGTCCTTGGGCTGATACTCCGGATAAGCCTTGCGGAATGCAGCGAGGAACTCGTCCGTCCGGTCGCCGTATTTCTTGCGCAGGAACTCCACGGCCTGCTCTTCTTTGATGGTCCGGAAGAAAGGAACATAGGTGCTCATCGTGAATTCGTGCAGCGTGGTTCCGATCATCATGGGAATCTCCTTGCTCTGAGCCGGAGCTTCGGGATCGAAAGGCTGTGCAGGCAGCACATCGCCGTCGACCGTGGGTGCCCAGCCGAAAATGAAGGTCGAGATACCTTCCTTCTCTGCTTCGGCCTTCACGCGGGCCACGGCGCGCTCGCCCGCTGCAAGCAGTTCGGCATGCGGCACGGTCTGCAACCGGTCGACTTGCGAGGGACGCAGGCCGAGTTCTTCGACCACCGCCGCACCGATCCGGCGCGAATATTTCTGTTCCATGGTGCGGAGCATCGAGCCGCTCTGTACGATGGCCTTGTGGAAAAGGCCGGCGGCCGCAGGCGTTGCAAGCAGGGTCGATACTTTGCCGCCACCGCCCGATTGTCCGAAAATGGTGACGTTGTCAGGATCGCCACCGAACGCAGCGATGTTGTTGTTGACCCAGCGGAGTGCGGCTACGAGGTCCAGCAGACCGGCATTGCCCGAGGAGGCGTATTTCTCGCCGAAGGCCGACAGATCAAGAAAGCCCAGCACGTTGAGCCGGTGGTTGAGCGTCACGACCACGACATCGCCCTTGCGGGCAAGGTTCGCACCGTCGTAGGAGGGGAGTTCCTGGCCGCTTCCCGCAGCATAGCCGCCTCCGTGCAGCCAGACCATTACCGGACGCTTGCGTCCGTCGTTCAGCCCCGGCGTCCAGATGTTCGCTCTAAGGCAGTCTTCACCGGGATGGCCGTCGTCCCAGTCGAAAGCGAAGGCATGTTCATCGCTCTGCCATCCGCCGCGCACGGCCTGCGGGCACGTCGGGCCGAAAGCACGGCTGCTGCGTACGCCCTCCCATTTGTCGGGTGCCTGGGGCAGCATGAAGCGTTCGGCCTTGGCATAGGGAACACCTTTAAATATATATAGGTTTCCCTGCGCATAACCGGCCACGTCGCCCGACTCCGTGCGGGCCACGGCCGTCTGCGTCGTTGCAACGATCTCGCCGGCCGCATTTGCTCCGGCGCATCCCGTACCGGCAGCGCTTCCGCAGGAGGAACAGAGAGCCGCGGCGGCCCATACGAAAATCGGTAGAATTACAGGTTTCATAGTTTGTGGTTTTTGAGGTATACAAGTTTAGATTATTCCTCCCGGATCGGCTTGGCCGTCTATTCAAAACAATTGTCCGTTCATCCAACCCGCATCCCATGCGTTCAAAAATTTGTCAGATCGTCCAAATTCACCACGACAAGGTGTCGCAACGGATTATTAATGGATTATTATGCGTAACTTTCTGTTCGGAAAAACCGCCATTCGGAACACCATGAAGTTCACATCCCTTTTCTGCTTCGGCTTGTCGGTCGCGATGACCGTGGCGTGTCGGAGCTCCGATCAGCATTTCGAGCGCCGCACCGGAACGGAGAGTCCGCTGGTCTCGAACGACATCTCCAACCAGCAGATCAAAGCCATCGCGGAAGATGCTCAGGGGCATATCTGGCTCGGAACGTTCCGCGGGCTCAACAAGTACAATGCGCACGAATACCAGCAATATTTCTGTACGGACGATTCGCTGAGCCTGCCCGACAACCAGATCCAGGATCTGATGCTGGATTCGAAAAAGCGGCTGTGGATCGCCACCGTCAACGGGCCGTGCCTCTATACCGACCAGGACGATTTCCGGCGGCTGCCCATGTTTTCGGACAACCGCAATGTCCTGCAGTTCTTCGAAGACCGCGCAGGCCGCGTCTTCATGAACACGCGTAACGATCTCTACGAATACAACGACTCGACCGGCGAATTCGACTGCCTGCTTTCCGATCTGGACCGGCCCAACACCTTCCACACGCGCTGCCATGTCGATTCGGACAACCGGCTGTGGATTTTCAACAGCATGCAGCTCCGTTGTTACGATCCGGCGTCGCGACAGATCGTCGACAGCATCGCGCTGCAGGACTATCCGCTCTATTCCTACCTCCACAAGGGCCGCTATCTCTATCTGACCGGCAATTTCCGATGCCGGATTTTCGACACCCGCACCGGACGGTTCGACGAGCTTCCCGAGGTCATGCGCAGGCATCCGCTCTTCGCCAAGGCGGACGTGGAATCCATCCATCCCTACGATGATGACCGGCTACTCTTCAACACCGCCAAACACGGCATGTTCTGCTACGATTTCGTGCACGGAACATTCATCCACCAGCAGCAGACCGGGTTTCCGTTCGAAGTCCCCGCTTTCAAGATCAGACGGATGTTCACCGATTCGCAGCGCAACCTCTGGATCGGCTCCGAGGACCAGGGTTACACGGTCCGCTACCACTACAAGAACTACTTCAACAGCAACAATTATCTGCGCTCCAGTCTGAGCAACAAGTCCGTCGTGTCGGTCGTTCCCGACAACGAATCCAAGCTGTGGATCGCCACCTTGATGGACGGACTCTGGATCTACGATCTGCAGCGGCAGCAGCTCGATGCCATCGGCATGGACGAGCTCTTTCCGCAGGAGAAGCAGCGTAAAATGTACATCAACAGGTTGTTCGTCGACCGCGACGGTGCCGTTTGGCTGACTGCGAACAACCACCAGGTGCTCAAATGCCGTTACCGCCACGGTTCGCTGCAGGTCCTGGCCCGTCACACCGTCTTCCTGCCCATGTCCATCGCCCAGGACCGCGAGGGCACCATCTGGGTGGGTACCGCCACCCATTATCTCCATGCGCTCGCACCGGGCAGCAACCGTTTCGAGCCCGTACAGGCTTTCGACGGCACTTTTTCTTTCACGCCCGACATGCTCTCCCTGAGCGACGGTTCCCTGCTGGTATCGGCTTTCGGCCAGCCGCTCAAACGCATCGTCGGCCGCAAGATCGAGAAGCTGGCAATTTCCGATGACGACTTCCGGTCCTGCATTCCGCGATCGGTATTCGTCCCCACCGCACTGTTCGAGGACAGCGGCGGCGACATCTGGATCGGCACCATCGGCAACGGACTGATCCGCTACGTCCCTTCCGAAAACAAGGTGCATTCCGTGCCCGGCACCACCTGCCTCGACATTTCGGCCATCGGCGAGGACAGCGACGGCGATTTGTGGATCAGCACCCAGTACGGGCTCAACAAATACGACCGGCAGAGCGGCAGATTCACCGCCTACTACGCTTCCGACGGACTGGGAGGCAACCAGTTCTACGAGCGCGCTTCATGCCGCCTGCCCGACGGGACGCTCATCTTCGGCGGCACCCACGGACTCACGCTCTTCGATCCGCACACCGTGCCGGCCAAGCGCAGCATTCCGCTCGTGTTCGAAAACCTGCGCATCCACAACAAGCTCGTCGCGCCACGCAGCGGAGGCCCCATCGACCGGCATCTCTCCTACAACCCCGAAATCAGGCTCCGCCACGACCAGAACGGATTCAGCATCTCGTTCGCCGCGCTGGAGTATTCCGAGTACGGCCGCGTGCACTATCACTACAAGCTCGACGGGTTCGACGACTATTGGATCGAGGCCCGCAACAACCACGAGGCCAACTATGCCAATCTCCCGGCCGGGCGCTACACCCTGCGCGTGAAGATCACCAGCAACGACCAAAGCATCGCCGAGACGGAAAATGCCATTCCGGTCATCGTCGCTCCGGCTCCCTGGCGTACGTGGTGGGCTTACACCTGCTACATCGCCGCGGTGACAGGGTTGGTGTGGCTGTTGGTCATGGCATGGCGGAGAATCCGGGCCGGCAAGGCGGCCGTCCGCATCGCCGAGCGCGAAAAGGCCCAGGAGCGCAGGATGAACGAGATGATCCGCAGTTTTTTCTCCAACGTCTCGCACGAGTTCCGCACCCCGCTGACCATGATTTCGGGCCCCGTGGCACAGCTCTGCGAGGACCCCGAGCTCTCGGAGAAGAACCGGGAGCTGCTGCACATCGTCCAGCGCAGCACCGACCGGATGTTGGAACTGGTGAATCAGCAGCTCGACTTCAGCAAACTCGAAAACGACACGCTCCGGCTCAAGGTCCGGCGTACGGACATCATCGGGTTGCTGCAGCGGCGGATCGACATCTTCCGCATGAATGCCGCCACCAAAGGCATCGTCCTGCAGACCCACGGGCTCGAGGAGCAGTGCATCATGTGGCTCGACGAGGACAAGCAGGACAAGATTTTCGGCAATCTCATGTCCAACGCATTGAAATTCACTCCGGCCAACGGACGCATCGCCGTGCGCTTCGACATGATCGGGCGCGACGAGGCCGCCCGGCTCTTCCCGGGCGATACGGCTGTCCGGTGGTCGCGCTACGTCAAGGTGTCGGTCGCCAATACGGGCCCCACGATCCCCGAAGACCAGCGCGAAAAGATCTTCGAACGCTATTACCGCATCGACAACAGCTCCGAGGGAAATTACTGCTACGGCACGGGCATCGGTCTTTACTACACGCGCAGTCTGGTCGAACTCCACCACGGGCGCATCCGGGCAACCTCTCCCGAAAATCATGACGGCGCCGTTTTCACTTTCGTGCTGCCGCTGGACGACGAAGCCTATGCCGAGCAGGAGCGTTCGGCTGAAAAAAACGGGGAAATTCCCCCCCCCACGCATTCGGCTGCAGCCGACGTTTCCGTCGTCACGGAGTGCTCCGACAAGCCGGAATCGAAAAGCGTGCTGGTGTTGGACGACGATGCCGAAGTGGTCCATTATCTGCGGACGTTGCTGGCTCCGTACTACAGGGTGTTGGGGTGTTTCGACGCCCGCGAGGCATTGCAGCTGATCGACGAGGAAGCGCCCGATCTGGTGCTCAGCGACGTGGTACTGCCCGGCATGAACGGCTACGCGTTCTGCCGCCGCATCAAGGAGGATGCCCAGCTTTGCCACATTCCGGTGGTGTTGGTCACGGCCAAGACCAACGTCGAGGACAAGGTCGAAGGGCTCGACACGGGCGCCGACGCCTATGTCACCAAGCCCTTCGAGCCCAGTTATCTGCTGGCCCTCGTCAAGTCGCAGCTCCGCAAGAGCGAACGCGCACGCAAGCTGCTCGGGCAGTCGACGCAGACGACCCGCATCGAGGAAGACCTGCTGGCACCCCAGGACAAGGCTTTCATGACCGAGCTCTACCGGTTGATGGAGACCGAGTTGTCCAATCCCGAGTTCGACATCGCCTGTGCGACCGAGGCCCTGCGCATCTCGCGCACCAAGTTCTTCTACAAGATCAAGGGCCTTACCGGCGAGAGCCCCAACGTCTTTTTCAAGACCTACAAGCTCAACCGCGCCGCGGAACTGATCCTGGAAGGGCGTTATACGATTTCGGAAATCGCCGACATGACCGGTTTTTCCACCTTGTCCCACTTCTCGAAAAGTTTCAAGAAGCAGTTCGGGCTGGCTCCCAGCGAATACCACGGTTGAAAGAATAGGCTTTTGGGGAGCCGCTCAGGCAGCGGCTAAAAGAATCCGGGGCGGCATATCGTTATGATATGCCGCCCCGGAATGCTTCGGAACCTCGATGCAGGCCGGTTATTTCTTTTTCCTGTTTTTCAGCGGACAGCGGGTTTCGCCGCAGGAAGCGCACCCGCCGCTGCGGCGACCGGAAAGCAGGCATGCGAGCCGCCGCAGAAGCAGCAGCCCGATCACGGCAACAAGGCCCCAAACCGTATAGTCTTGCCAGTCCATCAGAACCACAGCATCAAACGATAGACGCACCAGGCGGCCGCCCATGCCAGCAGCGTGTCATAAACGATCGCCGCCAGCGCCCAGCGCCAGCCCGCTTCGGATCCGATGGCCGCCACCGTAGCGATGCAGGGGAAATAAAGCAAGATGAATACCAGGAACGCCAGGGCCGAGGCCGTCGTGAAGTCGCCGCTGGCAACCAGACGCCGCGAAAGCGTCGCCGATTCGGCCGACGGATCGCGAAGTTCATCGGCTCTCGGGTTCTCCGCCACCGTCACCTCGCCGCCTTCGGTGTAGAGTACGCCCAGCGTGCTGACCACGATCTCCTTGGCCGCCACGCCCGAGAGAAGCGCCACGCCGGCCTTCCAGTTCATGCCCAACGGGCTGAAGATCGGTTCGCAGCTCTTGCCCAGGCGCCCCAGGTAGGAGTTTTCGTAATGTGCGGACGTCCCCGCCGACGCCTGCTCGGGGCGCGGATAGTAGCTCAGAAACCACACCACGACCGAGGCGATCAGAATCATGCCGCCCATCTTGCGCAGATACTGCGCGCACTTGTCCCACATGTGCGTCAGCGTGGTTTTCCAGGTCGGCAGGCGATAGGGCGGCAGCTCCATGACGAAAGGCGTTTCGTCCACCGGGAAAAGGAAGCGGCGCAGCAGGCGCGCCGTCAGCACCGACATCGCCACGCCCAGCACATAGAGTCCCGTCATGACCCAGCCCGCATGGGCCGAAAAGAAGGTGCCGGCGACAAGTATATAGATCGGAAGCCGTGCGCTGCACGACATGAACGGAGTAATCAGTATGGTGATGAGCCGGCTGCTGCGGCTCTCGATCGTGCGGCAGGCCATGATGGCCGGCACGTTGCAGCCGAAACCCATGATCAGCGGGATGAACGACTTGCCGTGCAGCCCGATGCGGTGCATGACCCGGTCCATGATGAAAGCCGCGCGCGCCAGGTAGCCCGAATCCTCCATGAACGAAATGAAGAGGTAGAGCACCATGATGTTGGGCAGAAAGACGATGACGGCGCCCACACCGCCTATAACGCCGTCGGCCAGCATGTCGCGCAGTGCCCCCGCGGGCAGCAGCGCATTTACGCCGCGGCCGATCCATCCGACCAGAGCGTCGATCCATTCCTGCGGATAGGCGCCCAGGTAGAACGTACACCAGAATATCAGCCACATCAGGAAAAAGAAGATCGGGAAACCCCACAGCTTGTGCGTCACGAACGAGTCGATCAGCGCCGTGGTCGTCGCTTCCTCCTGCCGGCCGGGCGTATAGGTCTCCTTGAGCGCTCCCGATATGAATCCGTATTTGCGATTGGCGAACGCCGTTTCGACATCTTCGCCCAGCGTCTTGGCAATGCGGTCCGCTTCGCGGGCGGCGATCCCGGCCCACTCGGCATAGCGTTCGCAGCCGCGCAGCTGTTCGTCGACCTGCCGGTCGCCCTCCAGCATCTTCATGGCAAAATAGCGGGGCGGGAAGGTCTTGGGCAGCTGGTCGCTGTGGGCGCTCATGTCGCCGTTCAGCCGCCGGAGCCCTTCTTCGATGACGGCTCCCTGCCCGATATGGATGTGGCGCACGCGTGCGTCCTGGTTTTCATATACGGCGATCACCGTATCCAGAAGCGCCTCGATGCCCTTGCCGTTGCGGGCCTCGACCGGCACCATCGGCACACCCAGCATGCCGCCCAGACGCTCGTAGTCGAGTTGCGCGCCGCTGGCCGTCAGTTCGTCGAACATGTTGAGCGCCACAACCATGCGCGGGTTGATGTCGATCAGTTCGGTGGTCAGATAGAGATTGCGTTCGAGGTTCGACGCCACTACCGAGTTGACGATCACGTCGGGCGTCTCCTCGGCAATGTGGGCCCGGACGAAAAGTTCCTCGGGCGTGTAGGCCGAGAGAGCATAGGTGCCGGGCAGATCGGTGATCTGAAAGCGGTAGCCGCGATAGTAGCGCACGCCGCTCTTGGCGCCCACGGTCACACCGCTGTAGTTGCCCACATGCTCGTGACCGCCCGAAATGGCATTGAACAGCGATGTCTTGCCGCTGTTGGGATTGCCCACCAGCGCAACGCTGATCGTGTGGCTGCGCGAATGCACCACGTCGTCGACCGAGCGGCCGTTGTCTCCGTGCGATTCGCAGACCGGGTTCTGCGCCGGCGTCAGCAGTTCGTCGGCCTCGCTGTCGGAGAGCACCTCGATCATTTCCGCTTCGCTGCGGCGCAGCGAAATGTCGTAGCCCATGATGCGATATTGGATCGGGTCCTTGAGCGGTGCATTGAGAATCACTTCGACCCGCTGGCCGCGGACGAATCCCATCTCCATGATGCGGCGGCGGAACCCTCCGTGCCCCAGTACTTTGAGAATCGTGGCCGACTCTCCGGTCTTCAGTTCGGACAGACGCATAGTCTCGGTTTCGTTTGGTTGGCCAAAGGTAGCCTTTTCGGCGCAAATCCGCAATCCCCACAAATCGGTATTTTGAGTATCCCGTCCGGAACAACGAAGCGACCGACCGGCATCCGGCCTGCAACCCGTTTTGCCGTGCTTTCGACAGGTTTTTCCGCTCCGGTCGGGCAAATCCCGCACCTGCGCGGCATAGGGCGGCAGAAATTGCGTTCAAAAAATGTTATTTTTTTTCACCGCAATGCTAAATCTAAATAATTTTTATACCTTTGCGTTGATAATAAACCCAAAAAACAAAAGACATGAAAGAGTTGGTAGCAAAAATCAATGCTGAATTCGAAGTATTCGCCGCTAACGCCGCTGCTCAGGTAGAGAAGGGCAACAAGGCTGCCGGTACCCGTGCCCGCAAGTCGGCTCTGGAGATCTCGAAGCTCATGAAGGATTTCCGCAAGGTATCCGTAGAGGCTTCGAAATAATTTTCGGCTCTCCGACCTACAAAGGCCGCTCTTTGAAGAGCGGCCTTTGATTTTTCCGGCACGGCAGCCGGGTCTATACCATCGACAAGGCGGCCCCATGCGAGCCGCCTTTCATTATATTGTGTTGTGGCTTGCCGGTTGACGCCGTCTTTCGGTTCCTCCCGGGCTTCAACAATATGTCTCTATCCGCAAAATACCTAATTCGGTCGGTCTGTTGGCCGCGCGCCCTCTGCAGCTCCGATAACCGTTCAAAATGCGTAGGGGATAAGCACTTCCTACAATTCGATTCCGCTGCGTTCGAAAAACTCCAGGTCCTGCTTCCGCAGGCCGCTGCGAGGGTAAGGGACCGCTTCGTTGTGGTCGTTGAGATAGCAGCGGCGGACCTTGCGGTCGAACCCGCTGCTGACCAGCGAGACCGATTCGTCGATGTAAGGACTGCGGATCGCGGCGATCTGCGCCATCGTGTGGAACAGCGCATGGGTGTTGGCCGGTGCCCACGTGTTCGTCCGCGCCGCTTCGGCCACACCCGGGAAAGCCGCCCGGTAATCGTCCGAGAACCAGGCCAGCGAAGCCACCCACAGCTGGTAGGCCGTCGTAGTGGGGGAGGCATGCAGGAAGCGTTGGCGGGAGTCGTCGAGCAAATCCTCGCCATGATCGGCACAATAGAGAATCGCCGATGCGGTATTTTCCAGCGATCGCAGGTAACCGATCGTCTCGGCCAGGAAATGATCCGTATACAAAACCGAATTGTCGTAGGCGTTGCGCAGTTTTTCAGCATGCTGCGGCGCAATGGCCACATCGTCGTCGGGCAGGAACCGCGCGAAACTGCGGGGATAGCGCTGGTGGTAGCTGAAGTGCGAACCGTAGCAGTGTAGGATGAAGAACATCCGCTGCGACTTGCTTCCGGCAACGGCTTTCTGCACCTCCTCCAACAACTGCATGTCGTAGCGCGGCGAACGGATATAAAGCAGGTGCTGCGCATCGTGGGCCAGATGATCGATCATGGCCCCCTGCTGCGACTGGTTGGAGATGAACCAGGTCTCGAACCCTGCCTCGTTGAACAGGGCCGGCAGCCCCGTGCGGCGGAAAAGCTCCTCGTGCTGGTCGGTTCCCACCGACGAAAGGATCAGCGGCACGCTTTTGTGCGTGGTATTGCTCTGCGTCAGCATGTTGCGGAACAGCACGAGCTCCGGTTCCTGCGACAGCCGCGGATTGGTTTCGCGTTCGTAGCCCCACAATTGCCAGCTCATGGCGCGCGAGGCTTCGCCTATGACATAGATGTATATCTCCCGCTCGGGCAGCTGTCCGGGCCGTGTTGCCGAATAGGAAAAGCCCTCGGAGGTCTTGTCGAAATGATAGGCCTTGCGGAATTCCGAACCGCTCAGCCCCATGTTGTAAAGCACGTTGATCGGGAAAATCTCGTCGCGCAGCACGTGTTTGTCTTCGCTGACATGGTAGGCGGGCCACAGCGCGAGCGTTCCGACGGTGAAGAGCGCGGCGCCCGTCATCCCCAGCGTCACGCGCGTGGTACGCGAAAGATAGCGTTTATGGGCGATCTCACGAGTGGCCAGCCACAGCAGCGGGCAGTAGATGGCCACCACCAGCAACACCGACGGATAGATATTGCCCAGCAGCTCGCCCGCCTCGCCCGGATTGGTCGTCAGCAGGTTGGTGAACATGTCGGTGGCGATGATCGAGTCGCCGAAAAGATAGAGCAGCACGATCTGGAAGGTGCAGAAAAAGATGAACGGGAAACCCAGCCAGATCATCACGCCCGAACGCCGGAGCGCTACACTCCACATCATGTAGAACCCCGCCGGAATCAGTATCAGCGCCTCGACCGTCCAGATCGAATACTCCTCGGTCTGGGCCAGCACGCAGTTGGGTATGATCAGCGCGACGACAAAATAGATGGTCAGCCATATCGAGAAACGGCTGCGTGTGGGGCGCCACCCGGCGCTATGCTTGTTGCGGTCGGTTGCCATGCCGTCAGAATGCTTCGTTGATGTTCAAGAGGAACCCGCTCGTGCTGCGGCCGAAACCGTAGTCGAGACGCACGTTCACCCGTTTTTTCAGCTCCCAGCGCAGGCCTACGCCATAGTTGGGCAGCGTGTGCGACCAGCGGAACCGGTCGCCGGGGCGCTCGCTGAAAACGTTGCCGGCACCGCACCACACCGTGCAGCCGATGCGGCGCCAAATACGCTGGCGCAGTTCGAACTGCGCGGCTATCAGGTTGTTGTCGGCATAGCGTCCCTCGTAGTAGCCGCGCATGCGCTGGCTGCCGCCCATGCGGGCCAGCATCGGCCAAGGCATGCGGGACGAATTCCATTCGCCGTATAAATCGAATGCCAGCGTGCAGTCCCTCCACACGCGTTGGTACCAGTCGAAAGTGAACGACGCACGATAGAGCGTGCGCCCGCAGTTGCTCAGCCCCCGCGGGAAAACGGTCCCTTGCAGACTCACATAAACGCCGCGAAAGGCATTCGACACAATATCGCGCGAATCGTATTCCACGATGGCGCCGATGCCCGTAGCGGTATAGGAATGCGCCTGGTAATCAATATAGCTTTCGCCCGTCTCATCGAAGTTCTTGCCCTTGGTCGACTCGAAACTCATGCGGGTTCCCACATAGGTCTTGGGAAACAGCTGGTAAAGATAGCGGGCGTGGATTTCATATTGTTTCTCCACGTAGGAGACGGGGCGGTTATGACGGCCGGCAGCGTAGCCGATGCCCCACAGATCGCGGGGCGCCGAGGAAAACGCCGCCTTGTAGTCGAATTTGCTGCGGCCGCGCGAGAAGAAGGTGTTGCCTTCGATACCCACCGAATAGAAGCCCGAAATGGAGACGCTGGCGAAGATCGAGATGTCCGACGGCTGCGTCACCGAATCGGTCCGGTCGACCCGGTAGAGACCCGCCGCCAGCACGCCGATGCCCAGACTCGTGCTCTTCGAATAGCTCGGGCCTCCGGCAAAGGTGAAATCGATCTTCTTTTCGAAGGTGCGGTCGACCGTCGATTTGTCGAAATAGTCGATCACCCGGCGGAAAAACGAGGGTCGTTTGCTCACGCTGTCGGGCCCGTCGGCCGGTTCCGGAGCCGTAACTTCCGGCGCAGGGATCGCCGTTCCCGCTCCGTCGGCATACGGAGACGCTGCGGCCCGGCCCATAAGGAACAGGCCGCCCAGCAGCAGGATTGCAGCGATCCGACGAGTCATCCCCGACTATCTGTACTTGTCCAGGACCTCGTAGAAAGCCTCCTTGTCCTTTTCTGAGAGCTCGCCCTTGCGGACAAAGACCAGTTCGCCGTTTTTCGATACGAGCAGCAGCACGAACTGGTTGTTGCAGTCGCCCAGCCCCCAGGCTGTGCTCAAGGTGCGGTCTTCGTCGGCCAGCACCACCGCGCCGTTCTTGGACGTGCGTTTCTTGGCCATGCTGCGGGCCATGCCGTTGGGCACCATCGGCGCATCCTTGAGGTTCATCACACCGAAGCCGTAGAGGTTGTCGCCCGCAGCACGGTGGTTCTCTTCGAGTTCGATGGTGAATTCTTCGTTCTGCTTGTGACGGTCGGGGTCCACATAGAATATCATCAGATTCTTCTCGCCCCAGTAGGGCAATGTCGCAGGATTGCCGTCCAGGTCGAGCAGTTCGACGTTCGGCACTTTGCGGGAAATCTCTTGTGCGTCGGCCGGCAGCGCGGAGAGCACGAATGCGGCCGCCGACATCGCAACCAGTTTCATTTTCATGACTTTCTTCATGTAAATTTCCGTGGCAAAGGTACGACTTTTCCCCGGAATCGGTACTTTCGGCGGGACGCAATATTGTTCTGATCGTTCAATTTCGTCTCATTCCCCGCGTTCGCGGCGGTCCGATTCCCAGGATTGTCTATCTTTGTCGTATCCGGAACGGCATTTGTCGTGCCGGGTTCAAAATAAGCAGCCATGGAAAACGGATACAAGATTCTTTTTGTCTGTCTCGGCAACATCTGCCGCTCGCCGGCCGCCGAAGGCATCATGCGCCGCATGCTCGAAAAAGAGGGGCTCGCCGGGAGCATCGGGGTCGATTCGGCCGGCACCTACGGAGGCCACCGCGGCGAACTGCCCGATCCGCGCATGCGGAGTGCGGCCGCCCGGCGCGGCATTTCGCTCACGCATCGTTCGCGCAAGCTCTGCGAGGAGGATTTCGGGCGGTTCGACCGCATCGTCGTGATGGACGACATGAACTACGAGGATGTCCACCGGCTCGCGCCTTCGCGTGCGGCGGCCGAGCGGATTTTCCGCATGACGGAGTTCTGCCGCCGCCATCCCGACCGCACCTACGTCCCCGATCCCTACTACGAAGGACACGAGGGCTTCGAACTGGTGCTCGATCTGCTCGAGGACGCCTGCGAGGGGTTGTTGGAGGATATAAAAAACGAGGTCCGGCGCTGAACCGTCCCTCGTTTCATCGGACCGACGCCTAAAAGTCGAATCCGAAACTGATGCTGTACGTGTTGCGCAGCCAGCTGCTCTTGGGCACGAAAAGATAGGCGAAATCGAGCCGCAGAAGCAGAAACCGGAATCCGGCGCCGACGCTGCCGAAAGAAGGGTAGTAACCGCTCCGCTCACCGTAGTGGTAACCGGCCCGGAACTGCACCAGCTGCATCAGGTTGTATTCCGCACCGACCGCCACGCTGCATCCGCGTCCGGCCGACGGACTGAAACAATAGCCGAAATCGGCACCCACCGTAATCTCGTGCGCATCGGTCGCATAGGTATCCAGCGCAACGCCTGCGGCGAGGGTCATCGGCAAGGAGCCTCCCCGGCTCTTGATAAATCCGCCCAGGTTGCCCGCCTTGGCTCCCACACGCAGCAGCGACAAGTCGCCCAGACCGTTCAGCGGCTTGGACCATGCAAGGCTCAGATCGACCGACAGGGCGTCGGACGAGCCCTCGGGACGCTTCAGGTGGCGGTAATGCGTCGCCCCGCCGACTGCCCAGCGATCGGTGATGCGGCGCGAATAACCCAGGTCGACCGCCATGTCGTTATTGCCCTTTTCGCGCAAAAACTGGCGCCAACCTATCTGCAGATCATTGAGATAGTCGAACCTCCAATAGCCCGTCACCGCATAGTAGTCGGAACGACCCGCCCCGCAGTAGGACGAAGAGACCTGCCAGGGATGAACCGAGAAGGAGGCCATAGCAGGATTGTTGTAGATGGAGTGCGACCCCGAAACGGAGGTCATCGCCACACCACCCATGCCCAGCACCTTGGCGTCGGGAGTGGGAAGCATCGCGTCCTGTGCCCGGACCGTCGTAAGTCCCAGCGCAAGCAGCGGAATCAGCAGAAGATGTTTCATGCCCACAAAGATAAAGCGCTTAATCCACAATTCATAATTTTACCCCGAAAGCAGTACGTATCAAGGTACTTTTCAAGTAGAACAAAAAAGGTGCAAGGATCGATTCTCCATCCCGCAAACCCACCTGCCCGAATAAATTCAACAGGAGCTTTTCTCCAACAAGCAATTACCTCGCTTCGCTCCGTTTTTGCTGTCATCGCGGCGGCAATCTCCGATTGCAAAACTCTCTTCGAGAGCCATTACATAAACAAAAGCAATTACCTCGCTTCGCTCCGTGTTTGCTGTCATCGCGGCGGCAAAGAATCAGAAACGGAAATTCCTTTCGGAAAGCGCTTCGCACAAAAATACCTGCTCAAGTAAAACTTGGCAGGGCAATTACCTCGCTTCGCTCCGTGTTTGCTGTCGTCGCGGCGGCAATCTCCGATTGCAAAACTCTCTTCGAGAGCCATTACATAAACAAAAGCACCCGCTTGAATGAATTCAGCGGGTGCTTTTGTTTATGCGCCGATGTCAACAGACATCGGTTTGCAATCTTCGGTTGTTCGTACCGCTCCTTAGCAATTCATCGCGCCGCAGCAGTGGATCACCTGACCGCTGACATACGACGAGAGGTCCG
>ERZ778504.942-NODE-942-length-25256-cov-4.458434_pt1 | contig 25256 bp, 23 predicted proteins | sample MGYA00510046_ERZ778504 | MGnify/ENA primary metagenome ERZ778504 (study PRJEB29527, sample SAMN07138964) | mouse gut metagenome | material: feces | host: mouse | place: China:Nanjing | collected 2016-01-25 ...
TTTATTGGATGTGAAAAATGTATATGTTATATTGGAGAAATATAAAATTTATATGGATATTAATTTTGAGTATTATAAAATTTTCTACTATGTAGCAAAATACGAAAATATAACGAGAGCGGCGACGGCGCTTGGCAGTAACCAGCCTAATGTGACGCGTGTGATGAAACTGTTGGAATCCCAGCTTGGATGCCGTCTGTTTATCCGCGAGGCAAGGGGGATTCGTCTGACGGAGGAAGGAGAACGACTCTATTCTCATGTGGAGGTTGCCTACAGGCATCTGATGAATGCCCAGGAAGAAATTGGGGGACCGGCAATTTTAGGTGGCGGTTCGGTGGAGATCGGGACGACGGAGACGGCGCTTCACCTCTTTTTACTGGACGCCCTGCATGATTTCCGGCAGAGGTACCCGGAAGTAAAAATCAAAATCCATAATCATACAACACCGGAGACAGTCAGACAGCTCACCGGCGGCAGGGTGGATTTTGCGGTGATTACCATGCCCTATGAACTGCCGGCGACCGTTTCGGGGTTTCCCGTGCTGGATTTTGAGGAAATTCTTGTGGGCGGAACGCAGTATAAGGATTTGTGTAAAACTTCGTTGAAACTAAAAGATATTAGAAAATATCCGTGGATCGGGCTGGGCAGGGAGAGCGCGACCTACGCTCTTTATAAAGATTTTTTCATACAGCACGGTGTAGATTTTGAGCCGGACATGGAAGTGGAGACGTCGGATCTTATGCTGCCGCTTATTGAAAACAACTTTGGTATCGGTTTTGTGCCGGAGAAGATTGCCGCGCCTTTGATTGGGGAAGGGAAGCTCGTACAGATACCGATAGACGGCGATATCCCGGGGCGGTCTATACAGGTTGTTTCCGATCGGGGACGGGGGAAAAATTTTGCGGCGGACACGCTCTATAAATATTTGAAGAACTTTTCACAGAAAATATTTTGATATAAACAAATTTTGTGTCTGCGCGCTGTTTGACAAAAACTTAGTATGTGCAGAATCGGGGCAGAAATGGAGAAAATGATGGATATCAATTTATATTATCAGGAGAAGGGTGAGGGCGAGCCGTTGTTACTTTTGCACGGAAATGGAGAGAACGGCGCTTATTTTGTCAATCAAGTGGCTTATTTTTCCGACAGATACCGGGTGATTACGGTGGATACGAGAGGACACGGGAAATCCCCGCGGGGGACGGCGCCTTTTACCATGGCGCAGTTTGCTATGGACTTACAAAAACTGATGGAAAAACTGGAGATACACAAAGCAATCATACTGGGCTTTTCCGATGGCGCAAATATTGCCATGAAGTTTGCGTTAAAATATCCGGATCGGGTGAAAGCGCTCATCCTAAACGGCGGGAATCTGGATACGAAGGGGGTCAAGAGAAGCATACAGATTCCGATAGAGATTGGCTATCGGTTTGCAAAACTGTTTGCAAGAAAGTCGGAAGAAGCGAAATCCCATATGGAAATTTTGGGATTGATGGTGAATGAACCGAATATTCAGCCCGAAGAACTGCGTGCGATTCAGGCGCCGACGCTCGTCATTGTGGGAACGAAGGATATGATTAAGCGGGAGCATACGGAAATCATTGCGCAGAGCATACCGAATGCGAAGCTTTCCGTGATTTCGGGGGATCATTTTATCGCAAATAAGAACCCGGAGGCGTTTAATAAAGTTGTGGAAGATTTTTTATGGACAAGTCCGTAGAAACATATTTCTTCCTTTTAAAGACTTTTTCTTGACATAGTCAGAGAAAAGCTATTTTCAGCAGTTTATTTATTGCCGCAAACAAATTACAGACGCTTTTTGACAATCATATTCCCCAGATATCATTGAAACAATTTATGCTGCTTTCCATTGTTCGACAGTCGGGGGAACCGTTAACCTTTACGCAGTTGGGAAATATATTAGGCTGTTCCAGACAGAATATAAAAAAACTGGCGGAAATTTTGGAAAAAAAGGGGTTTGTTACCATTCAGCAGAGCCCCCATGATACAAGAGCCATGTGCATCTGTCCAACAGAAAAAGTGAATGATTATTTTGCCAATGATTTTTCAGAATATCAGGAGGAGCTGAAATATCTTTTTGAAGTTTATTCGGACAAGGAGATTGAAACACTTTTCATATTATTATCAAAACTGTATGAGGGGATAGATCATTTGGAAAAGAGGATTACCAATAGGGAAAATGTGAGTGATAGTGGGCAGCAGGCATTAGAAAATAGCAAAAACAGGAAGAGGTAGGCAGATGAAAACAATCGTCATTTACAGTTCAAAAACAGGATTTACAAGGCGGTACGCCGGATGGATTGCAAAGGAGACAGGAGCGGAATGTCTTCCGCTTGCGGAGGCGAAAAAGAAGGATCTGGCAGGATACGACGCCATTGTTTTCGGAGGCTGGGCGTGTGTGGGCAGTATCAAGGACATCGGCTGGTTTACGGAGAATATGGAACGGTGGAAGGGGAAAAAGCGGATTGTGTTCTGTGTCGGCGCGAGCCCGGTTACTTCGGACGTGGAAAAGTCGCTCGCACAAAATTTTAATGAGCCAAAGTTAGAGGAGGTGAACGTATTTTACTGCCCGGGAGGGCTTAATTATGAGAATATGTCTGTGCGGACAAGGCTGATGATGCGGATGTTTGTGAAGGCGATCAAGGCGAAAAAGGATAAGTCCGCTATAGAGGAAGAAATGGCAAGGGTCATGTCCGCCTCTTATGACATTTCGGATAAAAAGTATATAGAACCGATTATAAAATGCTTGAGGGGATAATTTAATCCTCTCAGCATTTTTTTTAATGTCAAAATCCCCAATTATTGATATAATCTAAGTAGTTTGATACAAAACGACACAGAGACGAAGGCAAGCGCCTTTTGAGAATGCTTTGGAATGGAGAGAGAATCGTATGCAGGGGTTTATCCAAATTTCAAAATACGCGGGAATGCGAAACGACTTGGCGCAGGCGGGCGGTGGCAACACTTCCGTAAAACTGGACGATCGGGTTATGCTGGTGAAAAGCTCGGGGTTTCAGCTTGCAGACGTGAGTGAGAACAGCGGTTATTCAAAGATTGATTACCGTCTGATTGAGGATTATTTTAAAGAAAATCTTTTGGTGGACGGGCAATCCGCAGAGACGGCGGCGGAACAGATAGTATTGACGGAGGATGCGGGCAACGCGCTTCTCACGAAGGCACAGATGGCGGGCGGGCGCGCTTCGATTGAGACGTTTCTTCATGCGGTGACGGGGAAGTACACGCTGCACTCCCATCCAACGTTAGTGAATATTTTGACGGCAAGAAAAGACGGCAGGGAAATTCTCGAGGAGCTGTTTCCCGATTCGGTTTATGTGCCTTATCGTAAACCGGGCGCGGCGCTTGCGGAAACTTACTATAAAATCTGTCAGGCGGCAGGGGCGCCGGAAATCATTTTTTTGGAGAGCCATGGGCTTGTGGTGAGCGGCGATCTGGCGGAAGGTGTGATTTCCCGGACGGAAGAGGTACTGGAAAAGATCGCGGCATATTTACAAGTCTCCTATGAGGCGTATCCGAATGCGACAAAGCTCTGGAATGTCTTTGCAGAAATGTCGGCTCTTGCGGACAGGATTGTGTATCTTACCGAGAACCGCTTTTTGTCCCCGGAGACGGCAGAGGGGGATATCTTGAACGAGGAGATGTGGAATCACGCGTTCTGCCCGGACTGTGTGGTTTACGGGTCGAAAAAACCGTTGTTTCTGGCGGATGATTTCAGAGAGGAGGATATTACCTCTTTTATAGAGAAAAACGGGATTCCGGCAATGGTCTGCTATAAGGGGTATTTTTACATTCTGGCGGAGAGTGTGAAGAAGGCGCAGGAGATCGAGAATGTGATGAGCTTTGCGGCGCAGGTGCAGGCGGCAAACCGCTCCCATGAGATTCGATATCTGAGCGAGGGGCAGCAGGACGCGCTCTTAAACTGGGACGCGGAAAAATATCGTCGGAAATTGTAAAAGGGATATGAGGAGCGAATATAAAGATGGCGGCAGAGGAAGCGCTTTGAGCGATTTATATGCAGGCGGATATGAAAATCGAAGTGGTAAAAGCGTGAGCTTTATAGGCAGGGGGATTGTCATATGAACATATTTATACCCATGACGGGTTACGGTTCCCGTTTTGTGGCGGCGGGGTACAAAGAATTGAAACCTTTTATTCCGGTGATGGGAAAGCCGGTTATTGAATGGATTGTGAAAGGTATGTACCCGAAAGACGTACAGTTTATTTTTGTGTGTCGTGGGGAGCATTTACAGAATGACCCTTCCATGAAGGGAAAACTGCTTGCGCTTGCGCCGGGGGCGATCATTGTAACAATAGAAGAATGGGTGAAAAAGGGGCCTGTGTATGACGTGCTTCGCGCGTACAGGGCGTTATGCGCGGCGAGTGAGAACAAAGAAACGCTGGGTTATGTAGATAAAATGCAGGCAGACGGAGACGGGGTGCGGATTGAAGAGAATACGTCGGCTGAAGGTTTTCACAGAGAGGACGGCTGCATCATCAACTACTGTGATTTTTATATGACATGGGATTTTCAGAAGTTTGCAGAACAGGCGAAAGCGCGGGACTGCGACGGGGCGGTGCCTTGCTATACGGGATTCCATCCGAACCTTCTGCCGCAGAACAACTTTTACGCATCCTGTCTGACAGATGCGGAAGACAATTTAGTGGAAATCCGGGAGAAGTATTCCTTTGAGCAGGATAAGACGAAAGCGAAGCATTCGCCGGGCGTCTACTATTTTAAAAACGGCGCGGTGATGGAGAAATATTGTCAGATTCTGACAGAACATGAGGAATGCGCCATTAATGGGGAGTATTACGCGAGTCTGCCCTACAATTTCATGGTAAAGGACGGGCTTAAAGTGTGGGTGCCCACGGACGTGCCTTATTTTTGCCAGTGGGGCACGCCGGAGGACATGTGGGAGTTTGTATATTGGACGGACTTGATTCTTCAAATAAAAGAGCGTGCGGCAGAAGGGGAGCAAAAGCAGTGTGGAAATAAAAAAATTCTAATTCCCATGGCGGGCGCGGGGCAGCGCTTTGCGGATGCGGGATACCGCGTACATAAACCGGCGATCCCCACGATTGACCGATACGACGGGACAGAGAAACCGATGGTAGTCTGCGCCACCAAGGATTTGCCTGGGGTGGCGGCGGACGGGAGCAATGTGATCTATGTAGATCGCACGTTCCACCGGGCGGACGGCGTGGAGGATGCCATCCGGGCATATTACGAAAAGGCACAGTTTATCACGATTGACCGGCTCACGGAGGGACAGGCATGTACTTGTATGCTGGCGAAAGAATATGTAAACCCGGAGGAGGAGCTTCTGATCGCGGGCTGCGACAACGGGATGGACATTGACAGGGCGGCGTTTGAAGAGACGAAGCTGACATGCGACTGTATTGTCTTTACTTACCGTCACAATGAAGCAGTGCTGCAAAATCCCAATGCCTACGGCTGGATGCTTGCGGACGGGGAGGGAAATATCACTGGCACATCCATCAAAAAGGCGATTTCCGACACGCCTATGGAGGATCCGGCGGTGGTGGCGACTTTCTGGTTTAAGAGAGCGTTGATTTTTTTGGATGCCACGGAGAAAATGATCCGGGAAGATGACAGGATCAATGGGGAATTCTATGTAGACCAGACAGTGAAACATGTGTTAGACTTAGGGTATCGTGCGAAAATCTTTGATATCGACCGCTATGTGGGATGGGGAACGCCTGTGGACTACGAGGGGTACCAGAATACTTTTGCATATTTTAAAGCGTTTCTTATGCGAGAAGGTCTGATTTTGGCAGAGAAATAAATTAGTTTGCCGGGTCAGATGCCGGTTGAATAGTGCGCGCTGTCTGATAAAAGGCAGCAATCAGAGTTTTACTGTACAGAAAGATATGGGCTGTAAAATGTTACGTGCGCTCGACATGGAGAAAAATTACCAAAAATACCTGAGAACGGCCATTATTGTGGGGGTTCTGTTAAAGTTACTTTTGATGGGGCTTTTTTCCTCTGATTATCAGGATCAGATGTTCATTCCTTTTGTGGATCTTTTTTTACACGGGGAGAATCCGTATCAGGTTTACTATGACAACGGGCTGCTTCCCTCTTTTCCTTATCCTCCGGTTATGCTTTTGGTGGAGTGCATCGGCGGTGTCTTTGTTACTTTTATCAGCGGGATGCCGGTATTTTTAAGGAATCTGGTCTTTAAGTTTCCTATTCTTTTTGCGGATCTTCTCGGTTTATATTATCTGTTCCGCATTTCCAGAGATAAGAGAAAATACATATTAGCGCTGTACTTTTTATCGCCGATTATTTTATATGCATCTTACATGCACGGACAGCTCGACCTGATACCTACCGTGTTTTTGGTGGGGGCAGTTTATTATCTGAGCGAAATGAGCATGGCGGCGAAAAGGGAGTATGTATATGAGCGGCGGTTTATTCTTTTTTTCACGCTGGCTCTCGCTTCGAAGTTTCACATTGCGGCGGCGCTGCCTCTCTTTTTTCTCTATATCTATAAAAGAAAAGGTTGGAAAAAGGCAGTATGGATGACGGGGCTGCCGATTGTCTTGACGGTGGCGGCTGTGCTGCCATTCTGGGGAAGCGGTTTTGCCAACATGGTTTTGTTGAATAAAGAGCAGCAGGCAATTAACAGGGTGTACCTTGATTACGGAAACGCGCACCTGCTTCTGACCGTGCTGGTTTTGCTTTTTCTTTATTTTCAGGCTTTTCGGGTGAACCAGATGAATCGTGATCTCCTGATCAGCATGACAGGGCTTTTGTTTTCCGTGTTTCTTGTCTTTGTTCCGGCAATGCCCGCATGGTTTATCTGGATTGTGCCGTTTTTCATGTTATATCTGGCGAGGCAGAGTGAAAACCGTGGAAAGATGGTATTGGTTTACGGCGGGTTTAATGCGCTGTATCTTTTATATTATGTTTTTATCCATACGACACAGTTTGTAGATTTGTATTTTCTGGGCAGGAGTCTTTCCTTTTTAAAGTTTTCGGATGAGGGGATCAGAGACATTGTCTTTTCGCTGATGGTGGGCGTCTTTCTGATTCTGGTAGTCTGCATGTATCTCTACGGTGTGGGAAGTAATTCCTATTACCGCAGAAGGAACCGCCCTTTTACGATCGGCATCGCCGGGGACAGCGGCGCGGGAAAGACCAGACTCTTAAAAATATTGGAGGCGCTTTTGTCAAAGGAGCGGGTGCTTGCGCTGGAGGGAGACGGCGACCATAAGTGGGAGCGGGGCGATCGGAACTGGAAGGAAATGACGCATTTGAATCCTCAGGCGAACTATCTTTACAGGCAGGCGGAAGACTTAAAAGTGCTTCGTGGGAATAATTCGATTAAACGCGCAGACTATGACCATGAAACGGGTACGTTTACAAGGAAGAAAAGACTGTCGCCAAAGCCCTATGTCGTTTTATGCGGGCTGCATTCCCTGTACCTGCCGCATATGAGGCAGGTGCTTGACATGAAGATATATTTGGACACGGACGAAGCGCTTCGATGCCACTGGAAGCTGTGCCGGGATCAGGGCGAGCGGGGGCATGACAGGGCAGCAGTGCTCGAACAGATTAAGGACAGGCGAAAGGATGCCGAGAAATATATTTATCCGCAGAAGCAGTATGCAGATCTGGTGATACGGTATTTTGATGAAACGCTCTTAAAAAGACCTGAGAAGGCCGGAAAAATAAAGGATATTACGCTTGGCGTGGAATTTGTGCTGGATGCGGGGATTAACGTAGAGCCGCTGCTTACACTTTTGCGTGATAGGGGTGTTCCGGGCGAATTGTCCTATGATGATCTTTTGCATCAAAAGGTTTCCTTTCACGGGGAGGACCTGCGTGCAGGCAGGGGCGTTTGGGCAAAAACGGCGGTGGCGGTAATTCCACAGATTGAGGATTTAACGGGCGGCCGTATTCTCTGGGAAGAGGGCGCAGGCGGATTGGTACAGTTAATGCTTCTTCTTGTGATCAGTGAGATTATGAAGAGGGATTAAAATAAAGAAATGGTAGAAGGGGTAACTATATAAGGCATGAAATAGTTACGAGAGGGAAAACGGATGATAAAGGCAGTGATTTTTGATCTGGATGACACCTTGTATGATTACAAAGCGCTGGAGAGGGCGGCTTTCGAGTGTGTCGGCGAGCTTGTGCGCGAGCGGCTCGGCGTGAGCGAGGAGCAGTGTGAGGAGGCATTTATGCGGGCCAGGCTGGCTACCAAGCAGAAGCTTGGCGAGACGGCGACTTCCCACAGCAGAATGTTGTATTTTCAGAAAACGCTGGAGTATCTGGATATCAGGCCGTTGTATCTGGCTCTTGAAATGTATGAAACTTATTGGGGATTCTTTTTGGACAATATGACCTTGTACCCCGGCGTCAGGGAGCTCTTGGAGGCGCTGCATGAAAAGTATATTCGCGTAGGCGTCTGCACGGATCTGCTGGCGCATATCCAGCACAGGAAACTGCGCAGACTTGGGATGATGGATGATGTGGACTGTCTTGTGACGAGCGAGGAGGCGGGCGTGGAGAAGCCGGCTCCGGGCATCTTTAAGCTGTGCCTTGAGAAGCTTCGGCTTCCGGCGGCGGCGGTCTGTTTTGTGGGGGATAATCTGGAACGGGATGTGAAGGGCGCGATGGCGGCGGGACTGCAGGCTGTCTGGTTTCACCCGGGGGTTTCGCAGGAAGAAACTGCGCAGGATGGCATTAAGGCTGTGTCAGATTATAAAGAATTGTATGAACTGCTGAGCAGGGATATTGAGGGAGGTTTATAATGCGTAAATCTGTTTGACAGGATCGGATCGCAAGCGGGAAAGCGGCAGGACGGGGAAAAGGAGAGAGGCGTGAAACTTTCGATAGTAGTACCGTGTTATAACGAGGAAGAGAATATACCGCTGCTTTTAGAGCGGTTTGATGAAGTGGTAAAAGAAAAAGACATTGAGGTTGTATGGGTGGATAGCGGCTCAACGGACGGCAGCGCGGATGTGCTTCGGGAGCTGCTGCCCGGCTATGCTTTGGCGAGAACAGTGACCGTTGAAGTCAATCAGGGCTACGGTTACGGGATTCTGCAGGGATTAAAGGAATGCCGGGGGGAATATATCGGATGGACCCATGCGGACATGCAGACAGACCCTGGGGATATTGTGCGGGCTTTGGAGCTGATTGAAAAAGAAAAGGGACTTGTGTTTGTGAAAGGGAATCGAAAGGGCAGACCGTTTTTTGATGTATTCTTTACGGTTGGCATGAGCCTTTTTGAAACCTGTTATCTGCATGAAAAACTTTATGATATCAATGCGCAGCCTAATATATTTCCCAAGATTTTTTATGACGAATGGCAGGAGCCGCCCCATGATTTTTCGCTGGACCTGTATGCGCTGTATATGGCTCGGAAAAAGGGACTTAGGGTACTGCGGTTTCCGGTGGTTTTTCCCGAGAGAGTGCACGGCGCTTCGAAATGGAATACGGGGCTTGCGGCCAAGTGGAGGTTTATTAAGCGAACCATTGCGTTTAGTGTGAAGTTAAAGAAGAGCGGCAGCTTGAAGAATTGAAAATGGGCTGCAGTTCGGATGCGCCTCAGATTATGATGGAATCGGGAAAACCGGATGGTAGATGAAGCTGGGGGAAACCGTACGAATGTAAGGTGGTAATAGATTAGGAGAAATGGGGGCGTAAAGATTGAAAAATAAGTCTGATGACCTTATCTTTCAATTGCGAGTTTGTGTCAGAGAAACAAACTCGGAAACGCAGAGCAAACTTTGAGATTTTGCTCGCGACCGTCGCAAAAAGATGCTCCCGCATGGAGGTAACGATGAAGACAGAATACATAGCGCACAGAATTAATACAAAGGCGGAGCTTTTACAGCTGCCGGAGGAGTACGGGGTTGAACTGGATCTGCGGGATGACTTGAACGGGCGGATTTATATTTGCCACAATCCTTTTGAGCCGGGAGAAGACTTTGAGGAATACTGTAAAGCATATCGCCACGGCACTATGATCTTAAATATCAAGAGCGAGCGTATCGAGCATAAAGCGCTGGAGTATATGGAAAAGTATCAAATCAAAGATTATTTTTTTCTGGATTCTTCCTTTCCTATGATTAAACTGCTCACGGATATGGGTGTGAAGCAGGTGGCGCTTCGTTTTAGTGAGTTAGAAGGCTTAGATACAATCCGTAATATGGCGGGGCGTGCCAGGTGGGTCTGGGTGGACTGTTTTACAAAGGTGCCCATTGACAGAGAAAGCTATGAGGAATTAAAGACCCTTGGCTATAAGCTTTGTTTCGTGTCTCCGGAACTGGAGGGGCAGGAGGAAAAAATTTCGGAATACAGGAAATATATAGAGGAACAGGGCATTGTTTTTGACGCTATATGCACAAAGAGCTATCATGTGAAGGATTGGATGTAGGATGAAAGAACTGTGTTTTTATAGCAGCAGATTGCAAATGGACGTAAATTTCAATGTGGCGCGGATAGCGGTATGTTTGAATTTTTGACATGGAGGAAGGGATGTTTCGATTGCAAAAGGAATGGCAGAAAAAAGCCGGTATGGCGGCGGCAGTCTTTTTTACGCTGGCGGCGGGTATGCTTTTATTCTACAGGCATTGGCAGTTTGAACTGCCGCTCTATCCGAATGTGGATGAGCAGCTTTCGCTCGGCTGCATTTATGAGCTGCTGGATCAGCACCTCTATGCGGGCGATATCTATGTGCTTGATTTTTTCCGTTATCCCCATCTGACTTTTTATTACGCGGCGGTTGGGGTGCGCGTTCTGGGGAAATTTTTGTCGGGCGTGGACACGGTGGTACTTTTGCGCTATGTGCTCTGCGGCACGGCGCTTCTCTCGAATGTGTGTATCTATTTTTGCATTAAGATTATGACGAATAGGCGTAAATACGCATATCTGGGATTTCTGCTGTCCGTATTTTCCCTGTACGGTTATGCTTACCTGTATTATACGGGGCCTGACACGCTTTTATATGCGGTGGCCAATGTCATTTTGCTTCTGGGATGTCTGATCTGGCGGGAGAAGGACGAGGAGCGCGCCGTTTATCTCTGGTATCCGTTGCTGGCGATAAGTATCGGGCTGGCCATGGCGGCTAAGTATCACGGCATTGTCTTTGGCGTTTTCTGGCTGGCGCTGCACATCGGCAAAAAATACTGGAAGCGTCACAGAAATAATTATCTCTTCTTTCTGGATATTATTGTGCTGGCGCTGACTTTCGTGCTCTGTAATTATTCGCTTTTCTTTCATTTTAAGACCTTTATCGGGGATAATTTGTATAATCTGAACCACTATGCATGGGGGCATCCCGGAATCGAGCATAACTTGCCGTTTGTAGGGTATCTTGAGGCATTCGCGCTGTCCTCTTACGGGATTTTTGGCGGTTTGCTGCTGCTCTTGGGGCTTGTTTATCCGGTGCGGAGAAAAGTGTGGGGCGAACTTGTCATTTTTTCCCTGATGCCGCTCGTGATTCTGGCGCTTTTGTCGAAGTACAGCATTGTTCTCGGCAGAAATATGTCTCTTGTGCTGCCGTTTGCTTTCCTGTTTATGGCTTATGGGCTGGTGGAGGCGGAGACATTTCTCACAAGACTGAGAGAAAAACACTGCTCTACAGGTCAGAAGAAATCTACGGGGAAAACGGTGGGTGGTGTAGCAGATAAAATATCGGGTCGCAGGTTTATGGAAAAGAGTACGGCATGGAATAAGGTGGTTGCAGGGCGCAAATTTTCGGGAGAAACGGCAGGCGGAAAGTCGGCACGGGATAGCGGCGGGATAGTGGCGGTATTTGTCGTGGCGGTTCTCGTGCTCTGCAACGTAGCCACAGTTCTTAACAATTACCGCTATGATCTGACCTACGATCATGCGGCGGCATATATTGCGGAAAACATTCCTGCAGGCGCGAAGATTTACTGCACTTCCTACATGCCGGTGATGGACGCGCAGAAGTATGAGATTGTGGAGATCGGAGAAGATATTTCTCTTTTGCCGGACAGGCTTGCCGAAAATGAGTATTATGTGGATGTGGAATACGCCACCGGGTATTTTTTGCAGAAGAAGGATTATCTGCTGTTTCGGGGAGGGGATATGTACCCGGATAAAAAGGCGGCGTATGAACAAAAGACGGGGGCGAACACGGTTTTAGAGAGGTGGCGGGGCGTCTCCTATGGCGGGGAGTGGAAATACAGAATCGGGTATTTTGATCTGTTCTCAAAGAGTCCTGCGTCGTATTTTGTGGGGCCGACGATTACCATTTATCAATAAAAATTCTGTAAAAATCAACGGAACGCATAAAAATTTCGCTTACAAAAAATCTTTTTTGATGATAGACTGTAATCGGAAGGTAGGTTTTATTATGCGTTGGATACCGCTGCAGAGGACAGACAGCAGAAAGTGGAGACTCTGTGTCCTGTATGATGACTGTATGACGTATGAAGTGACAACATTAGAATCTGAGCATGTAGATAAGATTTTACTCTATACAGCATATATGAATAATGGCATAAATGGTGGCATTGAAAGGGAGCTTTTGAGGGAATTGGATGATTTAAAAAAACAGTACGGATCAAACTAGAAATTCCCGCAAAAGCATTTCCAGTTCCTCGGCTTCAGAAGGAGTGAAGGCTGGGGAGCTTTTTTTGTGCGCCGTGTTTTCTTCAAAAAGCGGCTCTTTTTCAAAATCCGCATTCCCGTCGGCAGTTTTATCCGGGTTGGTTTTTTTGTTATCCCGGGCGGTATCTTCCATACCGACCATGCGCATGTCAAGGCGCGTTTGCTCCAGACGGTTTGCAAGATGGTTTTCCAGATAATCTACCAGATTGGTGCGCAGTATATTAATTTTTCCGGACAGATCGATCAGCGAAGTCGCGGCAAAATAGAGATAAAGGCCGAGAAAGCTGACCAGATAAAAAGGAGCGATCGACAGAAAGCTCTCTTCCTGAATAATGCCAATACAGGCGCCGATGCCGGCTACCAGCACTGAGAGCAGCGTAAGCTGGCCCGAAAGGTGTCGAAAAAAGGACACAGAAATTTTCCAGAGACTGATCTGATTTAAAAACTTGTCCACAAAAACGGGAACATTGGGAATCGTCTCGTGAAGCTGTCTGCAGCTTGTAAATTTCAGCTTCAACTGCTGCAGGGATTTATTTTTGGTGGCGGACATGTTTTCCGTTTCCCGAATCAGCCTGCGGTATATCACACCGAGCAGAATCTGGCATAAAATACTGCAAAAGAGCAATGACAGAATAACAAACATAAAAATTTTATGGCGAAAAAAAAGTGCAAGCATGGTTACCTCCGCTGTATAGAGTGCATACTTATATTATATTAGGTTTTTTTCGGGAAAAAAGACCTAAGGCATCGACAGATTTCGCAGAACAACCATTTTCTTGCACTATGGGGATTGATGATATATACTTTATGATAGATGGCAAATAGCGCCGGAAAAGTGAGGAGGAAGCGGATATGATTTTTCAGCCGAAGGGCGTCTGTTCCAATGCGATAGACGTAGAGATGGAAGAGGGTATTATCAAATCTGTAGAATTTACAGGCGGATGCAACGGCAACACACAGGGTATTTCCCGGCTGGTTGTCGGCATGAAGGCAGAGGATGCGATCAGCAGACTAAAAGGAATCAAGTGCGGATTTAAGAGCACATCCTGTCCGGATCAATTAGCTTGTGCGCTGGAACAGATGTTAGAAAATGCATGAAAGGCTTGGATGTTATTATGGGCAAAAAGATTGTACTGACAGGCGGCGGTACCGCTGGACATGTGACGCCGAATATGGCGCTGATTCCGAGGCTTCGGGACTTAGAATACGACATTGTATATATGGGTTCCTACGATGGGATTGAAAAGAAGCTGATTGAGGACTTTGATATTCCTTATTACGGCATTGCGACAGGCAAATTCAGGCGTTATTTTGATCCGAAAAATTTTTCCGACCCGTTCCGTGTCATTAAAGGAATGCGGGAAGCCAGAAAGTATCTGAAGGAGATTAAGCCTGACGTGCTCTTTTCGAAAGGCGGTTTTGTCAGCGTGCCCGTGGTGCGCGCGGCGGCGTCTCTGGGGATTCCCTGCATCATCCACGAGTCGGACATGACGCCCGGGCTGGCAAATAAGCTTTGCATTCCCGTGGCGAAAAAGGTATGCTGTAACTTCCCGGAAACTTTCAGCCAGCTTCCCGCGGCGAAGGCAGTGCTGACAGGTTCGCCGATCCGCAAGGAGCTTGCCGCAGGTAATAAGGAGACCGCATACAAACTGTGCGGTTTTGATAACACGAAACCTGTTATCATGGTGGTGGGAGGAAGCCTCGGCTCCGCGGCGATCAATCAGGCGGTCAGGGATATTCTGCCAGAACTTTTAAAAGATTTTCAGGTGGTGCATTTGTGCGGGAAGGAGAAGGTAGATAATCTTCTGCTCACTACACAGGGTTACAAGCAGTTTGAATATGTCAAGGCCGAGCTGAAGGATATTTTTGCAATGGCAGATATCGTAATTTCCCGGGCCGGCGCCAATGCGATCAGCGAGATTCTGGCACTGAAAAAGCCGAATATCCTGATTCCGCTTCCCTCATCCAGCAGCAGAGGGGATCAGCTTTTGAATGCGAAATCCTATGAATCGCAGGGATTCAGCATTGTCATAGATGAGGACGATCTGACCAACAAATTGCTTCTCGAAAAAATTCAGGAGCTGTATTTCAACAGATTCTCCTATATTGATGCGATGAAGAAGAGCAGCCAGCGCGATGCGATCGGCACCATTATCGGGCTGATAGAGGAAATGGTGCAGAAAAAGTAGAAATACGGAATGTCATTGTGTACGGCGGTACACTTGTCATAAAAAGAGAAATAAAAAGGCGGCACGAGAGAGTGCACGAAAAAGGAGGACGAGATGAGCAAAGTTACATTTGACTATTCAAAAGCGGCACCCTTTATTGGGGAGAATGAAGTGGAGTGCATGAAGAAGCTGGCGCTTGACGCAAAAGAGGTGCTTGTGAGCAAGTCGGGAGCGGGCAACGATTTTCTGGGATGGATCGATCTGCCGGTGGACTACGACAAGGAGGAGTTTGCGCGGATTAAGAAGGCGGCGGAGAAGATTCAGGGCGATTCCGAAGTGCTTGTAGTAATCGGTATCGGCGGTTCCTATCTGGGCGCACGCGCGGCGATCGAGTTTTTGCGTCACAGCTTCTACAATGTGGTGGACAAGTCTGTCAGAAAGACGCCCGAAATCTATTTCGTTGGTAACTCCATCAGCTCTACCTATATTAAGCATCTGATCGACGTGATCGGGGACAGGGATTTCTCCATCAACATGATCTCCAAGTCCGGCACAACCACGGAACCTGCAATCGCGTTCCGCGTATTCAAGGAGATGGCGGAGAAGAAATACGGCAAAGAGGGCGCGGCGAAGAGAATCTACGCCACCACCGACAAGGCGAGAGGATCCCTTAAGAATCTGGCGAATGAGGAAGGTTACGAGAGCTTTGTAGTGCCTGATGATGTGGGCGGACGTTTCTCCGTACTGACGGCGGTAGGTTTACTTCCCATCGCAGTGTCCGGCGCGGATATCGACAAGCTGATGGAAGGCGCGGCAGAGGGCAGAAAGATGGCGCTTAATGCTCCTTTTGAGGAAAACGACGCTGTGAAGTATGCGGCACTCCGCAATATCCTTTTGAGAAAGGGCAAAGTGATTGAGATTTTGGCAAACTATGAGCCCAGCGCGCACTACGTTTCCGAGTGGTGGAAGCAGCTTTACGGCGAGTCCGAGGGCAAGGATCAGAAGGGCATTTTCCCGGCAAGTGTGGACTTGACCACCGACCTGCATTCCATGGGACAGTTTATTCAGGACGGTTCCCGTACCATGTTTGAGACGGTGTTAAACATTGAGACAAGCAGGGAAGAGATCATCATCGGTGAGGAGCCGGTAGATCTGGACGGGCTCAATTATCTGGCGGGCAAGAATGTGGACTTCGTCAACAAAAGCGCGATGAATGGTACGATTCTGGCACACACCGACGGACAGGTTCCGAACTTTATGATCAATGTGCCCGAGGTGAACGAGTTCTATCTGGGCGAGCTGTTTTATTTCTTCGAGTTCGCGTGCGGTGTCAGCGGCTATCTCCTCGGCGTAAATCCGTTCAACCAGCCGGGCGTGGAGAGCTACAAGAAGAACATGTTCGCACTTCTCGGCAAGCCGGGATTCGAGGCGCAGAGGGAAGAACTGCTTAAGAGACTTTAAGAAAAAGTAAGCTTCATGATAATAGGCTACGGTATGGAAAACAGGTGATTGTATAGGTATGACAGACAGCCAGATTAAAGGCTTTGTCAGATTTGTTTTGGACGACATCAAAGAAGTGCTTGAAAATATGCCGGACAGTAAGGAAAAAGAAAAGCTGCAAAAGGTAGCGGATAATTTACAGCTGACACTTGAGGATTAAAGTGTGATTGTATGATAAAACAGGCGCATATCTCCATAAGGGGGTATGCGCCAAAATTTTTTGATTTGAAAAAGGGTATACAGATGTGGTATTTTAAAATAATCGGACATTGTATGGAGAAAAAGGTTGAATAAATTCTCTGATGAACAATTTATTCAACCAAAAATTTGTGCAGAAGCATCACAAATTTGCTTGATCGCAGAGCAGAATTTGAAATTCTGCTCGCGTTCCTCAGCATTGAATGCTTCGGAATGGAGGAAAAGATGAAAACAAAATGTAATCCTATATTATATTCTGATTTTCCGGATCCGGATATTATCAGGGTTGGCGATACTTATTATATGGCAAGCACGACGATGCACTTTATGCCCGGCTGCGATATTCTGCGCTCTTATGATCTTATGAACTGGGAGTTTGTAACCCATGCGTACGGGACGCTGGAGGACACTCCCGGGCACCGGCTGGAGGGCGGAAAGCATATTTACGGGCAGGGAATGTGGGCGCCGTCCTTCAGGTACCATGAAGGTGTCTTTTATATCTGTTTTACGGCTAACGATACGAGGAAAACGTATCTTCTGACGGCGTGCGATCCCGCCGGACCATGGAAACAGGGGACAATAGAAGGCTTTTACCACGACAACTCCCTGTTTTTTGACGATGACGGGAAGGTATATATTGTATATGGAAATACCGAGTTGTACCTGACACAGCTGCGGGCAGATTTGAAGGGACCTCTCGAGGGAGGGCTGCACAGGCTGATTGTCCGGGACAAGGGTAAGCTTTATCTCGGATATGAAGGCTCTCATCTGTATAAGAAGGACGGAAAATACTATCTGTTTACCTGTCATATTCCCGCCTATGGCAATGAGAGAAAAACGGAAGACTGTTTTATTGCGGATTCTCTGGAAGGGGAGTTCAGAGGGAAATGCATTATAGACGATGATATGGGGTTTCACAATCTGGGTGTCGCGCAGGGAGGCATGGTGGATACGCCGGAGGGAGACTGGTATTTGTTTATGTTTCAGGACAGGGGAGCGGTCGGCAGAGTGCCTTTGGTGATGCCGTTACATTTCGATGATGCGGGATATCCGACTATCGGAAAGGACGGCAAGGTGCCGGTTCATGTTTCTGTGCCCGGCACCAGACCGGATCATGTCTATCAGCCTTTGAACGGCAGCGACGATTTCCTGTACCAGGCTGACGAAAACGGCAGGGTACATTTAAAACCTTTCTGGCAGTTTAATCATAATCCGATTGACAGACTGTGGTCTGTGACTGAGCGGCAGGGTGCATTTCGGGTTTACACGGAGGAAGTCTGTGACTGTCTGCCCTTTGCGCATAATGTGCTGACCCAGAGGAGTTATGGACCGGCGTGCGCCGCCTGGGTGACAGTGGATGGAAGCAGAATGAAAGACGGGGATTATGCCGGTATTTGCGCATGGATCGGCGGCTATGGGGCAATCGCGCTGACAAAGGACAAAGGAGACTACTATCTGGTGATGTTTGCGAGACCTGCCGCGGATGAAACGGTGGAGGCAGACCCGGATTTTCTGAGTACGCCCGTAGAATATGAGAGAATCCCGCTGCCTTCTTCAAGCGCTGTGTTGAGAGTAGATTTGGATTTCAAAGACAAAAAGGATACGGCTGACTTTTTCTATGAGGAGGACGGAAGATGGAAGGCGCTTGGAATCAGCCACCGGCTGTTCTTTAAGCTGGACCATTTTACCGGATGCAGATTTGGTCTGTTTGCGTATGCCACGCGGCAGCCCGGAGGACATGTTGACTTTATGAAGTTCAGATACCGGATTGGGGAAGAGCATGGGCAGATACAGGAGAAAGCTTGAAAACTTTATGAATGACTTTAATGTCAGAAAAAAGCTGTTTATCATTTATGTTTTCTGCGTGATCATACCGTTGGTTCTGACTGACAGCATTATCTTATATATTTTGCTTGATGCGGAAAAAAAGGAACAGCTTTATGAGTTTGAAAATCTTGCTAATGCTGTCAGGTATAATCTGGAGTATACTTTTGAGGAAGTTGTTAAAGAAATGAACGATATCTATGTGGACAGTGAAATTAACAGCTTTCTAAATGAAAACTACAGGGACGGATATGCGTTTTTTGCCGCCAGCGTGGAGTTTGCGAGAAAAAAGTCTCTGGATATGCCGGGCGGATATGACATTTCCAATGTGGTCATATATGCGGACAATGATACCATTGTAAACGGCGGTCATTATTACCGTTTGTCTGAGGCGGAGAATACGGAGTGGTATCGCAAATATCTGGATTCGGAAAAGGGATTAACCTTTGTGTCGTATTATGTCGGTAAGTTTGATATGTCGGCATTGTCCATGCGACGGCTTTCTTTAGTCAGGCGTCTCGATTATTTTAAAAAGGACAGTTGTGAAAAAATCCTCAGAGTGGATCTGGATTATAACCGCATCCTCAGAGAACTGACACAGATTAGTTTTGGAAATCAGATTTATGTGTGTCAGGGAGACCGGATTTTGTTTTCCAACGGGAAGCATTCCGGCAGTCAGGAGGATTTTCACACGCTTACGGGAGAAGAGCAGATTGCATTTAAAAGCTCTTTTGAGATGTACGGGCAGGAAATGGATGTGTTGATTATGGAGCCGCAAAGTTCTGTGTTTCAGAATTTGGAAAAGCATGTTCCTCTGATTATTTTCTTGGTAGTGATAAATCTTCTTCTGCCGATGATCATGGTTTCTACGGTAAATAAATCCTTTACCGGCAGGCTTTGGGAGTTGAGCGCCGCGTTTGACCAGATACAGGAGGGAACGCTGCAGGGGATAGAGAATGCGAGAGGTAAGGATGAAATCGGAACATTGATGAGGAACTATAACCGCATGGTAAAGAAGATGAATGATCTGATCCTCCATGTATATAAAAACAGGCTGGAGAAACAGGAGATAGAGCTTGCCAGACAAAATGCGGAGCTTCTTGCCCTACACAGCCAGATCAATCCCCATTTTCTCTTTAACGTGCTGGAAAGCATCCGGATGCGGTCGCTGATTCAGGGAGAGGAGGTGACGGCAGGTATGATAGAAAAGCTGGCGATTCTGGAACGGCAGAATATCAACTGGGCATCCGATCATGTAAAGCTGGCGGAGGAAATGAGCTTCGTGGAAGCATATCTGGAACTGCAGCAATACCGTTTCGGAAATCGGCTGCGATATGAGATGGACTTGCCGGAGACATGCGCGGATTATTATGTGCCTAAGCTGACACTCACAACGTTTGTGGAAAATGCCTGTGTTCACGGCATGGAAAAAAAGACTTCTACCTGCTGGATATACGTGCGGGTATATCTGAAAAATCCGTTTTTGTATATCGAGATAGAAGATACGGGGAGCGGAATGGATGAGATAACCGTAGCGAAGATGAATGAGAGTATGTGTAACTGCACGATTGACGATATCAAGGAAAATGAGCATATCGGCATTATCAATGCGTGTCTTCGCCTTAAGAGGATTTCCAAAGGTAATGTACTGTTCTCTTTGGAGAGCGAGGAAGGCGTCGGAACATTTATGACGATCAAGGTGGCGTCGGAGTACTTGCAGATGAAAGAATAGGAAGGGCTGCATAATGTTGATGAAAGTAATGTTAGTGGATGATGAACCTTTTATACTGCAGGGATTATCGGTAATTATCGACTGGGAAACGGAAGGGTTTGAGATTGTGAAGAAAGCTTCCGACGGAGAGGAGGCGATTGCATATCTCAGGGAGAATAAAGTCGATCTCATTATCACGGATATTCGTATGCCAAAAATCACCGGTATTGAACTGCTGGAAACAGTGAGGGCGGAAAAGCTTTCTGACGCCTACATATTTATTCTGAGCGGATATAATGACTTCAAGTACGCACAGGCGGCAATCCGTTATTCCGCCATGGAGTATATTTTAAAGCCGGTGCAGAAGGAGCAGCTTCTCGAAAGTGTCAGGCGGGTGGTGGCAAAGACGGAGAACAGAATACAGGAAGAGTTGGACAGCCGCCGGATGCAGAGAGGGTATCTGTTACAGAATATGACGGCATTGCTGCAAGGTAAAGGAAAGGAGGAGAACCTGACTTATGTGAGAGAAAACTTTCGCTGCGGGCAGGGAATCCGATATCTTCATATTTGCCTGAATGACCTTCTTGCGCTGGAAGAAATGTCGGATGAGGAAGTATCTGAACTAAAGAACGGTGTATACGAGCAGGTATCCCAGTACTTGCGGGAGGATGCAGATCATCTGTTTAAGGATTTCTTTGTGTATGAGGAAGATTATGAAATCGGATTTATCTATTGCGAATATATGGCGAAGGAAAAAAAGCTTTCGGAAGAAGAGTTTATGAAGGCTTTGCAAAAAACGGCGCAGAGTGGCAGCAAAAATCTGCCGGTAATCCTGCTTGTGGGGAAATGGGTGGAGGATATTACGAAGATTTCCCATTCTTACAGTTCCGCCTGCGTTCTTCGTTCCTTTAAGGGTTTTCAAGATACGAAAAGCGTTTATTATTATGAGAAAGAAGTGCAGGTTAATCCTTCCGGAACCGTTCTTTGCAAACAGCCTTTGGACGATTTGGTGACGGCTGTCAATGAGAACGATACGCTTCGGATCAATAAGAGCGTGGATTTGCTTTTCTCAGAGATGGATAAGCTGGACCGGAACAGAGAGACCGTGACAATGAATCTGAGCTGGCTGATTTTTCGGCTTTTGGATCTGGCGGCGGAACAGGACGAGTCCGTCAATCAGGATGAGGTGCTCTCTTATATCAGCGGCAGTGTGTCCAGAGAAGAAATCATTCGAGGCAGCAGGGCACATCTGCGCAAGTTTGCCTGCGAGTATGCGGAGTATCTCGTGCAGCTTCGCAAGAATGTGTCGAAAGGGGTTCTCACGGAGATTGAGAATGAAATCAGGGAGCGTTATGCGGAGAACCTGACGCTGCGGGAGCTGGGACAGAAATATTATATCAACAGCTCCTATCTCGGACAGATTTTCCGAAAACGGTATGGACAGTCCTTCAAAAACTACCTGAATAACTACAGAATCACAGAGGCGGCATCCCAGCTGATTAGAACCGATAAGAAGATTGGTCAGATTGCCGAGGATGTGGGGTATCGGGACTTGGACTATTTTATCAGTCGTTTTATAGAGCAGGAGGGTTGTACGCCTTCCCGGTATCGCAAGAGCGCAAGAGCAGAGGAATGAAAAAGAAAAAGGCAGGCCCGGTAAATTTTAGCAGCTAGAATTTATCGGGCTTATTTATAGAGTTTATCGGGTTGAAGGTTTTCGTCCATGTAATAAAATTGTAGTATCACTAAAAAATCATGAGGGAGGACAAACGAATGAAAAGAAAGAAACTGACAGCGCTTTTGTTGACAGTGGCGATGACAGCGTCCGTGCTTGTCGGCTGCGGCGGCGGTGATGCGGGCGAAAGCACGGAAACAACGGGTTCCCCGGAAACTGAGGGGGGGGGGTCGGATGAAACGGCAGGAACATCCGCCGACGGCAAAGAGATTATCGACTTTACGATGTTTATCGCCATGCCCGGTCCTGAGATCAACGACGGCAACGAGATTCAGGAAATTATCGCACAGAAGACCGGCGTGAGGGTAAAGGAGACATGGCTTACCGGTCAGACGGCGGCCGAAGCTGTGGGAACGATCATTGCCGGAGGGGAGTATCCTGATTTTATAGACGGCGGCGACGGGCAGATGGCGTTATATGATGCCGATGCACTGGTTGCATGGGACGACTATCTTGACAAATATCCGAAGCTGAAGGAAATGTATTCCGATGAGGAGTGGGACAGATTCCGTCAGGCGGACGGCAAAATTTACTGGGCAAATATTTTCCAGAATACATACGGCGAGTCCAAGGCGACAACCCACAATGACGAGGCTTTCTGGATTCAGGCAAAAGTGCTTGCGTGGGACAATTATCCGGAGATCAAAACATTAGACCAGTATTTTGATCTGCTCGAGCGTTACGCGGAGGCAAATCCGGCGATGGAGGACGGCACGGAGATTATTCCTTACACCATTTTGTGTGAGGACTGGAGATATTTCTGTATCGAAAATGCGGGACAGTTCCTCGACGGTTATCCGAACGACGGCTCGGTTATCGTAAATACCGACACCATGAAGATTGAAGATTATAACACCAGCGATACGACCCAGAGATATTTGAAGAAACTGAACGAGGAATATAACAAAGGCATCGTTGATCATGAGTTTGCAACCCAGACCTATGACGAATATATCGCAAAGCTTTCTACCGGCCGCGTGCTCGGTATGTGCGATCAGTGGTGGGATTTTGCGTACACTGTAAACGATGTATTTAAGCAGCAGGGTCTTGATTTGAAGGGATGCAACTATGTTCCTCTCGGCCTTACCATTGATGAAGGCATGGATAACATGTGGCATACCTACGGGGATACGCAGAATACGGCAAACGGCGTGGCGATTACCACAAGCTGTAAGGACGTGGATGCAGCCTTCCAGTTCTTAGAGGACTGTCTGGATCAGGAGATCCACGATCTCAGATATTGGGGTATTGAGGGTGTAGATTATATGGTAGATGAGGATGGCCTCTACTACAGAACCGAAGAGCAGAGAATGCAGTGCGCGAATACGGAGTATAAGGCATCTCATCTGTGCAATTATTCCTATCTGCCGCAGTATCTGGGAACCAGCAGGGACGGCAAGAACGCGATGCAGCCCACGGAGCAGACCTCTGAGTTTTTTGCCAGCCTGGCACAGCCGCTGGTAGACTGCTTTAACGCATACGGTGTTACCACCTATGTGGAAATGGTTGGCTCTGTAGATAAAGAGACAGGTCCTTGGTTCCCGATGTACTCTTACTCCAACAACATGACGACGGAGACTCCCGGCGGCGTGGCGTGGACCAAGATGGGAGAGGTGAAGCATGAATGGCTTCCCAAGGTAGTTATGTCGGATTCTTTTGACTCTGCATGGAGCGATTATATGACGGCGTACAGCGCATGTGCACCGGAAGATTTCCTTTCCGAGATGCAGGCGGAGCTTGACCGCAGGGCGGGGCAGGCACAGTAAACACATGCAGGGAACGACCTGAAGACAGTGGAGGGGGACTATATTGCGATAGCAGCTATGTAGTTCCCCTTATTTCTCGAAACAGTTGTGGGCATAGAAGGAGATGGAATATGAGTCGGGGGAAAAAACAGGCGAAACAGAAAATTACATGGAAAGAGGTGAAACGGCAGAAGGTATTGCTCATCTGGGCAGCGCTTTTTGTGATTTACGGTTTTATTTTCTATTATCTGCCGCTTGGCGGCTGGATTATGGCGTTTCAGAATTATAAGCCAAAAACAGGATTGCTTCACTCTAAATTCATTGGTCTTGACAAATTTAAATTTTTATTTGGGGATGCAACCTTTATCCGGGTTATTCGCAATACGCTGGCGATGGGTACCATTAATCTGGTGACATCGTTTATTTTGGCTATTGTATTTGCTATTTTATTAAATGAGGTTAAAAATGTTCTGGGAAAGAAAATGGTGCAGACGATTTCCTATCTGCCGCATTTCCTGTCGTGGATTATCGTTACCGGTATTTTGCATGACGCACTTTCCTCAACGGGTATCGTGAATGAAATTTTATTAAAATTGGGTATTGTTGAATCGCAGATTAATTTCTTTGCGCATGAAAGCTATTTCTGGCCCATTGTCGCCTTTGCCAATCTGTGGAAAGAGACAGGATGGAACGCGATCATTTATCTGGCGGCAATCACGGCGATTGACCCGAGCCTCTATGAAGCGGCGTCCATAGACGGTGCGGGAAGATGGGCAAAGATCAGATATATCACACTTCCGGGCATCAAGCCGACTATTATGATACTGCTTCTGATGAATGTGGGAAATGTTCTGAACGCAGGATTTGAAGTACAGTACATCTTAGGAAACGGACTGGTGCAGAAGGTATCCCAGACGATCGATATCTACGTGCTGAACTGGGGTATCAGCCAGAATGATTATTCGCTGGGTACGGCGGCAGGTATCTTTAAGAGTGTGGTCAGCATTGTCCTGATCCTGATTGCAAACCGCATAGCGAAGCGATCCGGTGAAGAAAGCTTATTCTAGGGAGGGGCGTAAAGATGAAGAAAAAAAGTTTAGGGGATCGGATTTTTGAGATTTGCAATACGATCTTTATGGTAGCCTTTGTTATTATAACATTGTATCCCGTATTGAATACGCTCGCCATTTCTTTTAATGACGGTATCGATACGGTGCGCGGCGGTATTCACCTGATTCCGAGAAAATTTACTTTGCAGAATTACTATACCGTGTTACATAAACAGAATATGGTTACGGGCGCCTATATCACGGTACTCAGGACAGTGGTCGGAACCTTCCTTGCGTTGGCGACCAATGCGCTGCTGGCGTTTATCGTGAGCAGAAAGCGGTTTTTGTTTAAGTCACAGTTGTCTCTGTTTTGGGTCATCACCATGTATGTGAACGGTGGACTGATTCCGACATTCCTGCTTTATAAAAATCTGCATCTGACAGGTACCTTCTGGGTGTACGTGATTCCCGGAACGGTCAGCGCTTTCAACATGCTGGTGCTTCGAACCTATATGGTCGGTCTGCCCGATTCTCTGGAGGAATCGGCACAACTTGATGGAGCGGGATATATGACGATTTTTGTGAAAATTATTTCTCCTCTCTGTAAACCCGTGTACGCGACGGTGGCTCTGTTTGTGGCGGTGGGACAGTGGAACTCATGGTTTGACGCT
>ERZ778504.946-NODE-946-length-25141-cov-11.297656_pt1 | contig 25141 bp, 26 predicted proteins | sample MGYA00510046_ERZ778504 | MGnify/ENA primary metagenome ERZ778504 (study PRJEB29527, sample SAMN07138964) | mouse gut metagenome | material: feces | host: mouse | place: China:Nanjing | collected 2016-01-25 ...
TATCTCAATTCGTAAAATACTGTTGTCAACAAATGATATTGCTTTTAGCGTTTTTATATAATATACTTAATATAGTTCTAAATAGAAATATTCTAAATAGATTATATATTTAAATATGATGCACATATTATAGAGGTGATTTGCTGTAAACGAAAGGCCTGACACACTGACAAAGGAACGATTCAAAATAAGTAAACATGAGAGGGGGATTTTTGATGAAATCAAGGCAGCAGCTGATGATATTTATTGAAAAGCAGAAAACGGCGTTTATAGCGTCCGTGGATGAGGAGGGGTTTCCGACAGTCAAGGCAATGTTTGCACCCCGCAAAATTGAGGGCGACAGCTTTTATTTTTCGACAAATACATCCTCCAAGGTCTTATAAATATTTAAGACTTTTACATCTTTTTCATTGATAGTATAATTTATAAAGGAGGACAAAGATATGTTACAAATAGGAACAAAAGCGCCGGATTTCTCACTTCCGGATCAGAACGGACAAATGCACACATTGGAGGAATACAGGGGCAAAAAGGTAATCCTGTATTTCTACCCAAAGGATAACACGCCGGGATGCACTGCGCAGGCATGTGGTTTTGGGGAACTGTACCCGCAGTTTCAGGAAAAGGGGGCAGTTGTACTGGGTGTCAGCAAGGACAGCGTGGCATCACACAAGAAATTCGAGGAAAAATACAGCCTTCCATTCACGCTGCTTTCCGACCCGGAGCTTTCCTGTATACAGGCATATGATGTATGGCAGGAAAAGAAGAATTATGGCAAAGTCAGCATGGGCGTGGTGCGGACAACCTACCTCATAGATGAGGAGGGCATGATTGCCAGGGCGTTTGGCAAAGTAAAAGCAGCCCAGAATCCGGCGCAGATGCTGGAGGAAGTTTTTTAGATATTATTGCCATAAATGAACATTTCATGTAAAATAAAATAGTAAGTTTTAGATAAATATAGTGCCGCCAAATCAAACAACGCGGTATGCAGAAGGAGTACGTAAATACCGGAATGCCGTGCGCTTCGATATTTTTTCCGATGTATTGGGAGGATGAGTTGGGCGAAAAGTTTGTGCAGCTGCCAGCAGTCCCAAAAAATTTTGGGGATATTGAATACGATTACTGAGATTTCTTTGGAGACAGGTCTGCTTTCATTAAACGCGTCCATCGAGGCGGCACGGGCAGGGGAACATGGAAAGGGCTTTGCAGTCGTGGCGGAATCCATCGGAAAGCTCGCCGCTGATTCATCGTCTGCGGCTACGGATATAGAGGGAATTATTGCGGAACTGTGCAAGGACATCTCAGAGGCAGTTAAAAATATTGAATCACCCTGAAATATATGTGGATAAGAAGGAGCCGATATCATATACCAATAAGATGTTTGAATACGAGCAATTCAGGGCTTCAATTTTGCCGGATTGGAAACACCAGAAGATTATCCGTGAATACAAGGGGGGTAAGAATGTCTTTTTGGGAAAAAATGATAGACAGGCGAATTGCACAATACCAGAGCGAACTTCTGACCACCCACTATGCGGAGGTGGAGAATATGTACCGCCAGATACGGGGGTGGCGCCACGATTACCGCAACCACATACAGGTGCTGAAAAGCTATGCGGACATGGGACTGCTGGAGGATATCAGGCGCTATCTGGATGAGCTGGATACGGACCTGAATACGGTGGATATGGTGTTAAAAACAGGCAATCAGATGACCGACGTTATCCTGAACAGCAAAATCTCACTGGCAAAGTCAAAGGATATTTCGGTGACTGCCGATGCGCATGTACCGGTCGCGCTTACGATTTCGGAAATTGACCTGTGCATAATCATCGGAAATTTGTTTGACAATGCCATCGAAGCGAACCTTGCGCTTCCCAGGGAAGAACGGATGATACGCGTCTACATGGATATGAAAAATACACAGCTTTACATGTCCCTTACAAACAGGACTGCGGAAAAGAAGCGGCAGAGGGAAAACGGACGCTTCCTCACAACAAAAGGGCGTGGTCATGGCTATGGGCTTGTCCGGATTGATACCATAGTCGCGCGCTATCAGGGTTATATCAGCCGCAACAGCGAGGATGGCGCGTTTACGACAGAGATATTGCTGCCGCAGTAGATTTTCCAGGAAATAATTACAAAATATTTTTCACTATGTCCCCGATTTTGAGAAAGTTCCCCATAAGGAGAATATAATACCTGTAATTAGCAAAACAGAACCTATAATTATTACAGGAAGCAATCCTAAATTAAATATGGTCTGCAAGTATCTTCCCAATTGGGTATTCCATTCGGTTGTATTTTCTAAACTGATACTTGCTATTAAAGACGGAAGCAGCAGCATCAATGTCCCTGTAATTTCAAATCCTATCCCTACTATTATTTTTTTCATGTTAATCCTCCAATAATTCCCCGCATTCTGTTTTACCAGTATCAATAACGCCAAGATTATATCACACAATTGACTGGATCACAATGACATATGAAATTTTACGCAGATTTTACATAAACCATCTTTTAGATTTTACATAGATTGCATACCATTTTTCTATAAGAAAAAGCTTTAGGGGGATTATAGTCAAATGGATTTTTTTGGATTGCTGACAATGATTGGCGGGCTGGCATTATTTTTATATGGAATGAGAACGATGGGAGACGCCCTTGCCAGGATGGCGGGAGGCAGGCTGGAGCAGGTACTGGAGCGAATGACGAATAACCCTGTAAAGGCTGTCCTGCTGGGGGCAGGCGTGACGGCGGTGATCCAGTCTTCTTCCGCTACAACGGTTATGGTAGTGGGGTTTGTCAATTCCGGTATTATGAAGCTGTCACAGGCAGTCGGCGTCATTATGGGTGCAAATATCGGTACGACAGTTACCTCGTGGATTCTAAGCCTTTCCGGCATCGAAAGCGGGAATTTCTTCGTAAAACTTCTGAAACCCTCATCTTTTTCCCCGGTACTGGCACTTGTCGGCGTGATACTGGTGATGTTTGTCAAAAATACAAAAAAGAATGATGTGGGAACGATTCTGATTGGATTTGCGGTGCTGATGTTTGGAATGGAAACCATGAGCGGCGCAGTCAGGCCGCTTGCCAACGTGCCGGAATTTACTGCGCTTTTTACGGCATTTGAAAACCCTGTTTTGGGTATGGTCGTCGGAGCGGTTTTGACGGCGGTGATCCAGAGTTCTTCCGCTTCTGTCGGTATCCTGCAGGCGATGTGTGCCACCGGAAGCGTAACGGTGGGAGCTGCGCTCCCGGTAATCATGGGGCAGAATATCGGAACCTGTGTCACGGCGCTGCTTTCCGGTGTCGGGGCAAACAGGAATGCAAGAAGGGCATCTTTGGTACATCTTTATTTTAACCTGATAGGTACATTTGTATTTATGACGGCATTTTATACCTTGAATCATTTTGTACAGTTTGCTTTTTTGTCGGATACGGCAAACGGTGCAGTTATTGCAGTGATACATAGCGTATTTAATATTGTTGCGACAGTCGTGCTGCTTCCTGCTTCCAGGCTGATGGAAAAACTTGCATATTTTACCATCCCGCAGTCAGGGGACGAAACACTGGAAACGCCTGGAAAAGCGTTGGACGAAAGATTTCTGGAAAAGCCTGCGTTTGCGGTCGCACAATGTAAAAATGCGGTCTGTGACATGGCACAGCTTATCTTGAAGGCAATGAATTTATGTGTATTCGTACAGGAAAAATATGATGAAAATGCGGTGCAGACAATCATGGAAATTGAGCAGGAGGTAGACGCCAGGGAGGATGCGCTATTGTCCTATCTGACAAAACTTTCCACAAAGCCGCTCTCTGAACAGGACAGTAAAACCATCAATCGGTTTAGCAGATGTATTACGGATTTTGAAAGGATATCCGATTATACAAAAGGCATCGCATTTGCACAAAGGAAACTGCATAAGGGTATGGAAAAAGGGCATTCCAAAGAAAAGTTTTCAAGGAATGCGACTGCCGAAGCAAAGCTGATCTATGCGGCAGCCCTGGAGATTGTGGAATGCACGGTTTCCGGTTTTATACATGGGGACAAAGAGATGGCGTTTTGTATTGATCCGCTTGCCGATGTGATTTGCCAGCTAAAAAAAGATATCCGAAAGAACCATAACAAGCGGCTGGAAAAGGGGAAATGCTCGGTGGAGCTTGGCATGGCGCTTACGGATATGGTCACTTCCCTGGAGCGCATTGCGAAGCATTGTTCCAACATAGCGGAGGAGCAGATGGCATCCGAAACAGACCAGCACGCCTTGCATCAATATGCACGGGATGTCAAGGAGAGGAACGAGCTGTATAAGGAACTGCTTGAAGGGTATACGCAAAAATATTCGTTAGAAAAAGCTTGAGGAAATAAAAATTATCAGTATAATAGTGTGAGAAGTACTTCTAAAACTCAGCAGCAGAGGCTGCTTCGTTAAGAAGTACTAAGTCTCACACAGGAGAATGCCCAAAGTACGGGCATTCTCCGCACGGAATCATGGGGGCGTGTGTAATTGAAGAAATTTCAGGAAAAGGAAGCTAACGATTATGTCATTAATCTATATTTTGGAAGATGATAAAAATATTCAGGAGATAGAAAGTTATGCCATAAAGGGGAACGGATATGAAGTACGTGCGTTTGATGACGCACAGGCTTTTGACAGGGGAATGCAGGAAAGGAAGCCGGATTTACTGCTTCTCGATGTCATGCTGCCTGGGGAGGACGGACTGTCTGTACTCAAAAGGATCCGTTCAAATAAGGATACGAAAGAGCTGCCTGTCATACTTGTGACAGCGAAAGATTCAGAAATCGATACTGTCAGGGGACTTGACCTGGGGGCTGACGATTACCTTACAAAACCATTCGGCGTGATGGAGCTTGTGTCACGCATCAAGGCGATCATGCGGCGTATCAGGCCGTCGAGCGATGACGCGGTCTTAAGATACAAAAATATATATCTGGACCAGGACAGACGGATCTGCCTTGTGGATGGGGAAAATGTGGAGCTGACATACAAGGAATATGAGCTGCTCCGGATGTTTCTTTTCAATCTTGGTATTGTGCTGACAAGGGAAATCATCATGGAAACGGTATGGGGGACGGATTTTGCAGGGGAAAGCAGGACCGTTGACATGCATATCAGGACACTCCGCAAAAAGCTGAAGGAAGCGGGCAGCCTGATTATTACTGTGAGGAATGTAGGGTATAAGCTGGAATGAGGCAGAAAATAAACAGACGATTCATCGGCATTGCGCTTTTTTCCGTTGTAATCACCACGATTGTCATGACTTCGGTGTTCTATTCACAGTTAAAAAAACAGGTTTTTTCTGATCTGGCGGTTGTGGCAGATTTACTGATTGATGAAGGCTCCTATGCGCATAAGACAGATAATTTAAGAATTACATTGATAGATGCAGACGGTAAGGTTCTGTTCGACTCCACGGTAGATGGGCAGTCGCTTGCAAACCATCTGGACAGACCGGAAATTGTGGAGGCAATCTCTTCCGGAAGCGGTATGGGAATCAGAAAGTCGGATACCCTGTCGGAGAGCGTATTTTATTATGCAAAAAAACTGGATAACGGGCAGATACTCAGAGTAGGCAAGGAGGCGCACAGCGTTGTAGCCGTTCTCTTGTCTGCCCTTCCAATGGTGCTGACAACAGCGCTGCTTCTTGCAGCTATCTGTCTGATGGTGTCGCACTACCTTACCTCCGCGATTGTGAAACCGATTGATGAAATGGCAGGGGACATGGAACATATTGACGAGGGGAGAAGTTATCCGGAGCTAATTCCGTTTACAAGAAAAATCCGCCTGCAGCATGAGGAAATCCTGTCTGCCGCAAATATAAGGCAGGAATTTACCGCCAATGTAAGCCATGAACTAAAAACACCCCTTGCGGCGATATCAGGTTATGCGGAGCTGATGGAAGCAGGACTTGTAGATGAAAAGGAGATCAGGCATTTTTCAGGGGAAATCCGTAAAAGCGCAGCAAGACTGCTTACGCTGATCAATGACATTATCAAGCTCTCACAGTTGGATGCGGGAAACGCAAAAGATATCCTTGATGTGGTAAATCTGGCAGAAATTACAAAAGAATGTGTGGAAATGCTCGCGTTTGGGGCATCGAAAAACGGCATTGATGTCATGTATGAGGGAGATGACAGGGCGGATGTCCATATCGGAAAGGAGCTTGCGCAGGAGCTCACCTACAATTTGATTGAAAACGCCATCCGGTATAACAAACCGGATGGCAGGGTGACAGCAAAAGTGCAAAAAGAGGGAACGCAGATTATCTTTTCGGTAGAGGATACCGGTATCGGCATTCCGCCGGAGCATCAGGAACGGATTTTTGAGCGTTTTTACCGGGTGGATAAAAGCAGGTCGAAGGAACTTGGAGGCACGGGTCTGGGGCTTGCAATAGTAAAACATATCTGTAACCTGACAGATGCGGATGTGAACCTGATGAGTAAGCCGGGAATTGGGACGAAGATAGTTATTGTCTGGGGCAGTGCCGAAATGGTCAGGGAACTGTAAACAGTTCCTGCGTGAAAAAATCGGTTGCCAGCGCACCTGATTGCAAAAAACTTCGCTTTTTGTCTAAATGGCTTACACTATCGCAAGTTCCTATAACATAAAAAAATGGAGGTTGAAACATGGAGATTGTATTACAGATATTTTTATTGGCGGTAGGGTTTACGATGCTGATCAAGGGTGCGGATTTCTTTGTGGATGGTTCGTCAGGAATTGCTTCGAGGTTCGGGATTCCGCAGCTTGTGGTCGGGCTTACCATTGTCGCGATGGGAACAAGCGCGCCCGAGGCCGCGGTAAGCATCTCGGCGGCGCTTAAGGGGAATGCGGGCATCACGATTGGAAACGTGGCGGGAAGCAATATTTTGAATATTCTTGTCATTTTAGGCATGACGGCATTTTTGGCAAAAAAGACAGTTCCTGTTGCTGCATCGACTATAAAATATGAAATGCCCTTTATGATTGTGATAATGTTAATCCTTCTCGGGATGGGATATGTGGGGAATGAGATTGCAAGACTGGAAGGAGCCGGCTTATGGGTTATTTTCCTGCTGTATCTTTTTTACCTTTTAAAGATGGCAAAAAAAGGCGCTGACACGAGTCCAGGGGACGATGCGGGAGAACCTTCAGGAGGGAAGGCGGATAAAAAGGCAAAAAGTATGGCAATGCTGGTTTTGTCCACGGTTGCTGGCCTTGCGCTTATTGTCATCGGCAGCAGCGTCACTGTGGACGCAGCAACAGCGATGGCAAGGATCATCGGTCTGAGCGAGCGGTTTATAGGGCTTACGATTGTGGCGCTGGGAACGTCCCTGCCGGAATTGTTTACATCTGTTTCAGCAGCGAGAAAAGGCAGTGCCGACATTGCAATCGGAAATATTGTGGGAAGCAATATTTTCAATGTCCTTTTTGTGGTAGGAACATCCGCATTGATTACACCGGTAGTTTTTGAGGGTAAATTTATAGTGGATTTCATTGTGGCTGCGGCAGCGGGCGTGCTGCTGTGGATTTTCTCTTTCAATGGAAGGAGCCTGAACCGTGTGGAGGGCGGTCTGCTGCTGCTTGGATACCTGGGATATTTTATTTACTTACTGTGAATTTCATTTCGTCCCCTATGGATGCATTTCGTCCCCGGATTGCATATAGGGGATATTTTTATGTTATTTTTTGTCTGATTGATTTATACTTTCATATAACAAGAGGAAGGATGTGAAAAATTGTTATGAAAGGAAAGGGAAAAAGAAAATACACAACGGTGGGCAACACGCTGTTTATGCTGCAAAATGCGGCGCGGCGCGTTCCTGTTGTCATCTTGCTGACGGTGCTGCAGGCAGTTTTTGCGGTGGCGGTATCTGTCCTTGAGCTGTATGTGGCGCCATATATTCTGAAAAGTCTGGAAGTGCACAGTGCGCTATCGGAGCTGTTTCGAACAATCCTGTTTTTTACAATAGGGATAACCACAGCCAGCGCCCTTGCGGCATATGTGGACAAGAACCTGTTGTTTGGCAGGGTACAGCTGCGTCTGGAAATCATGAACATGGTGCGCGATAAGGCGGTCACATGTTCCTATCCCTTGCGGGAGAAAAAGGAGTTTTCCAGCCTGCTTGCAAAGGCGACGGAGGTATTGAGCGACAATGGGCGTGCATCCGAGGCAATCTGGAATACCTTAGCGGAATTGCTGCAAAATGTGACAGGTTTTGTGATTTACTTTGTGCTGCTGCAAAATATGGATGCCGTTGTGCTTGGTGTGATGGTGCTGACGACGGCACTGGGATATCTGATGAATTACAGGATTAACAGATGGGATTACCGGCACCGCAGGGAGGGGGAGGAGCTTGCCGCCAAAATTTTCTATATTCAGGACAGGGCGCTGGACAGGTATCTGGCGAAGGATATCCGCATTTTCGGAATGCAGGAGTGGCTGCGTGCGCTTTATGGAAAGTACATGCGGCTGTATCAGGCTTTTTATGGCAAAAGGGAGATGCGCTATTTCGCAGCGGATTTGACAGATTTGGCGCTGACAGTGCTGCGCAACGCGGTCGCTTATGGCTATCTGCTGTATATGGCATTGGGGGACGGATAGGCGCCGCAGAATTTCTGCTGTATTTTACTGCAGTAGGCGGATTTACCAAATGGCTGACAGGAATTATGGAAAACGTTACCATGCTGTACAGGCAGGGGATGGAACTGGATTTTGTCAGGGAGGCTCTGGATTATCAGGAGCTGTTTCTGATGGAAGGCGGAGAGCTGGTTGAGGCAGATGAAAATGGAGGGTACACCATTGTGCTTCGGGATGTGAGCTTCCGAATGTTTTCCCATTTGAACCTGACCATACACGCTGGTGAGAAGCTGGCTGTGGTTGGCCTGAACGGAGCAGGAAAGACAACGCTGGTAAAGCTTATCTGCGGATTTTATGACCCTGATGAGGGGGAGGTGCTGCTCAATGGGAAAAATATCAAAACCTTTAACCGGCGCGAATACTATAAGCTGATTGCAGGCGTGTTTCAGGATTTTTCCGTCATTCCTGCCAGCATTGCCGCAAATGTGGCGCAGGACGCGGAGGACTATGACATGGACAGGGTGTCGGCATGCATTGACAAGGCGGGGCTGAAAAAGAAGATAGAGACACTTCCGCAGCAGTATGACACGCTTCTCGGAAGGGATGTGCATGAGGATGCAGTGGAACTTTCGGGCGGGGAATTGCAGCGGCTGATGCTCGCAAGGCTTTTATATAAGGAAAGTCCGATTATGGTGCTTGACGAGCCGACAGCGGCACTCGACCCGATAGCGGAGAATGACATTTATGAAAGATACCATGAACTGACCAGGGGAAAGAGTGCAATATTTGTTTCCCACCGGCTTGCGTCTACCCGCTTCTGCGACCGGATTCTGCTCGTCGAAAACGGAAAAATTACGGAGGAAGGAACCCATGATGCACTGCTGAAAAAGGGAAGGCGTTACGCGGAGCTTTTTGCACTGCAAAGCAAATATTACCGGACAGAGGTTCCTAAGTCGGAGAGGAGTTTTGGCATATGAATGAAGAACATGAAACAATGTCGTGGAAAGAGAAAATGCGGCTGAACAAGAGGGCGCTTGCCCTGTGGTATCGGGAATACCCTGTCCTGCTTATGACGACAGCTGTGTATGCCGCTATCAATGCAGCGCTTCCATATATCACAATTTATTTTTCGGCGCAGATTTTAAATGAGCTGGCGGGGGAACGCCAGAAAGAGCTTCTTGTGCGCAGAATTGTGCTGTTATTGGTGCTGGAAGCTGTGGTACTCCTGGTAAAAGCGGCATTTTACAGATGGAACAACAGCATTTCCAATGAGGTGTGCAGGTATTTATATGACCACAGGCGGTATTTGGACAAGATGCTTTCCATGGATTTTTGCACTGCGGAAGACCCTGCGGTGCATGAGCAGTTAAATGCAATACGGCAGACCGCGCAGTGGGGCTCATGGGGAATGGAAAAGGCGTATATGAATTTTAGGCAGTTTGTGGAAGCAGGGTTCCAGATGCTGGGTGGAATTGCGCTCTCGGTATCGCTCTTTACGCTTCCGGTTCGCGCGGATGCGGGGGTGCTGACAGTTCTGAATAGTCCGCTGTGCATTGCAGTAATCGCGGCACTGATGGCTGGCGTGGCAGTGCTTTCCCCTTATATGGAAAATATAGGTACAAAGTGCTGGGTGGCATGTGACGAGGAAATGAGGCTCAGCAACCGTTTTTTCCGTTTCCGTATGAATTTAATGACGGATAACAAATGTGCGCTGGATATAAGGATGTACCGTCAGGATATCCTGGTCAGCCAGATAGATGACGTGAATAGCGGATTTGCGACAAATTCAAGGATTGCCGGGTATGCGAGGGGGCGGATGGGACTTGCGGGCGCGGCGTCGGCAGCGCTGTCCCGCCTGTTTATCGGGATTGTCTATCTCTTTGTGTGCCTTAAGGCATGGGGCGGGGCTTTTGGCGTCGGTTCTGTCACGCAGTATATCGGTGCGCTTACCGCTTTGGCGGGCGGATTTTCAAAGCTTCTGGAAACTGTGGGAAATGCGGGAATCAATGCAGGCTACCTGAAACACACCTTTGACTTTCTGGATATTCCCAATCCGATGTATCAGGGTTCCCTTACGGTAGAAAAGCGTTCCGATAAAAAATATGAGGTGGAGTTTCGCAATGTCAGTTTTCGTTATCCCAACACGGACAAGGATGTGCTGAAAAATATTTCCCTAAAGTTTCAGGTGGGCGGACGGCTGGCACTGGTAGGACAAAATGGCTCCGGCAAGACGACTTTCATCAAACTCCTGTGCCGGCTGTATGACCCGACAGAGGGGGAGATTCTGTTAAACGGCATTGATATCCGCAAATATAATTATCTGGAATATATGCAGGTTTTCTCTGTAGTATTTCAGGATTTCCGGCTGCTTGCGTTTCCGGTGGGACAGAATCTTGCAGCGGCGGCAGCTTATGATTCGATACTGGCAGAAAACAGCTGCCGCAAGGCGGGGGTCTGGGAACGCGTTGTCAAAATGCGGGATGGGCTGGATACATTTTTATATAAGGATATGGACGAGGAGGGTGTGCTGGTTTCCGGAGGCGAGGAACAGAAGCTTGCCATAGCGCGTGCGCTCTACCGTGACAGTGCGTTTCTCATACTCGACGAACCGACAGCGGCGCTTGACCCGATAGCGGAATATGAGATTTATACGAAATTAAATGAAATTGTGGGGGACAGGACGGCAATTTACATCAGCCACCGTCTCGCCTCCTGCCGGTTCTGTGATGAAATCATTGTGTTTCATGAGGGCAGGATGGTACAGCAGGGAAGCCATGAAACGCTGCTTATGCAGGGCGGCGGGAAATATAGTGAGCTGTGGAATGCGCAGGCACAGTATTACACAGAAGGATAATGTGATGCACACAGCCGCGGGCGGGGCGTCTTATAAATAAAAATACCGATATACATGTATACAATTCTATTGACAGATGGGGAATTTGTGTTATATATTAATGAATGGATAATAAAATGATATACGAAAGTATTTTTTTCATATGGGACAGGGTGCGGTTACATATGGAAATGATGGAGGTTATGAAAATGAAAGCATACAAGGATTTAAGCAAGGAAGAACTGCGTGCACTTCAGACGGAACTTCAGGCACAATATGAGAAATTAAAGGAAGCAGATATCAAGCTTGACATGTCCCGCGGAAAGCCGGGGGCAGACCAGCTGGATTTGTCCGTCGGCATGCTCGATGTGCTGTCAAGCAAGTCCGTATTTAAGGGTGAGGACAAAATAGACATCAGGAATTACGGGGCATTTGACGGTATCAAGGAAGCAAAGGAGCTTTTTGCGGAGCTTATGGAGTGTCCCATTGACCATGTGATGGTATTCGGAAATTCCAGCTTAAGTATTATGTATGATTTGGTAAGCAGGGCTATGATGCATGGCATCGGCGGAAACACGCCATGGTGCAAGCAGGAGAAAGTAAAGTTTCTGTGTCCTGTTCCCGGATATGACAGGCACTTTGCCATTACGGAGAGCTTTGGCATCGAGATGGTGAATATACCGATGGACGAAAACGGTCCCGATATGGATTTGGTTGAAAAGTATGTCAACAATGACCCCGCGGTAAAGGGCATCTGGAACGTGCCAAAGTACACCAATCCTGCCGGCGTTGTCTATTCTGACGAGGTAGTCAGGCGGTTTGCAAACTTGAAGCCAGCGGCGCCTGATTTTAGAATTTACTGGGATAATGCGTATGCGTTCCATCATGTCTATGTGGACAACAAGGTGGAAATGCTCAATATCGTGACCGAGTGCGAGAAGGCAGGCAATCCGGATATGTACTATGAGGTCTGCTCGACATCCAAGGTTACGTTCCCCGGTGCAGGCGTGGGCGCGCTGATTACATCCCCTGCAAATCTTGCAGAGGTGAAAAAGACGGTGAGCCTTCAGACCATCGGTTATGACAAGATGAACCAGATGCGCCATGTGATGTATTTTAAAAATGCAGCAGGCGTCCATGCGCATATGGAGAAGCATGCGGCTATCTTAAAGCCGAAGTTTGAGGCGGTTCTGGGCTGCCTTGAGAAGGAGCTTGGCGGACTGGAAATCGGAAGCTGGATAAAGCCCCTTGGCGGATATTTTATCGCATTTGACACACTTGAGGGCTGCGCAAAACGCGTGGTGGCTTTATGTAAGGAGGCTGGCGTGGTGATGACCCCTGCGGGTTCAACCTTCCCATACATGAAAGATCCTGCCGATACAAGCATCCGCATCGCCCCGACACTCCCGACACCTGATGAACTCAGACAGGCGTGTGAGGTGTTCGTGCTCTGTGTGAAGCTGGCATCAGTGGAGAAATATCTGGCAGCATAATTTAATAAGGTGAATCCCCCCAAACAGTGAAGAATTTCGTAACAGTTCAGCGCAGGATTTTGCACTTGCTGCAAAGTCCGTGAAATAGCGTAGAGACTGGGATGCATTAAGCCACGGAACGTGGCTTTGACACCAACGAAGTGGTTTTGCATGGCTTGATGCCCATAACAGGAGGCCGAAGGCTGGACTGTTACAAAGTTTCTGTCTGGGGGGATTTTTATTGTGGTGTTTGTGTGGTATACTTGAATTTGTAAACATGGGGAGGAGAACGCCTCTGCGCACTGGATGACAGACAAGGGACGAATAAAAAGGTGATGAAGGGAGCCGCTATATGAAACGAGAAGAGTATATTTCAGATGAAACAGTTATTAAGCGTGCAAATGAAGCAGTAAGAATTGAATTGGAGAAAAATAGAGCGTGTTTGAAAAATCGGATATGATAATTTTTCAGATAGGAAATACGTTGCTTCGCGGCTGTGTCTGCCGTGCGTATATAATGATTATTGGATGAGGGCTGCCACATTGATAACACAAAGTGTATCAATTGTGGCAGTTTTTATGCGCACGTCAATACAGAGGAAATATGCCACTAAGGAACTGTTAAGGAATAACTTTTTAATAGTGCGCAGGATTTTTCTTCGAGAGTGCCGCTCAAAAATCAGGCGCATAGCGGGCTATGTAACTGATTTTTGAGTGGTGCTATCGGAGAAAAAGACAAACAATATGAAAAGTTATTTTTGGACAGTTCCTAAAGTGGCGCATGGGCGGCACATGAGTAGGAGGGAAGCTCATTCCCCTGCAATGTATAATAAACAGTATAAAACAGTTGACAACAGTTAACTACTGTTATATACTGTTTATATCAAAGCAAGGTTCCTTGTTTTGATAAGATGTTCATGAACAAAAGTATGATGCCTCGCAGGCGGGATAAAACGGGTGCGTTGCGGGATACTTCATAAAGAAAAGGAAGTTGATAGGAATATGAATCTGATAATTAACCATTCCTCCATGCAGCCTGTCTACGAACAGATTGTCAGTCAGATTAAGGACAAAATTGTTCATGGCGAGCTGATAGAGGAGACCATGCTTCCTTCTGTCAGGACGCTGGCGAAGGATATCAGGGTCAGTGCGCTGACTGTCAAAAAGGCGTATGACCAGCTTGAGGCAGAGGGATTCGTCGTGACAGTGCATGGCAAGGGAAGCTATGTGGCATGTGCCAGTCAGGCGCAGATGCTGGAGGAGAAAAAAAAGGAAGTGGAGTCGGAGCTTGAACAGACAATCCGCAAGGCGCGCAGCTGCGGTATGGAGGACGGCGAAATCAAAGAGCTGTTTGAGATTGTGCTTGAGGATACATAAGCCTGCCACGGATGTTTTTTGCTGACGAAGGATTATTATGAAATTTGTGAAAGGAAGTATGACACATGATTCGATTGGATAATGTAATAAAGCAGTATGGTAATTTCCGTCTAGAATGTTCCATGGAAGTGCCTGTCGGGCAGGTGACGGGATTAATCGGCAGAAACGGCGCCGGAAAAAGTACAGCATTTAAGGCAATTCTGGGACTGATACATACAGACGGCGGGACGGTGGAGGTGTTTGGCAAAAATGTGGCGGAGCTTACGCAGGCAGACAGGGAGAAGATTGGCGTCGTGCTCTCGGATTCGGGATTATGCAGCTGGTTTACCATCAGGGATTTCATACCGGTGCTGGATACCATGTACGCGGATTTTTCCAGGGAAAAATTTATGGCGGAGTGTGAGCGGCTGGAGCTTCCGCTCAAAAAGAAAATCAAGGATTTTTCCACCGGTATGAAGCGCAAACTGCAAATTCTTGTCGCGCTCTCACATGATGCAAAGCTCCTGATTCTGGATGAACCAACTGCGGGACTGGATGTCGTGGCAAGGGATGAGCTGCTGGGACTTCTGCGGGAATATGCGGAAAACGGCGACCGGAGCATCGTGATAAGCTCCCACATTTCCAGCGATTTGGAAGGCATCTGCGATGATGTCTACATGATTGACAATGGGAAAATCGTACTGCATGAAGATACGGACGTATTATTGAACGAGTATGGGTTGCTGAAGGTGACGGACGCGCAGTATGAAAAACTGGATAAGTCATATCTGCTGGAAACGAAAAAGGAAAGCTTTGGGTATAGCTGCCTGACAAACCAGAGGCAGTTTTACCAGGATAATTATTCGTCGGTGGTAATAGAGAAAGGCAGCATTGATGAAGTGATTACCATGCTGGCGAAACGTGGATTAGGGGGTAAGGTTGATGAGTAAATCAGTGAAAGGTTTAGTATTAAAGGACGTCAAATTGATAATATCACAAATGAAACTTCTCCTTGTCGTAATGGTTATTTGGGCAATATTTATGGCAGGCAGCATGAGGATGACTTTTTTTGTGGGGTATGTTGCAATATTGTGCTCTTTTCTGACACTGAGCACCGTTAACTTTGACGAGGCGGAGAATGGATTTGCGTATCTGTTTACATTGCCAATATCAAGAAAGGATTATGTTTTTGAAAAGTATTTATTTGGATTTTTGCTGACGACAGTACCATATGTAGTGATAGCGGCGCTCTCGTGGGCCGCCCTTGTAATCTGGCAGGCTGCGGAAGCGAATCTGGTAGAATATATCGTAAGCATATCCTTATCGCTTCCGGCGGCATATTTTCTTTTGGTGCTGGAGATTCCGCTTCAGATTAAATTTGGGCAGCAAAAGAGCAGGATACTGACGGTCGTGATGGTAGGATGTATGTCAGCCTGCCTGGGAGTAATAGCTATGATCAGCGAACTTCTAGGGACAGCCGTGGAGACAGTCAGCAGCTTCATGGGACTTGGCGCGGGTATGCTTGCGCTGATTACAGCTGGCATCCTTGCAGTGCTGTTTGTTCTCTCTTATAAAATATCATGCAAAATAATAGAGAAGAAGGAGTTCTGACAGCTTACAGCAGGCATTCCAGCTGCCGGTCATACGGCTCCTGCTCGACATGGCTTCGGTTGTATTCCTGCGCGTCGACACAGCCCATGGCTTTGTAAAATGCCTGTGTTTCTATGGCAGAGTGGGAGGAGATATACAGCTTTTTGGCGCCCTTTTTCCTGGCCCAGTCTTTGGCGGTGTGAAACAGCGTTTTTCCGATTCCTTTCCCGCGCATATCCTCGGACACATGAATGGACGAAAGGTCGAGATAACCCTGTGCACCGCCAAACAGGGTGGATTCGACAGAGACAAAGCCCTTTAGCATGTGGCATACTTTCCCTGCATGGGGCTGCGCATAAAAAGCGGCGCACACAAGGCCGCCTGTCCGGATGGTGTTTTTCAGGCATTTTACAAGGAATGCATAGTCATCCTCCGACCAGTCGTCAATGAATGGGGCATCCTTGGCTGCCCATGCCCCATTTTCTTTTCTTAAGCATTTTTCTACGTTCTGGTGACGGACAAAATCGCGAAACAGTTCCCGGCAGATTTCCTCAGCCTGAAGTACCCTGAAAGAGAGTCCGTGTGCGATATACAGTTCTGACAGGTTCATGACATTTTCCAATATTTTGATATTCTGCAGGGCAGCGCGACTGCTGGCAGAAAGCTCAAGGGAGTGGTTGGCATTGTCTATGATGTGAAGCGGCAGGCGGCGTTCTTCACATTTTGTCCGGATAACAGCCGTATCAGCCCATGGGTCGCCTGTGCCATGAAATACGATGCCCGCCTGTGGGGCAAATTCAAATGTCTGCGCCAACGGCGTGTAGTAGATATTCCGGCACTGGATGCCGTGATTTTTGGCGTACGCTGCCGCGACGGCAGTTCCAATGCTTTTGGATATAAATAAAATGTCATTATATTCGTTCCAGCGGATGTTTTCCAGGCAGCTTTCTGCCTGTGCGTATGCCTCCGGGAATGCTTCCGGGATGGATTTCGGAAGATTGGTGTAGGACACATGGGTTTGTTCATACTGACACTGGCTGCAAATTTTTCCGGCATAATATAATAATGGTCTGTCACAGGTATACCCGATTCCGGGGAATAATATGGCGATTTTCATGGCGCTTCTCCTTTTTATGATTTGATTGGCGGATAAATGGTAATTGTGTATTTTCGTATTTCAATTCCGTTTTAATTCATAAAGGTAGGTGCTGATATAAATCGGATTTCCGTTTCGGTCGTTTTTATAGGATTGATTATCAAGCTGCTGTATTCGATGAAATCCTAGCCGTTCCAAAAGCTTCCATGAAGCTATGTTTTCTATATCACAGTCCCCATAAATGGCAGTCACGTTTACAATGTCAAATAGGTACTGAATAAGCGATTTTGCGGCTTCGGCAGCGTAACCGTTCCCCTGGTACAATGGGTTAAAATCATAGTCGATACAGTGATGCCCTTCATCATCGATCCAATATCCGATACTGCCAATTACAATGCTGTGCGTCTTTAACTCGGCAACAAGGCGGTTGTCCATGTTCTTCCATTCATCTATGATAACCTGGACTTGTTCTTCTGACATTGGATAAAAGTCCTCGTAGCGGCTGACTTCTTCATTGGAAAAATAAGCAAATATGTCTTTAAAATCGGAGGGATGATAATTTCTTAAAATAAGACGTTCCGTTTCAAGTGCTATCATATATTAGCCTTTCTTAACTATAATTACGTGGTGAAATCTGTTTTATAGTGCCTGTGCAATAAGGAATTGCAGGAAAATAACTGATGCAGTTCCTAAGCTAACGATAATATGAAAAAATCCGGTTGTCAATCATTTTTACGCTGTGCCTGATAAAGTGGAAGATAAACTGTAACGATAAACTTGACTGCCCCCTTGGGGAATGGTATATCATAGTTTTATGAAAACTGTTCTGCGCATTTAGGATGCAGAGCATAATAGGGCGTCTACGGAGTAAACAAAAATTGTATTGGGGGTGCGAAAAGGATGCTGATAAACGAAGTATGCCGGATATGTTCATTGACCAAAAAGGCGGTGGAATACTATATTGAACAGGGATTGGTAACGCCGGCGGTACAGGATAACGGATATCGCGACTTCACGTATATGGAAGTTGCAAGGATGAAAAAAATATCTGTTTTAAGGAATCTGGGATTGTCTGTCCCTGATATAAGGGCTGTCCTGACTGGTCAGGAAAACATAAGTCCGGCGCAGAATTGCGGAGGGATATCCGCACAAAATGCCATATTCAATAAGATTTTGGGGCAGAGGCAGATGGAGATAACATGGATGCAGGAAAAGCAGGCACTGCTCGCGGAGCTTGCAAGAAACCAGAATTGGGAGGAGGTGCAGGAGAAGCTGCGGCATCTTCAAAAAAAGCAGTCCGTTCTGGAACGCCTGAGGAATGCATTTCCAGGCTATTATGGGGATTTAATCTGCACACATTTTGCGCCGTATCTATGTGAGCCTGTCAGGACACAGGAACAGCAGGATGCATATGACACAATTGTTACTTTTCTGGATAATACACAATTGGTCATCCCGGATGATTTACAGGAATTTTATGATATGATGAAAGCGGAGTTTTCAGGTTATGACTTTGAAAAGATGTCCACTGGTGTGCGCAGCGCGGTCAGTGATATCGAAACGTATCTGGACGAGAACCGTGAAGTGATAGAGCATTATATGGAATACACGAGGACGGAGGAATACCGGGCAACACCCGTGTACCGTATGGCAGAGATGCTGAAACAGTTTAACAAGGAGAGTGGGTATAACGATGTCTTTATACCGGCAATGTGCCGCCTGAGTCAGTCCTACCGGAAATATCATGAGTCCTTGCAGATTGCAGATGGGAAATTTCTGGAGAGATATCCAAATTGGGGGATGAGGGATAAATATGATGAGTGAAAATAAAATATTTAAATCGCCGTTGCGTCTCATTGTCATGATGGTGATTGGGCTGCAGTATGTAGTGCAAAATATAATGTTATCCGTATTGACAGGAATAATCTTATATGTTGCCGCAGTATGTGTGGAACGTTTTTGGAACAATAAGCAGCTATAAGAAGACAAAAATCCATCGCTGTAAGAGATGGATTTTTGTTGTACCAGAGCATTTTTCAAACATGCTCCAGGTCTTATTACTGCGTCCTGACATCGTGATGGCGTATATGCCATACCATCAGCAGATAAAACAAAATAATGAAAAATACGGAATAGCTGACAAATTCGAGTATATCCATTTTCAAATCGGGATTGTTTGCGCGCATTCCCATACTCATGAGGGAGTAGGGGAGAAGGTAATAATGGTCCTTTGCGGTGAGTGCAAGCCCTGCAAATCCGCCGACAAGCGCCATGCCGATTGGGATGGCAAAGCTCCGTATTACAAGGGACAGAAAGCACTGCACCGCGCACACGGCAATGCCGCCAAGGATGCCGCAGGCAAGCCATTCCAGCAGTTCGGCGGGTACCGGTTCCGTAAAGCCTGCGTACAGACCGCATATGATGTATAAAAGGCAGAGCCATGCCAGGGTGAGAAACGTGATGCCGGAACACACCATAACTTTTCCCAGGACAAGCCGCCACACAGGCGTATTGACCAGTACCATGTTCCAGTTTGTTCCATTGTGCTCCAGCCGCCAGAGATAGCTTGCATAGACACCCACAAGCGGCGGCATGAAAAAGTAACAGAAAAACAGGGCGTGCTGTGTCCAGAGGGAATGCCAGGTGCTTTTCAGGATATCGAGGTTATTTAAGTAGTTGCCTGTCCCAATCACCGCGGAAATCAGCGGCAGGACGATAAAGGCAAGCCAAATCGGCGTGCGCTTGATTTTCAGAAGCTCCACAGGCAGACGTGGAATTTTTATGGGTTTGTGGGATAAAGGGGCGCCATCAGCTTTTGGCCGTCCATGGTGTTTCATGGAAAAATGGTATCCGTCCGTATCCATGTGTCTGAAGGCGAGCCAGCCGCCAACTAGCAGGATGCATAACCAGCCTATGATAAAAAAGACTGCCCCATTGCCCTGTGACATATAGTAAAACCCTTTGATGCTTTCTTTCTTGCTCCAGTCCATACCCACGAACATGGCTGCCCCATAGTGCCCCCAAGGAATAATATTTCGCAGGAGAGGCCACTGCGGGACATACATCAGGAAAAGCCCTGCCATGCTTCCGCAGAGTCCAGTGCACAGGGCGACAGCCTGGTTTGGAAAAATGAGGGATACAAGCATCTGCAATAGATAAAGGTTGTAGGATATCACCAGCGTCTGCACGAAAAACAACCCATAAGCCCATAAATCGGGCATTCCCTTAAAATTAAGTACAAATCCCATGCACAGAAGAATTGCCAGCTCTGCGACGGAAAAGATGAGGATTGCAGCAAATCCGTATAAAATTTTTCCGAGGTAAATGTCAGATTTGCGCTGCATGGTCTCAAGCAGCTTCCAGGTGTTTCCCTTGTGTTCCATATCGACAATCCGGCTTGCAAAGACTGCGATACCCGTAGGAATCAGGACAGCATTCATCAGCGGGGCATTGTACAGCGCCATCATCCATCCAAATCCGAGAAACCGCTCGTCATTCATGTTGTAACTCAGCCAGCCGGTTATCAGCAGCAAAAACAAGGCGAGGACAAGCCAGATGCCGCGGCGCTTTGTCTTTTTTAATTCCAAGGAAATTGTCTTTGCCAGATAACTCATAGACTATCGCCTCCCCCTGTCAGCTTGAGGAAAGCATCCTCAAGAGTTTCGCCCTGTGCTTCAAGTGCGGCCATGGTTCCCTGAAAGATAAGGCGTCCATGATTGATGATTCCCACCATGTCTGCCATTTGTTCTACCTCGCTCAATAGATGGCTGGACACAATGACCGTCATCTGGCGGAGCACTGGCAGGTTTTTGATGAACTCACGTATTTCCTGTATTCCGGCAGGGTCAAGTCCGTTGGTCGGCTCGTCAAGTATCAGCACGCGCGGATTTCCAAGGAGTGCCATGGCAATGCCGAGACGCTGTTTCATACCGAGGGAGTATTGCCTGACCTTCTTGTCCTTTTGTTCATACAGGCGTACTGTCTGAAGGACGTTTGATATTTCCTTTGCAGGTATTTTTTTCATCTTTGCGACAATCTCGAGATTTTCAAGTCCTGTCAGATGACCGTAAAAGCTGGGGCTTTCAATCAGGCTTCCGGTGTGATTCAGGATGGAAAGGCGGTTTTGCCCTGTCATTTTCTGGCCAAAGAAAGTGATGGTGCCGTCGGTCGGTTTCAACAGTCCGAGCAGGAGCTTTAAAGTCGTGGTCTTGCCTGCGCCGTTCGGACCAAGAAAGCCGTAGACACATCCCTCCGGGACGCGCAGGTCGATGTGATTTACACGTGTCTGACTGCCGACGCCTTTTGTCAGGCTGTCGGTCTCAATGATGTTTGTGTTCATAAAAAATCCTCCTATCTAAGTGTCCTTACGGTTTCTTATGATAGGAGGGTTTCTTTAAGCAGGTATGATGCTTACCTTAAAGGTGCTTTAAATTTTGCATTGGCTTGATGCCGTCATGAACTGTTACAGTTCATGACAAAAGCTCCGCGATACCTCAGTGAATGATTTAAATTGTACGTGTGAAATTGCCATAAGCTGTACTTCCTTTCTTGTTTGGGAGTGCCAAGTACCGTCACTATATTATGCCCGGGCTTTCCCGGCATTTTAGATATGGGGAAAAGTTCTTATATACCCTCATAACCTCTTAGGTTTTCCCTCTGGGTGGTAGTAAAAGAAGTAGTAAATCCGTCTGCGGCTATGCTGCGATCAGCCTTTCCATTTCAGCCCTTGCGGAAGCGAATGTTGCGTGTGCGTAATAGTTCAGCGTCATGGTAATGTTGGAATGTCCCATGATATACTGTAACGCTTTCGGGTTCATGCCCGCATTGGCTAAGTTGGTGCAGAACGTATGGCGCAGGGTGTGGGGTGTCATTACTTTGGGTAAGGCTTCCTCATGGCACTTGTTGTACTTCTTCGCAAGCCCCCGGAACATGGTCGCATAGTTCACATTCGTTTTCGGGCAGCCGTCCCGGTTGAGGAAAAGGAAATTGCTGTAACCGTCAATGGTGATCTGCTTCGCTCCCTTGCGGTTCTCCAACACGCGCCCCAACGCTTCATACACTTTTTCACTCATTGGAATTTGTCTGATACCGCTCTGTGTTTTGGGCTTCTCTATGTAGTAGCCTGTTTCCGCGCTCCGTAAAAGCTGGTGGTCTACATTGATTACCCGGTTTTCAAAGTCAAGGTCGGTTTCAGTCAGTCCGCAGAGTTCGGAAATCCTAAGCCCCGTCCCCAGCAGTATGATAACCTCGTCACGGTATTTCTGATAGACGCTATCACTTTGCATAAAGGATAAAAGGCTTTCTTCCTGTTCTGCTGTGAGGGGTACTTTCGGCTCTGTGTCGTCCTCGATCACGGTGTTTAGCTGGAAGTCAAAGGGGTTCTTCCTTATACAGTCGTCCTGTATCGCTGTGTAAAAAGCAGCTTTCAGAGAACGCTTGTCGTTGCTTATGGTCTTGTAGGATATTCCCTTTTCTTTCATGCGCAACGCCCATTCTTTCGCGTCGGACAGCTTCACACTGTCAATGGGGCAGGAACCAAGTTTATCCGCTTCCAGCAGCTTCATCAGCCGTTTGCGCCCCTTTGTGGTGTTATGCCTTACATTCCCCCGGTGGCGGTTCTGCTTCGCGTAAAGCTCGCAGACCGTCATTTTCTTTCTTCATCATCAGCGATACCGACACCACCTACAATTTTATTGTAGCTCTGGCGTTTTCGCAGATGTTCAATCTCTTGTGCGAAAGGGCGGACAACGTACACGGGGGCCGCCTGCCCCATCATGTGCGGGTGCTGTGGGACGAGGCCGCCAACACCGGGCAAGTGCCCAACCTCGAAAAGCTGGTGGCGGTCATCCGCTCCCGGGAGGTGAGCCTGACGCTGTTCTACCAGCAGTTGGCCCAATGTAAGGCAATCTACGACAAGAACGCCGAGACGATACTCGGCAACATGGACAGCGTGGTATTCCTCGGGGGCCGGGAGGCCAGCACCATCAAGGAAATATCGGAAAACTGGCTGGGCAAGGCCACCATCTCCATGCAGACGGAGGGCCGCTCCCGAGGGCAGTCCGAAAGCTACAACCAGAACACCCAGCGGCTGGGCCGGGAGCTTATGACCCCCGCCGAGCTTGCCACCATGCCCGGCGACAGGTGCATCCTGCAACTGCGGGGCCTGCCGCCGTTCTATTCCAAAAAGTACGATTTGAAACAGCACCCCAACTACCGATACACGGCGGAGGCGGACAAGAAGAAAAACGCCTTTTCGCTGGAGCGGCTTATCTGCCGCCGTATAAAAAAGCTCAATCCCAACGAGCAGTACACCGTGTACGAGGCGGACGTGCCGGACGAAACGCCCATAGACGAGGACGAGGACATCCTCAACTATGACGATTTGGACGACCCGGACGCTTTTGTATAGCTTTGGGACATTTTGTCCCAAGGAGTAGCCAGCCGCCTACACCGGGCGGCTTTTCTTGTGCCCGGGAAAATCCCGGAGAAATGGAGGACTATATGGCATTTTTCGCATCCGCTATCACCACTTTGCAGACCCTTGTTATCGCGCTGGGCGCGGGCCTCGGCGTTTGGGGCGTTGTCAATCTGCTGGAGGGCTACGGCTCGGACAACCCTGGCGCGAATGCTCATGTACGGTAAAGAAGCAAGCGACCGAAAACAAGAGATAGACCGTCAGCACCACACTATTCCGAACCAAAGAAACCAAAGACCAAAAGACAAGCACCGTGGAAATGTGTATAACTTGCTATTCCGTCATGGAAAAGTCCGTTCACAGAACATGGAAAAGCTAAAGTGCAGCTTTCCCACATTCTGCAAACAGACTTTCCTACAACTCCATAAGACAGCAAGTTATGCACATTACGCACAGTGCCTACGTCGGCGGAATTCCACTCATCATTTATATCTTGTTAAGATAGCTAAAAATATTCTAATTTTCATATATGGCAGCTACATCATGTATTCTACGCTTCATTTTGGCACGAATATTTAACGGCTCTAAGCACTCACATTTATCGCCAAAACTAAGAAGAATATCGTAGTAATATTCATTCTCTATAAATGGGAAATCGACAACGTAATATTCGCCACCATCGGGAGAAAAGTGTTCGTAAGTACAATAATCAAGAACCCTGTCCATGATAGATTTATGAATACGAATTTTTATTGGTATTTGCATGGATTTCAGAGTTTCCTCAAAGTCTAAAATCGGTTTTTGATAATCCCGTGGTGTAAAATTTTTCTTTTCCATATGTAAATTTGATATGCGGGATAATCTAAATAAACGAAAATCATTTCGTATAAGGCAATATCCTTGAAAATACCAATGACCGCTTTTTAGAACAAGCTGGTACGGCTCAACTGTCCGTATAGTTTTCTTTCCGTGATGTGCTATGTATTCAAAGGAAACCAGTCTGCAATCTTGCAAAGCTGTTTTTATAATTTCTAAATATGATTGCGTATTCTGGTTGCCAATCCAAGTGCTTAAATCTATACATATTTGACTTGTTTTTAATTCTATGTCATTCGCTTTATCAGCAGGGATAAAACTTTTGACTTTTGCAAGGGCGTTTATTAGTTCATTTCCCCGTATTATGTCTGAAAGGCTTGAAAGCCCCATTAGGATAGCGGAAAGGTCAGCAGTTGAAAAAACATTTTTATCAATTTTATATTTTTGCATAATTTCAAAACCGCCGCCCACTCCCGATATTGAACGAATAGGAATTCCCGCCATGTTGATAGTATCTATATCCCGGTAAATTGTGCGGGGAGATACTTCAAACATATCCGCTAATTCTTGCGCCCCTATACGCTCTTTATCAAGAAGCACCATGATAATGCTAACAAGCCTGTCAATTTTCATTTTGAGCCGCCGTTAAGGGGCGGACAGTAAAAAGAACAGCTCCTTTTCAGCATAAGTAACCTGTTGACACTATTTCCAGTAGAGGAAAGGGGGATTTTTTTATGCCTTGCACGGAAGCATACAAGGAACACATAATGTATACGTTTCACGGCTTTTGCAACATTGTTATCCGCAATGCAGCTATTACAGCATGGCGTGACCAGCACAGGCGGCACAAAAGAGAAATATCCCTTGAATACCTCACAGAAGAAAAATTTTACCCTTTAGGCACAACAGACAAATACTTTGAAGCTCCCTATGAAGAATACCCCATTACGATATGCGGTCAGACAGTTATCCTCACCAATG
>ERZ778504.959-NODE-959-length-24693-cov-3.955475_pt1 | contig 24693 bp, 22 predicted proteins | sample MGYA00510046_ERZ778504 | MGnify/ENA primary metagenome ERZ778504 (study PRJEB29527, sample SAMN07138964) | mouse gut metagenome | material: feces | host: mouse | place: China:Nanjing | collected 2016-01-25 ...
CCGAATCCAGAAAAATCGTCTATGTTAATTTTGATGTAGAAGCCTCTGGAGAAGATTTCACTGAAACAGAGAAGTGGGTGGCAAAATTAATTCCGGAATTTGCCGAAACAGAAAATCCGCAGGAATTTGTAGACTTATCTTCAGACAAGAAGTTTGACGTTTTTTATTATAAGAAATCTGAAATTACAAACGATAAATTAGCCGATTTTCTTTTCAATGCTAAAAATACGGTTTACGGTCCTTATGTAGAAGACAATTCATATCGTATCAGCCGTGTAGCAAGCCGCAAGATGTTGCCCGACTCTGTCAGGGCACGCCATATCCTGATCGCTCCGGAGAACAACAATTATGCCCAGGCTAAAAATATAGCCGACAGTTTGGCCGGATTATTGAAAAAAGGTGCTGATTTCGAAACGCTGGCAAAGCAATTTTCAGCTGATCAGAATTCTGCTGTGAATGGTGGAGATTTAGGGTGGTTTGGTCCCAGAATGATGGTTCAGCCGTTCAGCGATACCGCTTTTTTTGCTAAAGTGAGGGACATCAAGGTTGTTCTGACTCAATTCGGAGCACATGTACTACAGGTTACCAACCGCGCAAAACCTGTTGAAAAAATCCAGATAGCAACAATTGAGAAAGAGATTACTCCTTCACAGGCTACTATTAACAAAATCTATAATGAGGCCCGGAATTTTGCCGCTCGCGTAAATAATCAAGCCGATTTTGATAAGAGTGTCAGCGATTTTAATCTGAGCAAACGGATTGCCACACTTAATAAAAACGATAAAAATATTGCAGGTATGGATAATGCCCGCGAATTGGTCAGACAGACTTATTTGTCCTCTACTCCGGGAGAGGTTATTTTGAACAATGAAGGTTCTAATATTTTTGACGCAGGTAATAAATTCACTATTGCTATTCTGACTGATGTGCAGGAGGAAGGTGTAGCTCCCGTAAACACGGTAGCAGGCACGATTAAACGTGAATTGATCCGCAAAAAGAAAGCAGAAGTACTGGAAAAAGAACTCCAGGCAGCAATCAACGGAAGTGAGAGTCTGTTGTCTGTTGCCCAAAAAGCAGGATTAGAGGTAAAAGAGGCCTCCGATTTATCTTTTAATTCTTTCCAGATTCCGGGAGCAGGTATCGAACCGAAAGTTATTGCTTCTGCAACTCTGGCAGAACAAGGAAAGATTTCCGAACCGATAGCTGGTAATCAAGGTGTTTATGTCATTATGGTTAATAACAAAACCGTAGAGGATGTAACTCCGGAATCAGTTGCCCAAAGCAAAACAGGCATGGACCAATCCAACAAATACCGCGCTAATTATCAGGCTGCACAAGCTCTTTTGAAAAATGCAGAAATCAAAGACACAAGATACAAGTTCTATTAATCTTTGACGAACCAACAGTATATTTCAGGAGGAGTTCAGGCTCCTCCTGATTTTTTTATGTGCCGAATTATTTATAAAAGTTTTTTATGAACATTCCCTGAGGTTTCCTATGAAGGATTCCATACAGAAATACAGCATGTATAAAGCCGATGCCGTAAGCCGTCAATTGAATGAAAGAAGCAATTACCGATAAAAAAGCGACTTTTACATTTTTGTTCAAACGTAAAGAGTCTGTAAAGAAAAGAAGAGCTAACAAACCGATGGCCAATAGGTAATAAGGGGATAAAAAACAGCTTGCTGCCAAACATATTAAACATCCGATAACAAAAACAGAGGGCAAGAAATGTACCAACTTTAAGGATTGAGGATGCAAACGGAACAAGTTAATCCGCGCCATCCCGGAATTGTATACTTGTTTGAAAAATTTCCGGAAGGAGGTGCGCCGTTTATGGTAGACATACGCTTCGGGCAATAAGCAAGTGTCAAAACCAGCTTCCATAATCCGGATACTCATATCGATATCTTCCCCGAAACGCAAACCTCTGAAACCTTCGGTAAACTCAAAAACCTTTTTTGAAAATCCCATGTTGAAACTACGGGGATGGAACTTTTCCATGGTTTTTTTTTGTCCCCGTATGCCGCCGGTGGTGAAAAAAGAGGTCATGGAATAATTTATAGCCTTCTGAATGGAGGTGAAAGAATGATGTGCCCGATCCGGCCCACCAAAAGCATCTATCTTCTTCGTCCGACAAGCCTGCTTTATCACTGCTATGTATTCTGGCGGAACAATGCAATCAGAATCCAAAAACAGGAGATACTCTCCTCCTGCACAATTTGCCCCGTAATTCCGGCTTAACCCCGGTCCGCTATTCTCTTTGTAAAAATATTTGACGTCCAATAAATCCCCATAACTTGTAACAACCTGTTCGGAACGTTCCTGTGAACCGTCTTCAACGATGATTACTTCAAAATCCTTACAAGTCTGCACAGCCAAACTACCCAAGAGTTCTTTGACCTCTTGCGGACGGTTGTATACGGGAATGATAATCGAAAAATAGGCCATCACTTTGTTTTTAAACAATTCTTTTTATCCATTTCGCCCAATAAAAACGAATAGCAAACCAGAGGTGAAGAAAAAAAACAGGAATACGGCCATAATAAAACGCCATAATCCGGTAGCGCTCTTTTAAAGAGGTCTTCTGGTTGGAGGTTGTCAATCCTTCGTTCAGGTAATTAATCAGGCGTAAATGGGTATTTTGAATGTTTCCTGTCCTTTTCATACACCGGATGCACCAATCAAAATCCGAAGAATAATGATATTTCAAATCATACAAGGGAGCCAATGTGCGTTTCACCACAAATGCCTGGTGGCAAACGAGCATCCCCATCCGAAAGCTTTTCCAATTCAGCTGCTTCGGTGCCTTCAAGCGGCGATGGGCAATAAACCTGCCTTCCGTATCCACCAAATCCGTCTCCCCATATAAAATGTCAGGCAGTTGATTTTTTTGTGCTATTTCTGCTATTCCCGCAATGGTGTCCGGTCGCTGTAAAGTATCTCCAGCATTCAAAAACAGTACATAATCCCCTGATGCTTTCCGGAGGCCCTTGTTCATTGCATCATAAAGCCCTCTGTCCGGTTCACTCACCCAATAGGCCAATTGGCCGGCATAACGCTTGATGTTATCTACTGTCGCATCTTTCGAAGCTCCATCAATAATAATATATTCAATATTCGGATACGACTGCCGGAAAACACTTTCCATGGTTCGTTCCAGCACCTTTTCAGCATTAAAGGTAACTGTTATGATTGAAAAAGAAGGTGCCTTTGCTTCCATTATTTTTTCTTCTTCACGGCCCTCCAAACAGCCAATCCAACTAATCCCAGCAATGAGATTCCGACGATTATTGAACCTATCAATGAAATTTGTTTGCCACGCAAATAGACTTCATCTATACATTTCAGTTCTATCTTATGTTCTCCTGCCGGAATGGACAGACCCCGCAAAATATAATTCACCCGCACCAAGGGGACTTCTTTGCCATCTATATAAGCTTTCCAGGTTTTATAAAATACTTCCGAGAATACAGCAAAATGAGGCTGACTGCTTCGACTCTCATAGACAAGCTCACCGGGATTTACGTATTCTTTCAAACGAATAAAGTCGGCAGTATCCTGGACGGGCAACAAGGTCTCCCAAGCAATATTCTGCTTTTTCCATGCTTTATCAATCACAGCCGTTTTTGCCGGGTCAACATCTTTCAAGAAACGAATTTCCTCATCCGGAGTATCGACCCACTTCAATTCATCCACAAACCATACGTTTCCTAAAGCCTGTTCATTTTTCTGGACCTGTGGTCCTTGTTGCGAAGGGACTATAATATAACGTGTGTTGAGCATATTCAGCACGTTCATATTAATCTCTTTAGTAAAATAGTAATCGATGATATCTTGATAACGCCGCAGTTTAGCCGGGCTATACCCACCAATCGACTTATGAAAATAAGAGGTCATGGATTCATTAAAGGTATTGGTGGACAAATTCAATACCCGGTAGTCCGGATCTTTATCCTGTAAAATCAAACGATCGGCAGGCGTTGCAACAATCTCTTTTGCCTGTCGCTTCGGTACAAAGCTATCCTTGTTCAAGAAACGTTTATCCACCATCCATAAATCCAGAAGTATCAATATCCCCATCAAAATAAGTAAATGCTTCGTATGTAAGGATTTCTTTATGTAGAACCATAATCCCCCAAAAGCCGCAGCGATGAAAAAGAATGAACGCCAGGCATCTGCTGATAACAGATGCTGCCGATCAGCACGCAAAGCCTCTACCAATTGCGGATAATTCCGGTAAGTCGCATCTGTCGGAGAAGAAAAACTCATCAAACCGCTTCCAAATAAAGCAAAAAGCAAGCATAATCCCCCGGTAATACCCGCCGCCCTATACATCGGCCGAAGATACTGCATGCGGTTTTCTTTGTTACAGATAATCTCTTTCAGCGCCAAGACCGCCATAGTGACCATAGTCAATTCAGCTATAACCAAGGCCATCGCCGGCACCCGGAATTTATTGTATAATGGCAGATGATAAAACAGGAAATCATTGACTATAGCAAAGTTTCTCCCCCAAGACAGGACGAGCGAAATAATTGTAGCTGCTAAAAGCCACCATTTTTCACGTCCTTTTAAGATTTGCATACCTAAAAGAAAGAGAAAACAAATAATTGCACCCACATAGGTCGGTCCTCCAGTAAAAGGCTGGTCACCCCAATAGGTCGGTGCATGTTTGCAAAATTGGTCCGCCTGCCCAGAGGAACGCAGTAATTCATAGGTGTCGGATGTTTTCCCAATATTGTAATGGGAACTCGCACCATAAAAATCCGGTATTAACAGGGTCATGCTCTCCCCCTTTCCATAACTCCAGGCAAAAGCATAGTCAATATCTAATCCCGAACTCTCTTTTTGCCCCTGAGCATTATTCTGTAACACGGCTCCGCCTCTCATCGACTCCTTTGTATAGTCCATTGTAGTCAAAAGATGACCTACTGCCGGCAAAACAGCCAGACAGCCGACTACGAACAATATTGCCGATGATTTTAAAAAATCCTTTACCGTATGTTCACGAATGGCATAAATCAGATAAACAATTCCCAGTACCAAAATTATCAACAAAAGATAATAGGTTATCTGCTGATGATTCCAATATATGTTCAATCCGGCAAACATCAATGTTATAATTGTCCCCCACAGATATTTTTTACGATAACACAAAATAATCCCTCCGATAATCGGTGCCATAGTCGCCATCACCAGGGCTTTATTGACATGTCCGGCCTCAATAATCAGAATGTTATAGGTAGCAAAAGCATACGCCACCGCCCCTATAGCACTGAGCCAAGACTTACATCCTATGGAAATTAAGAAAATATAAAAGCCAAGCAGATAAAGAAATACAATACTTACATTGGGGAAAATATTCCATAACAACAAAGCCCGTCCTATTTCCGAAAAAAGATTGAAAACAGGAGGTAAAAAAGTATAGTTCGCAGGCATCCCACCAAACATCCGGTTCGACCAAAAAGCATATTCACCCGTCTCTTCATGATAATCCCTCAGGTCTTTCCCCATGCCTTGTGCACTTATCGCATCCCCCTGCGGTAAGGCTTTATTATCCAAAACCGCCGGGGCAAAATAAATTATGCCTATCACTATAAAAACCAATACAGCAATAATATGAGGTATCCTTTTTTTCAAAAATTCTTTCATCATTTTATTTCAAATTATTTACCAGTGCAACAAAGATAGAAAAACAAGACAAAGGGATGCTTACTTTGTTCTATTTTTGTAAGACAATAACTCCGAATATAATTGAGAAAAACGCTCTGCAATTAATTTCTCCGAATAATAATCAACCACTTTTTTACGTGCATTCTCAGACACTTCCTGAATGTCTGCCTGATTCAATAACCAGCATATTCCTTTCATCAAATCATGGCTATCCTTATAACGCGCCACATAGCCATTATATTTATGATCTATCATTTCGGGTATGCCTCCTGTATCAAATCCTACAACCGGCGTACCGCATGCCATAGATTCCATAATCATGTTCGGCAGATTTTCTTCTAAAGAAGGCAAGACAAACAAACTTGCCGCATTATACCAATCTGCTATTTTCTCCTCGTCCGTTAGAAAACCGGTAAAGTGTGCCGGATAAGGAATATCCTGAGGAATTTCAAGCCCGGCTTCCCCCATAAATATCAATTCCAGCCTTCCACGTAATTCCGGTATTGCGCGATTTAATAACCGCAACGCCTCAAAATAATATTCAAACCCTTTCCTTACATCTCCGACTTTGGCTGCACCGAAAAGTAAAAAATAGCTATCCATAGATAATCCCAGCCTTTTTCTGACTTCCAACTTATCTAAAGGCGAAAATAAATTTGTATCCAACGGATTAGGTATCGTTACGACTTTTGAGTACTTTAACAAACTACTTTTTTCAGTTCGGGATCTTAACCAATCACTGCAAGCAACAAAAAGTATATTTTCATACCCCACTCGAAGTTTCTTTTGAAAAACACGGTAAGAAAGATCTTTGTTCCCGGACAATTTTAGAAAAAAACAATTCCCGCAATTTTGTGTATAATGTGAACAATCCCGCGCATGATGACAAATTCCTGTACAAGGCCACATATCATGCATTGTCCAAACCATCGGCTTTCCTAATTCGACTAATCTATGAATATCTTTTAAGGATAACATCCCCTGGTTAATCCAATGCAAATGAATAATATCCGCTTCTTTTACCTCTTTTAGCTTAGTAATATTCATTCCGGTGTTTGCGATGGAAACTGCAAACAAATTTTTTCTCGAAAAAAAATTATTCAACCCAATCACCAAACGTTCATATACGAAACGCACACGATTTATCCATTTCCGATTTTTCGATTCCCCGATTGATATTACATCCGGATCGGTAGTTTGTTTATCCCGAACCAACATCTTTACCGAAATTCCCTGCTTTTTCAAGGCTATCATCAGACGTTTACAGGCAACAGCCGCTCCCCCCCGATTCTCGGAAGTATTTATTAATACGATCTTCATGACTGCAATAAAAATACTCTAAAATAAAAAATATACTTTAAAAATCAATATCTTTGTAAAAAGATATTTTTTGAAAGATTATTCTGTTTTATTCAAACTATAAAATGTTCAAATATCTTCGTATTGCCAGCATATATCCTATCGCTCTTGAAGCGTATTATAAACACCATCCTAAAATCAGTCGCGAATCTTATGCCACACAATACAGACATCTTATGGATCAGTATCTTGGCCTATCTGATTCATATGAGAAAGAGTTATCTTCATTAGGTGTCTTACCCCATGTCATTTTAGTTAATGCAGAACCTCTTCAAAAAACCTGGGCGAAAGAAAATCACATCAACTACCAATCCCCGCGACAAGTGGTCTTTCAACAAATCCTCCGATTTCAACCGGAGGTTCTCTGGCTCAATGACACCTCACTGTGTGATGAACATTGGCTCGGAGAATTGAGGAACAAAGTAGAATCTCTCCGGCTTATCATCGGCAATTGCTGCAGCCCTTACAATAGTTTTACGTTAAACTTATACAAAAAATGCAATTTTGTCCTGTGCTGTTGTCAACAATTGGCCGACGAACTTTCACAGAAAGGAGTTTCGACCCATGTCGTCATGCATGGCTTTGATGAAACAATTTTATCGAAAGTCCCCCAATCAAACCATTCAATCAAAGTGCTTTTTACCGGTTCTATTTTAGCCGGAGACGGATTCCATCAACGAAGACATGAGCTAATTGAAAACCTCCTGCAAAAAGATATTGACTTAACCATATACGGAGCTGTCAAAAAAGAACACTACCTACTTGTCCGCTTCAAGCAAATTCTTTATAAATCCTTCAAATGGCTCGAAAAAAAAGATAAAGCACATCTTCTAAGAAACACCTGGTTGCACAGAAGAATTTTATCTAAAAATTATCCCGGATACATGTCTATCAGCCACAATATGAAAAAAAAGATATTTCCTCCCAAATTCGGTATAGAGATGTTCCATTTATTGCAGGAAGCTGATATTTGCCTCAATATACATGGGGACATCGCCAACAAAGATGCCGCCAATATGAGACTATTTGAAGCAACTGGAATGGGGAGCTGCCTTGTTACAGACTGGAAAGCCAACATGTGCGCTCTTTTCGATGACGGTTCCGAAGTAATTACCTATAAAGATCCGCAAGATTGTGCAGAAAAAATAAAATGGCTACTACAACATCCTGAACACCGGAAACGAATTGCCCAAGCCGGACAAAAAAAATGCCTTTCCCAGCATAGCGTGAAACAAAGAGCGAAACAATTATACGATCTTATTATTCAAGAATTATACAAACAATGAGTAATTATTTTGTCCATCCCACAGCCATTATAGACGCTGATTGTGTTATCGGAGAAGGATGTAAGATCTGGCATTTTTCTCACATCATGAGCAACTGCAACATCGGGAAAAAATGCAATATAGGCCAGAATGTGGTCATCTCTCCCGATGTACATCTCGGCAACAACGTCAAGATACAAAACAATGTATCGGTTTATACCGGCGTCAGTTGTGACGATGACGTGTTTTTAGGCCCTTCCTGTGTATTTACAAATATACTTAATCCGCGCAGTGCCGTATGCAGAAAAAATCAATATCTCCATACCCACGTAGGCAAAGGAGCTACCGTGGGAGCCAATGCAACAATTGTATGCGGACACGACATTGGAGCCTACGCGCTAATCGGAGCAGGCTCTGTCGTTACCAAAACGATCCCCCCCTATGCCCTCGTTGTCGGTAATCCGGCCCACCAAATCGGCTGGGTAAGTGAATATGGCCATCGCCTGCATTTCGACTCCGAAGGTTTTGCCATTTGCCCGGAAAGTAAAGAGCGATATCAATTAAAAAATAATCAAGTCTGCAAGTTATGAAAATCGACATGGTAGACCTTCGCGGTCAATACAATACAATACGACACGAAATCGATGCTCGGATTCAGGAAGTTTTAAATACTTCTGCGTTTATCAATGGGCCACAAGTCAAAACATTCTGTAAACATCTGGCCGAATATAACCGTATTGCCCATGTCATTCCTTGTGGCAACGGGACTGACGCCCTGCAGATTGCATTAATGAGTCTTGGACTTCAACGCGGCGATGAGGTGATCGTACCCGTTTTCACCTATGCCGCAACAGCCGAAGTCATTGCCTTGCTCGGCCTGACTCCTGTATTCATAGACTGTGAAAGCAATTATTTTTCTTTAGACACTACGCAGCTTGAATCTAAAATTACACCCCAGACGAAAGCAATTGTTCCCGTCCATTTATACGGACAATGTTCCGATATGGAAACGATACTCCAAATTGCCCGGAAATACGGATTATTTGTAGTAGAGGATACTGCACAGTCCATCGGTGCAGAATACCGATTTTCCGACGGACATATCGCTAAAGCAGGCTGTATGGGTGATATCGGGACGACCTCGTTTTTCCCCTCCAAAAACCTGGGATGTTACGGCGACGGCGGAGCTTTATTAACAAAAAATGAGGAGCTGGCTCAAAAAGCTCTCATGATAGCCAATCATGGCCAGAATATCAAATATCATCACGACATCGTCGGTTGCAATTCACGCCTGGATACTTTACAGGCAGCTATTCTGGATGTCAAACTAAAATATATCGACAAATATATCGACGCCAGAAATAAAGTTGCCGATTATTATGACGCCCATTTAACCCGAATTCCAAACTTAATCCTTCCTCAAAGATCTTCTTCAAGCAGTCATGTTTTTCATCAATATACAATCCGCGTAACCAACAACCTGCGGGATAAATTAAAAAAATACCTGGCCGACAAACAAATCCCGTCCATGATATACTATCCCATCCCCCTCCATCAACAAAAAGCATATTCCCAGCACTGCCCGAAAGATTCGTCTTTCCCCATCGCGGTCCAGCTATGCCAAGAGGTACTTTCTCTACCGATTCATACCGAAATGACCTTAACACAACTAGACTATATCGTAAAAAATATTCAGGATTTTTTCCACTACCAATAATAAACACTAATTTTGTAGAAACTTCAACTAAGAAGCCGACGGCTGTAGTGGGGTCAATATTTTAAATCACAGAATATTATGATAAAATTCGGAGTAATCGGATGCGGATATATCGGGAAACGTCATGCAGAAATGATTTGCCGAGACAATGATGCGGAACTGACTGCTTTATGCGATATTCTTCCCCGTGAGAAATTAGATATAGAGAATTATAACGTACCCCTATATTCCAATATAGATGATTTATTAAAAGCTCATCCGGACATCGATGTCCTGAATATATGTACCCCCAACGGTTTACATGCCCCTTTAGCGATACAAACTTTAAAAAGTAACCGCCACGTTGTCATCGAAAAACCTATCGCTCTTAGTAAAAAGGACGCGGAAGAAATCATATCCGTATCTTTACGTATGCACAAATATGTTTTTTGCGTAATGCAAAACAGGTATTCCCCTCCCTCCGTATGGATTAAAAACCTTGTAGACTCCGGACGCCTCGGTAAATTATTCATGGTGCAGCTGAATTGTTACTGGAACCGGGATGAAAGATACTATAAACCCGGAGGCTGGCATGGAGACGCTGCATTGGACGGAGGCACGCTTTTTACTCAATTTTCCCATTTCATCGATATCATGTACTGGTTATTCGGTGACATTAAAAACATCCAAGGGAAATTACACGACTATACCCATCAGCAACTTACAGATTTTGAAGATTCCGGAATTATAAACTTTGATTTCGTCAACGGCGGGGTCGGTTGCCTGAATTACTCTACAGCGATATGGGATAAAAACTTGGAAAGCAGTTTGACCATTATAACGGAAAACGGAAGTGTCAAGATCGGCGGTCAATATATGAATGAAGTCGAATATTGCCATATTAAAAACTATGAAATGCCTGTATTAGCACCGACCAATCCGGGCAATGATTACGGAGCCTACAAAGGATCCGCACAAAATCATAATTTCGTGATCGACAATGTTGTCAAAACATTAACGAATCAGTCTACCGTAACGACAAATGTACTCGAAGGCATGAAAGTTGTCGATATCATCGAAAGAATTTATCAAGTTAGAGGAGCTTTTAAAAAATAAAGATGTACGAACAGTTAGTCAATAATAAAACGAAATTATCCGTTGTTGGATTAGGATATGTCGGATTGCCTCTTGCTCTCGAATTCGCTAACAACATGTCGGTTATCGGGTTCGACATAAATACGGAGAAAATCTGCCGGATGCAGCAAAACATCGATCCTTCCCAAGAAATAACTGCCGAAAAATTCCAAAATAAAAAGATCGTATTTACTTCAGAAATTGAAAAATTAAAAGAAGCCTCCTTCCATATCATTGCTGTACCAACTCCTATCGATAAATACAATCAACCCGACTTATCTCCTTTGCTTTCCGCTACAAGTATTGTCGGCAGCATATTGAAAAAAGGAGATTATGTCGTTTATGAATCAACCGTATATCCCGGTGCCACAGAAGATGATTGTATTCCTTTGCTGGAAAAACTATCTGGACTGCAAGTCCGAAAAGATTTCAAAGTGGGTTATTCACCTGAACGGATTAATCCGGGAGATCGGATACATACTTTGACAAACACGATAAAGATCGTATCAGGCTGTGACGAGGAAGCTCTCGATAATATAGTCCGTATATATGAAACGATTATAAAAGCAGGCATACACCGGGCACCCAGCATAAAAATTGCGGAAGCGGCAAAAATCATAGAAAACACACAGCGCGACGTGAATATTGCCTTAATGAATGAATTGTCCATTATATTCAGCCGCATCGGTATAAATACATTTGACGTACTCGAAGCTGCGGGCACCAAATGGAATTTTCTGAAATTTTATCCCGGTTTAGTCGGCGGTCACTGTATCGGAGTTGACCCTTATTACCTGGTTCATAAAGCTCACGCCGTAAAATACCATCCACAAATGATCAATGGCGGTCGTTTCGTTAATGACAGCATGGGCGGCTACATTGCCAAAAAAACAGTTAAAGGGATGATTGCTCTCGGGAAAAATATCCTTAATTCCCGTGTTTTAGTCCTGGGAATCACATTTAAAGAGAATGTTGCCGACATTCGAAATTCCAAAGTTGTAGATATTATACGAGAGCTTACGGATTTCGGCATAAAAGTAGACATTATGGATACTTTTGCTGATCCTCAAAATGTGGAACGCGAATACCAGCTTCAGCTATGTACGACTCCCCGCCAGGATTATGACGCTATCATCGTTGCCGTTGCCCATAAATCCTTTTTGCAACTCGACGAATCTTACTTCCTGTCGCTTACAAATAAGAATAGCTTATTAGTTGATATTAAAGGAATCTTTAGGAATCGTATTCAAAAAATGGCATACTGGAGCTTATAGCGATAAGCTATTTTTAGTCTTTAAATTCTTGAATCGCTTCTTTTAATGCTTCCAGGTAACCGCGTCCAAACTTCAAATCTGGCTCAACGTAATTCCCTTCTCCCCATTCATTCCAGGATCTCAGAAATACCAATCTGTGCTGTTCTTCTTTATGTATAACCTTATTAAAAGCTACTTTAACATGTTTTTTAAATAATTCCGGCGTGGAGTTAATGATAATATGCCCGGCTCTTCCAGAACGGGGAGAGTGATCCCAATTGGGAATAATCGTCGGGAAACAACATTCCAATGCATCTTCTTCTCCTGAGAAATATTTCATCGCATCTGAATACTGATAGATTTGTCCTCTTTTGAATGCGACCCGCATCAATTTAATATAAGCACGTCTAAAAAGGGAGTAATCGTGTTTTAAAAAATGAAAAAGACGAATAATCGATACTCCGTCAAACCCTTTATTCAATAAAACCTTATAATCCTCAGCAATATGGGTTTGCGTTACAAAATAAATCCCTTTTAGACCATTCTCTCTTGCCAGTTTTTGCCACAGAACTATAAAAGATTCAACATCCGGCAGCGCCAACGGATTATAAATCATAAATAAAGGCTTATCATCAATCCTTATATAACGCTCATCCCTGAATGCAGGCAGGACGGTGTAAAAATGGTTTGTATAATCTTCTTCTCCGGGATAAAGTTGTTCTATCAATAATTTATCCCCGCCCTCTTTATTGAATTGTTTGTCCAGCCAAGAATGATTTGCCCATGCCAAACAAAAAGGAAAATCCGGCTGTTTTGTTTCCAGAACTTCGTTAAAGGGCCTTTCTAACAACCGTTTACCATTCCCAAACCAATAATGCCAATAACAAAAACCTTCTACACCATACTCCCGGGCTAACTCTGCCTGTGCAATTCTTGCTTCAGGCAAACGTAAATCATAATATCCCAAATCGGCAGGAACCCTGGGTTGATAATGACCTTTAAATAAAGGGGTTGCTTTCCCAACATTTGTCCATTCCGTAAATCCTTTCCCCCACCAGATATCATTTTCAGGTATCGGATGAAACTGAGGCAAATAATGAGCTATAACACGTACTTTTTTATTCCCCATCCTAATAATTTTTATTGTTTCCTATTGGACTGTATCTATTTCTGTATTCTTTCATTCCTCCCCCGCAGTCATCAAAAAATATTTCCTGGCGGATTTTTTCCAATAACTCTGGAGAAACAGGCTGATATAACAAATCTATATTTTCTTCCGATAATGGTAAACGGATATCAGAAAAATCAAATTTTAAAAGTTCCTGTATGATTTCCTCACGATACCTCATCCGAATGACTTTTGCAGGATTACCTCCGACAATAGAAAAAGGAGGCGTGGATTTTGTAACGACACTTCCCGCCGCAACGACACTTCCTTTACCTAAAGTACAACCAGAAAGAATGATAGCATTTGTCCCGATCCAAACATCATCCTCCACGATTATGGGTCCTTTGGTCAAAGCTTCAATTTCATTTTTACAAATTGCACGAAAAGGATAAGTGGTAAAATGATCCATATGATGGTTCCCTCCAAGTATAAACTCCACACCAGATGCTATCGAACAATAATTTCCTACATATAAATAATCTTCTTGCGTCTTAAAATAATGTATGCATAAAGGCCCATAACTGCCTACTCCAACTTTCACCTTATCCAACGGGAATTTACAGTCATAAATCGTATTCGCTACCCGCGTATCATTATGAGGATTCATATATTCCCATTTTCTTTTTATTACACAAAGTTGATAGTGACGCTTGATTAAAGTAAAAAGATAACTGATGAAAAGCGCGAAATTCAATAAACACATCTTCTTTAGAAGATATTTGCAAATAACTATCGGCTTCTTTTGTTTTTGTTCCCGCATATCTTGCTGTTTTGAAATGACCTTTCTATAAAATCGGCCTTATTTGTTGTGATTTCTGAATACTAAAACGTTTTTTATCATCAAACAAATCTCTTCGGATATATTCCATGTATAAAAAAGTACAATAACAAAAACCGATACAATTACGGATCGGAATATCCCATCTCCCCATGGATTATTAAAATCCGGCAAAAAACAATTAAATCCGCACAAAAGCATTATTAAAAAAGTTTGTTTCACAATACCAAAAGTATACGGATTTCCCTTTACTTTTTTCAGGACTATCCATTGCTGCCAGGAGTAACTGATCAGACAGGTAATAAAGGTTGCTAAGGCTGCTCCGGTCATTCCCAAGCGTGGAATCAACAAATAATTGGTGTATATTGTCAACCCCGTTAAGAAAAAAGTGAAATAAAGTCCCCAATAATAATAGCGGGAAAAAGAAATCAGTGTACCTCCGAATCCGAGGGTAACCGATACCAATTTAGATAAAGCAATAAAGAAAACAACCCACTTCCCAGCCTCATAGGTGGTACCGTTCGGAATAATGGCAAAAATATTGTCGATATTAATCCAGATAAACAGAAACAATGTACTCCCGGCAATGAATTGATGCAGAGATACCTTTTTATATAATTCATTGGCCTTTGCCAAATCACCCTCTTTTAAAGCCGCTGCCGCTATCGGAGAAGATATAGCTGTCATCGAACGGGCAGGCATTTCAATCATTGCCGCCATATAAAAAGCAATGGTATAAATTCCGGTAAAACTGAGCCCCATTTGCGAACTCACCATAAAAATATCCAGTTGGTTAATAATCGTTCCCCCCAATGCCCCTGCTATTAAAAACAAGGTATATTTCAATATTTTTATCCGCAACGGCTTATTTACAAAAGAAAAATCATGTTTTAATGAAAGCGTGCCGATACGAGAAACATATAGTAAAGTCAACACCAGAGCAATGCCATAGACAAAAACATATGCCATCACAAAACCGTTGAGATTCAAATAATGAAATGCATAGAGGAAATAAATCGCCACAAGCATAAGCCTCACACCCACTTCCCGAATCAGTTTCGGGACAACGATACGCATTAATAAATTCGAGTAGGTCTCAAATACAATCCAAAATACCAAAAATACGATGAGAATACCAGCATAATTATAATAATCTACAAACAAAGATGAATTGTGAATAAAAAAATCCGTAATAGGATCCCGGAACAGATAATATAAAAAAAGAAAGATAACTGTACCAACAGAAGGCATCAGCAACAAGTAAAAAAAGAAACCGTTATTATTCTTTTCCGGATCCCGGAAATAGGGGAAAAAACGCATCGCCGAAGCTGACGTACCTAATTGAGCCAAACTTGCAAATAAAAAAGACACTTCATAAATGACTTTCGTCAAACCGATTTCTTCCGGCTTCAGAAATTTCGTCACGACAAACATTGTGGTCAGGAAACCAATGAATGCACCAACATAATTTACAAGCGTCCCTTTTATACTTTGACGAATAACAATACCCATAAGTACCTCTTTCAGATAGGCAAAAATAAACATTCCAACCTATAAAACATACATCCGGCATTGAAATTCAAACAAATATCCGAACGAGTGGACTCCGGATGTATAATCATTGAACGAGAACTTATCCCAACATCTCCTCCAAAAGATAATACGGTACAAAATGGACGAATGTATCGCCTAATTTCAATTCTCCGTTGTAGGATAAATTCACGACAAAAGCCTTCCGAGGTTTATATTTTTCCACAAAATTCCGGAAAGAACGCGACAAGGTGCTTGTTTTCAAATCGGCATACTTTACCTCCACGGGAATGACCTCCTGTGTTCTGTCAATAACAAAATCCACCTCCGCCCCATCGGTCGTCCGCCAATAATGCAAGGTAGCAGCACTGTTCCGCAAAGACTTGTTCAATATCCGGAAAATGAAATTTTGAAAAACAAAACCATCCCGCATGCCAGAATTGTATTGAAAACTCCCCAGCATATAATTCCGGAAACCCAAATCCGTAAAATAATAGACCGGAGCTTTCACTATTTCCTTCATCCGGTTTCCGCTATACGGACGGACAGCTTTCAATATAAATGTATTTTCAGCATACCACAGATATTTATGAACCGTAGGCACGGACAAACCGGTATCCGAAGCTAAACGCGATATATTGACCAAACCTCCGGCACCCGCCGCCAACAAACGCAACATACGGCTATAATATTCCGGCTGCTGCATCCCCAAAAGAGAAGATATATCGCGAGTCACATACGCAGAATAGATTTCATCCATAATCCGCACCTTATCCTCAACCGTCGAAGCCGTCACCACTGCCGGATAACCGCCGAAAGTCAGATATTCCTGCAACAAAAAATTCCCCTTTTCTTTTTCCAACGACAAAAACAAATTCAACCTCCCCGTATATTTATAATCCGTACGGTAATCCAGAAATTCCTCGAAACTGATTGTATCTACAGGTACTATCAATTTCCTGCCTGCCAGGGATTCTCCGATTTTTTCCTTCAACTCAATACTCCCTGAACCGCTTAAAACAAATTTATATGGCAAATCCATGTCATACAAACCTTTGAAATACAACCCCGCATCCGGTTTCCGTTGTATCTCATCAATAAAAACATAGCCGGTCTCTCCCAACTCCAAGCGGATTTTATTTAACAGTGTCTGCTGACTCTGCAAATAAGCCGCATCGGATTCTATGTCCATATTCAAATAGAGTTTCGCAGTTTTTCGAGCCTGCAAATCCTGCTCCAATTGTTTCATCAATGTAGTTTTCCCCGCCTGCCGCGGACCTACCAACAATGTGATTTCCTTTCTTTGTAAGTCTTTCCGCAATAATTCCAGCTGCTTTCTCCGTATAGTTTTCATAACTTACGCGTTTTATGCTCTGTTTTCAACCACAAATTTAAAGAATAATCGGGTTATTTACAAACTACACTTTAAGAATAATCGGGTTATTTACAAACTACACTTTAAGAATAATCGGGTTATTTGTTGAAAATGTAAATTATTGCATGAGGTCAGGAGTTGTCTCCACCCACTTGTAGAATTTATCTCCACGCCGGATTTTGCGGGAAACAGGCATAGAAAAAAGAGTTCCTTTCGATACCTTTTGCACAGGCTTCAAATCCACCCGCATTTCCGGAACTGTCATCTGAATCACGCCAGTTGTTTCTCCCACAATCAGAATTTCATCCCCCACCTGCAAATCAAAAGACTCTATCTTAAATTCCCCCACCTGAAGATTGGAAAAATAATTGGTTATTTTTCCCAATGCTATTTTTTTACGAGTCGCCTTTGAACCATAGACTTCACTCCATTCTCCCAAACGACGCCCCAGGTAATAACCATCCCAAAAGCCCCGATTAAACACTGTAGACAAACGTTCTTTCCACTTCTCTATCTTCTCCGCCGAATAGCTCCCGTCCAGGATGGCATACAAGGCTTCATTATAACATTCACAAAGCGTCAACACATATTCCGCAGGACGAGCACGTCCTTCTAACTTAAACACCCGCACTCCCGCATCAATCATCTTATTCAGAAAACCAACGGTACACAAATCCTTCGGGGACATGATATACTGGTTTTCTATATCCAACTCCACCTCATTATCTTTATCCTTCACCGTATAGCCACGCCGGCAAATCTGATAACAGGCACCCCGGTTTGCCGAAGCATTTTTCTCATGCAGACTCAGGTAACACTTTCCCGACACAGCCATACACAATGCCCCATGGGCAAACATCTCAATCCGGATCAATTCCCCCTTAGGTCCCCGCAAATCCTCCTCCACAATTTTCCGATGAATAGCCGCCACCTGATTCATATTCAGCTCCCGGGCCAACACAACCACATCTGCATATCCGGCAAAAAAACGCACCGCTTCGTAATTCGTGACATTACATTGTGTACTGACATGAATTTCCACTCCCACGCTATGAGCATACCGGATAGCAGCCATATCCGAAGCAATAATCGCCGTCACTCCCGCCCCTTTTGCCGCATCAATAATATTCTTCATCTTTTCCAACTCATCATCATAGATGATTGTATTCACAGTCAGATAAGTCTTTACACCTTTCTTGTCGCAGATATGAACGATATTTTTCAAATCATCCAACGTAAAATTAGCCGAAGAACGCGCACGCATATTCAAACCTTCCACACCAAAGTAAACCGAATCCGCTCCTCCTTGTAAAGCAGCCGTCAATGATTCATACGAACCCACCGGCGCCATAATTTCAAAATCCTTTCTTGTCATGCTCTGATTAAAACTGAAATATCTTACAACAAAGGTATGAAATATTATCATCATGATTAAAAATTACACCAAAACTAATTTTTTAGTTGCAAAACTAAAAAAATAGTTATACATTTGTCGCAGTAAAACTTTAATAGAACGTATTATGAAGGAATTAACGAAGGCTGAAGAACAGATCATGCAGATACTCTGGGACTTGAAAAAAGGATTTGTCAAAGATATTCTGGAGCGGCTACCGGATCCAAAACCGGCCTACAACACCGTTTCCACTATTGTTCGCATCTTACAGGAAAAAGGATTTGTCGGTCATGAAACTTTCGGAAAAAGCCATTGTTATTTCCCGATGTTAGACAGAGAGACCTACACCCGCAAATTCCTTCGTAATTTCATCGGAAACTACTTTAACAACTCTTTCCCGCAAATGGTTTCCTTTTTTGCCAAAGAAGAAAAAATCGATTTAAAGGAAATGGAAGAAATTCTGGAATTTATCAAAAATACCCCCAACAAATAAAACAGTATGACTCCTTCTTGGCCTTATATTATCAAATCGTCAGTTTTACTGTCTGCTTTTTTACTCTATTATATATTTTTTCTGAAAAAGCAGACCTTCTTTACCTGGAACAGGGTGTATCTACTTGCCACACTGATCCTATCGGTTTGCACCCCCCTTTTCCATTTTAACTTGACAATAAACAACACAACAACGGAATCCGCTCTTCCCACCCTTTATTACGTATCGGGATTTATGGAAGAAATTTCCGTGTCCGGGAGTAAGGCTTCAACCCATAGTCTATTTTATCATTTGACTTTGATTTACATCAGCGGAATCTGCTTTCTCATCCTCCGCTACCTCAAAGGATTATTCCAAATCAGCAAACTAATCCGTTCCCATAAATGCAAACGTATACATAAACTAAAAATTATTCCGGTACCTTCCGATTACCCCGTATTTTCTTTTTTCAATTGCATTTTTATCAATACAGCTTCTTTTGGAAAATCCGGAGCTAAAAGTGTATTTGAGCATGAACGGATACATGTTCGCCAAGGCCACAGCTTTGATCTTTTAATCACGGAAATCATCTGCACACTGAACTGGTTTAACCCCTTAGTATGGATATACAAAAAAAACATTGCTCAAAATCACGAATATATAGCCGATAGGCAAGTCGTTGTGAAATATCAGACCGGTAGATATTTTCAGCTTCTTGTCAATCAGGCACTCCAAGGAAATGCTTTTTCCTTTACCAACTGTTTTTCATGTTCAAACTTAAAAAAACGAATGATTATGATGACGAAAAAACAATCCAATAAATTCAGCATGCTGAATTACATTCCCGCCCTCTTTATCGGCGGAATATTGTGCACTGCATTTACCTGCATCGCCACGGAAACCCCGGTGCTGCCTTTTATGCCAGAAACTGAAACCGCAACGGTGACAGAAACCCCTGCGCCCGCTACCGACACCTCCGTTATTTTTCAGGTAGTAGAAACCATGCCTCAATTTAACGGAAACATGCAAACCTGGTTAAAAAATAATCTCAAATATCCGGAAAAAGCCATAGCAAACAAAGAACAAGGGCGAGTTTTCATTGCTTTCATTGTTGAAAAAGACGGAAGCATTTCAAACGCCAAAGTCAGCAAAAGTGTAAGTCCGCTCTTGGACGCAGAAGCCCTCCGCGTCATAAAGTCCATGCCTGCCTGGATTCCCGGCAAACAGAGAGGACAAGCAGTGAGGGTTGCTTTCTCTGTGCCCATTAATTTTAACTTAAGCGAGCCGCCTGTTTTCGCCGTCGTGGAAACCATGCCCCGGTTTAACGGAAATATGGAAGCCTGGATAAAAGATAATCTGAAATATCCAGAAAAATCCCAGAAAGCAAAAGAAGAAGGACTGGCATTTGTCGGTTTCGTGGTTAATGAAGACGGTTCCCTTTCCGATTTCAAAATCCAACGCTCTTCCGGCCACCAAGCATTAGACGAGGAAGCCTTGAGGACTACAAAAGCCATGCCCAACTGGATTCCTGGCAAGCAACAGGGGAAAGCTGTCAAAGTCTCCTTTGTCGTACCTTTCAATTTCAAGTTATAAAACCACCAAACCCGGAAGACAAAACAGCTTCCGGGTCTCCCCCTTCACAAACTCCGGCAGCATATTTCCTCCGTAATTTTTTTTTTCTATCTTTGTTTGTCAAGAGTCTTAACGGAAAAAATGGCTTCCAAGCTATTTCAAACAGTTTTGAAAACTCCGCACACATTTAAATGATTCATATATGAACGAAGAAGTAAAATTATTTATGGACGAAGCCAAAGAGTTGATGCAGAATGCACTCACTCATTTGGAAAGTGAATTGGCTAAAATCAGGGCCGGAAGGGCTAATCCGAAAATTTTGAATGATGTTCTGGTAGAATACTATGGCACACCGACTCCTCTTGCACAAGTAGCCAATATCTCAGTTCCGGATCCGCGTACTATCTCTGTTCAACCTTGGGAAAAACAGATGATTGGCCCCATTGAAAAAGCTATCCGTAATGCAAATTTAGGGCTGAACCCGGACAATAACGGCGAAGTAGTACGAATCAATATTCCTGCATTGACAGAAGAAAGAAGAAAAGAATTGGTAAAGCAATCCAGAAGTGTAGGAGAAACTGCTAAAGTCAGTATCCGAAATGCAAGACGGGATGCTATCGACGAATTCAAAAAAATGACAAAAGACGGGCTCCCCGAAGATGTTGCCAAAGATGCAGAAGCAGAAGTCCAGAAAATGACCGACAACTATTCCAAGAAAGTCGAAGATATTCTTACTGTAAAAGAAAAAGACATCATGACGATATAAAAAAAGCCGCAAAAGCGGCTTTTTTTATTATAATAACGCTTTGGCCTTCTCCAAATCCTCCGGAGTATCAATACCTATCGACTCGTGATCCGTAACACTAACAGCAATTGTATAACCATTTTCCAACCATCGTAACTGCTCCAAAGACTCTACTTTCTCCAGTTTTCCTGCAGGCAAGCGGGTAATTTCTTGCAAAACGGCAGGACGGTAAGCATACATCCCCACATGCTTATAATATGTTGTGACATCCAGCCAGTCTGTTCCCTCCACACCCCGGGCAAAAGGGATAGGTGACCTTGAAAAATAAATCGCTGTATTCTGTGAAGAAAATACCACTTTCACCTTATTCGGATCAAATAGAGCCTCCGTGTCTTCAAATGGTTTTGCTAAAGTAGCAATTTGTACCCCAGGATTTTCAAAACAATTAATCAACTGCTGAATTTGTCGGGGTACAATAAAAGGCTCATCTCCCTGCACATTAACTATCACATCATAATCCGCACACTTCTCCTCAACAACCTTTTCATAAGCTTCAAAACAACGGTCCGTACCACTACGATGCGCCGAAGAAGTTATAATCGCTTTTCCGCCGAACTCCGCCACTTTTTCAAAAATACGCCTGTCATCGGTAGCAACATATACATCTTCCGACACCGAACGTGCTTTCTCCACCACATGCTGAATCATGGGTTTTCCCCCTATCTCTGCCAACGGCTTTCCCGGAAATCGGGTCGAAGCATAACGGGCCGGTATCAGTATGAGTACTTTCATGATATAAATCCTGACAATGGATAAACTATAAAAACAAATGAACACACATCATCTGTCCATCCACAATTTTCCAGTACGAGAAAAAACAATTGATTTACTTTGCAGCCTCTTTACTTTCATGCCCTTCTTTCTTCACCATCTGACAGTTCCCATTAAACATCACTCCGGGTTCTACAGCCAATACAGCCGAAACAATATTACCCATCACCCGGGCAGGTGCTTTCAACGACACAGTTCCGCTGGCAGTAATATTTCCCATCACTACCCCCATGACATCAATATTTCCACACTCTACATCACCTTCTATCTTTGCGGTATTCCCCACCACCAAACGACCTGAGGTCAGGATTTTACCCTTGATCATCCCGTCAATACGAATATCATTTTTCGTTTTTACATCCCCGACAATCATTGTCCCTTCACACAACAAATTCACGGCATTGCTATTCACTTCTTTACCCATATTGCACTACTATTTATTATTTATTCCTTTAATCTCAATCCTTTTTCAACTACAGCTTCCGGATGTATCAACAAACAAGAAGTCTGCAGAAAACCTTTAACTACAGCATTTGCTGTCAGACAGGTTCTTTCGTCTGCCTGGACATCACCGGTTATCAATCCGTCCAACACCAACTCCCGGCACACAACATTTCCTTCCACAAATCCGTCCCTGTCAATCACCAATTTGCCTTCACACTCTACATCTCCCCTTATTATCCCTTTCAGGAACATATCTTTTCCGGTCCGGATGTTTCCCCGGATTTCAGCTCCTTCCTGCAGAACAGAGCCACCCGCACTTATTTCTGATTGATCCAGACTCATACCTTTTTACGTAAGCGAAGACGAATATATAAAAAATGGGGATTCACACCCCATTTTTATTTATTTTTTATCATAAGCCCATTTCAGCCACACCGCTCCCCATGTAAATCCCGCACCAAATGCAGCCAAAATCAGGTTATCTCCTTTATGCAGACGGTCTTCCCATTCATACAGACACAAAGGAATCGTGGCAGAAGTCGTATTTCCATACTTCTGTATATTAATCATTACCTTTGATTCATCCACTCCCATACGACGAGCCGTAGCGTCAATGATACGTAAATTAGCCTGATGGGGTACCAAATAAGCTACATCATCGGCAGACAAATGATTCTTTTCCATAATTTCCACTGAAACATCCGCCATTTTAGATACCGCATGTTTAAAAACATACTGCCCGTCCTGGTAAATAAAATGCTCCCGGTTTGTTACAGTTTCTATACTTGGCGGATTCAAAGAACCTCCGGATTTCATAAACAGATGATCACGCCCGATTCCGTCAGAACGTAAAATATGATCCATCACCCCCAAATCCTCATACGTCGGTTCCAACAACACGGCAGCCGAAGCATCACCAAACAAAGGGCAGGTTTTGCGATCCGTATAATCCGTAATCACCGACATCTTTTCTGCACCGACAAAAACCACTTTCTTATATCTCCCGCTTTCCACATACTGGGTAGCGGTCACCAATCCGAAAATAAACCCTGAACATCCGGCATTCAAATCAAAACCGAAAGCATTTTTTATTCCCACCATATCAGCAATAACCTGAGCATTGGCCGGGAAATGCATATCAGGAGTCACCGTAGCACAAATTAATAAATCTACCTCTTCCGGTTTGGTATTTGTCTTTTCCAACAGATTCTCCACCGCTCTTGCACCCAACCAGGCACTTCCCTTATCTTTGTCTTTCAAAATCCGCCTCTCCTTGATTCCGACACGGGTCATAATCCATTCATCGGTAGTATCCACCATCCGGCTCAACTCATCATTATTGAGAACATAATCGGGATAATAGGCACCCACACCAGTTATTATAGCTTTTGGCCTTTCCATAAAATTTATTTTAGAATGAAATGTTTTCCGGCTCCAACCGACCGGAAATCTTATAAACGAGCATAGCCCCCTAAACTATAGGGGGCTGTGTATGATAATACAATCCCGTATAGTCAGAATTATGCAACTACCGGTTTTTCGATAGCCAACTTACCTCTGTAATATCCGCATTCCGGGCATACAGTATGATACTGTACAGCAGCACCACAATTTGAACACTTAGCGATTGCAGCAACAGTCAATGCATCGTGAGTTCTTCTCTTGTTTCTTCTCTGTTTGGAGATTTTTCGTTTCGGATGTGCCATTTCTCTCTACTTTTATTTAGTTATTAATTAATTTCTTCAACTCTTCCCAACGGGGATCCGTCGGTTTATTATCTTCTTCTACAATATATTTATCCAGAACTTCTTTCATTTCCGCCTCACACTCTCCCTCCTCATGTACCACTCGTATCGGGTAGTTTAGCATATACGTCTCATACAAATATGAACTCAGATCCAAATAATCGTCGTCGGAAGCTATCACAATATAGTCATCATCATTCCCACTGTCACGCTCCGCCTGTTTCACATAAAGGTTCATCCTCCCTGTTACCATCAAA
>ERZ778504.963-NODE-963-length-24606-cov-4.482791_pt1 | contig 24606 bp, 11 predicted proteins | sample MGYA00510046_ERZ778504 | MGnify/ENA primary metagenome ERZ778504 (study PRJEB29527, sample SAMN07138964) | mouse gut metagenome | material: feces | host: mouse | place: China:Nanjing | collected 2016-01-25 ...
GTGCAGGCAAAGGAGATGTCCTGCCGGGGTGACACCGCGGAATATCAGTTTGTGGTCGAAGATACCGGAATCGGTATTGGGGAGGAGTTCAAAAAGCATATTTTCGAGCCCTTTACGCAGGAGCATAAAAGCGCGAGAACCCATTATAATGGCGTGGGTCTCGGTATGTCCATTGTGAAGCAGCTGGTAGACCAGATGAAGGGGCATATTGAGGTAGAAAGTCAGATTGGAAGTGGCAGTATGTTTCGTATCACCCTGCCCATGCAGATCGACGGGGTGCGTGATGCGCAGGCTGTGGATGAAGGGCAGAATGAAACGGGTACCATTGACGGGATGCGCGTTCTTCTGGTGGAAGATAACGAGATAAACTGTGAAATCATTGAGTTCATGCTCAAGGACGCGGGTGCGGAGGTCGTGACCGCAAATGACGGAAAAGAGGCAGTGGATGCGTTTGCGGCATCTGCGCCGGAAACATTTGACTGTGTGCTTATGGATTTGATGATGCCGGTTATGAGTGGATATGAGGCGGCGCGTGTAATTCGCGCCATGGACCGGTCGGACGCAAAAACCGTTCCCATCATTGCGCTGTCAGCCAACGCGTTTGACGAGGATGTGGCGATGGCAAAGGACGCCGGGATGAATGAGCATCTGGCGAAGCCGGTGGACATGGGGAAAATGTTCCGGGTCATGAATCGGCTGAGATACGAAAAATCGAAATCCTCGTGAGACCGAAGTATGAGGCAGTGACAGCGGGACAGGAAATGAAGGAGGAACCTTATGGCTATGGATTATGTGAGAACAGACGGTAAAAACGAAGATTTTATCGAAAATTGCCGACTCCTCGACATGGATTTGGACAGGCGTGTCGGGAGGCAGATCAAGAGAGAAAAGTATCAGAAGTTTAACCAGCTTGATGAGATACGGGAAGCGATCGTTGTCTATGATCATGGCAGGGCGGTTGGCGGCGGCGCCATCAGAAGATACGACGATGAGAATATCGAGTTAAAGAGGGTGTTTGTACATAACGAATATCAGGGGCAGGGGATCGGGAGCAGGCTTGTTTCCCTGCTGATCGAATGGGCGGCGGAGTTGGGTTATCGGCGGATGATTCTGGAGACGGGCGAGCTGCTGGCGGAGTCCTGCGCGGTCTATAAAAAGCTGGGGTTTGCAGTCATTCCCAACTACGGACCGTATGCGGACATGCCGGAGTCTTTGTGTATGGCGAGGGAAATACGGTGAAATTACAGAAATGAATGGAGGAGCCACGGTATGAACGCGCTGGTCATCAACTGCAGTCCCGTAAGGACAGGCGCCACGGCTGAGATTCTCTTTGCCGAAGGCAAAACCGGAATAGACCGGATTCAGTAACTATGAAGCCGAAGGCTGAATAGTTACGAGATTTATGCTGTCCGTCGTGTAAGCGCATGGGAAGGGAGATTGACATGGAAGTAAAATTAGTGAGGGCGGATATTAACGATGCAGAGGAAATACATGCCATGCAGGTGGTGGCTTTCCGGGAACTGCTGGAGAAATATCAGGATTATGATACGAGTCCGGCGAGCGAGGGTGTGGACAAGGTAGAGTGGCGTTTAAGACAGGACGTTACTTATCTTTATTTTATTTGTGCAGAAAGTAAAAAGGTTGGGGCGGTTCGCGTCATCGACTCAAAGGAACACGGAAAAAACAAAAGAATTTCTCCTATATTTATCATGCCGGAGTTTCGGGGCAGGGGCATTGCGCAGGAGGCAATGCGGCTGTGCGAGGACATGCATGGGAGCGAGAACTGGGAGCTGGACACCATTTTGCAGGAACCCGGGAACTGTCACTTGTATGAGAAAATGGGATATCGGCAGACGGGCAGGACGGAGGTCATCAACGAGAGGATGACACTGGTGTTTTATGAAAAAAGCGAAGATGGGAGCCGTTGGTGATCATTTTGACGGAGGATGAAAGAATGGAAAACGAACTGTTTGAGAAAACGCCGGTGCCGAAAGCCTATTTTACATTTGCCCTGCCTGTTGTGCTCAGCATGGTGGTTTCATTGGTCTATAATATGGTAGACACCTATTTTATTGCGCAGACAGGCAACACGAATCTGGTGGCGGGGGTATCCTTAAGCGCGCCGGTTTTTACCTTGATGATTGCGCTCGGCGATATTTTCGGATTGGGAGGCAGTTCCCTTATCTCCCGGCTGTTTGGCGAGAAGAAGGATGAGGACGGAAAACGCTTAAGCGTTTTTTGTTTTTATGCGGCGATTGTGTGCGGGATTTTGGTGACGGCGGTGATGATGATGCTTCGCGAACCGATTCTGTATGTGCTGGGCGCTGACGCGGAGACGCTTTCCTATGCCTCCGGCTATTATACCTATATCGTGCTCGGCGCGCCGTTTATTATTTTGTCCTTTACGCCGTCCAATTTGCTGCGGACGGAAGGGTTTGCGACGGCATCCATGACGGGCAGTATATTGGGCGCAGTCGTCAATATGATTCTGGACCCTGTCTTTATTTCCGTGTTAGGGTTCGGTGCGGCAGGCGCGGCAATTGCGACTGTGATCGGAAATATTTTCGCGGATATCTTTTATGTCTGGTTTCTGTTAAAAAGAAGCAGACGGCTTTCCATCAATCCGGTTGGATTCCATATTCACATCGTGGAGGTGGGGCAGATACTGGCAATCGGGATTCCGGCGTCGATCACAAATCTCATGCAGAGCATTGGCATTGCGCTGACGAACCGGTCGCTTTTGCCATACGGCAATGATAAGGTTGCGGCAATGGGAATTGTGATGAAGGTGAATCTGATTGCCGTTTTGGTTCTGGTGGGCTTTGCCTTTGGCGCGCAGCCGCTGGTCGGGTATAACTATGGCGCGAAAAACCATGCGCGTCTCAAGGAAATTCTGCGGTTTTCATACAGCTTTGAATGCTGCACGGCGGCGGTGATCGCGGGAGCGCTCTCCCTTGCGGCGCCCGCCATGATCGGGATGTTTATGCAGGATGCGGCTATCATCGAGGTCGGTGTCCCCATGCTCCGTATGCAGCAGATGGGAATGGTGTTTACGGCGGTTGTGCTTGTGACGACCTGTACCTTCCAGTCGGCAGGAAAAGCGGTGGGCGCCTTTCTTCTGTCGGTCAGCAGACAGGGGGTGCTTTTTGCAGCCGTTCTCTTCATCGCCTCCAAAGCGTTCGCCTACCAGGGAGTCCTGATGGCACAGGCGGTTTCTGATCTGCTGACGGCGGTCATGGCGGTTATTCTGTTTGAGATTCTGATACGGAGACCGATTTATCGTTGAAGAAAGGCACTTCAGCCTAAAGTCCGTATCCTCTTGCCATATAAAATAAATAGGTCAATTGAAAATTTCAAAAATATCTGACAATAATATGAGAAATAAGAAAAAATTCAAATAATCTGACAATTTGACAAAAAGTCTTTATTTACAAATCCCACGCACGGGTGTATTATTGTATACATGTAGAACGCAAAGGAGCGCTAGATGCCTTTTTTGCGTTCTTCTTTTGCGCGAATAAGCAGAGTCAGAAGACGACAGAGACAGGATACATGCTTGCATGTAAGACTGTCTATGACGACTTATGACGAGGCGCAAGATGTTCGTGGGACGTCTGTTCTGCGCGGACCGGAGTGGAACGGAGACCGCGAACGAGAAATGCGAAGCATTTCGAGTCTCTGCTTATTCATAGAACACAAGAAAGTCAGGAGAAAAGCTTATGTTTGATGTAAAGACAACCATCCCGAAATCCCCGTTATACCGGACGGAGTTTGAGCACGACAACTGCGGTATCGGCGCCTGCGTGAACATCAAGGGCAAGAAGAGCCGCGCGATTGTGGAGAATGCGCTTAAGATTGTGGAGAATCTGGAGCACAGGGCCGGCAAGGATGCGGAGGGCGAGACGGGAGACGGCGTGGGGATTCTCACGCAGATGCCCCATAAATTCATGGCGAAGGTGACGAAGGACTTGGGCTTTGCCATCGGCGGGGAACGGGAGTACGGCGTGGGCACGTTCTTCTTCCCGCAGGACGAATTGCAGCGCAATCAGGCGAAGAAGATGTTTGAGATCATTGCCCGGAAGGAAGGGCTGGAATTTTTAGGCTGGCGTGATGTGCCTACGGTGCCTGCCGTGCTGGGGCACAAGGCGGTGGAGTGTATGCCATGCATTATGCAGGCTTTTATCAAGAAGCCGGCCAATGTGGAGAAGGGGCTTGATTTTGACAGGAAGCTGTACATACTGCGGCGTACTTTCGAGCAGTCCACAGATGTGACTTATGTGGTCAGTCTGTCCAGCCGGACGATCGTGTACAAGGGTATGTTTCTGGTGGGACAGCTTCGCACCTTTTTTGCGGACTTGCAGGATAAAGATTACGAATCGGCGATCGCCGTGGTGCACTCCCGATTCTCCACGAACACGAACCCGAGCTGGGAACGGGCGCACCCGAACCGCTTCATTGTCCACAACGGGGAAATCAATACCATTCGCGGCAATGCGGACAAGATGCAGGCCCGTGAGGAGAACATGGAGTCCGAGCATCTGCAGGGGCAGATGCACAAGATTCTGCCTGCCATCAACGCTTCCGGTTCCGACTCGGCTATGCTGGACAACACGCTGGAATTTCTTGTGATGAGCGGGATGCCGCTGCCGCTGGCAGTGATGATTACGATTCCGGAGCCTTGGGAAAACAACAAGACCATGTCCCAGAAGAAAAAGGACTTCTACCAATATTATGCGACGATGATGGAGCCGTGGGACGGTCCGGCGTCGATTCTGTTCTGCGACGGAGATATCATGGGGGCAGTGCTTGACCGAAACGGTCTACGTCCTTCCCGCTACATGATTACGGACGACGACACGCTGATTCTCTCCTCGGAGGTGGGCGTGTTGGATATCGAGCCGTCCAGGATCGTGATGAAGGAGAGACTCCACCCCGGCAAGATGCTGCTGGTGGATACGGTACAGGGCAGAGTCATCGATGACGACGAATTGAAAGAAAAATACGCGTCCGCGCAGCCCTACGGCGAGTGGCTGGACAGTAAGTTGGTGACGTTAAAGGAGCTGAAAATCCCCAACCAGCGCGTGCCGGAGTTTACCGACGAGGAGAGACAGCGGATGCAGAAGGCGTTCGGCTATACCTACGAGGACTTAAAGACAAGCATTCTGCCGATGGCGAAAAACGGCGCGGAGGCGATTGCGGCGATGGGCGTGGACACGCCGATCCCGGTGCTTTCCAGGGCGCACCACCCGCTGTTCCATTATTTCAAGCAGCTTTTCGCGCAGGTGACGAACCCGCCTATCGACGCCATCCGCGAGGAAGTGGTGACTTCCACCACGGTCTATCTGGGGCAGGACGGCAATCTCCTGGAGGAGATGCCGGAAAACTGCAATATGCTGCGGGTGCATAATCCGATTCTGACAAGCACGGATTTGCTGAAAATCAAGACCATGAAAGCGGAAGGCTTTAAGGTGGAAGTGATTCCGATCACCTACTATAAGAACACGAGACTGGAAAAGGCGATTGACCGGCTTTTTGTGGAGGTGGACAGAGCTTACCGCGACGGCGTGAATATCATCATCCTCTCCGACCGGGGCGTGGACGAGAATCGGGTGGCGATTCCGTCGTTACTTGCGGTGTCCGCCTTACAGCAGCATCTGGTCAGCACCAAGAAGAGAACCAGCGTGGATATCATCTTAGAATCCGCGGAGCCAAGGGAGGTGCACCATTTTGCGACCCTGCTCGGCTTCGGCGCTTCGGCGATCAACCCCTATCTGGCGCAGGAGAGTATCAGAGAGCTGATTGACAATCATATGCTGGATAAGGATTATTATGCGGCGGTGGACGATTACAACAGCGCCATCCTGCACGGCATTGTAAAGATTGCTTCGAAGATGGGCATTTCCACGATTCAGTCCTATCAGGGTTCGAAGATTTTCGAGGCGATCGGTATTGATAAGGATGTGATCAACAAATACTTTACCAATACGGTGTGCCGGGTGGGCGGCATTACTTTGAAAGATATTGAGGAAGAGGTGGACACCCTGCACTCTATGGCGTTTGACCCGCTCGGTCTATCTACGGATTTGACGCTGGACAGCACGGGACATCACCAGATGCGCAGCGGTGCGGATGAACATCTGTACAACCCGGAGACCATACATTTACTACAGGAGTCAACCAGGCGTGGCGATTACGAATTGTTTAAGCAATATACCAAAGCGGTCAATAATGAGGAGAGCATCAAGAATCTGCGGGGGCTGATGGACTTCAATTACGCGAAGAAACCCGTGCCAATCGAGGAAGTGGAGAGTGTTGACACCATTGTCACAAGGTTTAAGACGGGCGCCATGTCCTACGGCTCCATCTCCAAGGAAGCGCACGAGACGATGGCGATTGCCATGAACCGTCTGCACGGCAAATCCAACTCCGGCGAGGGCGGGGAAGATAAGGAAAGACTGACGGTAGGAGCCGACGGCGTAAACCGCTGTTCCGCCATCAAACAGGTGGCAAGCGGACGGTTCGGCGTTACCAGTGAATACTTAAACAGCGCGCAGGAGATTCAGATCAAGATGGCGCAGGGGGCGAAGCCCGGAGAGGGCGGGCATCTGCCCGGCGGCAAGGTCTATCCGTGGATTGCAAAGACAAGACATTCCACGCCCGGCGTAGGGCTGATTTCCCCGCCGCCGCACCACGATATCTACTCGATTGAAGATTTGGCGCAGTTGATCTATGATTTGAAGAATGCCAATACCAAGGCGCGGATTTCGGTGAAGCTCGTTTCCGAAGCAGGCGTGGGCACGGTGGCGGCAGGCGTGGCAAAGGCGGGCGCGCAGGTGATATTGGTTAGCGGCTACGACGGCGGCACGGGCGCGGCGCCGAGAAATTCCATCCACAACGCGGGACTGCCCTGGGAGCTGGGGCTTGCGGAGACGCACCAGACGCTGATTCAGAACGGTCTTAGAAATAAAGTCCGCATCGAGACGGACGGGAAGTTAATGAGCGGGCGGGATGTGGCGATTGCGGCCATTCTCGGCGCGGAGGAGTTCGGCTTTGCGACAGCGCCCCTTGTGACCATGGGGTGTCTCATGATGCGCGTCTGCAATCTGGACACCTGTCCGGTGGGCGTGGCGACTCAGAATCCGGAGCTGCGCAAACGCTTTACGGGAAAACCGGAATATGTGGAGAACTTTATGCGGTTTATCGCGCAGGAACTGCGGGAGTATATGGCGAAGCTCGGTGTGCGCAAGGTGGATGAGCTGGTGGGCAGGACGGCGCTTTTGAAGGTGAAGGAGAACCTGACGGACCGCCAGCGCAAAGTAGACTTAGACTTGATCTTGAGCAACCCTTACGAGGGAAGCAAGGAGAAGTGTATTTTTGACCCGAAACAGGTATACGATTTCCATCTGGAAAAGACGCTGGATGAAAAGGTGCTCTTAAAGCAGCTCTCCAAGGCGTTGGAGAGCGGGCAGAAGCGCAGCCTCGAGGTGGACGTTTCCAACACGGACCGCACCTTTGGCACCATTTTCGGTTCGGAGATCACGAGAAGGTTCGGCGATACGCTGGAGGAGGATTCTTACCACATCTTATGTAAGGGTTCCGGCGGGCAGAGCTTCGGCGCTTTTATTCCGAAGGGGCTGACGCTGGAGCTTGTGGGCGATTCCAACGATTACTTCGGCAAAGGCTTGTCCGGCGGCAAGCTGGTAGTCTATCCGCCGAAAGGTTCTGCCTTTAAGCAGGATGAAAATATCATTATCGGCAACGTGTCCCTCTACGGCGCGACCTCAGGCAAGGCATTTATTAACGGCGTGGCGGGCGAGCGGTTCTGCGTGCGCAACTCCGGCGCGATTGCGGTGGTGGAAGGCGTGGGAGACCACGGCTGCGAGTACATGACGGGCGGACGCGTGGTTGTTATCGGCTCCGTGGGCAAGAACTTCGCGGCGGGCATGAGCGGCGGCATCGCCTATGTGCTGGACGAGAACAACGACTTGTACACAAAGACCAACAAGGAAATGGTTTCTTCTTACGAGATTACCTCCAAGTACGATGTGCTGGAGCTGAAGGAGATGATCAAGGAGCATGTGGCCTACACCAATTCTGTCAAGGGAAAGGAGATTCTTGACAATTTCGGGGCGTATCTGCCGAAGTTCAAGAAGATCATCCCGCACGACTACGAGATCATGTTGAAGCTGATCGTGCAGATGGAGGAGAAGGGCTTGAGTGCGGAGCAGGCGCAGATCGAGGCTTTCTATAAAAAGGACAAGGAAAGCGTCTGACGGTATAAAAAAGCGGAGGAAAAGTTTCTTCGGCAGGGAGAAAAAGAAAAACGCTTTGAAATGAGGAGGAAATCATGGGAAAACCGACAGGATTTATGGAATATGAGCGCAGGGTGTCCAGAGATGTGAGCCCCGGACAGCGCATAAAGAATTTTAACGAGTTTCACGAGCATCTGACCATGGAGGAACAGCAGGAGCAGGGCGCCCGTTGTATGGACTGCGGCGTGCCGTTCTGCCAGTCGGGCATGACGCTGTGCGGCATGACATCAGGGTGTCCCCTGCACAATCTGGTGCCGGAGTGGAACGATCTGGTTTATACGGGTAACTGGGAGCAGGCTTACATGCGCCTGCACAAGACCAACAACTTTCCGGAATTTACCTCAAGAGTCTGCCCGGCCTTGTGCGAGGCGGCCTGCACCTGCGGCTTGAACGGCGACCCGGTCTCCACGAAGGAAAACGAGTACGCCATCATTGAAAACGCCTATGAAAAAGGCTATGCAGCGGCAAAGCCGCCCAAGGTGCGCACGGGTAAGAAGGTGGCGGTGGTGGGCAGCGGCCCTTCCGGCCTTGCAGTGGCGGACCAGCTCAACAAGCGGGGCCATCTGGTGACCGTGTTTGAGCGTTCCGACCGTGTCGGCGGGCTGCTCATGTACGGTATTCCAAATATGAAGCTGGAGAAACACATCATCGACCGCAAGATCAAAGTCATGGAGGAGGAGGGTGTGGCCTTTGTGACAAACAGCAATATCGGCAAGGATGTGAAGGCGGAGAAGCTGTTAAAGGAGTTTGACCGGGTGGTGCTCTGCTGCGGTTCCTCCAATCCCCGGGACATCAGTGCGCCCGGCAGAGACGCCAAGGGCATCTACTTTGCGGTGGATTTTCTGACGGCCAACACAAAGAGTCTGCTTGATTCGGATTTTGCGGATAAAAAGTATGTGGAAACGAAGGATAAAAACGTGGTGATTATCGGCGGCGGCGATACCGGCAACGACTGCGTGGGTACGGCGATCCGCCACGGAGCGAAATCCGTGACCCAGATAGAGATGATGCCCAAGGCGCCCGATACGAGAGCCGGCAACAACCCGTGGCCCGAGTGGCCCAAGGTGTGTAAGACCGACTACGGTCAGCAGGAAGCCATCGAGGTTTACGGGCATGATCCCCGCATCTACGAGTCCACGGTGAAAGAGTTTGTGAAAGATAAAAACGGGAATCTGAAAGCGGTAAAAATCGTCTCGCTGACCTGGGAGAAGGACGAGAAGACGGGCCGCATGAACATGAAGGAGATTGAGGGTTCCGAGAAGACGCTGGATGCGGAGATCGTGCTGATTGCGGCCGGATTTTTAGGCAGCCAGAAGTATGTGACGGACGCGTTTAAAGTGGAGCTGGACGGCAGGACGAACGTGCAGACGGCGCCCGGGAAATTTATGACCAGCGTTGACAGGGTGTTCACGGCGGGCGATATGCACACAGGGCAGTCCCTTGTGGTGAAGGCAATCCGCCAGGGCAGGGAGTGCGCCAGGGAGGTGGACGAGAGCCTGATGGGGTATACGAACCTGTATGTGCAGTAGGTATTGATACAAATAGCTATCCTAAGGAAGCGCTGATTAAATCAGCACTTCCTTAGAGCCTCCGGCGGATGCACACGGATTTGCAAAGGAATGTGCCGCTTCGCGGCGCAAATCCGGTGCGGGAAACGCTTTAATCAGCGTTTCCCTAAATAAAAAATTATTTTTCTGCCACCGGGTAAAAAGCGGTGGCAGTTTTATATGTCTGCTTTGCATGTTATGTAAACCAAGTGCGCAAAGTGTACCCCAAAAGACACAATGTATGCCAGAATGAAAAAAGCAGGATCTTTTTCTGCTAAACTGTCTCTATCTTTTATATCTATCTTTTATATTTTTATTCTCACATCATAATGGAGGAGGCAGGTATGAATTTTTTGAGCGGGTTTAAAAAAATGGTGGATACACAGCCGGACAAAGTGGCGATTGTGGACCGAGGCGGTGCGAGGAGCACAACTTATCGGGAGCTTGCCGGGGTAAGCGGACAGGTTGCGGCAAAGCTTTTAGAGATGGGGGATATGTCCGGGCAGGCAGTTCTGGTCTGCATGGACAGGCGCATGGAGTATGTGGCGGCGGAGATCGGGATTATGATGGCCGGGGCGGCTTATGTGCCTCTGCTTCCGGAGTATCCGGCGGAGAGAATTGCATATATTCGGAACGACTGCGGCGCGACGTGCATGATTGATGCCGCATGGATGGAGAATATCGGACAGTATGAATCGGTTGAGGAATATACGGCGGGAGAACGGGACAGAGCCCTGATTATTTATACGTCGGGTTCCACCGGCCGTCCTAAGGGCATCGTTCACAGCCATGCAAGCTTCTATGAGGGTGTGCGGGGGAATGTGACAACCCTCGGCTTTGGGCGGGAGGAACGGCTGGCGGCGGCAGCGCCGCTATCCTTTGCGGTGTCCCTGCTCGAGTATTTTTCTGTTTTGGAAAGCGGCGGCTGCATCCATATTCTTCCCGAGGAAGTGCGCAGGGACGTGCGCCTGATGGAGACCTACTATGCCGAGAAGGATATCACCTGCGGCTTTATCAGTCCGCAGATGCTGCGCTACTTTAAAAACCGTGGGAAGGCGCTGAAAAAGATAGCGACCGGGAGCGAGCGGGTATCCATGATAGGCAGCGACGGCTATACGCTGTACAATCTTTATGGCAGCAGCGAGGCGGCGCTCTTGTTATCGGCATTTAAGGTGGAGGAGCCCATGGAAAATACGCCGATCGGAAAGCCGGTGCAGGGCGTGGAGATGTTTCTGCTCGATGAGCAGGGAAGAGAAGTGCCCGACGGGGAGGACGGGGAAATCTGTGTGTGCGGCGTGTTCGGCGAATGCTACCTGAATCTGGATGAGCAGAGCGCGCGGACATTCGAGCACAGGGAGGACGGAAAGGTTCTGCTGCACACGGGCGATATCGGGCGGAAACTGCCGGACGGAAATTACATTTATGTAAACCGTAAAGACTGGATGGTAAAGATCAACGGACAGCGTGTGGAGACGGGAGAGATCGAGCTGCGTATGGCGGCGGCGCCGGGCGTGAAAAACGCCGTGGTCAAAGCCTTTGAGGACGAAAACGGGCAGAATTATCTGTGCGGCTATTATGTGGCGGGTGAGGAAGTGATGCCGGAGGATATCCGGCTCAGTCTGAGGGAGTCGCTGCCGGATTACATGATTCCCCGTTTCTTAAAGAGAATGGAAGAGCTGCCAAAGAACATAAACGGAAAGCTGGACAGGAAGGCGCTTCTTCCGCCGGGTATCTCTGCGTACAAGAGGGAGTACAGGGAGCCGGAAAACGAGATACAAAAACAGATATGCGAGGCGTTTGAGACGATCCTGCACTGTGGGAAAACGGGCATCGGGGACGACTATTTCCGGCTGGGCGGGGACTCCATCAATGTGCTGAAGCTGGTGGAGAGTCTTGCGGATTTCTCCCTCACGCCGGGTATGGTGTTAAAGGGCAGGACGCCGGAGCAGATCTCGTTTCTTTTGCAGGAGAAGAAGGAAGCGGAGGACGCGGCAGAGAGCGCCGCGGTATGGGTTCAAATACGGGAGCAGGCAGGAGTGCGGACGAAATGGTCTCTCACGGATTCCCAGATGGGCGTTTATCTGGAATGCGTCAACGAGCCGGAATGCACGATGTACAACATTCCCATGTGCTGTGAGCTGCCGGACGACATCGACGAGGGGAGATTCCGGGATGCGGTAAAGAAAGCGATTTCCATGCATGCCGCCTTCGGTGTCAGGATTGTGTCGGGAGAGGGGACACCCTTCATGGAGCTGTGCCCGGCATATCTGGACACGTATGTGCAGGAGTGTACCGCCAGCGACATGAAGGGAGCAGAGAAAGCCTTTGTCCGTCCTTTTGTCATGGGGGAGGAGCCTTTATACCGCATGGCGCTGTACCGCGTGGCGGACGGAAACGGGAAGATGCACATGTATTTTTTCTTTGATGTGCATCATTTGATTTTTGACGGCACTTCGGTAAACGTATTTCTGGAAGAGATATCCCTCATTTACAGGGGTGAGGAGCCGAAGCCGGAGGAGATATCCCTGATGGATGTGTCCGTTTACGAGGAGACGGTGAAGGAAACGCCGGCGTATCGGGCGGCAAGGGAATATTTCCGGGCGAAACTGGCGGATGGGGAGACGGGCGAGCCGCTGCTGACGGATTATAGGATGAAGTCGCCCGGCGCAGACAGCGGAAATGTGCGGATGGCTCTCGGGGAAGCGCTTTCCGTCATGTCGGTGGAACAGTTTGCCAGGCAGCGGGGAATCTCGGAGAACACGTTGTTTTTGGGCGCTTTTTCCTATGCGCTCGGAAAGTACACCGGGGGAAACAGAAGTCTTTTCTGCACGGTTAACAACGGCAGGCACTGCACGGGGCTGGCACAGTCCGTAGGTATGTTTGTGCGCACGCTCCCCATATGCCAGTCGTGGGAAGAGAACGTGTCGGTGGACGCGTTTTTACAGGAATTTCAGAAGAACTTTTATGAGACCATGGAGCACGACGTGATCTCCTTTGCGGAGCTTGCGGGGGACTACGGGATTGCTTCGGATATTCTGTTTGTCTATCAGGGAGAAATGCTGAAAGGTCTGTCGATTACCGGGAAATGGTATGCGGCGCAGCCTCTTTCTACCGGGCAGGTGCAGGCGGACATCTCCGCGATGGTGATGAAAGGACAGGGCGGTTATGAGATTTCCTTAGACTACCGGCAGGATTTATACTCGGAAAAGACGGCGAAAGGACTTGCAAGGATGTTTGTGCAGGTGCTGCAGGGTATGCTTTCCTGTCAGAGCCTGAATCAGATTTCCCTCGTCTCGGAGTCGGACATTCAGCTCTTAGAGAGCTTTCATGGGGAGGAGGTTCCTTTCGACAGGTCAAAAACCGTGGTGGATCTGTTCCGGGAACAGGCTATGCGCACGCCGGATGCCGCCGCCGTTATTTATCTGGACAAAACGTACACCTATGCGCAGACGGATGAGATCACCGACCGTCTGGCGGCTTATATCGCGGGGCTGGGCATCGGCAGGGAACAGACGGTTTCCGTGCTCATCCCGCGGTGTGAATATATGGCGCTTGCCTCTCTCGGCATCCTAAAGGCGGGAGCCGCATATCAGCCGCTTGATCCTACCTATCCCAAGGAGCGGCTTGCCTTTATGATGGAGGATGCGGGTGCAAGGCTGCTCATTGCCGAGGAAGGACTTCTGCATCTGGCGGAGGGATATCAGGGGAAGATTCTTTTGACAAAAGATATCCCGGCGCTTCCGGAAGCGGACAGGGACGCGCTTCCCGCGCCGCCCCGGCCGGAGGATCTGTTTATTTTGCTCTATACCTCCGGATCCACCGGCGTGCCCAAAGGATGTATGTTGGAACACGGGAATCTGGCGGCGTTTAGCAAGTGGTACCAGACATATTATGACTTGCAGCCGGAGAGCAGGGTGGCGGCTTATGCCAGCTATGGATTTGATGCGCATATGATGGATATCTATCCGGCGCTTGTATCCGGCGCTGCGACATGTATCATCGATCAGTCCATCCGCCTGGATCTGAACGAATTGAAACAGTATTTTATGAGGGAGGGCGTGACCCACTCCTTTATGACCACCCAGATCGGGCGTGCCTTTGCCACAAGTATGCAGTGTAAATCGCTGCGGCATCTTTCCATGGGCGGGGAGGCGCTGACTCCTTTTGCGCCTGCGGGTATTACGAAATACTACAATGTTTACGGTCCTACGGAGTGTACGATCTTTACCACGTCTTATCCGATGAGCCGTTATGAGGAGGATGTGCCCATCGGGAAACCGCTCTACAATATGAAGCTGTATGTGGTGGACGGCTGTGGGAGAAGGGTGCCGGCGGGCGTGCCGGGAGAACTGTGGATAAGCGGATATCAGGTGTCCAGAGGGTATCTGAACCGTCCGGAAAAGACGGCGGAGTCCTATTCGGAAAATCCGTTCTCCGATGCAGAGGGGTATCGCAGGGCATATCACACGGGCGATATTGTGCGCTTTTTGCCGGATGGGAATATCCAGTTTATCGGACGACGGGACGGGCAGGTGAAGATCCGGGGATTCCGCATTGAGCTGACCGAGGTGGAGGAGATCATACGAAAGTTTCCGGGGATCACGGACGCCACGGTGGCGGCTTTTGACGAGCCCGGCGGCGGAAAGTATATCGCCGCCTATGTGGTATCGGAAGGGACGGTGGACGTGGAGGCCATGAACGCGTTTATCATGGAGAGCAAGCCGCCCTACATGGTTCCCGCCGTCACCATGCAGATAGAGCGGATTCCCCTAAACCAGAATCAGAAGGTGGACAAAAAAGCTTTGCCTAAGCCCGAGCGGAAGAAGGAGGAGCTGACGGAGCCTGTGGGGGAGACACAGCGGAAAATTTACGACTGCGTGGCGGAAGTCATCGGACACAGGGAATTTGGCGCTTCCACGGACATTTTCCGGGCGGGGCTTACGTCCATCGGCGCGGTGCGGTTAAACGCGCTGCTCTCTGCGGCTTTTGACGGCGCGGTTGTGCGGAATAAGGACTTGAAGGAATACAATTCGGTGGAGAAGCTGCAAAAGCTGCTTCAAGAGAGAGGAGAGCGGGAGACCTTTGCCGTGCAGGATGATTATCCTCTGACCCAGACACAGAACGGCATCTTTGTGGAGTGCGCCGCCAATCCGGGCAGTACGATCTACAATATTCCATTTCTGTTCCGGCTGGATGAAAAGGTGGAGCTGTCCCGGCTGAAAAAAGCGGTGGAGGAGACGGTCACTGCCCATCCTTACATAAAGACGACACTGTTTATGGATGAGAAGGGCGACATCCGGCAGAAGCGAAACGACGACGCGCCTTTTGCAGCGGAGATAAAGAACCGGCTGTGCAGGGAGGAGCTGGTGCGCCCGTATCAGCTTCTGGAGGAACGGCTGTTCCGTATCGAGCTTTACGAGACGGCGGAAGGGAAATATTTGTTTTTGGAATTCCACCATATCATCAGCGACGGCACATCCTGCGGTATTTTTATCCGGGATATGAACGCGGCTTACGGCGGGGAGAAGCTGACCGCGGAAGCTTTTTCCGGCTTTGAGACTGCCTTGGTGGAGCAGAGGGCGCTGCAGGGCGAGGAGTACGGGCGCGCAAAGGAGTACTATGATTCTGTCTTCTCCGGCTGTGACACGGATTTTCTCCCCGCCCGTGACAGGCGGGAAGCGGAGTCGGAAAAGCAGTCGGCGGTGGGAATGTACAGAAGGGATATGCCGGTGGATATGGATGCCCTCCGGGCTTTCTGCGAGGAGAAGCAGATTACCATGAACACGCTGTTTACCGCTGCTTTCGGTTTCGTGACGGGGCGGTTTGTGTACAAGGATGAGGCTGTGTTTACCACGATCTACAACGGCAGAAACGATTCCAGACTTTCTTCCGTCATCAGTATGTTGGTGAAAACTCTTCCGGTTTACTGCAATATTGACGGGGAGCAGGAGATCGACCGCTATCTGCGTGAGACAGGGGAACAGCTTTTGAACAGTATGAACGCGGATATCTATTCCTTTGCGGAAATCAGCAGGGCATATGGGATCAGGGCGGATATCCTCTTCGCGTTTCAGGGGGACGATTTCCGGTTTGACGAGATCGCCGGGGAAAAGGCCGTTATGGAAGAACTGCGCCTTGATACGGCGAAAGCGCCGCTGTCGGTGGATGTGGCGGTAAACGGAAAAGAGATTTGTTACCAGATCGAGTACAGAAGCGATCTGTATGAAGAGAGCACGGTGGCGGGGCTGGTGGACAGCTTTGCCGTTGTGGTGGAGGAGCTTTGTAAAAAGAAGTTTTTGAAGGAAGTGTCCATGCTGAGCGGTGAGGCGCGCCGCAAGCTGGAGGGATACAACGAGACGGACTGCCCGGTGGAACAGGTGACGGCCAACGTTCTTTTTGAGCGGCAGGCGGCGCTTTGCCCCGACAAAACGGCAGTGATTGCGGGCGGAGAAAGGCGGACGTTCCGGGAGTTAAACGAGAATGCAAACAGGATCGCCAACCGTCTGCTTGCCATGGGACTGCACACGGACGGGATGGTGGGCGTGATGATGCCCCGGACGGTGGATGTGTATGCCGTCAGACAGGGCGTGATGAAGGCTGGCGGGGCTTTCGTCCCCATCGACCCGGAATATCCCGACGAGCGGATCGCCTATATACTGGGGGATTCCGGGGCAGCGTTTGTGATCATGCCGGGGGAATTGATTGACCAACGGAGTCAGCTTCTTCGAAAAAGTGCGGCGAAGGCGCTCAGTCTGGAAGAACTTCTGGAGGAAGGGGGAAATAGCGAGAATCCAGGGGCAGATATACGCCCGGAAAACCTGTGCTACTGTATTTACACTTCCGGATCCACAGGCAAGCCCAAGGGCGTGATGATTGAACACCGAAACCTCGTGAACTATGTGGACGACAACCCGTATAATGTGGAGGCGCAGTCCTACATAAAGATTGCCACGGTATCGCTTGCCTTTGCCGCCATCACTTTTGACGTATCCATACTGGAGGAATGTATTCCTCTGTATCACGGCATCACGGTGTGCATGGCCACGGAGGAGGAAATCCACAATCCTCTTGCGCTCTCAAAGCTGATACTGGAAAACGGGGTGGATATGATGACCTGTACGCCTTCCTTCCTGATCAATATCATCGATATGCCGGAGATGAAGGACGCGCTGTCGCGGATCAAGGTGTTTAATGTGGGCGCGGAGGCGTTCCCCGATTCTCTTTACGGGAAGATCATGGCTCTCGGGACGACGCCCTTGGTATATAACGGGTATGGTCCCACGGAAACTACGATCGGGTGCGCTTTTGAGCAGGTAACCGGGGAGAAGATCACCATAGGAAAACCCATGGCAAATATCAGAATGATGATGATTGACAAGTATCGAAACCCGCTTCCCGCCGGCGTGCCGGGAGAACTGCTCATCATCGGAAACGGTGTGGGCAGGGGATATGTGGGAAGACCGGATCTGACGGCGGATAAATTCATTACGTTTGAGGGAAGAAAGGCATACCGCAGCGGCGACCTTGCAAAGTGGAATCATCACGGCAAGATAGAATTTATGGGCCGCATGGACAATCAGGTAAAACTCCGTGGGCTGCGGGTGGAATTAGATGAGATCGAGAATGTGATGAATCAGTACCCTTCCGTGAAATCCAGCGTTGTGCTCGTGAAGGGCAAGGATGCCGACCAGTTCCTGTGCGGTTACTTTGTGGCGAAGCAGCAGGTGGACCCGCAGAAGCTGACCTGTTTTATGCAGAAATACTTAACGCCCTATATGGTGCCGCGGGTGCTGATGCAGCTGCCCGAACTGCCGCTCACCAACAACGGCAAGGTGGACAAACGGGCGCTGCCGGAGCCGGATTACACGCAGGAGAAGAAAAATTACACCGAGCCCGTCACAGAAATGCAGCGCAGATTGTGTGAAATTTTCGCCATGGCGCTGGGGGTGGAAAAAGTCGGTATCGAGGATGATTTCTTTGAGAACGGCGGCACCTCCCTCTCGGCATCCAAGGTGGCGATGAAGTGCATGAGCGCCGGGATCGGGGTGTCCTACGCGGATCTGTTTGAACATAAGACGCCTTTGGCGCTGGAGCGTTATCTCATGGGACGAGAGGGTCAGGACGCACCGAAAGAAGGAGCCGATAAGGAAAGCAGAAAACAGGCGCCGGAGAAGAAACCGGAGCAGGATTCTCTCTCGCGGATTCTTTCGAGGAACACGCAGGAGCATGTGGATGAAATAGCGCCGCAGAAGATAGGGAATGTGCTTCTGACGGGAGCCACGGGTTTCCTCGGCGCCCATATTTTAAAAACCATAATTGAGGACACGGATGGCATCGTATACTGCCTGCTTCGCAGAGGCAGCGCGCCCTCCATAGAAAAGAGGCTGAAAGCCATGCTGGTATATTATTTCAGCAATCCTTACGAGGAGCTTTTCGGAAACCGGATCGTTATCATCGAGGGGGATATCACAGATGAGGAGAAGGTGAAGTCGCTGCGGCACTACGCGTTTGACAGGGTGATTAACTGTGCGGCGTGCGTCAAGCATTTTTCGGCGGACGACATATTGGAGCGGGTGAATTATCAGGGGGTGCTTCACCTGATTGATCTTTGCCGTGAAACGGGAAGAGAACTGATTCAGATTTCCACCGTGAGCGTGGCGGGAGAGAATGTGGGGCAGCAGTTCCCCGCGGAAAAGAAGATACATGAAAATGAGCTGGATTTCGGACAGCGCATCACCAACCGCTATATCGACACCAAATTCCGTGCGGAGAAAGCAGTGCTTCACGCTGTCGCAGACGGTATGAAAGGACGGGTGATGAGAGTGGGCAATCTGATGAGCCGTGACAGTGACGGAGAGTTTCAGATCAATTCCGTGACCAACGGGTTTATGCGCACCCTGAGGGGGTATGTGGCGCTCGGCAAGTTCCCGGTTTCCCAGCTCGATATGCCGGCGGAGTTCTCGCCCATTGATTCCACGGCGCAGGCGATTGTAAAGCTTTCGGGGGTCGGCGGAGATTTCACGGTGTTCCATGCCTACAGCAGCTACATGATTCAGATGGCGGATGTGGTGGAACAGATGAACAGCATTGGAATTGCCATAGAGACGGTGAGTGATGAGGTATTTGAGGCCAGTCTGCAGAAAGCTTTGAAGGATGAGGATAAAAACGAGCTGATATCCGGGCTGATTGCTTATCTGCCGGGAGAACAGGAAACGGCAGGCTCCTATATTGACGCGGACAACAGTTTTACCACCAAGATTCTTTACAGGCTGGGATTTAAGTGGCCTATGCCGGATAAGGATTATCTGCGGAATGCTCTAAAAGCGCTTGAGACGCTTGGATTTTTTGACGGAAAGATATAAAAAGGAGAATGAGGAAGGATATGGAGCGGAACGCGTATTTGATTCAAAAAAAGATCCGCCAGTATATTCTGCCGGGCGTGCTGATGACTGTGGCAATGCAGCTTGGCAATGTGGTGGACGGCATGATCGTTGGAAATCTTTTGGGATCGGAGGCAATGGCGGCTATCGAGCTTTCCATGCCGGTGTTGCTAACCCTGCAGATGCCGGCGCTGATGCTGGCTATGGGAGGCGCGGCGGAAGCGGCTGTACTTTTGGGAAAGCGAAGCCTGCCGGAAGCGGGCGGCGTGTTTAGCGCTTCTCTGGCGGCGGGAGCCGCCGTATCTCTCCTCTTTGCGCTGCTTGCGCCTTTTCTGCCGGGGACGCTTGCCCTCGCGCTTGCCGGCAATGAACAGATGGCGGCGCTGGTGGAGCCCTATATGGCGGTCAATTTCGGTGGGATCCCGATTCTGACCATAGCCATTATTTTCTGCTATTTTATGAATGCCGACAATCATCCGCAGCTTGGGAGCGCGCTGTTTATCATAGCGAATGCGGTGAATCTGATGTTGGACATCGTATTTATCAAGGTCTTCCGCATGGGGATGGCGGGGAGCGCCCTGTCCACCGTGATCGGTTATCTGGTGGGCATGGTGACGGTGATCCCTTATTTCCGTTCCGATCACAGAATGTTAAAGCTTTCGCATCACACAGGGACGCCGGGCGGTTCGGGGCATCAAATGGCCGCCTATGTGAAGATGGCGGCGGTGGCGGGGATTCCCAGCGCGGCTTTCACGCTGATGTCGGCGCTGGCATCCGTGATCATCAATTCCGCGATCGTGAGGTATCTGGGAAACGAGCCTATGGCAATCTATTCTGTGTGCGCGAACGCGGTGCTGATAGCGGAACTGTGTGTGGGCGGCGTGATCGGCCTGATTCCCAGTATTGCAGGGATTCTCTATGGGGAGAGGGATTATTACGGGATTCGTGCACTGTGTAAAAAAGTGCTGACCTACAGCTATCTCACCATAGCGGCGCTTTTGTTTGTCTTTCTTTTGTTTCCACAGTGGATTGCCGGTCTGTTTGGCATCCGGGACGGGGAGCTGCTTGTCATGTGTAAGCTTGCGCTGCGAATTTTTGCTTGCGGGTTCCCCTTTTACGTGTATAATAAATTCCTCATGTCCTATTACCAGACAATTCTGCAGCCGGGACTTTCCACGGTGATCACGGTGCTGCAGGGATTCGGGGTGGTGGTGCCTCTCACGCTTGTCGGTATCTTTTGGATGGGGCTTCCCGGCGTGTGCGTGGCAGCCGTGGTGAGCGAGGTTTTGACTATACTGATCAGTGTTCTTTACCGCATGGGAGGACAGCGCGCCGGCAGATTTCCCGGCGGCGGCAGATATATGCTTCCGGACATAGCGGAGGAGACCTGTCTTGATTTTTCCATAGAAAATCATCTGGAAGATGTGATAAAGCTGCGGGACGCCCTGTTTGACTTCTGTAAAGAAAACGGCATCGGGGAAAAGGATGCGAAGATGATCGGGCTGGCTCTGGAAGAAATCTGTGCCAACGTGATCCGTTACGGCTATCGGGGGAATGACAGAAGTTTTATCGACATCAGCTTTACCATTCAGGACGGCAGCTATCTTCTTCGTGTCCGGGATGACGGCGTACCCTTTAATCCGCTGGAATACCAGTCGGAAGAGGAGGACGGGAAGATTGCACTGGGCGGGATTGCGCTCATTCGGAAAATCATGTCGGACTTTCAGTATATGCGGGTTCTGAATATGAACAACACGATCATGGAACTGAAAATGAAACAAAAAGAGGAAAGGATACGGGAAGGATGAGAGCGGAGGAGCTTTTCAGGGCGGACGGGGCTGTTCTGTATTGTATGGATGTGGGAGAACTGGAGGACGAGAGTACTTTTTATAAATACTATGAAACCATGTCCGGCGAGCGGCAGAGAAAAGTGGATTCTCTTCTTCGCATGGAGGATAAACGGCTCTCTCTGGGAGCGGGCATTTTAATGGATCAGGGGTTGTCGGAATGGGGACTCTGCGAGCGGGAGGCGGTATTGTCCTACACGGAAAAGGGAAAGCCTTATCTGGCGCAGCATCCGCATATCCATTTTAATCTGTCCCATTCCGGAAGTAAGGTTCTGGCGGTGTTTGCGGGCGTGGAGACGGGATGCGACATTGAAAGGCAGCAGGCTTCCGATCTGGCTCTGGTCAAACGGTTCTTTACCGCGGGGGATTTTGCCTTTATCGCCGGGCAGCAGGGGAAGGCGGGGCAGGATGAGGCGTTCACCCGGATGTGGACGTTGAAGGAGAGCTTCTTAAAAGCGTTGGGGACAGGGCTTCTGCTCCCCCTGAACGCCTTTGAGATTGCGATATCGCCGGAGGGAGACATTGCCCTTGACGGGAAGAGCGTGGTAGCGCATTTTCTTGATCCCGGGGCATTTGTATTCAGGGAATACCGGCTGGGAGAATATTTTGCCGCCGTGTGTTTCCGAAAACAATTGTAGGGATGGAGGCTGTTATCTATTATGACTGGAAAGAGGAGAACAAATATCTGGAAAAAATAAAGACAGATATTTGAGAGAAGGAGAATGAAGAACACAATTTTAGCAAAAGAAGAGGTAAACATTGGAAGGCAGGGAGAGTTCGATTATCTGAAAGGCTTTTTTATGCTGTTTATTTTTCTCATACATGCGTTTCAGGCAACCTTGTCCCCGGAGGATTTCGCCGCGCGGGTTATTTATATGTTTGCGACCATGTCAGGGGCGGCTATCTTTATTTTCGTCATGGGAATGGGAACGGCTTACAGCAAAAATGCGGCGCCGAAGGCGCTCTGTCAGAGCGGTATCCGCATGGTGGCTTACCAGTATCTGAACAACCTGGCGTACGTGGCGGCGTTGGTTTTGCCGTACCCGCTTGTCCGGGGCAGACTGTCGGACGCCGGAATGCAGAATTTTCGGTATTTGGTCGAGATATTTATACAGTACACCAATATTTTTTTTATCACCGGGATCATATATCTGGTGTTGGCGTTTCTTAAGAAGCTGGATATGAAAACCGCGGGGTACGCGATACTCGGTGTGGCGGTCAGCATAGCGGCTTCGTTTCTCTACGGAAAGCAGGTGTCTGTGCCGGTAGTCGGATATGTGGTCAGGCTCTTGGTCGGGGAGGCGGATTTTGTTTCTTTTACGCCGCTCTATTTTCTGTCCTACGCGCTGTTCGGGGTCGCTTTCGGGAAAATGCTGCGCCGTGTCACCGACAAAACGGCATTTTACAGGCGGCTTGCGGTTCCTTCCGTTTTGATCATTCTGGTCTGGTGGGCGGTGATGTTCGGAAAATACGGAGCGGATTTGTCAGAAATGTACGCTGTACTCACCGCATCATACACGCAGCCCGATCTTTTGCATGTGGCGGCGAGTATAGCGCACATCCTCGCGTTTGCCATACTTATTTTTTTTATCGGAAGACGGGGACATGCGGGCGGCGGACAAAAGGAGCCCCAAAATCCTGTGGCGAGGCAGCTTTTGTACTATAACAGACACATATCCAAGTATTACGCACTGCATGTGCCGGTATATCTGGCAGCTTTCGGCATACACGGATATGAGAGCTTTCAGAGCTATCAGTGCTGGCTGCTTGCACTGCTGTCAATGGTTGTGACAGAGCTCATGGTCAGAGGCTGCAATCGCCTAAAAAAGACGTCATAAATTGGGGAGTGAAATCTTGTGAAAGGAATGTTATACTAACGTAAGTATAGCATTCCTTTTTGCGCGCATAAGCAGAGTCAGCATATTATTTAGGTAAGGAAAACAGAGCCAATGAAACTACCGTTCAAGCATCAGGAAACAACAGAATCAAAGAGGGAGCTCACGTGGAAAAAGAAAGGGATTCTGATCGCGTCCGCGCTTGTCGGGGCATCCCTTCTTGTCATGCTGGTTATTTATCTGGTGGGATTGAACCGTTACCAGAGCTGTTTTTTAAACGGCACGATCATTGACGAGGTGGATGTGTCCGGCATGTCGATCTCCGAACTGGAGGAGCAGATCGGGAAGTATTCGCTCTGTGTCATAGAGCGGCAGGCTGACGGCACGACGCTGGAGGAGGAAATACCGGGAAGCGGGATCGGGATTTCCTATGTTTCCACGGAGCCGCTGCAGGCTGTTTTGCAGGGACAGAATCCATATCTCTGGTTTTTAAAGCACGATGCGGATTACAGCACGGACGCGCCTCTTTTTTATGAGGAGACAGCGCTTCTGAAATACATAGATGCGCTCCGGGGATTTCAGGAGGACTTTGTCAGGGAGCCGGCGGATGCGTACATAGCGGATTATGTGCCGGGGAGCGGTTTTGCGCTGGTGGCGGAGGAAAAAGGAAACCGTCTGAACCGGGAAAGGACGATAGAAGCGGTAAAGGCGGCAGTTGCCGGATTGGAGACAAAGCTGGATCTGGATACGGCGGGATGCTATGAGGAGCCGAAGGTGACTGCAGAGGATGCAGGGCTTAAGAAAACTTACGAAAAGCTGCAAAATTATGTGAATACGACCGTTACTTATACATTTGGGGAAGAACGGGAGGTTCTGGACGCGGATACCGTGGCGAGCTGGATTGTGCGAAAAGGGAGCAGGGCAGAGTTGGATTCGGAGCTGGTAAAAGACTATGTCAATTCCCTGCGGAAAAAGCACGACACCGTTTTTCATAAGAGAAAGTTTATGACCAGCTATGGGCAGGAAGTGACGATTGATCTGGGAGATTACGGCTGGTGGATGGATGTGGGGCAGGAAACCGAAGAACTGATTGGTCTGCTGGAAAAGGGCGAGGGCGGAGAGCGGACGCCCGTCTACAGACAGACGGCGGCTTCCTACGAGTCGCCCGACTACGGGGATTCCTATGTGGAAATTAATCTGACGGCGCAGCATCTGTTTCTGTACCAGGACGGAGAATGTGTTCTGGAAACAGACTTTGTATCGGGCAATCCGAGCAGAGGAAACGCCACGCCGCCGGGGATTTACGGGATCACTTACAAGGAGAGGAACGCCACGTTAAACGGGGAGACTTACAGCACGCCGGTTAACTTCTGGATGCCTTTTAACAATAATGTGGGAATGCATGACGCGACGTGGAGAAGCGAGTTTGGCAGGAATATCTACATGACAAACGGTTCCCACGGCTGTATCAATCTGCCCTATGCGATGGCGCAGGAAATTTATGGCTATGTGGAGAAGAACACCCCTGTGATCTGTTACTATCTGCCGGGAACGGAGCCGGAGCCACTGCCGGAGATTCCCGTGGAACCGGAGCCGGGGCTGCCGCAGGAGGGAACGCAGCCTGTGCCGGGGGCGGGACAGCAGGAAGGAACGCCGGCCGTGTCGGAGACAGCTCCTTCGCCCGA